>VFQQ010000571.1_pt1 | contig 69229 bp, 65 predicted proteins | sample 3512341 | NCBI WGS metagenome assembly VFQQ01 (sample SAMN10412373, study PRJNA504923) | tailings metagenome | isolation source: Relicate 2 Philex TSF1 revegetated site | place: Philippines: Tuba, Benguet | collected 2017-08-29
CATGTGGTGAGTATTTCGCTCTTGCCGTTTTGCTTTCTGAGCAGTGCCATCAACGCAGGACCGACGGTAAAATTCCCGCTCGTTGCTTTTTCAGTCAGGTTTCGCAGATAGCCGCCAGGGTTTGATATTTTTTCGGCGCGTTGCAGCATTGCTGCGGTCACGATGGCAGTATCGACAGGCCCCATCGCCTGATTAGCCCGGTTCCAGGCATCGAGCGTTACGCCAAGAGCAGAACGGACAAGATTCGCCGTTTCGATGAGATCACCCCAGCGAGAAATGCCATTCCTGGCATAGTCGGCAATATCGGGACAGGCTTTCAGGACCAGGTGGAGCGGGTAATCGGTTGCGATTTCATCTGAGGATTCAGTTGTTAATTCGGTGATTGTTTCCAACTGCGAGTTTTTGGGAGATTCAACTTCATCTGGATTCGGATTTGAATAGTGTATGTGCCGCTCAAAATGAGACTCATTGGCGCTTGGTTTTTTTGATTTTACGTGTGTTTCCAGAATCTTGCGCAGTTTCGCGGCCAACGCGAAAAGACCTTCTTCGCAGGGTCCTAGTTCGAGGATCGTAGCTGTTCTGGGCAGCCGACCAATAATCGCCTGATATTCGATTTGAAGTCGGTTCCAATCGGTCGCGATGTCATTGTTGTGGGCGAAGGCGAGCATTTTTGCGATGTCGCGGCGGTAGAGCGTGATCCGCTCGCGGCAAAGCTGCAGGGCACGCCTTTCGGCCCGTATCTCGTTTGCAAGACGCACGAATTCTGCCGCACGAGCGACCAAAGGCATGAGGTCGAAGCCAAAGGCCTGCTCGATCGAACCGCCCTGCCCTTTTCGTGCGTAGCGCTTGCCATTCGGACTATCACGACGCACGAGAAGCCCGCATTCGACAAGCACGGCCAGATGTCTTCGTAATGTCGCCGGCGCCATTCCATGGGCACGCAACGCCAACTGTGTGTTGGACGGGAAAACGATGAGGTCATCGCCGGCGCAGAGTTCGGCTTCGGGGTGAAACGACAGCAGTGCATTGAGAACGACGAGCGAACGGTCGGTGACGCCGATCGCTGCCTTGGCCTCGCATATGGTGCGGAACGCCTGCCATTTGTTGATGGTGGTTTCTGGCGGGCATTCGTTGACTGTAATCTGTCCTGCCAACATGGCAAACGACAGCGCTCGCCGCCCAAAGGGCGTCGACGAGAGTGCTACTCCCATTTTTCTCTCACCTTTTTTCAGGCAAAAGAAATCTGCTCGCCAAAACGACGCCAATGACTCTTGACAGTGATTCGCGGATTTGCGATTCTCAGCTTGCTACAGACTTGAGAAGGGCTTCCGTGACGGCAACGTTCGGGGGCCTTTTTCTTTTGCGGGTTTAGTCTCCTGTTTTGGTCTTTTCGGTTTGCCTGAAGGCCTGATACAGCCCCTCCAGGTTCTGCGAAATCCAATCGCCAAAGCGCGTGCCGTCCTTGTCCTTCAAGGCGAGCGTGAACGCCTTTCCGGTGGCTTTCATCGTTACGCTGAGGGATTTATCGGCGGGCACCCATGACGTCGTGCTTGCCTGGGTTTTATCCTGTTGGATGGGGGTCCCATCCTTCGGCTCTTCTGATGGAAGAAAATCGAAAAGGCGGTTGAAACGTTCATCCGAATCCGATTCGGCGAATTCAGGCCGTGCGACATAGGCAACAGCCCTTGCGGCATTTCCTTGAATGCGGAATTTGAGCGAGAGATCGTACCAACGGTCGCGGCCAATGCCACGCGCTGCCCCAACGGCTTCTATGACGGCCACCGGTATCTGCTTGGTAACCGAAGCCATCTTCGACACGACGGTTTTGTTTACGGACAACGCGGTCATGATGATCTGGTTGTCGAAGCCGCTTTCGGCGAGTTTTGCCGCGAATATCGCACGCTCGATGAAGGAGAGATCGGCGCGTGCGCTGTTTTCCTGGCCCTGAGCGACGACATGTTCGCGATCGGTGAGGGGCTTGACCACGGCCCGTACAGGCCTTCCCAGCAGCCTGGCGACCTTGACGCGGCGATGGCCAAAGACGATCTGATAGCGGTTCTCAGAGGTCGGATGCGGCCGCACGAGGATAGGGGAATCCTGCCCCCGTTCCTTGATCGCCTCGACCAACTCTCCCAGGCGCGCGTCGTCCTGTTCCATGCGATCGAGCACGAATGAACTGTCCATCTGATCAGGGTCGAGCTCGATGACGCTTTCGCCGGCGAGCAGCTTCCGTTCAATCTCTTGCGCTGCTTCAACCTTGGTCGCCATTTCATCGGCGGCCCGGCTCATCATGCCGAAGGCGCCCCTGCCACTGCGTGGTGAGGGGATAGGAGCGGTGGAAGCGTCAGGGTTTACTGCCGTAAACTCGTCCTCTTCGAGGAGGCCCGCCAGAAGGCCTTTACGTGACATCTCGAAGCCCTCCTCTCAGGGTTTTCTCGGGAAACATCGTCATACCCTCCCCCAAGCCTGATGGATCAGGTCGGTGATTTCGCCGTTGACGGTATGCAACGCCTCCATTGCCCGGTCATAGGTCGACCGGGTCAGCTGGTTTCGCTCAACCTCGTAAAGCGTTTGCTTGGTAATGCCGGCATCCGAAATAGCCGTGCTTTTCACCATTTCGTTTTTCAGGACATAGTCGCCAAACAGCGCTCGCATGAAGTGCACCATCTGCGCCTGAGGGCCGTCGCCGGGCTCGAAGCGCGTGACGAGATAGCGGAACCAGTCGAGGTTCATGTTGCCGCCGCCGCGCTTGATGGGGTTGAGTATCTCCCCCAGCATCAGCAGGAACTGGCACATCGACATCACGTCGAGCATTTGTGGATGCACGGTGATAAGCACGGCCGTAGCCGAGGAAAGCGCCGTCAGCGTCAGGTAGCCGAGCTGCGGTGGGCAATCGAGCACGATCACGTCGTAGCGGTCCTGCACTTCGGCGAGTGCCGAATCGAGGCGGGTGAAAAAGACCCGGCCGATATCCCGCGTTCCTTTTTCGGCAAGAACCAACGGCGTGTCGTATTCGAATTCCTGCAGATCGAGTGCGGCGGGGACGATATCCAGCCCCGGAAAATTCGTAGGCTTGATAAGCGCCGAGAGAGGTTTGCGCGCGTCGTCATAGCGGAGGGCCTCATAGAGGCTTTCATCCTGGTCGATTTCCGGTCGGAAGCCATGGAGTGCGGATAGCGAAGCCTGCGGATCGAGATCGATGGCGAGCACGCGATGTCCTGTGAGGGCGAGATGCTGGCAAAGGTGTGCGGTCGTCGTTGTCTTGCCCGAACCGCCCTTGAAATTCACCACGGCAACGATCTGCAGATGCTCCTCGCCGCGGCGATGCGGAACGTAGTTTTTCACTTCGGAGCGGCCGTTCTTGTCGAGCCAGTGACGCATCTCCTGCATCTGCTCTGCAGTATAGGAGCGGCGGCCCGTCGGCGTTACCGCGGGCTGGGGGCCTTTGCCCTCCAACGAAAGGTTTTTGAGGTGACCGGAGCTGATGCCCAGATAGCTCGCGACTTCGGCAAGCTGGAAAGGCCGCAGGGTCTTCTGGGCATTGGGCGGAAAGCTATCCAGCCGGTGCTTTTGCAATCTCTTCGACAACTCGCTACCCTGTTTCAGGATGAGCTGGTCGAAGTCTGACAGCGCGTTGTTGAAGCCGGGTGCGATATTCATGAACGCCTTTTCCAAAATGCGAATTTTCAAATCATCCGCAAAGAAAGCGCATTTTGTCCCGATTCGGATATGGGAGCAAGGAATTTAGGGTTAACAAAAGGTTAACGCCGATTCAATGCTGCGGGTTTACTGCCGTAAACTTTCTCGATCGCACATTTTAATGCACGCTTCGCAATGAGGAAAGCTCTGGATTGAGCCGGAAGTGAGGTGTGTCCAGCGTGGGCATGGGAGCAGCGAGGCCAACCTTCGTGTCTGATCGAGGCCGGCACTAATAGGTAGACCTCCCCCGCGAGGCTCACGAGTTGATATGGGGCGAACACGAGAGGGCGTCAGTTTCATGACCATCGTTCTCCTCGCGGGGATACGAGTATCCGCGAATGGAGATTTGAAGTAGCCGGGTCACATGTCGGCATGCTGACCCCGCATAGAGCGGTTCCATCTGAAGGCGGTCGCCCTTATGCGAAATATCATTCTGCGCGGCGACCGTTAAGAAGGGGCTTGCCGTGCGCCGAAAGCGTCGTACAATGTTTCGTAACCTTCTGCGGCTATGATTTGCGTTGCGTTTCGCACTCGTCATACGCCTGATCCTGAGATGGTCAAAACCGCTCGTTTCGCTCGCCGGACAAGCGATCAATGCGGTCCCCCAGCAAATCAACATAAGAACCATATAGCTTGACTAACGAAGCTGGGCTATTGTGGTTTCAATGGCTTATGACTTCACCCCTTTGTCTCTTGAGAAGCTTCTGGTCCCGGTTACACGGGCCGGCGAGGCGTTGACGCGGCTCGACGAGCGTCTTGCCCGTTCCCCGGTCCGCGAAGGCTGGATTGGCCGCATGCATTTTCATGACGCGGTCGGCGCTTTATGGGTCCAAGGCGAGCTGGTCCATATCGAGGATCTCGTCCTGCATGATGCTCGCATGGACATACGTGCGCCCACGCATGAGCTTACGCGCGCGCATTCGATGCTGCGCACCCGCCGCAAGATATTCGCCAACAGACCGGACTGGGCGCTCGGTCGGGATGGAATGCGCCAACTCGCCGGAAGTGGGGCCATAGAGGAGGAGCCTGACGCAGGCTTCCGGGGAGGGGAGGGCAATGTCGGTGTTGAGTCCCTTGACGGCTTTGATGACGATGAACCCGCAAGCCGCCTGGTGTCGGAATTTGCCACGATCGATGCCGTGCTGGAGCGGTCGAGTGCTGTCCTTGATGGGCTTGAGACGAAGTCCAGGGCGCCCTCGACATCGGAGCGCGATTCCCTGGTCTATGATCGCGACTGGAACGAGGGAGAAAGACTTTCCGAATGGAACACAGTCATCGCGGAAACTGAAGGCCTGCCGGCGGTGCTGCGCGCGGCCATACTCAGCGATGCCTGGGGCGAGATCGAAGTCCTGCAGCACGCATCCTGGCTCGGTCCGTTGTTCGTCGCGGCGCTGTTGCGGCAGACGGCCATCACCGCCAACCATCTCGCTTGCCTCAATATCGGCTTGCGGAACATTCCGATCGAGCGCCGCCGTTCACGCGACAGAACCACACGATTGCTGGCATTTCTCGACGCTATTCACCAATCGGCGCTCGCCGGCCTCAAGGAACATGATCGCCTGATGCTGGCGCGCGAACAGATGGAGCGGCGTTTGAAAAATCGCCGCTCGAGTTCCAATCTGCCCCGCCTGATTGAACTGGTGCTGGCGCGGCCGCTGGTCTCGACGACGATGATCCAGTCGGAACTCAAACTGACGAGGCAAGGCGTGCTGAATCTGGTCGGCGAGCTCAATCTGCGCGAGATAACGGGCCGCAAGCGGTTTCAGGCATGGGGCGTGGTCTGAGAGATGAACCGGTCCGTCGAAGACATCTGGCTTGTCAGGACGTCAGCACGTCCAGCCCGATGTCGAGCACCGGTGCGCTGTGGGTCAGCCATCCGATTGAAATGAGATCGACGCCAGTTGCCGCGATAGCTGGAGCTGTTGCCGGCGTGACGCGGCCTGAGGCCTCGGTGATGACGCGCCCGTCGACCATGGTCACGGCACGCCGCAGGTCGTCGGTCGACATGTTGTCCAGCAGCACCGCATCGACGCCGACGGTAAGTGCGATTTCCAGCTGATCGAGCGTGTCGACCTCGACCTCGATCTTCACCATGTGGCCGGCATAAGCCCGCGCACGCTCGATGGCCGTGCGGACATCGCCGGCAATGGCGATATGGTTGTCCTTGATGAGGACCGCATCGTCGAGTCCGAACCGGTGGTTGGAGCCGCCACCCGCACGTACCGCATATTTCTCCACGGCTCTCAAGCCGGGTGTGGTCTTGCGGGTGCAGACGATTTTCGCCTTGTGTCCCCTCACTGCTTCCACGACCGAGTGTGTCGCAGTGGCGATACCGCTCAAATGACAGAGGAAGTTGAGAGCGGTTCGCTCGGCAGTCAGCAGGCTGCGCGCAGAACCATTCACTTCGGCAATGACATCGCCAGCCACGATTGCGCTGCCGTCGGGCTGTTCGATTTTCATCTCGATCGCTGGATCGATCAGGCGGAAGGCGAGTGCTGCAAGATCAAGCCCGGCCACCACGCCCGGCTGGCGCGCGGAAAAAACCATCCGCCCCTGCTGGTGCGCGGGAACGATCGCGTCAGTGGTGACATCGCCGGCCCGACCGAGCTCTTCGAGCAGCGCGGTCCGCACCAGCGGTTCGAGCATGACGGCTGGAAGTGGTGAAAGGTTCATCGATCAGGCACTCCGGGCCAGTTGCATTGGGAACTCGTCAGGCAGTTTGCGTGCAAAATCGATCGCCTTATCGAAGCTGATGAACGACCGCCGTGCGACAGCGGCTTTCTGTGGAAAATCCGCCCGGTAATGTGCGCCGCGGCTATCCTGGCGCTGCAGGGCACTGACGGCCATCATCAATCCGACCACGGCGGGGTCGGAGCCTGCATCCTGGTTCAGCGCTAGTGGCAGGAGGGCGGCGATCGCAGCGCGCAGTTCGTCACCGTTGCGCTCGACGCCGAGGGCGCGAGACACAATCGGGCGGACGGAAGATGGGTCGGGTCGCCGCGGGGACGCGACCGTTGGTGATCGGCGGCCGCCGGCTGCCGTTTCAGCTACGCTTGCCGCGACCCAACCGGCCATGACCACCGCCTCGGTCAGCGAATTGCTGGCGAGACGATTGGCGCCGTGCAATCCCGTCGCCGCGACTTCGCCGCATGCCCACAGGCCGTCGAGCGAACTGCGGCCAGCTTCATCGACGGCGATGCCGCCCATATGATAATGCGCCGCGGGCCGCACCGGAATTGGCTCTGACGCCGGATCCAGTCCCGCCTCGTGGCAGAAGCCCGCTATTGCCGGGAAGCGGGCCGCAAAATTCGCGCCGGGTGTTTCACGCGCATCGAGAAAGACGCGGTGGCCCTTGGCGAGATGGCGGAAAACCCCGCGCGCCACCGCATCGCGTGTCGCCAGTTCGCCGCCCGGCAAATCACTTAGGAAGCGGAAGCCATTCTCATCGATCAGCACTGCGCCTTCGCCGCGCACCGCCTCGCTGATGAGCCGCATCGGCCGGGTCGGGCCATCGAGAGCCGTCGGATGAAACTGGACGAATTCGAGATCGGAAAGTACCGCACCTGCCCGCGCAGCCAGTACCAACCCCTGGCCAAAGCTGCCGAGTGGATTGGTGGTGTCATGAAACAACCCGCCGACGCCGCCGGTGGCAAGGACGACCTTTCCCGTCAAAAGCACCGTGTTGCCAGAGGTTCCAACGGTGAGCACGCCAGCGATTGCATTATCCTCGATCAACAGTCGCCGCGCTTCCATCCCTTCCACAACAGTGATCGACGGTGTGCGCCGGACGGCGACAGCAAGCGCGCGAACCAGTTCCGCACCGGTAGCATCGCCTGCCGCATGAACGATGCGTCGTCGTGAATGGGCGGCCTCAAGGCCAAGCCGCATCGTCCCGGCTGGCGTTCGGTCGAAGGCAACGCCAAGGCGCTCAAGCATTTCGATTGCTGCCGGTGCCGCCTCGACAATCCGCTTTGCTGTTACCGGGTCGCAGAGTCCGTCGCCGGCGGCGAGTGTATCGGCAAGGTGGAATGCGGGGCTGTCGTCGGTACCGAGGCTTGCCGCCATCCCGCCCTGGGCCAGCATACTGGATGCTTCCGCGCCGAGCGGTGCCTTGGTCAGGAGCACGACCGGCTCAGGAGCGAGCGCCAGCGCCGTCATCATGCCGGCGATGCCGGCACCGATGACAATCGGCCGGCCGGAAAGATCGTGAGCGTCCATGGTCATACCGCCAGCATGCGCTCGACGGCGAGCCGCGCACGAGCGGCGACACTGACATCGATCGTCACGGCGTGGCGATTTTGTTCCAGCGCGGTGCGGATGTTGCCGAGCGTGATGCGCTTCATATGCGGGCAGAGATTGCAGGGGCGGATGAAGTCGACTTCGGGATGATCGACGGCGACGTTGTCGCTCATCGAGCACTCGGTAATCAGCACGACCCGCGCCGGTTTCTGCTGCCCGACATAGTCGGACATGGCCGCAGTGGAGCCGGCGAAATCGGCTTCTGCGACAACGTCCGGCGGGCATTCGGGATGGGCGAGCACGGTGATGCCCGGATGAGCCTCACGCAACTCGCGGATATCGGCCGGCGTGAAGCGCTCATGCACTTCGCAATGGCCCTTCCAGGCGATGATCTCGACGTCGGTCTGGGCAGCGATGTTCTGCGCGAGATATTCGTCGGGCAGCATGAGCACACGCGGCACGCCGAGGGATTCGACCACTGCCTTCGCATTGCCTGACGTGCAGCATATGTCGGATTCGGCCTTCACCGCAGCCGAGGTGTTGACATAGGTGACGACCGGCACGCCGGGATAGCGCTGGCGCAGCAACCGAATGTCTTCAGGCGTTATCGAATCGGCCAACGAGCAGCCGGCCGCCATGTCCGGGATGAGCACGGTCTTGCCCGGATTGAGCAGCTTGGCTGTCTCGGCCATGAAATGTACGCCGGCAAGAACGATCACATCGGCCTCGACCGTCATCGCCTTGCGGGCCAGCGCCAGACTGTCGCCGACGATGTCGGCGACGCAGTGGAAGATTTCCGGCGTCTGATAATTATGCGCCAGGATGACCGCGTTGCGCTCGCGCTTGAGCGCGAGGATGGCGTCTATGTCGTCCGAAAAGACCGGCCATTCGAATGGCGGGATGACCCGCTGAACCCGGTCGTAGAGCGAAGCTGAGGTATGCGACATGCGGGACATTTCCACCCTTATTATGCTCGAAATGAGTATAAGTTGGGCATATGCTTACGCTGAGCATAAGGTTTGTCAAGTCCGTGAAAGGGGCAATTTTGTTCCTGTGACGGTTTGTTCCGCCAGAACGGCATGACGAAAGCGGAACAGCTTGGCCGGGCGCCCGCCGGTGTCGGACGTCGTCTCGCCCGTCTCCTCGACAAGGTCCTGCTGCTCGATAAGACGGCGGAAATTTTGCTTGTGCACCAGCAGCCCCGCCAGCGCCTCGACGGCGCGCTGCAATTGCAGCAGCGTGAACACCGGAGGCATCAGTTCGAACACGACCGGGCGGTATTTGATCTTGGTCCGCAGCCGGGCGATACCGGTCGCCAGAATGCGCCGGTGGTCGGCGATCATGGGCCGGCCGGCGATCAGTTGCGCGTTGTTGCTTTTGCGTCCGCGCAGCGCCTCCTCGACGAGCGCTGCCTCAAAGAGCAGTTCGTAGCGCTGCAGAACGAATTCCTCGTTCCAGCCGCGATCGTCCAGGCCGAAGGCTATGCTCGCGCGCTGCCAGCGGTCGCGGCGCGTTTCGATATCATCCGCCTCGTCGGCCCAGAGCCGGAGTCGGGGCGCCAGAATTTCGGACAGGATTGATGGCGGCCCGGAGCGGTGATCTTCCCAGGGAAAATAATCGTACCAGCTGCGCCAGCCGGGTTGTTTCGAACCGTCCGCCTGGTCCTCCCGCGTCAAGCCGAGATAGCTGATCGATATGACGCGCTGCGTGCGTTCACCGCCGATGCGGTCGCGATCGGCAAAAGTGTAAAGCTGCTCGATATAGCCGAGCGGATGGCCGGTCTGCTGCTCGACCCAATCCCGCAACCCCGATTGCAACGAGCGGTGGCTGAGTTCGAACGGACCCGAGGGCAGGGCGCTGGCCTGCTGGATGGTCAGAACGGAAGGCTGTCCATTGGTGACGGCGACCAGAACGGCGATAAGATCGGCGGCGACGGCGTGACGCTCGTGGGTTCTTTCGGTCTCTTGCATCGCCTGGCTGTCTTGTCCCGCCCTGATCTCCCAAACGCGGCCCAGATTCTCACCGCTGGGCCACAGGTTCGTATCCTTGGCAGTTTTTGATCTGCGTACCTACAAAAATCTGCCAGGGGATCGTTGCCGGTAAATGACGATGGGGAAGGCCGCGCCGGCTATAAGGCCAAAGCGGCAATGGGCTTGGGTCCAAGCCTATCGATCAGGCGAGCTGACGGTAACGATCGAAGACGTAGCGTTTTGCGCCCCGGATGCTGTCTTCGAGCTCCTCGCCAAGCGCCAGATGCGCGGCAATCGCGCTTGCGAGCATGCAGCCGGTCCCGCGCATCTCTCCGGCCAGGCGAGAGGCGTCAAATCGGGTCGGGGTTTTGCCGTGGCAAAGCAGAATATCAGTCGAATCTGGCCCCAGGGAGTGACCACCCTTTATCAGCACTGCTTGCAGACCTGAATTGAGCAGCGAGCGACCTTGATGGACGGCTTCCGTCTCATCTTTGGCCTGCGGCGTGCCGGCGAGAATGGCAAGTTCGGGGAGGTTCGGCGTGACAAGCCGGCAGAGCGGCATGAGGTAAGTTTTCATGGTGTCGATGGCTTCTTGCACCAGAAGCAAGCGTCCGGAGGAGGAAGCCAGTACAGGATCGAGAATCACCGGGACGGACGGGTGTTCCAATAGGGCCGAAGCGACTGCTTCTACGGTTCCTATCGTGCCGAGCATTCCAACTTTGATGGCAGCGATGGTGTTGGACGCGAGCGCGGCGCGCATCTGCGCAGCCACGAGATCGGGGGCGATGTATTCGATGTGTTCGACAGAGCGGTGCGTCTGGACGGTCACGGCGGTCACCGCAAGGCAGGTCCGCAACCCGACCGCGGAAACCGCTTCGATATCGCGCGCTATACCGGCGCCGCCTGAAGAATCCGAGCCGGCGACGATCAAAATATGTGGATCGCGGCTTATCGCCATCGCGCGGTTGCCGCGATCCATTCGCGGGTCCGGGCCTCCGGATCGGGATTGCGCGTAATGTCGGTGACGACTGCGGCACTATCGGCGCCCTGGGCAAAGACGCCGTCAATCCGTTCAATGTTCAGGCCACCTATGGCGACGAGCGGCAGCTGTCCTACCCGGGTCTTCCACTCGGCGATGCGGTCGAGCCCCTGCGGTGCCCATTTCATAGCTTTCAGGATCGTCGGATAGATCGGGCCGAGCGCGATATAGTCCGGGGCGACGGCCAGCGCTATTTCCAGTTCCAGGTGGTCATGGGTGCTGAGGCCGAGTTTCAGTCCCGCTCGCCTGATCGCCGCAAGATTGGCGGTGGCAAGATCTTCCTGCCCGAGATGGATGAAATTGCAGCCTTCCTCAATTGCAAGCCGCCAGTAGTCGTTGACGACAAGCTGGCAGCCATATTGCGCGCAGATGATCCTGGCGGTGCGGATTTCGTGCCGCAGGGCAGGCTCTTCCAAGTCCTTTATGCGGAGTTGGACGAGTTTTACGCCGAGCGGCACCAGACGCTCGATCCATGCGGCGCTGTCGACGATGAGATAGAAAGGGTCGAGCTTCACGAGAACACCGCTTTTCCGATGACAGGGGTGGAGGGGACGGCCATGTCGCGCGGTTCGAGCATGCCGGCGAGGAATGCCTCGCGACCGGCCTCGATCGCCTTGGCAAAAGCGGCGGCCATGCCAGTGGGATCGCCGGCTTTTGCCACCGCCGTATTGAGAAGCACGGCGTCGAAGCCAAGTTCCATCACGGTCGCTGCATGGGACGGCCGGCCGATGCCGGCGTCGACGATCAGCGGCGTATCGGGAAAATGGCCGCGCAGGGTGCGCAATGCTTCGATGTTCTGCGGCCCGCGCGCCGAGCCGATGGGCGCGCACCATGGCATCAGGACCTTGCAGCCTGCTTCCAGAAGGCGCTCAGCGACGACCAGATCGTCGGTGGTGTAGGGAAAGACTTCGAACCCGTCGGCGGCCAGTATGCGCGCTGCTTCGACAAGACCAAAAACGTCAGGCTGCAGCGTGTCGTGATTGCCGATCACCTCAAGCTTGATCCAGTTGGTGGAAAAAACCTCGCGCGCCATTTTTGCCGTGGTGACCGCCTCCTTGACTGAATGGCAGCCGGCGGTGTTGGGCAGCACGCGCACGCCGAGCGACTGGATCAGCGACCAGAACTTTTCGCCGTTCCTACCGCCCGCCGCCTCGCGCCGCAGCGAGACGGTGACGATTTCCGTTCGCGAGGCTTTGACGGCCCCGGCCAATATCGCGGGTGAGGGGTACTGCGCCGTGCCAAGCAGCAGGCGTGAGGACATTTCGGTTCCGTAAAGGGAAAGCATTGCTCAGCCTCCTTTCATGGGCGAAAGGATTTCGATGCGGTCGCCGTCCGCCAGCTGACAAAACTCTCGTTCCGCTGCCGGAACGACTTCGCCGTTGCGAGCTGTGGCCAGCCAGTTGCCCTCGTAATCGAGTTCGGCCATCAGTGCCGCAAGCGTGTCGGTGGCCACCTCCCGCACCTCGCCATTAATGACAAGCTTCATGGATGCGCTCCGTTGTCGTGTGTCGGCTGAAGACCAGGTCGGCCGCCTGCCGCGCCATGGCCGGTGCCAGCAGGAAGCCATGGCGATAAAGCCCGTTGATATGGATGACGTCACCGTCGCGCGTCACACGCGGAAGATTGTCGGGAAAGGCCGGGCGGATGCCGACCCCGCTTTCAACGATCTCGGCTTCCGCGAAAGCGGGATGGACGGTGTAAGCGGCGTTCAAAAGCTCCATCATCGAGCGCGTGGTGATAGCGCCGATGGCATCGCTTTCGATCATCGTCGCGCCGACCATGAAGTGATGATCGGGGCGCGGAACGACATAGACCGGAAAGCGGGGATGCAGCAGCCTGATGGGACGCGACAGCGAGACATCCGGCGCGTGCAGGATAAGCATTTCGCCTCGCACGCCGCGAAGTTGCGGATCAGCCTCGGCCCTTGCCATTCCCGTGCAGTCGATGGTGACGTCGAAACGCTTCGTCCGGCCCGGTTCGCTGTCGACGAACGATACGCCTTTTCGCTCCAGCCTGTCGCGAAGTGCTGTAAGTGCAGCGCGGGGGTCGAGATGCGCTTCACGGACAAAATGCAGCGCCAGGCGAAAGCGACCGCCAAGATCGGGCTCCAGCGTGCTGATCTCTTCGTCGCCCAATGTCTGGAACCCATTCGAGCGTGAGGCGAAGCGGGCCAATTCACTGGTATCACGGCCCGGAGCCACGACCAGCGTGCCGGCGCGGGTGACATGGCCCGGCAGGGCGGTTTCCCACCAGTCGGCGGCATCGCGGCCGAGGTCCTGGACGATCTGCTCGGCACTCTCGCGCTCGCAGTCGGGAGCTAGCATGCCGCCTGCGAACCAGGATGCGGTGCGCGTCATGTCGCGGCGCGGGTCGACGACGGTAACGATCGCCCCCCGCGCGGCCAACTCGTGGGCAACAGTCAGGCCGGCAACGCCGGCCCCCTTGACCAGCGCTTTCATGGCACTAAGGCCGTCCCGCCGACGGGCCTTTCGGCCTCATCGACAGGCATGTAGAGATCGCCGCCCTGTCGATATTTTGCTGCCATCGCCGCCATGCCCTCTTTCTGCGCTTCGGCGCGGATGTCGTGGCTGATGCGCATCGAGCAGAATTTCGGCCCGCACATCGAACAGAAATGCGCGAGTTTGTGCGCCTCCTTGGGCAACGTCTCGTCGTGGAAGGAGCGCGCCGTCTCCGGATCGAGCGAGAGGTTGAACTGGTCCTCCCAGCGGAACTCGAAACGCGCCCGAGACAGAGCGTCATCCCTGACCTTGGCCGCCGGATGGCCCTTGGCAAGATCGGCGGCATGGGCGGCAATCTTGTAGGTGATAACGCCGGTTTTCACATCATCGCGGTCGGGCAGGCCGAGATGCTCCTTCGGCGTGACGTAGCAGAGCATCGCCGTGCCGAACCAGCCGATCATCGCCGCACCGATGCCCGACGTGATGTGATCATAGCCGGGTGCGATGTCGGTGGTGAGCGGTCCAAGCGTGTAAAAGGGCGCCTCGCCGCAGACGGCGAGCTGCTTGTCCATGTTCTCCTTGATCTTGTGCATCGGCACATGGCCGGGGCCTTCGATCATCACCTGGCAATCCTTGGCCCAGGCGATCTGCGTCAGTTCGCCAAGCGTCTCCAGTTCGGCGAATTGTGCGGCGTCGTTGGCGTCGGCGATGGAGCCGGGGCGCAGGCCGTCGCCGAGCGAAAAGGCAACGTCATAGGCGCGGCAGATGTCGCAGATTTCCTCGAAATGCTCGTAGAGGAAGCTTTCCCTGTGGTGATGCAGGCACCATTTGGCCATGATCGAACCGCCACGCGAAACGATGCCGGTGACGCGGTCGACGGTCAGCGGAATATAGGGCAGCCGGACCCCGGCATGGATGGTGAAATAATCGACACCCTGTTCGGCCTGCTCGATCAGCGTGTCGCGATAGACCTCCCAGGTCAGGTCTTCGGCGATGCCGCTCACCTTCTCCAGCGCCTGGTAAAGCGGCACGGTGCCGATCGGCACGGGCGAATTGCGGATGATCCATTCGCGGATGTTGTGGATGTTTCGGCCCGTGGACAGGTCCATCACCGTGTCGGCGCCCCAGCGGATCGCCCACACCATCTTCTCCACTTCTTCGGCCATGGACGAGGTGACGGCGGAATTGCCGATATTGGCGTTGATCTTGACCAGGAAATTGCGGCCGATGATCATCGGCTCGCTTTCGGGATGATTGATGTTGGAAGGAATGATCGCCCGGCCGCGCGCCACCTCGTCGCGCACGAATTCCGGCGTGACATAGTCGGGAATCGCGGCCCCGAAACTCTCGCCGTCGCGCTGCAGCGCCGCATATGCCCTCTCGCGGCCGAGATTTTCGCGGATGGCGACAAACTCCATCTCCGGCGTGATGATGCCGGCGCGCGCATAGGCAAGCTGGGTGACGGCACGGCCGCTCTTTGCCTTCAAAGGCTGGTTACGCACCGGAAATTCCGGCGTCAGCCGAGTTCCGGAGACAAAGCCGTTGTCTTCCGGCTTGACGACGCGGCCTTGGTAGTGCTCGACATCGCCGCGCGCGACGATCCAGCCTTCGCGAATGCGTGCGAGCCCTCCTTCGATATTGGTCTTGATGTTCGCGTCGGTGTAGGGACCGGATGGGTCATAGACCGTCACGGGCGGCTCGCCTGCACTCGGATGCACAGAAATTTCGCGCAGAGGCACGCGCAGTTCGGGATGGATGATGCCGGGTTTGTGAATCTTGCGGGACGCCGGCAATTCGCCGACGGTCACGGTTGGGGTCAAGGCATTCATATGGACCTCCTTTGCTGGTCGCATTGGAGACCCAGTCCTATGCCGGAAGGAGGATAAAGAGGCTTCGCCTGTCGAATCCGGGAATCTGCCCGGTATGATTCTGCATGGGTCTGCGACCCGCGAAGCTTCCGCACCGTCCCTACGCCAGTATGAACTGGATCAGGTTCAACGGGTCACTGCGCTGCAAAGCCAGCAGTATCTCAGCCCCTTGTCGGGACTCCCCTGGTGAGGCTCAAGGGTGAATGAATGTGCCTGTAGTTGTCAACCGTTGAATTGCTCTGCCTTGTGCAGTTCACCCAGCGACCCGGATTTCCCGGTTGAAGCGTCGACCGGAGCAAGGCGGCTTGTCAGCTGTCGCAATGTCGGCTCATCGAGGCCGATATCCGCAAGATAGCTCAATGTGCCGCCATGATTGTCGTTAAGGTGACCGAGCGTCGCGCGCATCGTTTCGGGACGACAGGCGAGGAAGCTTTCCACCAGATGCGGATCGGTGCCGCGTGCGAGAGCCTGCGCACGCAGCCGCTCGATAAGCGGCACACCAATCGAAGCTGTCAGCGCGTAATCGGCGATGATCGTGTCATCATCGACCCCGACGAGCGACAGAAGCAGCGCCGCAATGATGCCGGTCCGGTCCTTGCCCGCGCTACAGTGAAATAGCACGACGCCATCGTCTGCCTCGGCGATGGCGGTCAGCACCTCGGCGATCGGGCCCCGACACTGATCGATGGCATCCCGGTAGCGCGCCGCCATGTCGAATGATGCGCCATTCGGTCCGCGCACCGCGTCTATCGGCGAAAGGGCGCCAAAGAGCGGAATGTTGCGATACTGGATGATGGAGTGCGATGCGAATGGATTGGGCTCGATCTCAAGTTCGCGCGCGCCGCGCAGATCGATGACGGTTCGCAGCCCTTCATCGATCAGAACGCCCATGTCGTTCTCGTTCAACAGGTGCAGCCCGTCGCCGCGCAGGATGGAGCGCCATCTCGTTTCGCTCCCATCCATTGCGGCATAGCCGCCGAGATCACGAACATTGTGCGTGCCGGCGAGACGAATGAGGCGGGGAGGAGAATTGGTCATCAGCGCAGTCCCGATTTCATGAAGGATTCTATCACCTGCCGCTGGAGAATGAGGTAGATGACGAGGATTGGCAGGCTGGCGAGCGTCGAGGCGGCCATCAGCGGTCCCCAGAGATTGCCTTCCTGGGTCATGAACATCTGCAGGCCGATCTGCACCACCGAGTTCTCGATGCTGCGCGACAGGAGCAGCGGCCAGAAATACTCGTTCCATGCCGAGATGAAGGCGAGGATGCCGAGGGAGGCGAGCGAGGCGCGCATGTTCGGCGTGACGATCTCCCACAGGATACGCCAATGGCCGGCACCGTCCATGCGGGCCGCCTCGATGACCTCGGTCGGAAACGATTTCATGGCGTGGTAGAGCATCAGGACGGCGAAGGCAGCCGCGGCATGTGGCACCACCAGACCGGTCAACGTGTCGAGCAGCCCAAGCCGGGAGGCAAGCACGTAATTCGGGATCATCGTCACCTGGAACGGAACCAGCCAGGAAAGCGCGATCACGCCATAGACCAGCCCGGAAAACCGGAAACGCCAGCGCACTAATGCGTAGGCCGCCAGCAGCCCGGTCAGGACCTGAAGCGCCGCCGTTGCAGCAGACACGATCGTGGTATTGGCCAGCATGCGCAGCATCGGAATCTGGGTCAGCACGAAGCTGTAGTTTTCCAGTGACGGCGACAGCGGCCACAAGCCGGTTGAGAAAATCTCATTTTCCGGTTTCAGCGACGATACCGCCATCCAGTAGACCGGGAAGATCGCGATAACGACGAGGAGGACCATCGTTGCATGGACCGCGATCGATCCGACCGAAATCGTGCGCCGGGCTATCGTTTGCCGGGAAATGGCCGGGGGCGCGACAGAAAAGTCCTGGCTAATTGTCATAGACGGCGCGCCTTTGCATGAGCCTCAGGCAGACGAAAGCGATCACGGCAAAGCCCGCGAAGGCGATCATTCCGGCAGCCGAACTCCAGCCGACCGACAGGCTGCCGAAGCCGTAGTCCCAAAGCAGATAGAAGATGTTGGTGGTCGATTTCAGCGGGCCGCCATGTGTCAGCACGTTGATGTAGGTGAAGCTCCATTGCGCGCCGAACAGGATGGTCATCATCGACAGCAGCAGTATGGTCGGCGACAGCAGAGGCAGGCGGATATCGCGGATGATCTGCCAGCGCGTCGCACCGTCCATCCGGGCTGCTTCGACATAGCTCGGATTGATGCTGGCATTGGCGGCCGAAAACAGCAGTGTCGAAAAGCCGATCAGCTTCCAGCCCGTTATCCAGATCAGCGTGCCGAGCGCATATTTAGGGTCCTGCAGGAAGCCGATCTTCGACAGGCCGAGCCCGACGAGCGCGTGATTGACGAGGCCGTGGTCCTCATTGAGCAGCCAGCGCCAGACGATCGCGGCAACCACCGGCGCGATGATCATCGGCACGAAGATCAGCGTGCGGTAGAGGTTGCGCAGCGGCCCTTTCAGGTCCTGTGTAAAAATCGCAACCGCCAGCGGAATGATGACGGACATCGGAAACAGGCCGAGGATGTAGATCGCGGTGTTCCAAAGCGCACGCTGCATCTCCGGCAGAATGAGCAGCCGTCGATAATTCTCAAGGCCGACGAAGGTCTTCGGCGCGGTCGGCAGCATGTTCCATTGGTAGAAGGACAGCTGGAACGCCTCGATAAGCGGAACATAGATCCAGATGGCCAGCGTCAGAAGAACTGGCGAGAGGTAAAGCCATGGCGCTACTCGGGTGTCGGCAAGCAAACGTTTCGTCAGCGAGCGGCGACGACCCGCATGGGCGCCTGCGCGGGAATACGCAGCTATGGTTACAGTCATGGTATCGACCCCGATCAGCGGATGCGGGCGGGTTCCGCCCGCATCCGGTTCATCTGCTGGCTATTGCGGCATCAGGCTTTGCGCGTCTGCCTGCGCCTGCTTCAACACGGCTTCGGCATCGGCTTCGCCGAAGATTGCCTCGCGCACGCCATCCATCATGATCTTCTCGACCTGCCGGTAGTTCGGGCCGGGGAACGCGACGTTGGCCGTCAGCCGCGAGAGCTGTTCCAGGTTGGGGCGGATCATCGGATTGGCCTTCACCCAGTCGCCGAGATATTGCGGATCGTCGACGATATCGAGCCGCAGAGGCAGATAGCCGATCTTCGAGGTGATGATCGTATAGGCGTGCTTGGAGGTCAGGAACTTCAGGAGTTCATAGGCCGCGCGCTGCTTGGCCGGGTCCTTGCTGAAGACATAGAGCGCGCTGCCGGAATTGGTCGGCCGCGTCGGCTTGTCGCCGAAGGAGGGCATGGCCGTGACGCGCAGGTCGAAATTGCCCTTGGCCGATTTCGACAGGCTGTTCTGCACGGCGCTGGTGTAGAGGAACATGCCGAGATTGCCGCTCGCCATCGTGTCCATGTGGCTGCCGACATCGATGCGGGCATGGGCGCCGCTGTCGACCATGTCGCGCAGCATCTTCACGGCTTCCAGCGCGCCGCCATCGGCGAAGGTCAGCGTGTTGCCGTCACGGACATTGCCGCCATTCGACATTTCGATGGCCTGATAGACGAAGGTGCCATCGACCGGACCGTAGGCGCCGGGGAAGAAACCGTTCTTGCCGGTTTTCTGGTTGATCGCCTCGCCGGCAGCCTTTACGTCTGCCCATGTCTTCGGCGGCTGATCGGGGTCGAGCCCCGCTTGCCGGAAGAGGTCTGCATTGTAATAGAGGATCGGCGTCGAAAAGGTGTAGGCCAGCCCATAGGTCTTGCCATCGAACTTGCCGAGTTCGAGGCCCTGCGGGATCATGCCGGAGAGATGTTCGGAGAGTTCCTTAGCCGGCACCATATCTTCAAGCGCGTTCGCGCCGAGATCGTTGGCGATATAGATCAGGTCGCGGAAAACGAGCTGGGCAACGTCCGGCTGCTGACCGGCGACGATGTCGGCCTGAACGCGCGAAAGGATCTCGTTGGAGGGCACAGGGATGCCCTCGACCTTGATGTTCGGATTGGCATCCATGAACTCTTTCAAGAGCTCACGCGTGGCATCGGCGCCGGCGCTCGCCGAAGCGAGATTGTAGTTGTAGAAGGTGATGGTGACCGGCTTGTCGATGGTTTCGGCCATCTGCGCCTGTGCCGAAGCGAACGGCAAGGCAAGGCCGGCGCTGACGGCAAGCATCAGCTTGAGGCAGTTTCTTCTAAGCATAGTGATCGTCCTTTGGGGGCTGGGTAGGGGCTGTCACTCGGCGGCGAGGGTTTCGCCTTCGTTCAGCTTGCGCAGGAAATCGAGGGGATAGCGGTTGAGTTCGGCGCGGTCCGAAGGCAGCGGCACGAAGCTGACAGTCAAGCCGGAATCGCGGATGGTACCGATGGCGAAAGAGGCGCCGTTGACCATGCGCAGCACATCCTTCTGCAGAATATCGGTGGCGGCGTGCTGGCCCATGCCGATGACGACCGGGATGCCGTGCCAGATGGAGACGCGGTCGTAATGAACATGGCCGCTGAGAATGCCGATGACATTGCGGCCTTTCAGAATGTCGGCGAGACGCTGCGTATCCTCGGTCCTGATCGAGCGCCAGGGAGCGAATTCGCTCTCATTGCCGATTGCCGGTGCATGATGCGAGACGACCAGCTTGGGCAGGTCGGAATGCGTTTCGATGACCTCTTCCAGCCAGGCAAACTGTTCCGGCTCGATATTGCCGCCGATCTGTCCGGGAATGGAGGAGTCGAGCGCGATGACATGGATGCCGTCGATGACGCGATCGTGGAAATAGGGGGCGGAAGAATCCTCTCCCTGTTCCAGAAAACCCTCATAAAAACCTTCGCGCGTGTCGTGATTGCCGAGCGCATAGACAACCGGAATGTCCAGAGCGCCCATGATGCGCTTCAATTCGCCGAAGCTCTCGACATCGCCGCGATTGGTCAGATCGCCGCTGGCGACGATGAAGCTTGGCTTTGGCGAGATCGTTGCGACCATCTCCAGGATCGTCTCCAGCGTCGCTGTCGTGTCGCTGAAGAGATGGGGGTCTTCATAGCCCGGCCGGCCGATATGCAGGTCGGTCAGATGGACAAAAGTTGTTTCGCGTTCCACCGGGAATCTCCGTTGAGTGTTTCGGGAAGGTTGATGACGTGCGGATCGACGCGCTTGCCGTCGCTCACGCGGAAGAGATGGATTGCATGGGCCGGAATCGAGACCGCGAAACGATCGGTCGGAAGCGGGCTGTCTGCCGGCCGCACCAAGGTCATGCGCTGGCCGGCGGCCATGCCGTGCAGGTGAATTTCCGTGCCAAGGTCTTCCTGCATTTCAATGTCAAATGGCAGGCCGCCCAGTGCCCTGAAGTCGCAGATCTGTAGAGCGGCAGGCCTTACGCCAAGCACGACCTCGGTATTCGGAGCGAGATCCCAGAAGGCGTCGGGGGACAGCAGCAGGCCGCCGCTTGCCATGGCGCGACCTTCCGCGCCGATCCTGCCGGGAATGAAGTTCATCGGCGGTGAGCCGAGAAAGTCCGCCACGAAGCGCGTGGCCGGGCGATGGTATATGTCCGTTGGCGTTCCGACCTGTTCGATGAGACCGCCATTCATCACCACGAGTTTGTCGGCGAGTGTCATCGCCTCCATCTGGTCGTGGGTTACGAAAATGCTTGTGGTTTTCAGCTCGCGATGCAGCCGCTTGATCTCGAGCCGCATCTGGATCCTGAGTTTTGCGTCAAGATTAGACAGCGGTTCGTCGAAGAGGAAAACGCGTGGCGAGCGGATCATGGCGCGACCCATAGCGACGCGCTGACGCTGCCCGCCCGAGAGTTGTCCGGGGCGGCGGTCGAGTAGGTCTTGCAGTCCGAGCATCTTGGCGACATCGGCAACGCGCACCTGGCGCTCGGATTTGGCCATGCCCGCGACCTTCAGCGCATAGCCGATATTCTCCGCGACCGTCATGTGTGGATAGAGCGCGTAATTCTGGAACACCATGGCGCAGCCGCGCTCGCCGGGTTCGAGCTGGTTGACGATCGTGTCGCCTATGGAGATCGTGCCGGACGTTATGTCCTCAAGGCCGGCGATCATGCGCAACAGCGTCGACTTTCCGCAGCCGGAAGGCCCGAGAATGACGACGAATTCGCCCGCTTCGATCGACAGGTCGACGCCGCGCACGGCGGGCGTCTTTCCATAGATCTTGTGGAGGGCCGAAATCTCGATGCCGTCCATGAGGGAGCGCTCCTTCGCCAATCGCCAACGTTCTGGCGTTTCGATAGAGGGCGCCCATTTCCGTCTCATGACAGTTTTCAAACGGTGTTCTAATGCAAGGCACGCGCCGCGATATGGCTGTGCGCCGGAATGCCGGTATTGGCGACTGATCAGGAGCAGGCGGTACGACGAAACATCGGCGCGATCACCTCGACCATGCGCCGGATTGCCTCGTCGGGGTCATCGAGGTCGATTGTATGGTTGGTCAGCACTTCGGTTCGCAGCCGGCTGTGGATGACTTGCGAGCGGATGCCAAGGGCACAATTGATGCGCCAGCCGACCGCCGCATCGTCCAGCCAGGGTGCAATGCGCCTGAGATAGGGAACGAATGCCAGGTGATGCTCCACGCCTTCGACGATGGCGCGGTAGAGTTCCGGATCGCGGCTGCGTTGGGCCATATGGGTGAAATGGGTCAGCACGGCATAGCTGGATGTCCGATCGAGGCTCCAGCGCACGGAAGGACCGATCAGGGCGGCGATGACTTCTTCGAGATCGGGCGGTGCCGGCATGCGTCGTGCCGCGGCCTTTTGCAGAAGCACAAGGCGTTCGGCGTTCAATCGCCGATAGACGCGATGTGCCACCGCGATGATGAGCTTTTCCTGCGAACCGAAATGATAGCTGATGGCCGACGGATTGGCATTGGCCTCGCCGGCGACACGCCTGACGGTGACGTCTTCCAGCGCGGCAACCTCGCAAAGCACATGCTCGCAGGCGTCAAGAAGCTTCAGCGCAGTCGGGTTGGCCGTGGAGAGCATTGCGTCACACGCGATCAGAAGATGTAAGCGACGATTGTCCGCCCGGCACATGAAGCTGGCATGACATGTTTCGTATTCCGTGGCCGGATACCGCCGGCGTGCCGACAGTTTTGTTCAGAGGTTCTTAACCATAGGTCGGCATCTTCCCTCGAGCGCTGTGTATTGAGTGCGCATTTCAACACCGGTCGACGGACAATGTTCGTTGACTGGTGCTGATCGAAAGATCGGAATGATGAACTACGAATCCCCTTACGACTGGACCGGCACGAAAGTGCGCGGACGCAGGCGCCTGCAGATCGCCGCGTGGGTTTTGACGGCAATCGCAATATTGGGTGCAGTTCTGGCGGCTGGAATGCTGCTGTAGATCGTCCGGCAGGAATGCGTTTCGAGCCATCCGCTTGGCTGCCGTCACGGCAGCAGATACTGATAAATTTTATCAGAAGTCGTTAGAATTTTAATTGTATCCTATTGATTTTACTAATTTTTCGTTGAGCAGAATCACGCACGCTCCATCGGTGCCTCGCCTTCCGAGGCGCTTTCGTGGAGGCGAATATGAAGCAGCGATTTGAACTTGTCCTGGAGCCAACCGATCTATGGACCGTTTGGGACAACGAACTGGATGAACCGGTTGTTTTCGCCGACCGGCTTCTTGCCGGACTGACCAAAAGCGAGGCAGAAGCGGCTCGTGAAATCCTTCTGGAAGTGAAAAAGAACCGGAAGAAGGAAAAGCCGGCCGACGCAGCCTGACTAAGACGCGCCGGCAAGCCTTTCAACCCTTCACGCCGGAGCCGACGATAACGGCATGCGCGCCGCCGTCGTGGGGCAGCAGTTCGGCGCTTCGGCAGCGGCAGCCCGGATGCATGTTTTCGATAGGCAATCCGGTATTCGGCCCGGTCACTGACCAGTTCACATGATGAGGTTTGTAGCTTTGGCAAAATTACAACTTGACCGAGCAAGAATGATTTTCGTGGCAGTGCCGTCGATCTTTCAGACGTAAAGAAAACGTTCATCCTTCCCGCTTGCAGATATTTGCAAGCGCTTCCGTGATTATGCTATTTCTACCTTCACCTTAAGGTGAAGCGATGCGGAATTTATACCGTTTTTGGAACCGGCTCTTACGTCCAAAGACTTGGGGGGTCGGGGCGAAGACCGACGGTTTTTCCTTAGGCGACCCTCTCTCAGGGAGCGATGCGCGCCTCGCGGACCATTTGACGAACACCACGGACATTGTTTCGTTCTATGACCGCGACTTCCGCCTGACCCATTACACCACCAAGCTCAAGAGCATCCAGGGTAACGTGGTTGCGGCGGGCGCTGCGGTCTGGGAAGTCTATCCGGCGTTTCTCGACACGAGGCTTCGCGGTGAACTTGACCGCGTTCTTCACGGCGGTTCTCCGACAACGATCGATCTGCGGGCCTCCGGCGATGAAACGCCGCGATCTGCTTTCGTTTTCGGCGTCGTGAATGGTGTGGGGATCATTGAATCCCGGGAAACCGGGCAGGGCGGCCGGACGATTGCCGAGGAGCAGGAACATGTCACTCTCCTTCATCAGGCAACACATGACGTTTTGACCGGTCTGCAGAATCGCCGCCGGTTCAGCGAACGGCTGCAGCAGGCTTTGACGGCCGTCGATGCTTTGCAGGAGAAGGTGGCCCTGCTGCAAATCGACCTCGACGAGTTCAAGGCGGTCAACGACACGCTCGGCCACGGCGCGGGTGATGCCTTGCTCCAGCTCGCCGCCAGCCGAATACAGGACACGTTGCGCGATGGCGAATCTGCTTACCGATACGCCGGCGATGAATTTGCCGTCATCCAGTCGGGAAAAGAGCAGCCTACTGAGGCCGAACGTCTTGCGGGCGCCCTGATCGACGCGCTCAAGGCGCCGTTCGTGATCAACGGCATTCCGGTGTTCATCGGTGCAAGCATCGGCATCGCTTTCGGGCTGGAGCACGGAACCGAAAGCGAGCAGCTGATGAAAGCGGCCGACATTGCGCTCTATGCGGCCAAGAGAGACGGGCGCGGCTGTGCCCGGACGTTCAATCGCTCGATGCTGCTGTTGCTCGAACAGCGCGAAAATCTGCGGCGCAGCCTGCGAATGGCACTCGAACGCAGCGAGCTTTACCTGGAATATCAGCCTCTCTTCAGCACGCCTTCGTCCGTCGTAGGCTTCGAAGCGTTGCTGCGCTGGCGGCATCCCGAGATCGGCACGATTCCTCCGAGTGTGTTCATCCCGATCGCCGAAGCCGACGGCCTGATGGACGAGATCGGGCGATGGGTGCTTGAGGAAGCCTGCCGTGAAGCAACGACATGGCCTTCCTCGCTGACGGTCGCGGTGAATTTGTCTCCGGCGCAGTTCCTCAGCGGGTCGCTTACCGACAGCGTCGCCCAGATCATCGATGCCGTCGGGCTGCGTGCCGACCGGCTTGAATTCGAGATAACCGAGACGGTTCTCCTAGAGCAGACGATCGACAACCTAGACACGCTTAACACCTTGAACGTGCTGGGTATTCGGATTTCGCTCGACGACTTCGGCACCTACTATTCTTCGTTGAGCTATCTCAAGAATTTCCCCTTCGATACGCTGAAGATCGACCAGTATTTCATAAACGACCTGGAGACCGATCGGAAAAGCCAGACGATAGTCAGGTCCATCATAGGGCTTGCCCATGGGCTGGGGATCAGCGTCACCGCCGAGGGCGTCGAGACAAAGGGTCAGGCGCGGTGGCTGAAGAAGGAAGGTTGTGACTGCCTGCAGGGCAACCTTCTGGGACGCCCGATGGGCGCGGAGGCGGCGCGCAACTTCGTCAGGCGTTCGGCGCATATGACGATCGGCGGAAAGGAGGAGCGAAATCGGGCAGTTTAGCCTGCCGCCCGGCACTGACGTGAAAACTGGAAGACTGGAAACAGCGAGGAATGAAGATGATTGTTGCCTCTCGCGATACCGATTTCGGGCCGATGATCCAGGTCGACATGGAGATCAAATCCTTCCTGTCGATGTGGCTGTATTGCGATCAGATATCGTCCTACCTGGCACGAATGGTCAGTCACAACCGCTCCGATTCCGTGCGGCATTCAAACCTCTTTTCTTCCGTGGCGAACGAATTGCTGGAGGTCGCGTTTCGCACCCGCCACCCCGACGGCGAACTGGCATGCAGGGTGTCGCGGCAGGGGCGGGTGGACAGGATCGAGCTGACCTTCCCCTGCACGCCCGAAGAACGGCAATTCTACCGGGAAGCGCTGTCGCAGATCGTCGGATCGGAATCCGGGGACCGATACATGAATTCGGTTTCCGGCGACCTCGCGCCGAGCCGGGAAGTCGTCCTCCTGGAACTGGCCGTCGACTACAAAGCGAAGCTCCGGCTCGAGGAAACAGAGGCTGACACGATCAAGCTGGTCGTGGATCTTCCGCTCGAGGACCTGCCCAGTGAACCCGTATGACCTGATTCCGCGCTTTCGCGCGCAATACGACACAAACAATCAGGAGTTTTCCATTTCCGGAGTGGTTCGGCCCCAGTCGATCGACGAGCTTGCGCCCAGCCTGACGCTGCTGAAGGATTCCATCAGCCGTGTGCGCGGCATTCTATATGTGAATATCCGACGCCTGACGCAGATGAACAACACTGCGTTTCACGCCTTCTCGCGGGTCATCATCGACGCTTGCCGCACGCGGCCCGATCTCAAATTCGTCGTGATCACCTCCAGCGTCGTTGGATGGACGACGCGAAAGTTCAGCCGGTTGCACGGCCTCGAGCCGAACATCTCGGTGGAGGAATACGACAGCCAGTTCTATCCCGGGCAGAGTTTCCTTGAAGAAGGCGGTTTCATTCCCATCCTGCGCACGCAAACCAAGATGACGTGGCGTCACGAGCGCAAGATATTGCCGCGCCACGGCATGCAGCCGGGCATCATCATGGCCGACATCTGTTGCGGCATCGGCGATTTCGCGGTGCTGGTGCAGAAGGAGTTCCAGCCGGCGCGGATCGTTGCCCTCGACCATTCCAGATCGAGCCTCGACTATGCTCGAAGCGTGGCGGCGGATTTCGATATACGCGGCATTGAGTACACCTATGGCGATGCGTCCGAAATGCTGCTGGAGGAAGACCAGTTCGATCTGGTCACCTGCCGGCACTCGCTCCAGATATTCAATCGGCCCGAGCTCATCCTTAAGGAACTCTACCGGATATGCAGGCCCGGCGGGCGCGTCTACATCACCAATGAGAAGAATTCGCACTGCCTCGGCGAACCGCGCGCCGACAGCATCCAATGGACCTACAATGAGGTTGCAAGACTGTTCAAACATTTCGAGATGGATGTCGAACTCGGCCCGAAGAGCCGGCGATATCTGGTCGAGGCGGGGTTCGAGGACATCCGTGTCGAATCCTTCATGGTCACAAACAATGACGGCGATCCTCAGGACTTCGCAGATGTCATCACTGCATGGGAAAACGTCTATGCCGGCGACATGGCGGTACGGCGCGGCGACGATCCGGAGATGATCGAGCGGTTTCGGCAAGGCTTTCAGGATCACATTTTCGCGGCGCTGCATCCGAAGGGTTATGCTGGCTGGCCCATCTGGGTCGCATCAGGGCGCAAGCCGTCATGAACGCCGACAGTGAGCAAACACCGCGGTTCGGGCTGCGCTCGTTTCGGGCCAAATTCATACTGGTCGTCGGCGGTGCCGTGCTGTTCGACCTGCTGGTCAGCGGCGGGCTCGCGCTGTGGAACGTTCAAAAACTCTCGCGGGATGCGACGTCCGAAGTCGGCGAGGGCCTGACGAAGGCGAACCAGGAATACATTCTCTCCTACGCCAACTCGACCGCTTCACGCGTCGACCTCCTGCTCGACCGCGTGCATGGCGACGTCAAGGCTCTGGCTGGCGTCCTGCAAGGCCAGATCGACGATCCGGCGAGGCAGGATCAGATCGGAACGAGCCTCGCGCATCAGGCGCCCGCTTCGGTGGACGTGGTCTACAATCCTCAGGGGGGATGGGCGCAGAACCTTCCCGGCGCGCCATCGGTGGTAAGCGTCTGGGGCTATCTTCTGGGTCCCGATCACCGTCCGCTTCCCGCCGTACAGAACGAGATCGAGGACAGCGCGGTCCTGGATCTCGTTGCGCCGAGCCTGCTCGCCGGCGGCTCATCGAAGCTGCAGATGTATTTCATCGGTCCGAAGGAACGGCCGATCTTCAGAACGGCACCCTATACGAACCAGGCCCAGACCTTCGATCGCCTCTATCCCGGTCACAACAAGGCGGATTTCTGGGAGTTCTTCTTCCCCGGGATATATGCCTCGTGGCAGCAATGGGCTGCCAATCCGGCCTCGCGTCCCGTTGCCGACGACATCACGCAGACCGCACCCTACACCGATGCGATTACCGGCAAGCAGATCGTCAGCTTCTTCAGCCCGTTGTGGACGCGCGACCGGACTGGTGTTGCCGGAACGGCGGGAGCAGACATCACGCTCGACCAGCTTGCCGAGATCGTCGAGAGCGTGAAGATATCCGACACCGGCTTCGGCTTCCTGACGATGTCGAACGGCAATGTGGTGGCGATCAATCCGGCCGGCGAGTCGGTCATCGGCCTGACCTCGTCGAGCGGAGGCACGCAGGGCGTTACCGGCCTGGAGCGCACGCTGCGCGGAAGCACGCAGCCGGCCATAGCCTCGCTGCCGCTCGACCGCAACAATGACGGTGTCATCCAGCACATCATGCTCGACAAGCAGGGCGAAAGCGTTCCCTATATCGTGGTTCTCAAAAAGCTCAATCCGACGAACCTATGGAGTTCGGGGCCGGTGAAGTCCGAGACGATGTCGGTCGGCATCGTCGTGCCGGAACGGGAAATCTATGCTTCGCTGTTTGCCGCGCGGAACAGCATTTCGCGTGCGACAAACCGCATCCTGCTTTATCAGATCGCGGCAATCGCCCTTTCGCTTCTGATCGTCTTTGCCGCGGTTTGGGGAATCTCGAAGAGAATTACCGCCGGCCTCAGCGCGCTTGCCGGCGCCGCCAAGCGGCTTCAGACAAAGGACTATTCAGTCCGGGTCAACATCCCGACGCGCGACGAGGTTGGAGAGGCGGGGGCCGCTTTCAACCGCATGGCCGAGCAGATCAGCTTCCATACTGAAAACCTGGAACAGCTGGTCGATGACCGCACCAAGGAACTCGAGGGCGCGAACAAGAAAATTTCGGCCTTGAACGACAAGCTGCGCGACGAGAACGTCCGGCTTGGCGCCGAGCTCGCGGTTGCCAAGCACATACAGATGATGGTCCTGCCCAAGGCCGGTGAACTCGAAGCGCTGCCGCAGGTGGAGATCGCGGCCTATATGCGGCCTGCCGACGAGGTCGGCGGCGACTACTACGATGTCCTGCAGGATGGAGCGCACCTCAAGATCGGGATTGGCGACGTGACCGGGCATGGCTTGGAGAGTGGCGTTCTGATGCTGATGGTCCAGTCCGTCGCGCGCGCCTTGCAGGAGACGGGCGAGGGCGATCCGCGGCAGTTTCTCGACCGCCTGAACAGGGCGATCTACAAGAACATCGAGCGGACGAACACCGACAAGCATCTCTCGCTGGCCTTCCTCGATTTCCGGGACGAGCGTGTGACGCTGTCGGGCCAGCATGAGGAGGTTCTGGTTGTGCGAGGCGCCGGCGAAGTCGAGCGCATCGATACGATCGATCTCGGCCTGCCTGTTGGGCTGGAGCGAGATATCAAGCCGTTCATTGCCACGCGCGATATCCCGTTCGCCAGCGGTGATGTCATCGTTCTTCATACCGACGGCGTAACCGAAGCTGAAAACTCGGAGGGAAAGCTGTTCGGTCTGGAACGCCTCTGCAAGAGTGCGAGCGAACATCACGGTGGCAGTGCGGAGGAGATCAAAACCGGAATTATCGACGATCTGATGGCTTATATCGGAACTCAGAAGATCCACGACGACATAACCCTCGTGATCATGAGGCACAGGTAGATGACCACGCTTTTTGGAACGGCCGACGTTGCAATCGGAATGGGCGGAGGCCTCAGTCGCGTGAGGCTGTTCGACGGACCTCTGGAATTGAGTTGGCACCATTGCGCCACGACGTCGGATTTCATCGCCGATCTGTTCGCCGTGCGCTTTCAGGCCTCCCGCAACGACTACAAGGAAGTGCGGCACAGCATCGGCTATCTGGTCAATGAGCTCGTCGAGAACGCGGTGAAGTTTCGCGCTCCAGGTGAAATCATGGTGGAAGCGTCGATGGATTCAGAGACCTTCAAGGTGAAGGTCTCGAATGTCGTCGAGGGTGATGTGGCTTCAGGATTCCAGGGCCTGCTCTCTGAGATAACGGTCGGCGATCCCGGTGACCTTCTCATCCAGCGCATCGAGGCGAACGCCGCCGATCCGGAGATGACGGGTTCTGGCCTTGGGCTTTTGACCTTGATGAGCGACTATGGCGCAAGGCTGGCCTGGATTTTCAGCGCGGCCGATGAAAATGATCGTATTTGTCTAGAAACTTATGCTTCTATCCCTATCTCGCAAACCCATAATTGAGTGGAACAACGCCACACCATGGAAATAAAGACAGAAGACTACCGGGTATGGGCTGACGGAAACGACATTTATTTCGACGGCATCATGCGGTTGGCCAGTTCCGCCGAATATGCCCCTATCCTGTCGCTGGCGATGAGCGTTCTTGCCGCCGAACCTCCCGCGATCACGCTCAATCTGACGGACCTGCAGTTTCTCAACTCGTCCGGAATCAATCTTCTCGCCAAATTCACCATCGAGGCCCGAAAGCATCCTGGCGTGCGTCTCACGGTGCGGGGGACAACGGAAATACCCTGGCAATCGAAGTCATTGCCCAATCTGAAGAAACTGCACCCCGAACTCGTGCTGCTGGTGGGTTGACGGGAAGGGCCGCCGTCAGCTTCCCAAAGCCTTCAGCCAGTCTTCGAAGGACCCGGCTTTTTCATGCTCGGACAAGGAGTGCGCGGGCCGAAGCCAGGCTTCGGCATTGCGCGCTTCGCGGGGGCTATAGCCGAATTCCTTGCTGAACGCCCGGCTGAAATTGGCGGACGAGTTGAAACCGACGGCCTCGGCAATATCGATGATGCGCCGGATATCCACGGGGTCGCTCAGAGCGGCGTGCGCTGCCAGAAGCCGGCGCCTCTGGATGTAGTGCACGACCCCACCGCTGGGTTCGAACAATTGATAGAGGCGTGAGCGCGAAACGCCGAGCGCCCGGCACATCACCTCCGGCGTCAGATCAGGCGCGTCGAGATGGCTCTGGATATAACGGCGCGCCCGCTCCATCAGCGCCACGCCAGTCAGGTGTTCAAAAGCCGCGTCGTGCTCGGCTGGCGACGAGAGACCGGCAATGATGATGTCGCGCGTGGCCTGCACGACGCGGGGCAGATCATCGGCAGCCAGGTTTCGCAATCTTGCTTCGATGCCATTGACATAGCTGACGAGAAGATTGGCGAAATTGTCCGACAGGACGGAATTGTTCTTCGCATCGAAGGGTGCCGCCGCATCCGTGAACAGATCGCGTGGCAGATAGAGGCCGAGGCTTTCCGTCTCCGTCGCGCGCCCGCGAAACGGATAGCCGAGCGATCTGATCTCAGCGCCGCCGGGACGAGCTTCGATGACGCGGCCATCGACTTCTGTCCATGTCCGTCCACTGCGCGGCAGGACGATATTCCAGTGATCGATTGAACTGGAGCGAAGCTTCGCGGCGGACCGCACGTAGCTGTGGGCGGGAACGGCCTGCTGGACGATCAGCATGCGGCCAAGGTTCCAGGCGGTGTGGTCGGCCGGGAAGCCGTCATCGGCGGATGTGATGTCCGGTAGCCTCACATCCACGAGCGGCGCCACATGCGCCTGCCAGGCGGCAAATTGCTTTGCCGGCTCCATCTCGCGGGTCGAGAAAACAAGTGGTTCAAGCACCGGCGGCCCGGGTGGAGCCGTCTGCTGCGGATCTTGGCGCGGCCAACGGCGTCTTTCGCGGTGCGGATGCTCGGTGAGCCCTCCCAGCGCGTCGTCTCGCTTCGTCGCTTCTCCATCAGGTGGTGCCATATCCGAATCCGGTATGTCCCAGCCCCAAAGCAATTATGTGGCGTAGTTTGTGCACATGGCAAGATGCCGTGATCAGGCCGCCGGATGCAGGCGCGCTGTTCTGGCCCAGCCGCGAATTCGGACGATGGCGGATGGAAGCCTCGCACTGCCGGCCAAGCAGGCAACTCCATCGTATTAGCTCAAGATATGTATTCCGTGACAATATTTTGGATTCGAAGATAACGACAGCACGGCTCTCATTACTTATAAAAGCACAAGAAGGCGGAGGAAATGTTTCTTCGTATGTTTTAAGACTGATCCGAAGCCTTCAAATAAACTGAAGTGCGTGGCGTAAATAGTAACTGCGTATCTGGGTAGCTGTATTTATGTAAATCATACGCTTAAGAAGCTTATCGATCTAAGCGTAAGTATAGCAAGGGCATTCGGGGTAATTATGACAATACTGCGTTCGGTTTCGGCAACGTCTGTTGCCGAACCAAGGTCGAGTGATGTCCGCATTTCTCGCCCGGTTCTGGCGCCGCGCCGTGTCCTTGTGACGGGCGGCGCCGGTTTTCTCGGATCACATCTATGCGACAAACTGCTTTCGCAAGGACATGAAGTTCTTTGCGTCGATAATTTTCTGACGGGCCGTTTCAGCAACATCGACCATCTCAGAAGCAACCGGAACTTTAGAGTTCTCCGGCACGACGTCGCGCAGCCTTTGGCTGCCGAAGTGGACGAAATCTACAATCTGGCCTGCCCGGCCTCGCCGCCGGACTATCAGGCCGATCCGATCCAGACGATGAAAACCAGCGTGCTCGGCGCACTCAACCTGCTCGAGTTGGCAAAGGAACGCGGTATCCGCATCTTTCAGGCCTCCACCTCGGAAGTCTATGGCGATCCGAACGTTCATCCGCAGCCGGAATCCTACTGGGGCAACGTCAATTCGTTCGGCCCGCGCTCCTGCTACGACGAAGGCAAGCGCTGCGCTGAAACGCTGTTCTTCGACTTCCACGAGCAGCATGGCGTCGACATCAGGATCGCCCGCATATTCAACACTTACGGTCCTCGCATGCGTCCGGATGACGGTCGCGTCGTTTCCAACTTCATCGTGCAGGCGCTGCGGGGCACGGACATAACCATCTATGGCGATGGCTCGCAGACACGTTCGTTCTGTTACGCCGACGATCTCATCGACGGCTTCCTGCGCCTCATGACATCGCCGAACGCGCCGGCCTCTCCCGTCAATCTCGGCAATCCAGGCGAGTTCACCATTCGCGAACTTGCCGAGCAGGTTGTCGATCTCACCGGCTCGCGTTCGAAGATCGTCTACCGCCCGCTGCCGGTCGACGATCCGCGCCAGCGCCGTCCCGATATCTCGCTCGCGTCGAGCGCACTGGGCTGGTCGCCGAAGGTGGCGCTGTCGGCCGGTCTGCAGCAGACCATCCACTATTTCGACGACCTGTTGACCCGGCAATCGCGGAAGCTCGCGGAGACGGCATGATGTCCACGCACCGGGTTCTGGTGACCGGCGGCGCCGGTTACATCGGCAGTCATACGGCCAAATTGCTCAGTTCGAAGGGCGTGGAGCCTGTCGTCTACGACAATCTGGTGACCGGAAACCGGTCGTCGGTGCGCTGGGGGCCGTTCGTTCACGGCGACATTCTCGACACTGTGCATCTGGCGCAGACGCTGATGCAATACCGGCCGGAGGCGGTCATCCATTTTGCCGCTTCGGCCTATGTCGGCGAATCCGTCGAAGACCCTTCGAAATATTACCGGAACAATGTGGCCGGGACGCAGTCGCTCCTGAACGCCTGCCGTCTGGCAAAGATCGACAAGATCATCTTTTCCTCGAGCTGCGCCACCTATGGCGTGCCGGCTTCCTTGCCGATCAAGGAGACGACGCCGCAGCTTCCGATCAATCCTTATGGCAGGACGAAGCTGATCGCCGAGCATATGCTGCAGGATTATGCGGCTGCCTATGGCCAGCGTTACGTCGCTCTGCGCTATTTCAACGCCTGCGGTGCCGATCCGGATGGCGAACTCGGCGAATGGCATGATCCGGAGACGCATCTCATCCCGCGCGCGCTGCTTGCGGCGGGCGGCAGAATTCCGCACCTCACGGTCTTCGGGCACGATTACGAGACCGCCGACGGCACCTGCATTCGCGACTATATCCATGTCAACGACCTGGCGCGCGCCCACCTGCTCGCCCTGGATCATCTGAACGCCGGCGGTGAAAACCTGGCGGTCAATCTCGGCACCGGCAAAGGCTCCTCCATCCGGGAAATCCTGGATGCCGTTGCCCGGACCACCGGACGGGAAGTCCCGATAGAACTCCATCCGAGACGTGCCGGCGATCCGCCGATGCTCTATGCCGATCCGAGCATGGCCCGGCAGACCCTCGGGTTTTCGACCGAGTTCTCCGATCTCGATACGATCGTGCGAACCGCCGCTCCCTTCTTCGGACTGGAGGCACGGGCGTGACGACGTCAGCAGCCATGCGCGCAACGGATACCGGCGGCCGGGCAAGCGAGCCGCTGATGGTTCCGCTGCTTACCGGCTACCGCCGCGCCGAATTTCTGGCCGGCGCCTGTGTCTGGCTTGCCGCGCTCGCTTTTTTCTGGACGTGGTGGATCGACCCCGCGCACTACCTGGGGCTTTTCGGATTTCTGACGGTTTCGCTGCCGCTTGCCTGGGTCACGTTCCTGCCGGGCTACTTCCTTGCCATCTTCTATCGTGCCCGCAAGCCGAATGGCCCGCTTCGTCTGCCGGCCGGCAGCCGCGTGGCCATGGTGGTGACCAAGGCGCCGTCGGAACCATTCCCGGTTGTGGCAAAGACGCTGAAGGCGATGCTGGCACAGGGAGTGCCCCACCAGACATGGCTTGCCGACGAAGACCCCTCGGCCGAGACGCTCGACTGGTGCCGGCAGCATGGCGTCCTGGTTTCGACGCGCAAGGGCAGGGCCGACTATCATCGTGCCACCTGGCCGCGCCGCACGCGCTGCAAGGAAGGCAACCTCGCCTTCTTCTACGATCACTACGGCTATGAGCTTTACGACTTCTGCGTCCAGCTCGATGCCGATCATGTGCCCGAGCCCGATTATCTGCGCCAGATGCTGCGTCCGTTTGCCGACCCGGCAGTGGGTTATGTCTCGGCGCCCAGCATCTGCGACAGCAATGCTGCCGAGAGCTGGTCAGCGCGCGGACGCCTCTATGCCGAGGCCAGCATGCATGGGTCACTTCAGGCCGGTTACAATGGCGGTCTCGCTCCGCTCTGCATCGGCTCGCATTACGCGGTTCGCACCGCGGCGCTGAAGGAAATCGGCGGTCTCGGGCCGGAGCTCGCCGAGGATCACTCGACCACGCTGATGATGAACGCCTATGGCTGGCGCGGCGTTCATGCGCTGGACGCGATCGCCCATGGCGATGGCCCGCGCACCTTCGCCGACCTCGTCACCCAGGAATTCCAGTGGTCGCGCAGCCTGGTCACGCTGCTCCTGCAATATTCTCCGGTCTACGTTCCGCGCCTGCCTCTGCGGCTGAAGTTCCAGTTCGTGTTTTCGCAGCTCTGGTATCCGCTGTTTGCGCTCTTCATGGCGCTGATGTTCGCCATGCCTATCGTGGCGCTCGTTCGCGGCGAGAATTTCGTCAGCGTCACCTATCCCGGCTTTCTGGCGCATTTCGCACCGCTTTCCGCGATCCTGATCCTTCTGGCCTATCGCTGGCGGGCAAGCGGTTCGTTCCGGCCGGTCGATGCGAAGATCCTGAGCTGGGAGTTCATGCTCTTCCTCTTCGCGCGCTGGCCCTGGGCGCTGGCGGGAACCATCGCTGCCATTCGCGACTGGCTCACGGGCTCCTTCGTGGATTTTCGCATCACGCCGAAGGGCACATCGGAGGTGGACCCGCTGCCGCTGCGCGTTCTGGCACCTTACGGCTTTCTGTCGATTGCCTCCGTGGTGCCGGTGTTGCTGGTCAAGGACGCGAGCAATGCGCGTGGCTTCTACATATTCGCGATCATCAACGCCCTGCTCTACGCAGTGCTGCTTCTGGTGATCGTCGTCCAGCACGCTCGCGAAAACGTCGTCAGGGTGACGCGCCGCTCCTACCGTCCGGCGATGGCTGCAAGTCTCCTTTCGCTTTTCCTGCTGCCCGGCGTGGCGGCGTCCGAACGCGGCCTGGACGGTATGGAATCGCTGGCGTTTGGTTTCGGCCACGTCCGCCTGTTTGAAGAAAAATATGCCGTCGCCGGCGCCGGAAATGGCGGCGAGGGTCTTCGCAAGATCACCTTCAGGCCGAGATGGCTCAGCGATGAGCCGGTTTTCAATCACTAGAACGGAAGGGCGCTACGGAGCGCTGAAGACCATGAAAATTGCAGTCATCGGAACCGGATATGTCGGGCTTGTCAGCGGAACCTGCTTTGCCGAATGGGGCAACACGGTCGTCTGCGTCGACAAGAATGCGGAAAAGATCGCGCAGCTCAGGCAGGGCAAATTGCCTATCTACGAACCCGGCCTGGAAAAGCTCGTGCTTCGCAACCATGCGACCGGCCGCCTGGTTTTCACGACCAGCATCGCCGAGGCGATGGCGGGTGCTGACGTCGTCTTCATAGCGGTGGGCACGCCGCCTCGGCCCGGCCATGGCGATGCCGATCTCTCCTTTGTCTATGGAGCGGCCAAGGAGATCGCACACGCGCTTGAAGGCCATGCCGTCGTAGTCGTCAAATCGACGGTTCCTGTCGGTACGGGCGATGCGGTCGAAAAGATCATCGCGACCGTCCGCCCCAAGGGCAGCTTCTCTGTTGCTTCAAACCCCGAATTCCTTCGCGAAGGCTCGGCGATCGACGATTTTCTGTTTCCCGACCGTGTCGTCATCGGCATCGAGGATGACGCTGCGCGCGAAAAGATGGCGGCGCTCTACGGCCCGTTGGCCGAGGCAAGCACCCCCATCGTCGTCACCCAGCGCCGCGCCGCCGAGCTCATCAAATATGCCTCGAACGCGTTCCTGGCGACGAAGATCACCTTCATCAACGAACTTGCCGATCTGTGCGAGCAGGTAGGCACCGATGTCGGCGAGCTGGCTCTCGGCATCGGGCTCGATCATCGCATCGGCAGGGCCTTCCTGAAGGCCGGGCCGGGCTATGGCGGCTCGTGCTTTCCCAAGGATACGCTGGCGCTTCTGCGGACAGCCCAGGATTATGGCGTCGCGCTCCGCGTCGTCGAGGAAACCGTCGCCGCCAACGAGGCGCGCAAGCGCAAGATGGCGCTCAAGGTTCTCGATGCGGTCGGAGGCGATGTCGACGGCCTGACGATTGCGGTTCTCGGCCTGACTTTCAAGCCGGACACCGACGATATGCGCGAGGCGCCATCCCTGGCACTGATCGAAACCCTGCAGCGCTTCGGCGCCAACATCCAGGCGCATGATCCCGTCGGGATGGAGAACGCCGCGCGCATCCTCGAGAACGTCGCGATGTTCGATGACCCTTACGAATGTGTCCGCGATGCGGACGCGGTGGTCGTCGTCACGGAATGGGAGAGCATCCGCCAGCTCGATCTCTATCGCCTCAAACAAGCGATGCGGTCTGCAATCATGATCGATCTTCGCAATGCGTTTGGGCGGGGCGCGGCACAGGCAGCCGGTTTTCATGTATCGAGTATCGGCCAGCCTGTGCCGCAGCTGTCCGGCATTACACCGGTCGCAGCAGATGCCATCTTTGGCCAGAAGCCGGTGCGACGGGATTCAGCGTCTGCGCCGATGTTGCATGCCGTGTCGGCCGATCCGGTGCGGGAGGGCTGACGCCGTGACAACGTCCTTTTACACAGCCCGCGAAACGAACATTCCCCGCGCATGGCGGCGCCTTGTCGTCGGGCCGGCGATGGTCTCGATTCTTGCTTTCGTCGGTGCGGCGCAGGCAGCGGGCAGCGAGGCTTCGGTCCCGCCGCGTGATGCACAGGCCATGACCAGCGCGGAGCTTTACATGCTCTATCACGACAAATCGTGGCAGTGGAGCGATGGCGCGGGGCGGATGCAGTCCGAAGGCCGCCGGTTCACCGCATGGGCGGGATCGGGCGACAAGGCCACATGGGCAGAGGGCCGCTGGACGCTTTTGGACAACGGCAAGCTTTGCTTCAAGGCGCAGTGGCACTCCTCGTCCGGCGTCAGCCCGGCCACGACCTGCTTCAGCCACAAGCGGGTCGGCGGCACGATCTACCAGAAGAAAGAGCCTTCGCAGGCCTGGTACGTCTTCAAGCATTCCACGCCCGCGCCGGACGACCAATTCAACAAACTGGTCAGGGGCGATCTGGTCTCCTCGGAACTGGAGAGGATCAGACCCGCGATCAAGCCTGAAAAGCCTCGTTTGGAGGCCAGTATCAACTGGAGTATTCAGCCATGAGCAAGAGCAGAAAAAGCGCTTCACTGGTGATTGCGCTCTCATTCGCCTCGCTGGCGCTGTCGGGAGCAGTGCTGGCCGCGAGCAAACCACGCGGCCTTCCCGGCAGCGTCACGCAGACGACAGGCCAGGCCACGGACAAGCGTCCGATCATCACGGACACTTCGATTGTCTTCGGCGCCTATGATCCGCATGGCGATTTTGGTGATGATCCAAACTCGAAGATCGAACATCTATTCCTGCCCTGGGAAGACGTCGACCTCTCCACGCTGGCCCTTGCCGATGAATACGCCGTGCAGCGCGGGCGGTCACTGCTGATAACCGTCGAGCCATGGTCGTGGTCGGTCGACTGGCGCGTAACGTCGGACGAGCTTCTCAAGGGAATACTGGCAGGCCGCTACGACAGCTACATGGCGTCGGTCTGTTCAGCTGCCGCAGACCTGAAAAGCCCGGTCACCATTCGCTGGGCCCAGGAAATGGATGAAACGAACAACCAGTTCACCTGGGCGCACTGGCAGCCGAAGAGTTATATCGCGGCCTATCAGCGGATGATTACGGTATGCCGCGAGCATAACAAGACGGCGAAATACATGTGGTCGCCGCTGGGAAACCCCGACATGGGCGATTTCTATCCCGGCGACAGCTATGTCGACATCGTGGGTCTGACCGTCTTTGGCCTGCAGCAGTTCGACAAGGATCATTTCGGCAAGGACCGCACCTTCGCGGAGGCGCTCGAACCCGGCTATCGTCTCGCCGAGGGCTACGGCAAGCCGATCGTCGTGGCCGAACTCGGTTACGAGGGCGACGGGGAGTATGTCCGCAACTGGGCCGAAAACGTCGCCAAGCCTAATCCCGAATTCCCGAAGCTGACGAGCGTTGTCTATTTCAACGATCGCGAGGTCTACCCATGGCCGGGCAATTACGGACGTCCGAACTGGCGCGTCGGCGGACCGGTAGTGAACTAGAGCATGATCCCGAGAAGTTGCAGACCTTTCGGACAAGATCATGCTTCAAAATCAATACCCTAGAGCGAGATAGCGATTCAAGGAGAAGTCATCTCGCTATAGGCGTCGAAATCAACTCGGGCAATGAGAACGATCATGAAAAAGCTTTCAACAGTCATGGCGCTGGTGGCGTTAGGCATGGGTTTTGCCGTGCAGGGCGCTTCGGCAGTAGTTCCAAGCAAGGACAGCGTGGCGGCTCAATCCGCGTCACCTCTTTCGACAGAAGAGGTTTATCGCCTCTACGCCAATAGGTCGTGGATATGGAAGGACGGGTCCGGCTATTTCCCGGCCAAGGAACGCCGATTTGTCGCCTCGACCGGCGAAGGCAACGCGGGTTCTTATGCAGTCGGGCGCTGGTTCATCACCGATCCGGGGAAACTATGCTTCGACGCCAAATGGCATGCCAAGAGCGGCGCATCGTCGGCCCTGACCTGCTTCAGTCATCGCGAAAAGAACGGCGTCGTCTACCAGAAGCGGGAGCCGGATGGCGACTGGTACGTGTTCAAGCATGCGCGAACGCAGGCGGGCGACGAGTACGGCAAGCTGCGTCCGGGCAACTATGTCGAAGCTCGTTTCAGGCGCGTCGAGGCGCGGCTATCGGGCAGCAAATAGGTCTACCGAATCGGCTCTCCTGCCACGCCGTATGACGGGATGTGCAGGAGAGCATTGGGCTACCGGGATTTGAATGTTTGGAGTGAAGGGCAATGGGGGTGGGGTGGATGCAAAGAGACCGGTCGAAAGGTCGCTGGACGCGCGAGGAACTGAAGCAGCTCAAGCAACTGGCTGCGAAACGTGTCGACCTGAATGCGATAGCAAAGGAACTGGGAAGAACCCCCGGCGCTATCCGCACCAAGGCAACGCAACGGGCGATTCCGCTCAAGGGATCAAAAAAGATCGGGCTCGTTTGAACAGCGGGGGCGCTTCTATCCGGGGCTGCGACGGCTTATCACGATCGCAGTCCCGTGTCCGGATTACAATGCAGAGCTGCGAAGAAAGCAGCTCGATGTCCGGCCAAATCCGCTCGGCGTGCAGATATAGGGCGCACGGCCGAGATAGGGGTTGCCCGAGAAGCTTGCCGGCTCGGCCTTGATAGTCTCGTTGCGTTGCGCGAGCGATTTGTTTCGCGCGATGAAGTCCGGATATCCGGCGACATTGGCTACAGACGATGTTGTGGCCGAGGTGTCGGGCGCTGTCGTGCAGGCAGAAGCTCCTGTTGCAATCACGGTGCAGAAGAGAGCCATTCTCAAAGGACGGTTTGCTGCCACCTTGCTCATGTATTCTTTCGCCCCGGACAAAGAACACTTGGATTTTGACTGAAGAAGCATTGTTATTCGTTCCCCGAAAAACTCGTCATTATTCATAGACGAAACAAATTTCAGGGCGTTTAAAGCGATGCGGACAATACACGGGCCGCAGGTAACGGGATAGTAGGGATTGTGGCAGCACGGGCGTCTGCTGGCATCTGCCAACAAAAAAGCGACCCGGCTTCTGGCCGGATCGCCTTGTCGCTTGTCGCTCCGGATCGCTCCGCGATTACTCGGCAGGCATCAACGCAGGTTCGGCAGATCGCCCGCCCTTGGCCGTGCCCATGGCGATGGCGAGCTTCTCGGTATCCAGCTCGTTTTCCCAGCGGGCGACGACGATGGTTGCCACCGCGTTGCCGACGAGGTTGGTGAGCGCCCGGCATTCCGACATGAAGCGGTCGATGCCGAGGATCAGCGCCATGCCGGCCACCGGTACGGAAGGCACCACCGAGAGCGTCGCGGCGAGCGTGATGAAGCCCGCGCCGGTGATGCCGGCGGCACCCTTGGAGCTCAGCATCGCTACCAAGAGCAGCAGGATCTGGTCGGTCCACGTAAGCGGGATGTCCAGCGCCTGGGCGATGAACAGCGCCGCCATGGTCATGTAGATGTTGGTGCCGTCGAGGTTGAAGGAATAGCCGGTCGGGATGACGAGGCCGACGACCGAGCGCTTGCAGCCGGCCTTTTCCATCTTGTCCATCAGGGCAGGCAGTGCGGCCTCCGACGACGAAGTGCCGAGAACCAGCAGCAGCTCTTCCTTGATGTAGCGGATCAGCGCCAGGATCGAGAAGCCGTTGTAGCGGGCAACCGCACCCAGAACGATCAGCACGAACAGAAGTGCCGTGAGGTAGAAGGTCCCGATCAGCATGGCGAGATTGGCGATCGAGCCGATGCCGTATTTGCCAATGGTGAAGGCCATGGCGCCGAAGGCGCCGATCGGGGCGGCCTTCATCAGGATCGCCACCAGCTTGAACATCGGCGCCATCAGTGCATGCAGGAAGTCGGCCACCGGCTTGCCCTTGTCGCCGACCATGGCGAGCGCCAGGCCGAACAGAACCGAGAAGAACAGCACCTGAAGGATATCGCCTTCCGCAAACGCGCCGACGATGGTTGTCGGGATGATGTTGCTGAGGAAGCCGGTGATGGTCTGGTCATGCGCCTTCTCGGCGTAGGTGGCGACTGCCTTGGGATCGAGCGAGGCCGGGTCGATATGCATGCCGGCACCGGGCTGTATCACATTGGCGACGATGAGGCCGATGATCAGAGCGAGTGTCGAGAAGGTCAGGAAGTAGAGCATCGCCTTGCCGGCGACGCGGCCGACTTTCTGCAGGTCGGTCATGCCGGCGATGCCGGTCGCAACCGTCAGGAAGATGACCGGCGCGATGATCATCTTGACCAGCTTGATGAAGGCATCGCCTAGCGGCTTCAACTGGCTGCCGAGTTCGGGATAGAAATGGCCGAGCAGGATGCCGGCAATGATCGCCGCGATGACCTGCACATAGAGATGCTTGTAGAAAGGCGTTGGGCCGCGCGGCTCGACAGCCGCGCCCGTTGGGGCTGCAATCATGATGTCCTCCGTTTTGGCTCAGCTCCGGATAATTCCGGCCTCCCGAGCCCTCTAGCGTCACGTCCAACAGTTTTGCCGTTGTTGGGGAACTTGATTGCAAAGCCCGTGCCAGTTTTGGTGCAAACTGGTTAGCCATTGATATTAAAAGATAAAATGTCGAAAGGTCGTTGACTTGGAATTTGCTATGTGCGAAGTATCGCACAATTGCGATTGTGGTTTGTGCGAAATTATGCACAATTCTCCGATGGTAATTTCCGCGAGCGTCCCGTCATTGGCTGCTGGAACTGGCCCGTCCGCGTCGGGTCGCAGGGCATGGTGGATCTTCGGTGCCGTAGCGGCAGCCATGATTGCGGCAACGCTGTGGATCGCGGGCGAGATAGCTTCCAGCCGCGCCATCGTCGTGCTCGAGGCGCAGGGCCGGACGGATGCCAATCTCAACGCCGCCCTGCTGCGCGCCGTGCTCGAAAAGCAGCGTGCGCTGCCGCTCGTGCTTTCGCAGGACAGCGAGCTTCAGGCTGCCCTGGCCACGAAGGATAAAAGCGCATTCGACCGGCTCAACCGGAAGCTCGAAGGGCTGGCTGCCGGAACGCAAGCCGCCGTCATCTATGTCATCGGTCTGGACGGGATCGCGGCCTCTGCCAGCAACTGGCGCGAGCCGACGAGTTTCGTTGGCAACGATTATCGGTTCCGGGAATATTTCCAGCGCGCGATGACTGAGGGAAATGCCGAGCATTTTGCCCTCGGAACCGTCAGCAAGCGGCCGGGGCTCTATATTTCCCGCCGCGTCGACGGGGCATCGGGACCGCTGGGCGTCGTCGTCGTCAAGCTGGAGTTCGACCAGGTCGAGGCAGACTGGAACGCCACCGGCCGCGTGTCCTATGTCGTCGACCGCCGCGGCATCGTTCTCATCACCAGCCTGCCGTCCTGGCGTTTCATGACGCTCAGTGAGATACCGGCCGACAGGCTGGTGGCCATTCGCGAAAGCCTGCAGTTCGGCGATGCGCCGCTCAGGCCGCTGCCCTTCACGGCGGACGGGACGGTGAGCACCGATGCCGAACTTGTAGGTGTCGTCCTTCCCGGCAATGCCGGCAGAACGGATTTCCTCGAAGTCAGGACGCCGGTGCCGACCACGCCCTGGCAGTTGCGTACCCTCATGCCGATCAAGCCGCAGGTGCCCGCCGCCGTGCGCGCAGCGCGGACACTGGCGCTGCTTGGCGTGCTGTCGCTATTGGCGTTCGCCGGGTTGCTTTTGAGCCGGCGGCGCAGAGCCGCCGCGCGGATTGCCGAGGCGCAACGAGCACGCGACGAGCTGGAACGCCGGGTCACGGAACGCACACGGGATCTGAGCCTGGCGCGCGATCGGCTCCAGACCGAAATCGGCGACCATCGCAAGACGGAGGCCACCTTGCAGAGCGTGCAGCAGGATCTGGTTCAGGCAAACCGCCTGGCGATCCTCGGGCAGGTCGCGGCAGGCGTCGCGCATGAGATAAACCAGCCGGTCGCGACGATACGCGCCTATGCCGACAATGCCCGCACCTTCCTGGAGCGCGGGCAGACGCGATCGGCGGAAGAAAATCTCGCCGACATAGCGGCGCTCACCGAGCGCATCGGAACGATAACCGGCGACCTGAAGGCGCTGTCGCGCAAGGGCCGCGGTTCCGCCGAGCCGGTCGTGCTCAAGCATGTGATCGAGGGCGCGCTCATGCTGCTGCGCAGCCGGTTCGCCGGCCGCATGGACGCTCTCGACATCGCACACCCACCTGAAAAGCTGCGCGTCATGGGCAATCCGATCCGGCTGGAGCAGGTGCTGATCAATCTTTTCCAGAATGCGCTGGAAGCGGTCGGGCCGGAAGACGGCGGCCGGATCGAAGTCCGTGCGAACGAGACGGGTGACACGGTGACTTTGACTGTTGCTGACAACGGTCCCGGCATTCCCGCCGAAATCCGCAAAGGCCTGTTCACGCCCTTCAACACTTCCAAGCAGAACGGGCTCGGCCTGGGCCTCGTCATCGCCAAGGACATCGTGACCGACTATGGCGGCCGCATCGAGGTCGAAAGCAATGCCGGCGGAACGCGCTTCAGCGTTCACCTGAAGAAAGCCTGACGCAATGAGCAAGCCTGTTTCCGTGTTCCTCATTGACGACGACAAGGATCTGCGCCGCGCGACAACGCAGACGCTGGAGCTCGCGGGCTTTGCCGTCTCCGCCTTCGCAGACCCGCGCGAGGCGATCGCGGCGCTATCGGCAGCCTTCGACGGGGTCGTCGTCAGCGATATACGGATGCCGCACATCGATGGACTTCAGCTTTTCTCCATGATCAAGGAGATGGACGCCGACCTGCCGGTCATCCTGATTACGGGTCATGGCGATATTCCGATGGCGGTGCAGGCGATCCAGGATGGCGCCTATGACTTCATTGCCAAGCCGTTTCCCGCCGATCGGCTGGTGCAGAGCGTTCGCCGTGCTGCCGAAAAACGCCGGCTGGTCATCGAAAACCGCGCCCTCAGGCAGGCTGCGGAATCGGCGTCGGACGGGCTACCGCTGATCGGCCAGACGCCGGCGATGGAAAATCTTCGCCGCACCTTGCGCCATATCGCCGATACCGATGTCGACGTGCTTGTCGCGGGCGAGACCGGCAGCGGCAAGGAGGTCGTGGCTCAGCTTCTGCATCAATGGAGCCGCCGTCGCGCTGGCAATTTCGTGGCGCTGAATTGCGGCGCGCTGCCCGAGACGGTTATCGAAAGCGAGTTGTTCGGCCATGAGGCCGGGTCCTTCACCGGTGCCCAGAAAAAGCGCGTCGGCCGCATCGAGCATGCAAGCGGCGGCACGCTCTTTCTCGACGAGATCGAGAGCATGCCGGTGGCAACGCAGGTGAAGATGCTGCGGGTGCTTGAGATGCGCGAGATCACGCCGCTCGGCACCAATGAGGTCAGGCCCATTGACCTGCGTGTCGTCGCCGCTGCCAAGATCGATCTTGGCGATCCCGGCCAGCGCGGCGACTTTCGCGAAGACCTCTATTACCGCCTGAACGTGGTGACGCTTTCCATTCCGCCGCTCCGGGAGCGCCGCGAGGATATTCCGCTGCTCTTTTCCCACTTTCTCTCCCGCGCCGCCGAACGCTTCCGCCGCGACGTGCCGGTTATCGGCAAGGCCGTGCATCGCCATCTCTCCAGCTACGACTGGCCGGGCAATGTGCGCGAGCTTTCGCATTTCGCCGAAAGGGTGGCGCTTGGACTGGAAGCCAACGGCGGATCGGCGCCTGACGCCCAGACCGCATCGGCCAGCCTGCCCGAGAAGATGGAACGCTACGAGGCAGCCATCATCCGCGAGACGCTGGCCGAGCATCAGGGCGACGTACGGCTGACGATCGAAGCGCTCGGCATCCCGCGCAAGACTTTTTATGACAAGCTGCAGCGGCATGGCATCAGCCGCGCCGACTTTCGCGGGGGATAGGCTCATTTCGGTGCCGGAAACGAGAACTTGAAAATTATGGCTCTATGCCTTATCTCTTGCACAAGAAATACGTCAAAAAATATGGCAGAGTGAAATCCATGGGCCGGGCACTCAAGATAGCTCCGCAGGATGAACCGCTGGTTCTGTCCTATATGGACAGGACCGGGAAGATCGCCATTGAGCAGGTGGCCGATGGTTTCGGCATGTCCAAGGGCCAGCTTGCCGAAACCGCCGGTCTGGCGCGGGAAACGCTCTACCGGGCGGAGCGCAGCCGGGCTGCGAAGACGCAGGGGCGCTTACGCGAAATGCTCGAGATCATCAGCAGAGTGGCAGATTGGGCCGGCGGCAAGGAACAGGCAATGGCCTGGTATCGTGCGCAGCCGCTGCCGGCTTTCGGCGGGCGTACAGCCGAGGCCCTGGTCAAGGAAGGCAAGGCCGGCGCCGTCCGGGACTATCTCGATCATATGGCTCTTGGTGGCTTTGCTTGAGGTTCATCGGAACCTGCTACCGGGCGCATGATCCGCGCTGGGCGTTCAAGCCGATATCGGGAGACGGAGCTGCGATAAGGGGCGCGCGTTTCAACCCGAAAGGCGTGCCCGCGCTCTATCTCGCCTTGAGCATCATGACGGCCGTCAAGGAAGCCAATCAGGGCTTTGCCCATCGTATCGACCCCTGCGTGCTGTGTTCCTACGAGATCGATTGCGAGGACATAGCGGACCTGACCACGGAGCAGGGGCAGGAAGAGTTCTTGGTCGCCAAAGGCGACATGGCCTGTGCGTGGGCGGCAGCGCTCGCGGAGGGCAGGCGCCCGGCCTCGTGGTCGATCCATGACCGGCTTTCGGCCCAAGGCATTGCCGGAATTCTCGTGCCAAGCTTCGCGCCGGGTGCTGAAGCGGAAGACCGCAACCTCGTGCTCTGGAAATGGGGAGCCGATCTCCCGCACAAGGTCTCGGTGTTCGATCCCAGCGGCAGGCTGCCGAAGGATCAGCTATCCTGGCGTTGAATCCTCGCGTCGGCAGGCAAGGCCGGAGCTTCCGATAAAGTCCGCGACCGCCACAGCGACCAGCCGAGATTCATGCCGGCGGCTGCAATCAATATGGCGGCCGCGCCGACGATCTGCAGCGGATGCAGCCGATGACCAAAGGCGATGACATCGACGAGGATGGCGACCACCGGGTAGATGAAGGACAGCGAGCCCTGAAGATATGTCGGCAGCTTCTGGATGGCGCCATACATCAATATATACATCAGTCCGGTATGCACGATGCCGAGTGTAGCCAGCATGCTCCAGCTCCACGCATCGGCGGGAAGGGCTGAGAGATTGGCGAAAGGCGCGAGCATGACCACACCGACGCAGACCTGTATCAGCGCGATCAAATGCGGCGGCGTGCCGGCGAGCTTCTTGGTGATGATTGCCGCGACAGCCCAGAAGAAGGCAGCGCCAAGCGCCATGACGATCCCGATAAAATAGTCGGTGCCGACATAGCCGGCGTCAGGCTTGGCTTGGATGATGAGCAGCATGCCGGCAAAGGCGATGCCGAGCCATGCTAGCTTTGTCAGGGTCACACGCTCGGCAAAGAAAAGCGCTCCGAAACCGACCAGCATGAAGGGCTGCGTGTTGTAGACGGCCGTGGCAATCGAAATCGAGGCACGGGAGAAAGAGCTGAAGAGTAGAAGCCAGTTGATGACGATGGCAGCGCCCCCGAGGGCGGCGATGCCGACGACGCGAAGCGTCAGTCTGCCACGCAGCAGTCCAAGGGCTGCGCAAACGATCAGCAGCGTTGCCGCGCCGAAGGCACAGCGCCAGAACACGACGTCCAGCACCGGCTGCCCCGACATGACGACGAACCAGCCGATCGTTCCCAGAATGGCCATTGCCGCGGTCATCTCGATCGTGCCGCGCATCTTTTCGTCCATAGTCGCCTCCTGAACTTTTCAGAAGTTGAGAATCTCATAGCCGGACGATGTTCTCTATGCATTTAGAAAGGCTATTGACGAATCAAACCTAATTATATAAGGTTTAGGTGGAGTTTAACAAGGAAATGTAAAATGCTCGACGATATCGACCGGCGTCTCCTCGAGATACTGATCAAGGATGCGAGGATTTCGCTGAAGGAACTGGCCGCGCAGGTCGGCCTGTCGTCGCCAAGCGTTTCGGAGCGCGTGCGGCGGCTGGAGGAGCGTGGCGTCATTCGCGGCTTCACGGTCGAGATCGACCCGCAGGCGCTCGGCTATCAGCTGGAGGCGATCGTGCGCATCCGGCCCCTGCCCGGCAAGCTGCATATCGTCCAGAAACTGATCGGGGAGATGCCGGAGTTCGGCGAATGCGACAAGGTGACGGGCGACGACTGCTTCGTGGCCCGGCTCTACATCCGCTCGATCGAGCGGCTCGACGGCATTCTCGACCACATTGCCGACAAGGCGGAAACCAGCACTGCCATCGTCAAGTCCAAGCCGATCCAGCGCCGCCCGCCACCGCTTGCGCTGATGTGATGCCGGCGCGCCCTATTTGTGGATAGGATCTATCCACAGCACTTCCTCCGGGGCCTCCACCGGCTCGATATCGAGGTTCACCACCACCGGGTCCTGGCCGGAGCGAACGAGGACGCATTCTAGCGTCTCATCGCGGCTGGCATTGATTTCCTGATGCGGGACATAGGGCGGCACAAAGATGAAATCGCCGGGCCCGGCCTCGGCGACATATTCGAGGTTGTTGCCCCAGCGCATGCGTGCCTTGCCTTTCACGACATAGATGATGCTTTCGAGATCGCCGTGATGGTGCGCGCCCGTCTTGGCATTGGCGTGGATGGTCACCGTACCGGCCCAGATCTTTTCCGCGCCCGCCCGCGCCTTGCTGATCGCGGTCGCCCGGTTCATTCCCGGCGTCTGGGCGGTGTTGGGGTCGAGCGAATTTCCGGGAATGACCTTGACGCCATTGTCCCGCCAGTCGTGTTCAGGGTGGTCATGGTCGTCGCCGTGATGATGGTGGTGGCCGTCGTGGTGGTGATCTTGCGCCAAAATTGTCTCGCTTGTCCTGTCGGTGGGTCTTGCGGCCTTATGCGGCTGCACGGGCCTCGATGGCTCTCACTGCATCGATAACATCAGTTGGCTCCGTGCGCACCAGCCAGTCCGGGCTGACATCGGCGAAGTGTACCGTGCCGCTGCGGTCGATGACGATCGTTGCCGGCATCGGCAGTTCCCAGGTGCCGGTTCCCGTCACGTCGCCGATCGGGTTGCCGCTTTCGATCGCAGAGCGACGCGAAGGTTCATCATAGGAATAGAGAATCCCGAACCGGCGCGCCAATGCGTTGTCGGCATCCGTTGCGATCAGGAAATCGAGCTTGTGCCTTTCCTTGATCTCACGCAGCCGCTCCGGCACCTGTGGGCTTACGCCGACAAGTGTCGCACCCAGCCGTTGCAGTTCGGGTGCGAGATAGGAATTATAGTAAGGCAGCGCAATGTTGCAGGCCGGGCAACCGGCAAAGCGGAAGAAGACTAGGACCACCGGTCCCTTCTTCAGCAACGCGTCGAGCCTGAGTTGCTCGCCGTCGACCTCGGCCAAGGAGAAAGGCTCGACGGTATCCCCTTCCTTAACGAAGGCGGAACGGTCGGCGTTCTCGACGAGCAGGCGGCGCTGGCCGACATTGATCCTCAGCTTGTCGGCCGGCATCGTCAAAGCCCGCTTGGACTGAAATTCGGCAAGGGTTTCGTTGAGCGATAGTGCGGTGGTCATTGCGGGCTCCGTTTTTCGGGGAGGCTGCCGAGGTGAGATTGAACGGGACGGCAGCGCGTCCCGTTCAGGATAGAGACCGGGTTTTTGCCGACGAGATAAAAAATTGCGCTGATGGTGGCGCTTCGCGAAGATTTCTCCAATTCAGGCAGCGACCGGTGATCTGCTTTCCCAAAGGGCTGCCGCAGCGACATTTGTGTCGCGGTTTCCTCAATGCCGCCATTCGTCAGACATGATTTTTCTAATGTCGTGCCGAGATTCGAAACGTAGGCCGCTCCCAACATCCTAATTCTATAAATACTGTAGACATTACTGCGGGACGACACGGCCGTCTTTCGTTGGAGCGCTGCGAAGACGGGAATTCCATCGGAAATCAATGCGGAAGGGCATATCATGGCACGCGGCAATCTGGTCGGTTTCGTCGGCAACTTCAGCCGTCCTTCCAAATCCTTCGCATTGGTCGAAGCGGTGGCAAATCTTGCCGAGGAACGCTACGGCCTTGCGCCCCGTCTGCACGATCTTACAAGCGTCGGCCCCTCGTTGGGAAATGCGCGTCGCTATGAGGATCTTGACGAAACCGGGCGGCAGGTGGTGCAGGATATCATCGCGGCCGACGCGCTCATCGTCGGCACGCCGACCTACAAGGGCAGCTACACCGGCCTGTTCAAGCACCTGATCGACCTGATCGATCCGCTGGCCCTTCAGGGCAAGCCGGTCATCCTGACCGCGACGGGCGGCGGCGACCGCCATGCACTCATCGTCGAGCATCAGCTTCGCCCGCTCTTCGGCTTCTTCATGGCGCATACCTTGCCGAGCGCCGTCTATGCGGCCGACCGCGACTTTGCCGATTACCGGCTTGTCTCCGATCCGATCCGCCGCCGCGTCGAGCAGGCTGTTGCCGAACTTGGCGCCTTCTTCCCGAGTGCTCAACTGGCCGTAGCGGCGGAATGATGGCGGCACGGTGAGCAGGAGGTTTTCGCCGATGACCGTCACACCACTCCGCACCCGCAGCCTGACGGCTGTTGAAGATTCCGCGACGGTTGCAGCCGAGCTTGGCCGAGCCTTTGCCAAAACGGCCGGCGACCACGATGCGGGGGCCAGCTTTCCGCACGAAAACATCAAGCTTCTGCACGAGGCTGGCTTGACGGCGCTCACCGCGCCGGTGGAGTTCGGCGGGGGTGGAGCCTGTCTCCATGAAGCGGCCGAGGTCATCCGGGAAATCGCCCGGGGCGAGCCGTCGACGGCGCTGATCCTGATCATGCAGTATATCAATCTCGCCACCTTGCCGAAGGGGCGCTGGCCGGAGCATCTCGTGCGCAAGGTCATCGGCGATGCCGTCAGCAAAGGTGCGCTCATCAATGCGTTCCGGGTCGAGCCGGAACTCGGCACGCCCATCCGCGGCGGGCTGCCGGCAACCACGGCAAAGCGCACGGCGGATGGCTGGTCCATCAGCGGCCACAAGATCTATTCGACCGGCGCCGAGGGCCTGACCTGGGCGATCATCTGGGCGCGGACAGACGAAGTCGAGCCGCGCGTTGGCGCCTTCCTGGTGCCCGCCAATGCTCCGGGACTGCGGATCGAAAAGACCTGGAACCCGCTCGGCATGCGGGCAACCGCAAGCGACGACGCCATCCTCGAAAACGTCCAGGTGCCGCTCGATCATGCTGTCGACATCCGCTTTCCATCCGAATGGGACAGCCGCGGAGAAGGGCAGGCAGCCTGGTTCGGTGTGCTGCCCGGTGCTCTTTACACAGGGGTAGCCGAAGCCGCGCGCGACTGGCTCGTCGGCTTCCTCAAAACGCGCGTGCCGACCAATCTCGGCCAGCCCTTGGCCACGGTGCCGCGCATCCAGCAGGCGGTCGGCGAAATAGAAGAACTCATCGCCGTCAACCGACGCCTGATTGCCTCGGCGACACGCGACATCGACGAAGGCCGCCCCTTCACCCAGACGGAAGCCGGCCTGATCAAGGTCGTCACCACGGAAAACGCCATCGCCGCTGTCGAGAAGGCGCTCAAGCTCACCGGCAATCACGGCATTTCGCGCAGCAATCCGCTTGAGCGGCACCATCGCGACGTGCTCTGCGGCCGCATCCACAGCCCACAGGAAGACACGGTGCGCATCGGCGCCGGCAAAGCCGCGCTCGGCATCTGATCAGCAAGCATCAAGGAGATTCCCATGCCTGTCGAATTCATCGGATATATCGGAAATCACAATGCCTCGGAAACCATAGCCCGCTCCGGTCCGATCATCGACCGCAGCCATATCGCTGCGGCTGCAGCAATCCATGAGAATGGTGGTTTCGACCGGGTGCTGCTGGCTTTCCATTCGACGTTACCGGAGAGCATTCTTGTCAGCCAGCATGTGGCAAGCCTCACCCGCCGGCTGAAGCTGATGATCGCGCATCGTCCGGGCTTCACCGCGCCGACGCTGGCCGCGCGCCAGCTTGCCACGCTCGACCACCTGACCGATGGTCGAATCGCGGTCCATATCATCACCGGCGGCAACGACCAGGAGCTTGCGCAGGATGGCGACCGGCTGACCAAGGACGAGCGCTATGCCCGCACGAACGAATATCTCGATATCGTGCGCAAGGAATGGACCAGCGAAAAACCGTTCGACTATGAAGGCAAATACTATCAGGTAACCGGTGCTTTCTCGGAGGTAAGGCCGCAGGGGCCGGAAGGCGTGCCGATCTACTTCGGCGGCTCCTCGGATGCGGCGATCGCAGTCGCCGGCCGGCACGCCGACATCTATGCCTTCTGGGGTGAAACCCAGGCGCAGGCCGCCGACACGATCGATCGCATTCGCGCCGCCGCCAAGCCATATGGCCGCTCGCCGCGCTTCAGCCTCTCGTTGCGCCCGATCCTTGCGGACACCGAGGAGGCGGCATGGGCGAAAGCCGAGCGCATCCTGGCGCGGGCAAAGGCCCTTCGCGCCGGCGCCGGCGAAAGACTCATCAACGTCAACGTCCGGGATAGTTCCCAGCGGCCGGCCAACGAAGGCTCGCGGCGCCTGCTGGACGCTGCCGCGCAAGGCGCGCGTCTCGACAAGCGGCTCTGGACGGAGATCGCAGCGCTGACCGGCGCAAGCGGCAATTCGACATCGCTGGTCGGCACACCCGATCAGGTCGCCGAAGCGCTGCTCGACTACTACGACCTTGGCGTCACCACCTTCCTCATTCGCGGCTTCGATCCGATCGAGGACGCGTTCCAATACGGGCGCGATCTCATCCCCAGGGTCCGGCAACTCGTCGCCGCGCGCGACAATGCCGTGCCGCGCGTGGAAGCTGCCGAATAAGGGCGCCGCCATCCTCCCCGCCAATTCCCAGACAACACCGACCGGAGAACGAAGATGAACTGGATCGCAAAGAAATCGCTTTTGGCCGAAAATGCTTCCCTCATTGGCGGGCTGGATCGCCGCGCCTTCCTGAAGACCGCCGGCGCGCTCGGGCTCGCTGCTCCGCTCGGCGCATTCTCGGTCGGCAATCTCGCCGCGCAGACGGCTGCTGCGCCTGTTACGGAATTGAAGAAGATCAAATTCGCCACCAACGCCTCGGCGATCTGCCTCGCGCCGGTCTTCGTGGCGATCGAGCAGGGTATCTTTAGGAAATACGGCCTCGATGTTGAACTGGTCAATTTCGGCGCCTCGACCGAAGCGCTGCTCGAAGCCATCGCCACCGGCAAGGCCGATGGCGGCGTCGGCATGGCGCTGCGCTGGCTGAAGGCCCTCGAACAGGGCTTTGACGTCAGGATCACCGCCGGCACGCATGGCGGCTGCTCCCGCCTGGTCGCCTTGAAGTCGCAAGGCATCACCGATCTGAAGCAGCTCAAGGGAAAGACGATCGGCATTTCCGATCTCGCCAGCCCCGGCAAGAATTTCTTCTCGATCCTGCTGCACAAGGAAGGGCTGGACCCCATCGCCGATGTCGAATGGCGCCAATATCCGGGCGAGCTTCTGCAACTGGCCGCCGAAAAGGGCGAGATCGACGCCATCGCCGATGGCGATCCCAAGGCCTATTTCTGGCTGCAGGATCCGAAATATATCCAGATCGCTTCCAACCTCGATCACGGCTTCGAAAATCGCGTCTGCTGCATCGTCGGCCTGCGCGGCAGCCTGATCCGCGACGATCTGCCTACCGCGTCGGCGCTCACCCGCGCCCTTCTGGAAGCGCAGGATCTCACCGTCGCCAAGCCGGAGCTCGCGGCAAAGGCCTTCTTGCCGAACGCGCCGAAGGATAAGACCGTCGAACAACTGGTCGGCGTGCTGCTCGACCAGACCCACGGCCACAACCCGACCGGGGCTGATCTGCGCCAGGAAATCGCGCTCTATGCGCAGGAACTGCGCGACGTGCAGGTGTTCAAGCAATCCACCGATCCGCAGCAATTCGCCGACCGCGTCTATGCCGACGTACTGACGGCATAAGGAGGTGCTGCGATGACATCGATCGATCCGGCATTTTCGGAGCGCGCCGAGGCCCCGGTTCAGGAAGACAATCCCGCGAGGACCGGCATATGGCTGATCGGGTTGGTGGCGACTGCAAGCTGGATTGGCGTTGCCGCGCTGATCGAACTGTGGCCCGAGATCATTCCGCAGCCCTACGGACGCGAACTGGCGATCATCGCGCTCGCGATTGCTTTGGCGGTGGCGGTCGTTGCGGCGACGGGCAAGCTGCTGGGCCCGGTCGCCAGCACGGTGCGCTACTATGGGCCGTGGTTCATCGCAGCGGCCGTGCTGATGGCCGTCTGGGAAGTCGTCACGGCAAAGACGGGTCTTCTGCCGGTGCCGTTCTTCTCATCACCGCAGAGCATTCTCGAAGTCTTCTTCGACGACTGGGCGCGGCTTGCCGAGAGCGTTTATCACTCGGTGCTGTTGCTGGCGAAGGGCTATTTCTTCGGCGCGCTCGCCGGCTTCCTGACCGGTGTCACCATAGGCTGGTCGCGCGTGGCGAGCTATTGGGTCCATCCTGTGCTCCGGCTGATCGGGCCGCTGCCTGCCACCGCCTGGCTGCCGCTCGCCTTCTTCCTGTTCCCGACCAGCGGCTCGGCCAGCGTCTTCCTGATCGCGCTTGCCACTGCCTTTCCGGTGACGATCCTCACATGGTCCGGCATCGCCAGCGTCAACCGCGATTACTATGACATCGCGCGCACGCTGGGTGCGAAACCATCCTTCCTGATCCTGAAGGTCGCGATCCCCGCCGCGTTGCCGCATGTCTTCGTCGGCCTGTTCATGGGCCTGGGCACCTCCTTTGCCGTGCTTGTGATTGCCGAGATGCTCGGGGTGAAGGCCGGGCTCGGCTGGTACCTGCAATGGGCGCAGGGCTGGGCCGCCTACGCCAACATGTATGCGGCATTGCTGGTCATGGCGCTGATGTGCTCCGGGCTGATCACCATTCTCTTCCGAGTACGCGATTGGTCGCTTTCCTGGCAGAAGGGACTTGTCAGATGGTAGCACTGACGGTGGAAGCGCCGGCTGCCTATGTCGTAGCCGGCCAGCGGATCGACATCGAGAAAGTATCCCATCAGTTCGAGCTGGAGGGCGAACCGCTCCCGGTTCTCGACGAGGTCGGCTTCTCGGTCGAGCCCGGTTCTTTCGTGGCGCTCCTTGGCCCCTCGGGCTGCGGCAAGTCCACTCTGCTCAGGCTGCTTGCCGGGCTCGATCATCCCACCGAAGGCGCGCTCAAGGTCGACGGTGCGGTTGTCGGCGATCCCGACCCGTCGCGCATCCTCGTCTTCCAGGACCCGACACTGTTTCCCTGGCGCACGGTTTGGGACAATGTTGCGCTCGGCCTCGAAGCGCAGGGCATCCTGAAAAGCTCGCGCCACCGCGTCGACAAGGCGATCGAACTGGTGGGGCTGGGCGGCTTCGACAAGGCCTATCCGCATCAGCTTTCCGGCGGCATGGCGCAGCGCGTCGCACTTGCCCGCGCGCTGGTCAACGAGCCGCGCCTGCTGCTGCTCGACGAACCGCTCGGCAAGCTCGATTCACTCACCCGTCTGACGATGCAGACCGAACTGGTAAAACTCTGGCAGGAAGCCGGACTGACAGCGGTTCTGGTCACGCACGATGTCGAGGAAGCGCTGTTCCTCACCCAGCGCGTGCTGATCTTCGGGCCGCGTCCGGCCCGTATCGTCGCCGACCTTGCGGTCGATCTTCCTTATCCGCGCCACCGTGGCGACCCGCGCCTGGCCGAACTGCGGCGTGAAGCACTTGGCCATCTCGGCCTTGCCGCGACGTGGTGAACCCCGAAATTCCGGAGCCGACATGACACCGAAACCGAAACTCCTGCCGGGCTTGATGTTTGGCCTTTCAGCCCTGATCGCCTGGCCGGCAAGCGCCCATGTCACCTTCGAGAACAAGGAGGTGACGGCCGGCGGCACGGTGAAATTCGTGCTGCGCATACCGCATGGCTGCGCCGGCTCGCCGACGACCGCCGTGCGTGTCTCTATTCCGGAGGAACTGACCGAGGTCAGACCGCAGCCCAAGCCCGGATGGACCCTCGACATCAACAAGGTCGAGGCCGAGGGCGACGCTGCTCCCGAGGCCACACACGTATCGCATGGCGCAGACGACGAAGCGTTGATCAAGGAGATTTCCTGGAGCGGCGGCCGGCTCGAAGCTGCGCACTATGACGAGTTCGCCTTCCGGGCAAAGGTTTCGGCCGATGCCGAACCCGGCAAGCTCTTCGTGCCGATCGTCCAGCAATGCGAGACGGGCATCGAGCGCTGGATCGAGATTCCGCCGGCCGGCGGCTCCTTGGATGGGCTCAAGTTTCCGGCGCCTTCTGTGAAGGTCTCGCCCGGATCGTGAAGCGGCCTGGCCTGCTGTGGGTTCGGCTGGCGGCAGCGCTTTTCGCCGTCGCCATTTCCTTGACGGGCGCTGTCGCACCCGCGCTGGCGCATGCACAGCTTGTCACCGCCGACCCTGTCGATGGCGCGGTGCTGGCGGCAGCGCCGAAGCAGCTGACACTGACGTTTTCCGAGCCGGTCCGGCCGCTGGTCGCTCGGCTCATCCATCCAAACGGGCGCACCGAGCTCCTGACCGATATCGGCGAAAAGGGCACCGCCATCGTCCTTGCCCTGCCGGACGGTCTCGAACGGGGAACGCATATACTGTCGTGGCGCGTGGCCTCGTCGGACGGGCATCCGATCGGTGGCGGCCTGCTCTTTTCGGTCGGTTCGCCGAGCGCGGTCGCCCCGGCTGATGCCGGGCAATCCGACCTGACGGTTCGGATCGGTCTCTGGACAGCGCGCCTTTTGCTGCTGGCCGGCCTTGTCTTCGGGGTGGGTGGCGTTGCCGCCTCGTCGTGGCTGACCGGCACGGAGCCGATGCCGGGCAGGCGCTTTGTCATGCTGGCGCTGTTCGTCGGCCTCTGTGCGGCGCCCGGAACGATAGCCTTTCAAGGCCTTGACGCATTGGCCGAACCCCTGTCGGGCATCCTGAAGCGGGAAATCTGGCAGGCCGGGCTGTGGGCGACAAGCTACGGCATGGCAACCCTTGTGGCAGCGGCCGCGATCATCCTCGCCTATGGCGCGGTGCAATCGGCGCATCGGTCGGCTTTTGGAGGCGTGCTAGCCATCGCCGCGCTGGCGCTCTTCGGCGCGGCCATTGCCGCCAGCGGCCATGCCTCCGCTGCCCCGCCGCGCTGGCTGACTGTGCCGGCGGTCTTTTTCCACGCTGTCGCTGTCGCGCTTTGGCTTGGCGCGCTCATGCCGCTCGGCCTTGTCCTCGCGCGCCGCGATGCTGCGGTCGCGCTTAAGCGGTTTTCCGCGGCGATACCGGCTGTCATTGCGGTGCTGCTTGTCAGCGGCGGCATCATCGCAATCGTGCAGGTCAGGACCATCGCCGCGTTGTGGCAGACAGATTACGGGCTAGTCCTGCTGGCGAAACTTGCACTCGTCGCCGACATGTTCCTGCTCGCTCTGCTCAACCGCTACGCTCTTACGGCACCCGCAGCGGCGGGGGATACGAATGCGAGCCTTCGGCTGAGACACAGCATCACCGCCGAGATCGTGCTCGGAACCGCTGTTCTTGCCGTCCTCGGCCTATGGCGATTTACGCCGCCGCCGCGCTCGATTGCCGACAATCCGGCGCTTTATGAAATCCAGGAAGTGCGCTCTGCGAAGGACGGTGTTAGCGCGCTGCTGACGATCCGCCCACCCATCGTCGGCCTCGTCCGCGTCGAGGTCGGCGAACTTCTGCTCGACGGCAAGCCGTTCGAGCCGATGAGCGTCAATATCGAACTCGACAAGCCATCCTATGGCATCGGCCCCTTCGCTCATGAAGCGCGCCGCACCTCTGCCGGCGCATTCCATGCCGACGGTTTCGTGCTGCCGCTTGATGGTTTCTGGGTCGTGCGCGTGACCGTTCTGGTCTCGGATTTTCGCTCGGTGACGCTGATGGATGTCTTCGATGTCCGCAAGGCTTCGCGATAGGCGACACCGCCAATTCCGCGCATTGAACAACATGCCCGGCATCCAGGCGGAAAGAAGAATTGGAACCTCCGATAGGCGGAAAGTTCAGTACACCATGCCTAGTCTACTAATTTTGTAGAAATTAGCCTGATGACGTTCGCTCGCAGATGAAGCGGCTTGGAAGCCCTGTCACGGAGTAGGTCATGACCCAGAAACGCCAACTGAAACTCGGCTTCATGCTTCATGGAGTAGGACAAGGCTGGGGTGACTGGCGTCATCCGGACGCGGACCCGACCGCGAGCACCAGTTTCAGCTATTACAAGAAGCAGGCGCAGCTGGCAGAGGCCGCAAAGTTCGATTTCCTGTTCGTCGCCGACAGCGTCTACATCACCGAAAAATCCAGTCCGCATTACCTCAACCGTTTCGAGCCGCTGACCATCCTTTCAGCACTTGCGGGCGCCACCTCGAACATCGGCCTGGTCGCGACCCTCACTGCCAGCTACAGCGAACCTTTCAACGTCGCCCGGCAATTCGCCTCGCTCGACCATATCAGCGGCGGCCGCGCCGGTTGGAATGTGGTGACGTCGTGGCTTGAAGGCAGTGCCGCCAATTTCAGCAAGGCCTCTCATTTGGCGCATGATGTGCGCTACCGTCTGGCGGGTGAATATCTCGATGTCGTCCAGGGGCTCTGGGATTCCTGCGAGGACGATGCACTTGTCCATGACAAGCAGAGCGGTGTCTTCTTCGATCCGGCCAAGCTCCATGCGCTCAATCACCGGGGCGAGTTCTTCCAGGTCAAGGGTCCGCTGAACATCGCCCGCTCGCCGCAGGGCCAGCCCGTGATCTTCCAGGCCGGCGCTTCGGAGGACGGCAAGAATTTCGCCGCAAGCCGCGCCGACGCCATCTTCGCCGGCCACGAGAATTTCGATGAGGCGGTGAGCTATTACCGCGATATCAAAAACCGTGCGGCAGGCTTCGGCCGCGATCCGGACCAGCTTTTCGTTCTGCCCGGCATCCGGCCGGTCATCGGCTCGACCGAGGAAGAGGCGGAGCGCAAATATCAGGAATTCGCCGCCCTGACCTCCATCGAGAATGCGCTGTCGATGCTCGGCCGCCCGTTCAACGACTATGACTTCCTCCAGCACGACCTCGATGCGCCGTTCCCGGATGTCGGTGCTCATGGCGCCAACAGCAACCAGAGCCATTCGAACAGGATTCTAGAACTTGCGCGTCGCGAGAAGCTGACCCTGCGCCAGACCGCGCTGCGTTTCGCCACGCCGCGAAGCGATTTCGTCGGCACGCCGGAACAGGTTGCCGATGCCTTCGAGCGCTGGCTGGAACAGCGTGCCGCCGATGGCTTCGTCTACAATGTTTCCCTGCCGAAAGAGCTGGAAGTGTTCGTCGAGACGATCGTGCCGATCCTGCAGAAGCGCGGCATCCATCGCAGCGAATATGCCTCGGACACCTTCCGCGGCAATCTCGGCATTCCCGTGCCGGCCAACCGTAATTCCAGGCACGAGCTGGTTGCCGCTGCCGAGTGATCGGCCCGATCCAAAGCCTCAACAATTCAACATTCAGCCGAAAGCGAGCCCCGTCATGACAATTTCCCGCCGTCTCTTCAATTTTGCATTGGGCAGCCTTGCCGCTGCGTCGCTTCTTGGCGCAGCGACCGCGAGCTTTGCCGCAGAGGATCTGAGCAAGGTCGTGCTGCGTGTCGGCGACCAGACCGGTGCCACCCGCGCCAAGCTGGAAGCGGCCGGCCTTCTGAAAGACGTTCCCTACCAGATCGAATGGTCGGTCTATCCGGCGGCCGTCAATCTGCACGAGGCGCTGAAGGCGGACGCGGTCGATATCGGCCAGGCTGCCGACTCGCCGACGGTCAGCGCCATTGCCGGCGGCTCCAAGATCAAGGTCGTGGCGAACTTCTCCAATGGCGGCCTCGGCAGTTCGCTGATCGTACCGGCAGACAGCTCGATCAAGACCATCCAGGATCTGAAAGGCAAGACCATTTCGCCGACCACGCGCGGCAGCGTGGCCCATTATCTCACGCTCGGCGTGCTGAATAAGGCCGGCCTCACCGCCAACGATGTCAAGCTCGCCTTCCTGACGCCCGCCGATGCCAGTGCTGCATTCCAGTCCGGCAGCATCGATGCATGGGGAACCTGGGGCGTTTATCTGGCCCGCTCCGTTGGAACGCTCAAGGCGAATGTGCTGATCGACGGCGTCGGCATCAACACCGGGAACTTTGTCCTGAGCGCCACCGACAACGCGCTTGCCAACCCTGGCAAGGTTGTGGCCATCGCCGATTTCGTTGCGCGGGTTGAGCGCGGCTATGACTGGTCGCGTGAAAACAAGGACGCCTATGTCGATTTCTACGCCGGTTTCGCCAAGCAGGACCGCGAAACCGTCGATCTCATCTATCCGGCGGAAGCCGGCTACAAGCGCCAGCCGATAGACGATGTCTTCGTCGCGTCCCTGCAGAACGTCTTCGAGACCTGGAAGGAAGCCGGCGTTCTCAGCGGCTCGCTCAATCTCGGCGACTATGTCTATCGCGACCTCGCGACCAACTGACGAGTTGAAAGAACGCCGATGAGTTCGATCGAAACCGTTGCCTCGATCCCGCTGCTGCGGGATGGCGGCAAGCCGTCACCGAGGCGTGAGTCTCGCCCTGCGTCCGGACCGGTGCAGAAGAAGATCACGCCGGTTTCAGCTGCCGGCCAAGGCGTTCCACGCTGGGCGAGGCGTCTGTCGGGGCCGCTCCTGCTGCTGCTGGCCTGGCATATCGCATCGGTTACCGGCGTTCTGCCGAGCGAAGTGCTGGCCGGGCCGTCGACGGTGATTTCGAGCGCGGCCAAGCTGATCGCCACCGGTGAACTTCAGGAAGCCATGCTGGTCTCGCTCCGGCGCGCTTTGACCGGCCTTGCCATCGGCGGCAGCATCGGCGTCACGCTCGCGGTGCTGGCCGGCCTGTTCCGCCTTGGCGAGGACCTCATCGACGCGCCGATGCAGATGATGCGCACGGTGCCCAATGTCGCACTGATCCCGTTGCTCATCATCTGGTTCGGCATCGGCGAAGCGCCCAAGATAGCGTTGATCGCGCTCGGCACGGCATTCCCGCTCTACCTCAATGTCTATGCCGGCATTCGCAATGTCGACTCCACGCTGGTCGAGGCCGGCCGGACGCTCGGCCTGTCGCGCGCGGCGATGATCCGCCATGTCGTCTTGCCCGGTGCGCTGCCCAGTGCCCTTGTCGGCTTGCGCTACTCACTCGGCATTGCCTGGCTGGCGCTGGTGTTCGGGGAACAGATCAATGCGACGGCGGGTATCGGTTATCTCATGGCCAATGCGCGCGAGTTCTTCCAGACCGACGTGATCGTCGTCTGCCTTGTCGTCTACGCATTTCTCGGCCTTGCCGTGGATTTCACCGTACGCACCCTCGAAAGGATTTTCCTGGCATGGCGACCAGCGTTCAGCGGAGCTTGAAGATCGTCGTTCCGGAGGCGCCTGTGCGCGCCTCCGGACGTTTGGAAGTAATCGCGCCGGTGGTTCGGGTGCGCGGCCTGTCGCGGCGCTTCGGCGACCGCGATGTGCTGAAGAACCTCGACGTCGATATCGCGCCCGGCGAGTTCGTGGCGCTTCTTGGCGCGAGCGGCTGCGGCAAAAGCACTTTGCTGCGTATCCTTGCCGATCTCGATCGTGAAATCGAAGGTGACGTCGAGGTGCCGGTGCGCCGCGCCGTTGCGTTTCAGGCGCCGCGCCTGATGCCATGGAAGAAGGTCTGGCACAATGTCGTGCTTGGCCTGCCCGGACGCCCGAACCGCGCGAGGGCGCTCGCCGCTTTGGAAGAAGTCGGCATCAGCCATCGCGCCGACCAGTGGCCCAAAGTGCTGTCCGGCGGCGAGGCGCAGCGCACGTCGCTGGCGCGGGCTCTGGTGCGGGAGCCCGACCTCCTGTTGCTCGACGAGCCGTTCGCCGCACTCGACGCGCTGACGCGCATCAAGGCGCAGGATCTCGTCGGTGAGCTGTGGCAGCGGCATGGCTGCGCCGTGCTGCTGGTCACGCATGACGTTGAGGAGGCCGTGCTGCTCGCCGACCGCGTGCTGGTGATGAAGGACGGCGTCATCGCCCATGAGGAACGGATCGACCTGCCGCGCCCGCGCGATGTCGCCGATCCCGATTTTGCCAGGATACGCGGCACGCTGCTCGACTGGCTCGGTGTCCGCCATGGCAGGAAGCACGATGCGTGATCATCGTAGCATGAATCAGGCGCAGCCATCCCGCATTCGGGAGTATTCACAGCGATGAGCAGAACCACCGAAGAAATACTGGAACTCAACGCCGATGTTCTGGTCATCGGCGGCGGCCTCGCCGGAACCTGGGCGGCGGCCGCCGCGCGCCGTGCTGGGGCGACGGTAATCCTGGCCGACAAGGGCTATTGCGGCACCAGCGGCGTCACCGCCACGGCGGGGCCGGGGCACTGGTGGATACCGCCGGACCCGGCGGAACTGCGCGAGAATGCGATCGCCAACCGGCGCAAGACCGGTTTCGGCCTCAATGATGCGGACTGGATGGCGCGCACGCTGGCGCTGACCTGGGAAAGCCTTCCCACGCTCGCCGGCTTCTACGATTTCTCGAAGGACGATAGCGGCGAGATCCAGTATCGCGCGCTGCGCGGACCGGAATATATGCGCGCGTTGCGCCTTCTTGTCGAAAGCCTTGGCGTCACCATTCTCGATCACAGTCCGGCGCTGGAATTGCTGCAGCGACCGGACGGCTCGGTTTCCGGCGCCCGTGGAATCCGGCGGCAGAAGGGTGGAGACTGGCAGGTGAGTGCCGGCGCGGTCGTGCTGGCCACCGGCGGCACGTCCTTCCTGTCGCGGCTGCTCGGCTCTCACACCAACACCGGCGACGGCTATCTGATGGCGGCGGAGGCCGGCGCCGAACTCTCCGGCATGGAGTTCACGACCTATCATACCGTTGCGCCGGTACGCTCGACGATGACGCGCACCATGTCCTACGCCTTCGCCACCTATTACGACGAGGATGGCGCGGTGATCCCGATGCCGCCCGGTCCCGATACGATGCGGCCACTGGCGCGCGCCATGCTCAAGGGAAAAGTGTTCTGTGATCTATCGCGCACGCCCGAAGACATTCGCGCCCAGGTGCCGACGATTTCGCCGAATTTCATGTTGCCGTTCCGACGCTGGGGCATTGATCCCTACAGCGAGCGTTTCGAGGTAACCTTGCACGGCGAGGGAACCATCCGTGGCATTGGCGGGCTGAGGATCGTCAGTGAAGAATGCGCGACTGCTGTTCCCGGCCTCTACGTGGCAGGCGATACGGCAACGCGTGAACTCGTCGCCGGCGCGATTTCCGGTGGCGGCAATATCAATTCCGCCTGGGCCGTTTCGTCCGGCCAATGGGCGGGCAGGGGTGCGGCGCGGTTCTCGGCTGAAAACGGCTCGGCTTCAGGCGGTCGTCCGATCGGCCAGGCCGGCCTTCGGCCTGCCTCGGTGGAAAGGGACATCGATCTGCGCGCGACGCTGTCGGCCATCCAGGACGAAATGCTGTCATACGACAAGAACATCTTCCGTAACGGCAGGGCGTTGAAGCGGTCAGGAGAATTGCTCGAGGATGTCTGGGCGGATGTCGATGCCCATGCGCGCGGCAGCGGCGATACGCGGCTCAGGGCGCGGGAGACTGCGGCGATGCTGGCGACTGCCCGCTGGTGCATCGCATCCGCGCTGGCACGCGACGAAAGCCGCGGCATGCATCAGCGCGAGGATAGGCCGGAGACCGATTCGCGTTTCAATCGCCGCATCCTTGTCGGCGGGCTGGACAAGGTCTGGACCCAAAGCGATTACGGACGCGATCTGGAGCTCGCATCATGATCGAACTGGTCATTGCCGAGCGCTGCACGGGCTGCAACGCCTGCGTCGAGATTTGCCCGACCAATGTGCTGGCGCCGAGCTTGAACGGCCCGCCGGAAATAGCGCGGCAGCAGGATTGCCAGACCTGTTTCATGTGCGAACTCTATTGCCCGGAAGACGCGATCTATGTCGCGCCCGACTGCGAAAACCCCACCGATGTCGACAAGGAAGAAATCGTTGCATCCGGCTTGCTCGGCGAGTTCCGCCGCAATCATGGATGGGACGAATGGGCAGCCGATCCCCGCTACAACAACGAGCATTGGCGTATGGAAAGCGTCTTCCTGCGGGCAAGGGACATGGCTATTGCGGAAGCGGCGGCGAAACGAAAGAGCGCGCAGCAGTAGCGGTGATGGATGAAACCTGCGCTCGGGCTCGCAGCAACACTTGCTGGTGCAAGCCCGCCCCGCTGCTCGTTGCCGTCACCCGCCTTTCGCACCGCGTCCTGCTTCCGCGGGTTCGTAGAGATCCGCATAGCTGTCGCGAAGCACATTCTTCTGCACCTTGCCCATCGTGTTGCGCGGCAGGTCTTCGATGAAGATGATGCGCTTGGGCTGCTTGTAGCGGGCGAGCCTGTCCTTCAGCCCATCAAGCACCGCACCCTCGTCCGTCGCGGCTTCCGATTGCCTGACGACGATCGCTGTGACGCCTTCGCCGAAATCGGGATGCGGTACGCCGATGACGGCGCTTTCGACCACGCCCGGAAGCTGGTCGATCTCGGTCTCGACCTCCTTCGGATAGATGTTGTAGCCGCCGGAAATGATCAGATCCTTGCCGCGCCCGACGATATGGACATAGGCTCGGTCGTCGATCTTGCCGAGGTCGCCGGTGATGAAGAAGCCGTCGGCGCGGAATTCGGCCATGGTCTTTTCCGGCATCCGCCAATAGCCCTTGAAGACATTCGGGCCTTTCACTTCGATCATCCCGGTCTCGTCGGTGCCGAGCAGCCTGCCGGTGTCGGGTTCGGTCACGCGAACCGAAACGCCGGGCAGGGGAAAGCCGACGGTGCCGGCCACGCGGTCGCCATCATAGGGATTGGAGGTGTTCATATTCGTCTCGGTCATGCCGTAGCGCTCGAGAATCGCGTGGCCGGTCTTCTCCTGGAAAAGCCGATGCGTCTCGGCCAGAAGCGGTGCGGAACCGGATATGAAAAGCCGCATGCCGGCGGTCGCTTCGGGGGTCAGGCCGTCGTGCTGCACGAGGCGGACATAGAAAGTCGGTACACCCATCATGCTGGTTGCGCCCTGCATCAGCCGCAGTGCCTCGCCGGCGTCGAATTTCGGCACGAAGTACATCGACGCGCCCGAAAGCAGAATGACGTTCGAGGCGACGAACAGGCCGTGGGTGTGGAAGATCGGCAAGGCATGGATCAACCGATCCTTTGCCGTGAACCGCCAGTAGTCTCGCAGCGTCGCGGCGTTCGACAGGAGATTATCATGGGTCAGCATCGCGCCCTTGGAGCGGCCGGTGGTGCCCGACGTGTAAAGAATTGCCGCCAGATCGTCCGGTCCGCGCGGCACATCGGTGAAGTCCGTGCCATCCTTCAGGGCGGCAAGCAGCGAGCCACCGCTGTTTTCGTCCAGCGTTTCGACGACGGCCTTATATTTTGCGGCGACCGACCTGACGCCTTCGGCAGCGTCGGGCGCAACGACAACGAGGTGCGGTTCGGCATCGCCTATGAAATAGTCGAGCTCGGCCAGCGTATAGGCCGTGTTGAGCGGCAGATAGACGGCGCCCGCGCGAACGCAGGCAAGGTAGAGCATCAGTGCTTCGGGGCTCTTTTCCACCTGCACGGCGACGCGGTCCCCTGGTTTCACGCCCAGTTCGACGAGCCTTGCCGCCAGCCGGCCCGAGAAATCCACCATGTCGCCATAGCTCCAGACGCGCCCGCCGGGCGTCAGGATAAAGGCTGCGCTGCGATCGACCGCCGCCTTGCGGATGGCGTCGAACAGGTGATTGCTCATAGGTGAACTCCGTCGGAATAGCCGGTGTTCGTCTCACACCATTTTCACCAGATTGACAATCTCCCGATGAACCGCTCGCATCGGCCAATACGGCTCTTCCGACGTGGATGCGCAGCATCGATCTTGGCGTTTTCGCTGCGAACGGCTAGACGAAGCCGATGACCGACGCCCTTGCCGCAAGCACAACGCCACCCGCAGAAATTCTGGCGGTTCTGTCGCTGCTTTGCCCGGAAGTCGTGCGCGACATAGAACAGAACTGGAATAAGCCGGTTTCCGAATACGCCCGCCATCTGTGGCGGCCCGTGGCCCAACCCGCATCGACTCCGGCAATTGCCGCCCGTTCGATCCTGTGCGAGGTTTTGCAGGATCGTCTCGGGGCGCTGATGCACCCTGAAAAGGCTCGCAAGGCAATCGAGGAATTCGAGCGGAGGCCGGTCATCCAGTCCGGCCTGCACTGTCTGCTCTTGATGGACCGGATCACCTTCGATGCCCTGCTGCTTGCCTGGCTCGGTGCGTCCGAAAGCGGGCTTTCGGCGTTTTTCGGCTTCGTGGGAACCACGATGACCATGGAGACGATCGGCCGCGAAGGACCCGGCTGGCTCGACGTCGGCGGCGACAAGATCAATCTGTTCGGCATGGGGCGTCACAAGCTGTGCCGCAAAAGCGTCTGCGCAGCGGGGCCGGTATCGCTGAACAGACGCGCGCTGGAGGCAACCGGTGATGAAACCGACGCCAGCCGCTGGCTGGGCACGCTGCTTGCCAGCGCCGACAGGAAGTTCCCGACCGCCGCCGACGCGCTGACGACCTTGAATGAGAACTTGGTGGCCGATTGGGATCGCTCTGGTGCAACCCGGCCGGTTTTCATCGACGACCGGCTCGCAGCCGTTGCCTTGGCCCGTCACCTCGAAGACGACGACAGCATTCTCACAAAGCTGCTTACCAACCCGCAACGGCGTCAGCGTCTCGACCACGCCTTGCAGGAGGCTTCATCGGGTCCGTTCGGCAGGTTCCTGCCCAACGCCACCGACTATTTCTGGGGTGTCCGCGAGGAGCGGGTGCGCAAGCTGGTCATCGAGAACGGAAGCCTTATTGAGCAGGAAAGGCCGCGAGGCGTGTCGGTCCCGCTTGAGCGGGAGCATCTCCGGCGGGCGCTGCTGGACGGCGTGTTGCTGCCGAACCTGTTCCTGATGTTCCTCGTCCTTGCCATATTGCCGCGCGTGCGGGTCCTGGGCGGCCTGCGGCAGGTTGGCTATGTCGCGCTGTTCCACTCGATTTTGCTGGATGCGCTGGACGAAAACTCCCCGGAAGAGCGCGATCTGGCGGCGGAATTGCAGGTCCGGGAAAATGCCTGGGGCATGCGGGTCATCGACGAGCAAATCTCCGTACGAGAGCAGCTTGCAAGCCTGCCGGCAGGCGAGCTTTTCCCCAATCTGCTCCGGCAATATCGTTCCCGGACATTCGCCGAGGTCACGGACAATCTGAAACTGGTCCGGGAGAATGCGAGATGGCGCAAGCTGGCCCGAAGCGTGGCTACAGGGTTGTGAACCGGCTGCCTGGAGTCAGGCAGGCGCCGGACTTGACGTGATCGGCTTCGAAACAGCCTGAATGCCGTTTTCGCGGAAGGCGCGATGCACGGCAACCATCACGGCGCGGCGGATCATGGTCTGCTTGCCGGCCTTGGCCTTGAATTTGGCGGTTATGACCAGCGTGCCGTCCTCGACCTCGGCAATGCCCTGGCTCTTGAAGGGCTCCAGCAGGTCCTCGGCGACCTCCGGGTCGTCCGCGACGTCCTGGCCGATCTTCTTGAACAGCTTGCGGACGAGTTCGACATCGGTGTCGAAGGCGACGCGGAAGGTGAGCTTTTCGATCACCCAGTCGCGGCTGTAATTCTGGATCTTGCCGATCTGGCCGTAGGGTATAGTCGCAAGTGCGCCGCGCTGATGGCGCAGCGAAACCGACCTGATGGAAATCTTTTCGACGGTGCCCTTCGCGCCCGATGTTTCGATGTATTCACCGAAGCGGAAAGCATCGTCGATCAGGAAAAACAGCCCGGAAACGACGTCCTTCACCAGCGTTTGAGAGCCGAAGCCGACCGCCAGGCCAAAAACGCTCAGGCCTGTGATCAACGGCCAGACATTGACGCCGATCGTCACCAGCACGGAAAGCATGGCGAGCGCCAGAATGGTGGATTTTCCGACGCCGCTCAGTAGCGGCACGAGCGTGCCGAGCCGTGAACGCGGAGCGCTCAGCGCTTCCGGGTCGGCGCCGAGTGTCGGAACCTCGCCCAGCAGCGCGCGCCCGGTTATCGTGCCGATGACGTTCCACAGGAAAGCGGTGCCCAAGGCGATCAGCGCCATGTTGAACACATTGGTGGCGACCGACTGCAGGCCGAATCCCAGGCCGACAGCCAAAGGCGTTGCCCACAGGGTTTCCAGAAGTGCCACCATGACGACCAGAATGGCGAAGCGCGCCGTTTGCATGCCCGCTGCCGCCGCAATCGAAGTGCTTGGCGATTCGAGCCCGCGCTGGGCCCAATGGCTGATCATCGTGTCCAGATGCGGCGTGGCGATGAAGATCAGCGCCGTCAGAAGAATGGCCGACCCCGGAATGGGCATTCCCAATGTCTGGGCGATTTCGGTGGTGAAGAAGGTTACGATCAGGAACCCGATCACGATCGCCGGCCATGCCCTGGCGAGACGGCTGCGCCAACGGCTTCTCGGCCGCGAACCGGCGGCTGCAACCACCATTGTGCGTTTGTTGCGCCAGACCGCTACCACGAACAGCAGAAAAGCGGGGATGGCGACCAAACCGGTCCCGGCAAGGTCCATGAGACCCGGTCCCGCGTCCCAAAGATGCAGCGTCGTGATCAGCCCGATGCCGACAAGCGCCCAGCCGATGGCGATAGACAGGTCGCGTACCAGCCTCGCCATGTGGACGGACGGTTTGGGGAAAGCAGGTGGCATCGAGGCCATCAGGACGTGCCTGACCGCGAAGAGCGTGATGCCGCCGCCAACCGTCAGGGTGGTCCAGACCCGAAGGGTTCGCATCGTCAGGTCGGTGCGGCCGAGCAGGCGTGCAAGGATGAATCCGGCCAGAAGCGCCAGGATTGCTGCCGCCACGCCGGCGAAAAATCGGCGCCAGAAACTTCTTTCAGCGGTCGCGCGCCGGAAACGGCGGCTGACCCAGATGAAAATGCCGGCAACGAAGACAACGATAAGAATGATCTGAAAAATCAACAGGAAAGGGGATGTGCCCGTCGCCGAAAACGCATCTCTCAACGATTGGAATTCTGTAGAAGTGCCATTCAGGGCGGTCAATCTGCCGTGGAGACCGGCGACCAGATTGTCGTCGATCTGGCCGAAGCCAGTAATCATCGAGGTGACGTCCTTGGTAATCGCAGGCTCGTTATCCACGATCCTCTCCCCATCTTCAGCCTTCGACCTAAAAGACCATATTCCATTTTCCCCTAATATCAGGTTGCGCGATCGCTTTTTTTGCTGATCGACCGAGCCGTCGCGGGCGTCCGAGATTCGGGTTGATCGAAGGCCCGTTGCTCGCCTATGCTCCTTGCACAGCGATCAGGGCATCAGGGGGCGACACGTGTTTTTCCCAAGAGGCAGCTTCTGGTCTGTCGGCAACATACCGAGCGGGCCATTTTCCGTGGTGACAGAGATGCCGGACAGATTGCGCGAAACCCAGCGATTTTCCCGCGTCGACGCGACACTCGGCTCCCATGACCGTACGGCAGTGGATTTGGATGACGAACCGGGCTATATCGCCGCCCTCCGCGGCGACTTGCCCGGCGGCGGTGGCTCCCATCGCCTGTGACCATATTGCATCGGTAAGAGCCGTCCCGTCCGGCCGTCTCTTGCTATCGTCAAACGATAGATACAGGTTTAGGAGCCTGCGGGGCCGTCAACGGCACTCAAGGGTGAGAATTTAAAAGAGGTTCGATAATGACCCAGCGCGTACAAGACGCACGAATTCTCATGTACAGCCACGACACATTCGGGCTTGGCCATCTGCGGCGTTGCCGTACGATCGCCCATTCGCTTGTCGAGGATTTCCGCGGTCTTCAGGTTCTGATCATTTCGGGCGCGACGATTGCGGGTGCCTTCGATTACCGCGCCCGCGTCGACTTCGTGAAGATCCCCAGCGTCATCAAGC
>VFQQ010000572.1_pt1 | contig 69218 bp, 131 predicted proteins | sample 3512341 | NCBI WGS metagenome assembly VFQQ01 (sample SAMN10412373, study PRJNA504923) | tailings metagenome | isolation source: Relicate 2 Philex TSF1 revegetated site | place: Philippines: Tuba, Benguet | collected 2017-08-29
GGAGGAGAGGCATTGCCAGGCTCAACAGGAGTGGGAGGAGAGGCGGCACCGGGCTCAACGGGGGTGGGAGGAGACTCAGCAGCAGGCTGGCCGGTGGGAGGAGAGGCATTGCCAGGCTCAACAGGAGTGGGAGGAGAGGCGGCACCGGGCTGAACAGGCGTGGGGGGAGACTCAGCATCAGGCTGGCCGGTGGGAGGAGAGGCGGCGCCAGGCTCAACGGGGGTGGGAGGAGACTCGACATCAGGCTGGCCGGTGGGAGGGGAGGCAGCACCAGGCTGCTCCTCAGGCTGAGGTGCGGGAGGAGTGGTAGCGCCGGGCTCAACAGGGGTAGGGGGAGACTCAGCGTCAGGCTGGCCAATGGGAGGGGAGGCAGCGCCAGGCTGCTCCTCAGGCTGAGGTGCGGGAGGAGTGGCAGCGCCGGGCTGAACAGGGGTGGGAGGCGAGTCGGCCCCAGGCTGCTCCTCGGGCTGAGGCTCAGGGCCCGGGGGAGTGGCCACCTCGGGCTGGGCGGGAGGAGAGGGGAAGAGGGAGCCCGGGCCAGACGGCGGGCTGCCGCTGCCAGGCGGGGAGACACCACCGTAGCCGCCAGGAGGAGAGCCGGCACCAGGGAAGCCTCCAGTGGGGGGGCTGGCGGCGCCGCCCTCAATGCCGCCAGCAGGGGTGTTGGGGCCGTTGTCGCCCTCGGTGCCGGGAGCAGGTGCGGGAGCGGGGCTGCCGGGGAACAGCGGGCGGGGGCCGGGGGGCGAGCTGCCGGCGCCGTTGGGCACCCTGCACCGAATGAAGAATGGGTGATGGGGAGGCAAGTGGTTGGCCAACGGTGAGGAGACGAGACGCGCAGCAGTTTGCATTCCAATGCCTGGGGTGAGCTCCTGGGCTGCTCTGGCCTTTTAGGCAGGTCAGCACATCATCCAGCCATCTTCACCCCAAAAGCACTCACTCCTGGCAGCCATCGTTGCCGCCGTTGCCGCCGTCAGCGCCACCAGTGGAGCCACCGGTGGAGCCGCTGCTGCCGCCAGTCACACCGCCAGTGGAGCCGCCAGGAGCGCCGCCGTAGCAGCCAATGGGAGGGCTGGCGCCGGGGCGGCCGCTAGGGGGAGAGGGCACGGTCGAACCAGTGTTGCCATCGGCGGGGACAGGACCGGGGGCAGCGTCGCCAGAGGTCGAGGCGCCCGGGTTGCCCTCGGGAGTAGGCAGGTTGCCATCGGGCGTGGGCAGGTTGCCGTCGGTGCCGCTGCCGCTGCACAGGGAGGGGAGTGCCATGGGCATTTGGTCAGCCTGGCGGGTGATATCCACACATGAAGCACCAAAGCATGCTACGTGTTGATGTTTGGTGTAGATTGGCCAGAGCGCAATGTTGGCAGCGGTGCTATGGTACGTATGCAGGCTCTCACAGCTCTCACCTGGGGCTGCAGTCGTCGTCACCAGAGGTGGAGCCGCCAGCAGTGGAGCCGCCAGCAGCGCCGCCAGTGGAGCCACCAGCAGACGAGCCGCCGTAGCAGCCGGGGAGGGTGGCCGTGCCGGGGCGGCCGGTCTGGGAGCCGGTGGAGGTGCCATCATTGCCGCCGGCAGGAGCACCGGAGGGGGCCGACGCGCCGGGGAACAGGGGGCTCGGGCTGGGCGAAGGAGCGCCGCTGCCGGTAGTGCCGCTGTAGAGAGGTGAAAGGAGATGAGGGATGAGCTGGTCTTCCCGCCGAATGGGCATGCCACTCTGATGCATGCACACTCGCCATGCGTAGTGCGGTACCAGGGCCAGCAGGCACACCCCACAGGCACAGCCCCGCCAGTCCTTGATTCAGGCACAACTGGCGCTCACCTTAAGTTGCAGTCGTCGCTACCACCGGCGCTGGCGCCGTTGGCACCAGACGAGGAGCCGCCATAGCAGCCGGCACCCGGCTTGCTGCCGTAGCGCTGGCCGTGGCCGCGCTTGGCCAGCACGAGGCCTGCAGTTTGAGGTGGCATGGTGCAGATCCAGAATGAGGCAGTGAGACCACGGCTGCCACAGAGAACCCGTCAGGGGGGTTGTGTCCCCGCGGCAAAAAGAGGGGAGCGGCCGGCGGCGCGGGACGGCAGCACTGCGGCGGTGCAGACCCTGGCCAGGGACGCGGCAGGCCCCGCGGCTCGCTGACCACGGCATAGCAAGTGCACCAGAGCTCAGTTCCCAAGGCAAACGAGCCAGCCCGTGACCCCCGGTGCCATCACATGTTCAAAAGGAACGGGGGCCCGGAGCCCCCCACGGGCTGTGCTGCCGCGTCCCGCCCAGCACAGAGCCTCAATTGACGGGCTGTGGCATGATCGCGGCGGCCGCGGCTCACCGGGCAGCAGCACCAGCACCAGGGCGATGGCGCTCAGCCGCCTCATGGTTGCAGAGGCCACCGGGCGTCAATCGAAGGTCTGAATCGCCTGGCAAGGGCGGCAGCGACTGCAAATTTGATTGCAGGCGGGCGCCGCGGCCTCATGAGGCAGGGACAGCGCATGGGCACAGCGCGCAGCGCAGCCGCGGCAATTTGAAATTGAATTGCCCCGCAAGCCATCCTCGCGGTTTGGCTTGCTTGGAATGCTGACGATGAACCCTGCAAGCCGCCAGTGCTGGCAGCCAGCGATCAACGCAGTCAGCGCACCGCCGGCCGCCCGGTGGCCATTGGGCTGCCGCCGGTCTGCACCGCCGGTCAGGAAGCTGCTGATCTCAGCCTGCTCTCGGCGCCTGTGGGATGCTCACCCAAGGATCCCATGACTCAGTCGCCATTAACACACCGCTTCACCGACTGAGATCACATCGAGATGCGTGCGTGTTCAATTCAGCATGCGTTGGCAAGCGGCAGCGTCGATGGTGCAGGCGCTGGACAACGCGAAGAGTGCAGCTTCTGCAAGACAAGAAGAAACAGCCAAAAGAGAGTTTGTGCCCGACGACAGGCTGAGCTCGAGTGGCGAATGTACGATAGAAATAGGAAAAGTTCGTTGGCAGGAAAGATTGGGAAAGTGAGGCATGCGGTAAATATGCAGGTGAGGCGTGCTGAGTGGTGGGTAAGGTCGGAGATCTCCTCTAGAGGGCACGTGAATGGCATGGCAATTTGACATGCGCGGGCCAGCAGACGTACCTAGACGATCTTGCAGTAGAGAAAGAGCGGGTGGGCGGAATATGGAGGCATCACGAAAATTTGCAGGGGGTGTAACATGCGCCACTTGGTTAGCATGGGCAGCAGGTGTGACACGCCACACGCTCGTCAAAAGGTGAAGCCAGGAAAGAGGGCGGAGTCGTCTATCACAAGGGGCAGAAGGTTGTCGGCTGATTTTTTCGTTCTATTCGAAACGCCAATGCTGGCATGGATTATGGGGGGCTTGGCGCTGCCCAATTGATTTTTGGCAGCGCTCGCCTTATTTGTCGCCTTGGTCGTCTGTTGATTCTCACTCAGCCACCAGCGCGGCAGTGGGCAGCTGTTGGCCCGGAGTCAGGCTGGCCGCCTGCACTTGATCCTGGCCATATGTGTCACCTGCGGGGCGTGGCAAGTGGGGGACAGCAAGCAACAGCGATGGTGGGCTACGGCACGCCTGCAGCCAGTGGTGCGTCGCACTTGCAGCTGCAGCTTGTCAACGGCAGCTCCAAGCCTACACACGGCACTCACCGAGAATGCCAGTGACTGGCAGCGTCAGCGGCTGCAGGACTGTGACAAAGACGTCGAACCACTCGCCGTACAGAGGGTCTGCAATCTGCACCAGGGTTGGAGGGCCATGGGCAGGAGCAGACAGGTTAGAGCCGCTTGACAGCCAGGCCAGCAGCAAGGGCAGTGCCACCAGCACCTGCCCCTTTCCCGCAGCAGCTGCTGCTGCGCCGCTGTCCCAGCACACATTCCCCCACCTGGGCAGGCTTGGTGGGCTTGCGCTGCTTGGCCTCGATGCGCATGGAAGGCGTGGTGATGGTCACAATGGGGCGGCCACTGTCCCGGAACTTGGGGGCCGTCTGCAGCAGGGCAAGGTGGGGAACTGGCAAATTGATGCGCATGCTTGACCAATGGCAGCGCACACATGCACTGCACTAGTCTGAGTAGGCAATGCGCTGCAACGTGGAACATGTTGCGCTTGCCTCAACGCTGATGCCTCCTGGCAGGATGGCTGTGTCGGTCGCCGCCATCGGCTGGCCATTTGCCCACACTGCAGCAGGCAGGACGCCAGGAGATGCAGTGAGCAACCAGCCGGTTCAAATGCAGCAGTGCTGCACTGCTTTCATCAGCCCGCCTGCTGCTGCTGAATTCAGTTCGAACTCACAGAGACCGGGATCGCGGCTACTGAAGGGCAGGTGCAGCATCACGCAGAGCAGCCAACACCTGCCCTTCAAATCCCTTACAGCTCCCCGGGTGTGCACCTGCCATGCGCCACTGGCCATCCTGCTCGTACACGGCAGCCACCACATTGGCAGCCCCCTGCTGGAACGCGATGGTCCGCACAAAGGTGGCCTGGCCCCGGAGGCCCCCCGCTCCCAAGGTGGCATCCAGCTTGGCGCCGTCACCCGTGGAGAGCAGCGAGACGGTCTCGCCCGGCTGGCCATCAAAGAAGAACCACTGGTCGTCAAAGCCACGCACGTGGGGCTGCAGAGCAAGAGAGGCGGGGCAGGAGCAGGCCTGGTGGTGGTATTGGCAAGTTGGATGGGACGCGAGGCTGAGGCACGCAGGGTGCATGCACTAGCAGCCTGAGCTGTTTCACAAGAGCCGCCTGCACAATCAAGTCCAGGGCTGTCCACTGCTGCCAAGCAAGTGCCATGCTCACATCGCCGATCACGATGGCGCTGTCGGGTGGCGGTGGAGAGGACGCCAGGTCTGAGGCAGGCGGTGGAGGTGGGCCGCCTTGCCCAGGAAGCAAGCTGCAGCAGCAGGAAGGGTTTTGCACAGGCAGGTGTGCTTAGCTGTGCTGATGCATTGCTGGCAAGTGTGCTGCCACACAGGCGTGCCTGCCATTGCAAGGCATGGTGATGTCAGTTGCCACACGGTGCATGACGACTGGCAAGCGTTAAAGCCACCGTGCCTGGGAGGAGGTGGCGCAAGGGCATCGCTGACTCCTGACGGCGGCGGTGGCTGCGCGTCCTGGGTTGGCGGCGGCGGGAATCCAGCCTGTCCCGGCAGAAAGCTGCATCAAGGCGGGGGCACGGGGATACCCAGCTTCGAGAATCACGTTCAAGGCGGGCAACGTGCTGGCTGGCTAGCACAGGTGAAATCAATGTGCAGCCTGCTGGCAAGCCAATGCACACACCTGGGAGGCTTTGGTGGCGGCTGGGACCCAAGAATGCCGGGGGGCGGTGGAGATGCGGCCGTTGGGGCGGTTGGAGGCGCCGCCACACCCGGCGGAGGTGGCGGGGAGGTGAACAGGCCGCTGAAGCGCGGCGGGGGCGCTTTGGAAGGCGGCGGCGGGGGGCCAGTTTCACCGTTGAGTGAGCCGGGTGGCGGCGGGCTGGGTGTGTTACCAGCGCTGGGCGGCGGTGTGGCCTCACCGCTGCCTGGGGGCGGCGGAGTTTCCTGGCTGCCTGGGGGCGGCGGAGTTTCCTGGCTGTCGCCGGGTGGCGGCGGTCCAGGGTTGCCGGGCTGCAACTTCGGTGGTGGCGGTGGCGCCAATGGCGGTGCATTGCCAGAGCTAGATGGAGGGGGCGTGGCAGAAAAGCCAGGCGGAGGTGCGCTGCCGCCAGAGCCAGGCGGCGGTGGAGTGTTGCCAGAGCTGGATCCTGGAGGGGGTGGGGATACCTCAGAGCTTGTGCCAGGAGGAGGCCGGGATGGCGGCGAGCCGTTGCCCGTGGTGGAAGGTGGCGGCGGCAAGAACCCTTCACCGACGTACGGCTGGGGGGGAGGGGTTGCAGTGCCTGGGGGCGGCGCTCCGCCACTGTTCGAGCCAGGTGGCGGGGGGCTACCAGTCCCTGCAAGTCAAGGCGTGATGACAGCAGCTGAGCATTGATCATCAACTCCCTCAACATGATGCCAGGTGGTGGTAACAGTACAACAGGTAGGACTTTCACCAGCAGCAAAGGCAGTGGCAGCGAGGCTGTCTTGTGCCCACCTGTCAAAGGTGGCGGGAACAGCTGCGAAGGCGGCGGGGGCTGATCCACATTGCGGCTGGTGGGCGAAGGTGGCGAGCCGTACACTCCAGGCGGCGGCGGCGTGCCCTGGGACCCAGGTGGGGGCATGGCGTGCCCTCCGGATGGAGGCGGTGTGCCCTGGCCCCCGTTGTCTCCAGGGGGCGGTGGCATGCCGCTGCTGCCGCCAGGGGGAGTGTCATTGCCGCTGGGTGGAGGGGCTGCAGCAGTGTAGCCGACGGGTGGTGGGGGAGTGCCATGGCCGCCAGGAGGCGGTGGCATGCCACTGCTGCCGGGTGGCGGGGGAGTGTCATTGCCGCTGGGTGGAGGGGCTGCAGCAGTGTAGCCGCCGGGTGGCGGGGGAGTGCCATGGCCGCCGGGCGGAGGGGCTGCACTGCCGTAGCCGCCGGGTGGGGATCCACCATAGCCAGCAGGCGGTGCAGGCTTGCCGTACGCGGGCGGCGGCCCACCGTGACCTCCCGTCGGTGGCGGGGGAAACAAGTTACGGGTCGGCGGCGGGCTGGCTGTCACAGAACTAGGCGGCGGCCTGCAGCAGGAGTGCAAGGCTGTGGGTGGGCCGGACAGCCAAGCTGGCACACCGATGCTGTCCAGGCAGCTGGGCACTAGAAGTCAGAATTTGGTCAGGTCAGTACAGGGGCAGGTCAGAGCTGGGGCAACGGGGGCAACATGGCCAGCTCAAAAGTGCGGCAGTACCATAATTGAAATTGGGGCAGGCGCAACTCACCCGTAGCCGCCTTGGTAGCACCCTGTGGACTTTCCATGTGCCCCGTAGCAGCTGTAGCCATAGGAATGGGGCGCCTTGCCGCCGTAGCCGCCATGCCCCTCGGTCAAAATGCGCCGATTGCGCTGTGCCGGCGTGGCGGTGGCGGCAGCAGCGGCGAGTGAGCCTGCGCCAAGGAGATGTGGGTTTGAGAACAGCAGCATGAGCAACACAGTGCTTGATGTCTTTTGAGCAGGCAAGTTCATCATGACCGTGCCACTACATGGCACAAAGGGCTGCAGGCTCGCGACAGCGAGGCCACAGGTTGGCCGCCCGGCAGCGGCAGCGGCGGGAAGAGGGATGCAGCAGCGATCGGCGGCATCCGCCGGTGACATGAGCGCCTTATGACTATTTGATGCGATCGGTGCCGCTTGCAAAGCCCCTTGAGGTGCGAGGGCGCCCCCGCGCAAGTGAACGCCGCAGACGCCGCGGCTTGCCGGCTGCCATCCAGGGCATCAATTCACACAATCCCCTTGCAATCACCTGCGACCAAGCACAACGCGGTCCTGACCAGCGCGGCTTGAAGCGGCCTCAAGGCCGGCATCCTTCGGCCTGCAGGGAGGCTGCTCAGGCCAGTGTGAATAACAAACGAAGCCGCGTACGAAAGTCCGCGTCACGCACCAGGTGTTGGGCAAATTCCCATGCGCTGTGCGGTCTCGCTTGGCGAGACCATGCCTTGCTGGCCTGGCGTTGGCCGCATAGTTCTTCTTTCCGTGGCAGCTGCTGCCAGCAGCTCTGCTGCACTCATTACATATGCCGACTATCCCTTGGAGCACAGCACCAGCACGGCTGAGGAGTCAGCCAGTGGGAGCAGTGCGCGTTGCAGCAAATTCAAATCGTGGGGCAATGAAAGGAAGGCTTGCGTGAGGCGTGGGGAAGGGCGGGAGGAACGTGGGGTTGGCAGCGAGTGTTTCAAAGGGAGCAAAGAACTGGAGGGATGTGTATTTTCATGTGTAATGAGAGCTCTTGCTTCATAGCAAGGATGTTATTGATCAAACGTATGCGTAAACACCAGGAGGCGGCAGCCGCGCCCGCCTCAGGCGCGCTTCCGCTTGGCGGCAGCGGCGGCGCTGGTGAGGGGCAGGTAGCGCGGCTTGGTGAAGCGCAGCAGCAGGTAGCCCAGAATGTTGTAGCCCAGCTGCGGCAGGGTGAGTTTAAGGCGGGGCATGGCGCTCAGTGGTGGGTGGGCCCACCCCGGGGTGCATTGGCTGGACGATTGCAGCAGGCTTCGCGTGCCGACGCTCCCTCTAGCAGTTGCCAATGGCTGCCAATCCGTTCCCACCGCCAGCATGCGACCCCTGCCACTCACCGCCAGCCCCAGCAGGCCCACAAATCCTTCCCACAGGTGCTTGCCACTGAATCCCAGCTGGGACAGAATCTGTGGGGGTAGGCGGTCGGGCGGACAAGGGAGCCGGCTCGACTGATGGGGCATGCAGGCCGACCCTCAGCTGAATCTATCGGCTGCGGCAGCGCGCCCCTGCCATCTTGTGTGGCAACACAGCACGGCATTTCTGTGGCAGCACATGCCATGCATGCTGCCCACCTGGTCGCCGGACACGCTGCAGGGCGGCGGGATGCTGTTGGGGCAGGACCAGCCGTCGCGCCCGGAAAAGTCGTTGATTGCGAATGCCATGAAGGCCCAATACAGATGTGAAATATAGCGAACTGCAGTAGCGAGGGGAGAAGCAGGAAAGCATGGTATGGGCTTCAGGACGCAGGCGAGCACCACCCGCAGCTCCAGGCAGCCAGCAGCCCCCGGCACTCACTCCAGCGCAGCACGGCGGGGATCGTCTGCACGTTTGCGTAGAAGCCGCCAAACAGCATCAGCTGCGGGTCCGAGGGAAGTGGGAAGACACAGGAAGCAAGTTGGATGGTGTACAGGGTGCAGCTTGCCAGGTGGCACCGAGTGGCTACCAGGGTACACACCACACAGCCAAGCTAGCAGGGCCAAAGCCATACCAGCCCCTCGCTTACAATGACTGTGATCATCGGAGCAATGGCCAGCGCAATCTTCTCCTCGGGCACGGCTGCAGAGAAGCAGGTGGGTGGGTCACAGCGCGTCAGGAGGTGGCGAGATGTCTGCTCGTCTCCAGGCGCCGCCCTGCCCTGCCCCTACCCATACCCAGGCCTCCCCCGCTTGCCTGCGGAGATGGCCACGCCCAGGCCCTGCGCCGCCAGCCCCTCGCAGATGACGATGCAGCAGAAGACGAAGAAGGCGGAGGCCGAGGGGTTGAGGCCGACAATCCAATACAGGATGGCGCTGCGGTAAACGGGAGGGGTGGGAAGTTTAGATGGGTCGGTTGATTGCACACCGTGGCACAGCACGCAGCACAGAGGCACACGGCAGCAAGACGCCAGCGCAGGCTGGCCGCCGCAGCGGTGCGCACCCGAACAGCAGGCCTTGGCCCACGCGCAGCGGGATGTCGCAGATGAACTTGGCGACGTAGTAGCTCTGGAGAGGACCAAGTAGATGGAGGGTGATGGAAAGAGGGCCTGGAAACCGGGGACACGAGCGGGATCACAATGTGCAACTATGGACAGCGCGCGATGCTCAGCACACGCACCAGCACATGGTACGACTTGGAGGCGCGCTCGCGGTTCACAATGCCCCGCTCCATGCTGAACGTGCTCAGCGCGCTGCGGGTAGGGCAAGTCAAAGCAGCCAGGCCGGGTTGGGGAGGGGTTACCCAAGCATTGCTGCCAGTTTGCACCACAGCTACAGCGCTGAAACCAGGCCGCCCTTGATTTAGCAGGGCAGGCATGGCCTGCACATGCCGGGAAGCTTTCCGGACGCCTGCCTTACCCGAACATGGCCCCCATGGCAGTGAAGATGGTGCAGAAGAACAGGATGCTGCGTGTTCAGAGGGGAGCAGGGAAGACGGCAGTAGTCGGCCGGGTGGCTGGAGGCAGTGGTCAGGGGAGCCAGCACCACCTGCACCCCACAGCTGACAAGCTTAGTCCTCTTTCGCTTACCCCGTCTCGTCCTGGATGCCGGCGTACGTCTGGCTCATGTCGCTGTCTGTTGGGATGACACCGGGCGGGAAGCAGTTGTGTTGGTTGAACGTGAGAGGTGCAGGCATGCAGAGGCAGTCGCAGCAAGGAAGTTCTGTCAAGCACGCTGTGTATGGAACATTGAGCAGACTTACAGAGCCAGGCGAGCATGAGTGCGATGATGCACGTCTGCGCCAGCGTCACAATCTGCGGTCGGGTCGAGGGAGAGTGTGGAACAAGGTCAGATGAACACATGGACTGGTGCAGCTGGGGAGACAAGCATGCACAACAGGTTTGCATGGCGGTCAGCCCAGCTGCAGCCCAAGCCCGCAACCCCAGCCTGCAGACCCAGCCAGGCACTCACAATGAGCAGCTTGTTGCGGCTGGCCTGCCGCCACGCGCGGCCCAGAAGCAACCAGAATTCGCGGGGCACGCTGTTGGCAAACTGCTCGCGGGCAAGGAGGGGCGAAGGAGGCACGGTTGTCAGATGCGCTCGGAGCAGCCCTGGCCGGCTCGGCAGCCTCGCCGACTGCTCCCTGGCGCTAATGCAGCAGCTGCCTAGCTGTCTGCTCTCAAGCTGCTGACCCACCCTGCCTGCCCACACATCTACAGCCGCCCACCTGCAGGTCGGTGTCGGCTGCCTGCATGTCGCGGCTGCTGGCCTCGTCCACGCTGACCTGGCCTGCCACCTCACTGCGCCGCGCGTCATACAGCTGCCCCAGCAGATCCACTCTGAGGGGGAGGAATGTTGGTGGGGGAGGAGGGGCAGGAGGGCGTGGGCATGTGGCAGCAATGGCTGCATGGCAGGACTGCTGATACGGCCCGCGGCAGCGCATAGAGCTTGGCGTAATGTGCACTCTTTGCCAAAGAGGGCACTATAAGCTGCCCTGCATGCAGCAAACTACCCATGCACGCACCGCTCCCGCGTGGACACCTCCAGCTCCGGGCTGCGGTAGTCCATGGACGTCACATCTATGAGGAAGTCGCCGGGGTTGTACTGCAGCCAGGGGTGGGAGCAGCTTGGAGAGCAGCTTGAGCAGGCAGATGGGGCGCTGGTTGAGCCGCAAGGCGTAGAATGCCACCTGAGCCCCATGAGTTGCCCATCCTACCACCCAGCTTGCCCCTCAAGGCCTCGTCACTCAATCCCACCACCGCCGCATCCCCACCTGGGCGGGGCAGTCGAAGCCGCACTCTGCAAAGTAGGCGGTGGCCTGTGCCGCGGACCCAAAGTACATGACCTGCCCCTCGCTCAGCAGCATGAGCTGGTCAAACATCTGTGGGGAGGAGGGTGTGGGGTGTGGTGTGCAGGGTGAGGGGGTCAGGGGGATGCGAGAATGCAGTCAAGCCAAGCCAAGTGAACTGAACGAGGACAGCGCCCAACTGTCGCCACAAACCCAAGGGCCGACCCCTTCCGCCGCACCTTGTAGATGCTGGAGCGCGGCTGGTGGATGGTCAGCACAACTGCAGGCAGGCAGGTGGGATGGATGGGGCAGGTGAGGAGTGCAGGAGTAGCCAGCAGAGGCGCGGGAGGCACCCAGTGCACCCAGCTGCAGCACCACCCTGCCCAGCAGCCACGCACCGGTGCGCCCGTTGCCGGCCAGCGTCCACAGCGCCTCCATGACGTTCTGAGCCTGGAAGGCGTCCAGGCCTGGGGACAGGAGGGAGGGGAGCAGGGGGAGGGCAGGCTCAGGGGCGGTGCGCAAGGGGGAGCGTCGGCGGGCAGGGGTGGTCTGGCGCGGCTGGCGCCATGCAACCCTCCCCAGGTCGCCAATTCCTGCCCTGGTTTAATGGACACCCAGCTGGCCCTCTGAGGCACACAGGAACAGCTGAAATCCAGGGCAGTGTGCACATCACAAGCTTTGCAGGCGGGGTGGTCCGGCGCGGCTGGCGCGGCCGCGGCTCCCAACGCCGCCAACCACCCCCCTGGCCTCCTGGACACCCAGCTGGCCCCCTGAGGACACAGAAACGCCCTAAAACGCGTCTGACCGCTCGTGGGCTCGTCCATAAATACTAGGCTGGGGTTGGACAGCAGCTCCACGCCGACGTTGGCCCGCTTGCGCTCGCCGCCGCTCACGCCGCGGATGAAGGCGTTGCCGATGAAGGTGTTGGCAGCCTTGCTCAGCGCCAGCTCAGCAATCACATCATCCACCAGCTGCGGGGGGTGGGTGGGCATGCCGGGAATGATTTCTGAGAGTGTTACACTTTAATTGTTGGGTGACCCACCTCAACCGTGCACCCGACCGTGCTCGAGGTCAGTGCCCGTGCCGCCGCCGCTGCCTGCAGCCCTGCCCAGCCCATCTGTCACCAGCCCGCACCTGGCGCTTGGTCTCCTTGCTGACGCTGGAGGGCAGGCGGATGTTCACCGCAAATTCAAAGGTCTCCCGCACTGCGTTCGGTGGCAAAGGTACAGAGCGCGGTTGGCAGTCAACACGCGCTGATGTGGATGAGTGGGCACAAGTGCAGGCGCGGGCCAATTGCACCCTCAGCTCCACCAACCATCAGCCAGCCTGTTTACCAACCTGTCAGATTGGCAAACAGCACGTCATCCTGTGGTAGCATGGGTGGGGGGCCAAGTCAGGAAAGTTAGTCACCACTCGACCATGCCAGGCGCTGCCCAGCATCCAGCTGTGCTAAGCACAAAGAAGCCAAGCCGCACAGACCCCGCCGCAGGCTGTGCCTTCCTGAAAAGCACTTGCATCCCCTCTCTTGCCTGCAGCACGTAGGCAGAGATGGAGCGGAAGCCGCGGCTGCGCGGCCGCCCATTCACCAGAACCTGCAACGGTACAGGGGAGGCGTCAACCAGGTGGCGGCTCGCTGCAAAATGTGGCCTTTGCTGCTTCACCCTAGCGGTTTCATGTTCCATGCTGACGGCAACGCGATGCGAGTCATCGTGTAGTGCCATTTGCGTGCATGCCCTGCCCCAGCACACCCACCTCGCCATCCAGGGTGCCGCCGGTAGGCAGCCGCCTGTGCACAAGAGGGGCAGCTTGATGGTTGAGGTCAGCAGCTTGCATCTTGCAAACAATCATGCAAGATGGCATGCTCTGCTCAGTGACCCAGACCCTTAGCTGCTGCACTCCAGAGCAACAGTGCGAGCCTCGGGCCGTCTGCTCACCCGGCCAGCGCGTTGAGCAGGCTCGTCTTGCCCGAGCCTGCAGGTAGGTGGGCAGCAGTGGAAGGATACACTTGTGCTGTGGAATCGCGCAGGGGGGGCAGGAAGGCCCTCAGGACATGGCCACGCTAGCTCCTGCAGACGGCACGCCACCCACCAGTGGGGCCCATGATGGCCAGCAGGTGGCCAGACTCCACATGGCCGCTGACGTCCTGCAGAGCAGGGGCACAAGCAACACAGAGAGCAGGGTTCGGGAATGGCTATCACGCGACGAAAGACAGCAGCCAAGCAGCACACGCTTTCAGGTCCTCCCGCCCTTCCACTGCCCCCCGCACACCTGCAGGATCGTCTTCTGCTTGCGCTTGCGCCGCCGCCCCACGGTCACGCTGTAGTTGAGCCGCTCCCATTGCAGCGTGATGCCGATGATGCGCTGCAGGCAGGCAGGGCAGGGTGGCAGGACAGTGGGAACCGGTGGGTCTCGCTTGCATCAGGCAGGGCAATGCAACAGGCTCCCCAGCTGCCGCTGCCACGAGACTTGAGCCCAAGCAACATCGGAGTCATTCAAGCAAGCGCACCTTGAGGCGCGCCATGGACTGCCGCCCGTCAAACTTGTCGGCCGCCAGCTTCAGCGTGTCCATGCGGTTGAGCATGGAGGTGGCGCGCCGCGTGGCCTTGGCGTCCCTGCAGCCAGCGAGCGGCAAGTGCAGAGCGGCGTGTGCAGTCGGCAGGGCGGCCACAGTCGCGTCCCGCCGCAAGGATACAGCTGCACATCGACTTGCGTGACAAGCAGATGGTGAGTCACTCCAGGATGCAGTGTTGCTGTGTGCTTGGGAACAAAACCGAAGGGCGCCGCATCACCGCTGACGCGAGCCTTGCGTGACGCCCGTGCCGGCGCCGCCGCTCGCCCAGCAAACAGCCACACTCACGGCGCTGCGTAGGTGCTGGAGCTATGCTTGAACTGCTCCGCCATCTCCTGCAGCTGGGCGGTGAGCTGCGCAGTCTCCTTGGCCTGCGAACCGGCGGCCTCGACCGTGAGGACAACATCCGGCTGCCCATTCTGCTCAGCAGCGTTTCCGTTGGCTCCTGTCATCTCGGCGGCTCGCTGCAAGCCGTGGAAGCCAGGGGCTCGGAGCAACCAAGCGCGGGCGCGCCGAGTGGGGCGAGCAAGGCGCTTGCAGCCTCGACAATTTAGTCGAGCAGGCAGCTCCTCGATGACAGGCGCGCGGAGAGGTTGATATCTGCCGGCTGGGCCCAATGCAGCGCCACGGCAGCGCCACGGCACGGCGCGATCGATCGGGCATCCAAATCGGGGGCTGCACTCCCCCTGATTGCTGCAGTGCAAACTGCTTATCCTGCCTGTGTGGATCGATCTGAATCCTATTCATGTGAGACAGCGGCCGAGAGAGCTCAAACCGTTGCGGCTGCTCCAGCAGAACATGCCTGGATGGTGGCTGCCCAGTGACGGGAACCTGGTTGACAGTGGTGCTGTGGAGGGACCGGCAGCTGATGATACCCGGTTTCGACTCTGCCTGTGTCATGCCCTCCTGTGCACTGGAGGACGTTGTTTACAAAGGCATCAAAAGCATGGCTCAACTGTACAGCAGCCATTCAATGTGCACATGCCACAAACAGATCCTCTCGCTGCAGCAAGCGCCGTGGGCTAAGCTGCCTCCCACCTCACAACCGCGCCTTGGGGGCAGCGGTGGCAGCTGTAGCAGTGGGCGGCTGCGCCAGCTGCACGTACACCTTGCCCACCGACCGCCCGCTCTGCAGGTGCTCCACTGCGTCGGCAACCGCCTCCAGCCCCACAAAGCGGCGAGGGTCCATCTGCAGGGATGCCGAGGGGTAAGGGGCAGGCAGGTTGGGCCAGGAACCGAGCTGCAGAACGCACAGGTTATGGTGACTTTCCATCGTTGCCAAGCCAACACTGCAGCGTGCAAAGAAACTCGCCTGCACGCGCAGGCGGCCGCTCTGCAGCAGCCCCGCCAGCTTCTTGAGGTGGCGGCGCCACTCGGAGGCATAGTGCAGCAGGAAGAAGCCCTGGAGCGTGGCGCTCTTCCACAGCAGCTTCTCCGCAATGCCTGGTGAGGGTTGGGGGTTGGAGGGCAGAGAGAGGGAAGGAAGGGGAGTTTTTGGGCCAGGGCAACATGGAGCGGCAAACACACAACTTCTGTCTTCTTTTACAACTTGTCGCAATCCAGGCCATGCACAGCGGTAGCGCACCCGGGTATTGCCGTCGGACCCAGCCGTCGGCGTACTGCGACATCATTCCAATGATCACCAGCCGGCCTCGGGGCGCCAGCGCATCCACCGCCACATCAAACATGTCGCCGCCAACTGCAGGAAGGAAGGCATGGTTTGGAGGAAGGGGGACGGGTATTGAAACTTCAAACTCTCCTCAACCTGCCCTACGTATCGCTGCTGGTTGAGCATCGGTGCCACTCAGAATTCAACAAGACAGACAAACAGGAAACACACACAGCCGTACATGCCCTGCCTTTGCATGCAGAACAGCCCACCCAGGGTCTGCGCCCAGCGCAGCTCTCGCGCCCCACCACAACAGCTGCTGCTGCGCATGCCCCCTCACCCGACTCGTACACCAGGTCGAGGCCTCGGGGGAACTCGCGCTTCAGCACCTCCTTCAGCGACTCCTGGCGGTAGTTGACCACGCGGTGGCAGCCCAGAGACCTGCGCAATTGTGGGAGTGAAACATATGATAAGCCACAGACAACTGGCCTGGGTGGGAGCGGAGTTCTTCTGGCCAGCTTTCCACTGTGCGGCAGCAGTGTGGTAACTCTGGCTGGTGTAAGGGGTAGGAGCACAGTCGATGTTGCTGCACACGTTGGGCCGCGCCTAAGCCCAAGCCCTGCATGCGAAAGCCATGCAGCCCCCCTCACCTCAGCAGGTCTGCCTTGTCGCCGCCGCTGCACGTGCCGATGACGGTGCACCCCGCCAGCACCGCCAGCTGCACCGCCAGCTGGCCGGTGCCGCCGGCAGCCGCAGTGACCAGCACCGTCTGGCCCTTGCGCTGCAGCACAACAAGTAAACTTGATGGGATGTTAAAGGCATGCTAGCACTGCAGCCCTAGAGGAGCAGCATCAGCCCTGGCACCGAAGGCGTTGGCCAGCTGGTGGACCCCCTGCCCACAGCTGCTCTACCCCAGCAAGCCATGCCCGCTCCCTCATAAAAGCAGCAGCGCCTCACCAGGCCCGCCTGCTCCAGCGCAATGCTTGCGGTGAGGCCAGAGGTCATGAGGGCCACCATTTCAGGGGTCACCGCGGGCACGGCAAACGCGTGCTTGGCCGCAACCACCGCCCAGTCAGCAAAGCCGCCATAGGTCATGGTGGTGACCGGCTGGCCCACAGCCAGGCCCTGCAAGGGGGTGTGGGCAGTGGGGCGAGAGAGCCATCACGAGCACTGCCGGCCAAGCCAGGACACACGCTTGCAAACAAGTTGCATGCTGGCGCTGCAGTGATTCTCCAGCTGAGCTATCTGGATACACTATAGTGGAAAAAGCACGTGTGCACACCCCTGACCTGCACATCGGGCGCCGCGGCCGCCACCACGCCCACAGCCTCAAAACCGGCAGGGAAGGGCAGCTTGGCCGCTGCCGCAGCTGTGCTGCCAAAGTATTTCCCGGCTGCAGTAGGGGGAGGGAGTGGCAGGAATGCAACGGCTTGGTGCACGCTGCAGGCAGCAAGCAGACCTCTGCTTGAGAAGAATGTGCATGACTAGTGATTTAGCATGCCAGCTACTCTGCTCCGGCAGCCCAATGTGCGCCGAACTCTTAACCACGCAAGCTGCGCTTACCAGAGTAGTTGACGTCTGACGCATTGATGCCCACAAAGGCGCGGCGAATGAGCACTGTGCCAGCCGGCAGGGCCGCCGGCAGGGGGCGCTGCACAATGTGGGTGGCCGCTCGGAAGTCGGTGGACAGGCGGTGCACCTCGATCACTCGGGTGCTGGCTGCCGGCAGGGAGCCAGCAGAGGCGCTGCCACTGACCCAGGAGACCAAAGCTGGGTCCACCCGTTCAGCGGCGGCAGAGGCTGGCATCTCCACTGCAAGCAGGGTGGGCAGGGAGGAGGCCAGGCAGTAAGGACCCTGTCGAGTTGCTGCTCAGTGCAGGTGCACGACTGCCTGCTTGCCACATTGTCCACACCCGATCGCCACGGTGCATCCCAGCTGCAATCCATCCCGGTTAGCTGAATCGCACACACTCGGTGCATCTCATAAGGCGCCGTGCTCACCGCTGCGGAAGCGCGTGCGCTGCGGCTCCACCCACGATCCATCAACCAGCACCACTAGGGCGGTGCCAATCTTGGAGCCGTCGGTCAGCAGGTGCAGCCCAGCCTGGGCCACCTGCGCAGATGAGGGCGCACAGGAGGGCCAGCGAGTGAGTGCCCACTGAACATGGGGATGGGCAGCCTTAAGTTGAGATATGAAAAGCCGGCATCTGTTGCAACACTGCTGGAGCTTTTGATCCTGCCCTGCCGCAGCAGCCACACAGATTCGGCCAGTCCCACCTGATCCACAGTCAGCAGGCGACCACCGGTGTCTCGCATCGTCTCAGCCGCTGCAGCTGCGTCCGCCTGCTGCATGCCGCGCACCATCGCAGTGTCTGTGAACTGCGGGCACCTGCAGACAGCTTGGCAGGCAAAGGAGGGTGCCTGATCGACAGCCAGCCAGGCACCATTGCCAAATGCTTGTAGGCATGCAACATGGCCTGCCGAAAACCTCCCTCGAGTCTCACAGAGCGCAGATGCGGATGCCGCGGCTGGCCAGCGGGCCGGCGAGGGAGCGTGTTGCAGAGATGCAGCCTGCCTTGGCTGCCGCATAAACGGGGCTGCACGGGCGAGGGCAAGCAGATAGGCCTGGGAGCAGTGAGATCACAGCTTGAGTTCACGTGCAGACCAGAGTATCACATCTGCAACACCCCGCAGCAGGCGCCCATGTCCAACAGTTATTCCCAGCGGCGAGGCAGCAACTCTGCCCACCTTAGGGGCATGGGGAAGGTGCCGCCTGCGCTTGCTGTAATCATGATCACACCCTTCCACTCGGGCTTCTGCCCCTCCTTGCCGGCACCAGGGCTGGGAGGCCGGCTGGGCGCAGTGGCTGGGCTGCCGGTCAGCATGGCGCGAGCCGCCAGCCGCACTCCCTCCAGCACCTGAATGGAGGGGTGCGGATGAACTAATGGCAACATCAAATCCACTGGCCAAATCAGGCCACATCATGCTTTCTCAGACCCATGACAGTTTGGTTGCCATCAAACAACAGGCACAGCCTGCCGCTCACTGCTGTCAGATCGACATCGATCGTCTGCTGCCAGCGGTTGCTGGTGCCGGAAATGAGGTCGCCACGCTCCGCAATGCCTGTGGTTGGTCGGCACAAAGATGAGCAGGGCCTTGCGGCTGGGCAAGTGCAATCGTGTTCCAACGCTAGGTCCAGCACGCTTCAGCAGTGGGCTGAGTCGCACAGCTGGAGGCCCATGAACCCATCACCCATGAAGCTGCAGCTCACTCAGACCACTCACCAGCGTTCAGCAGCGCATAGTCGAGCCTGCCCCAGCGCTGCATGTGCGTCTGGAACGCCTGCAGGTGCTGTGAGGAGTCGGCCACGTCGCAGCGAACCGCAATGGCCTGCCCACCAGCAGCACGGATCCGGGCTGCTGTGGCTCCTGCCCCTGCCATGTCGACATCGGCCAGGGTTACGCTGACCCCCTGCCGCGAAAGCTGCCAGGCCAAATCAGCGCCGATGCCGGAGGAGGCGCCGGTGATGAGGGCGGCACGGCCCTGCATTCTGCCAAGCCTGCGGCAGCGGGGGGTGATGACCAAGTCGCAGAGCCATTCATGAGTGCTTGATTTCATTCTCTCATGAAGTTGGGCCCTCAGGGGCTGGCGCTAAGCTGTTAGACTAGACTAGACTAGGCCACTGAGCATCACAGGGCAGGGGAAGCAACGGCAGAACGGGTGACTGTGCACGCGGGAGCGGGTGGTCGAGCACCGTCGGTCGGAGACTGCCGCGGCGGCGGAGTCAGCAGCGTGGCTGGGAGCGCTGCGGCCTGCTGTCAGCGTTCTGCTCAACCTCACAATCGAGATGAGAGGGCACAGGCGGGTCCAATTGGCCCTGGCTGGCGTACCTCTGGAGGCTTGGTGAGACGGGTGTCGCGGCTCGGTGAACAAGGTGCGCCTGTAGGTCTGATCGATCTGCTTAGGCCGCCTGAGGGGAAATGAGCCTGAATAGATGCAGTGGAGAGCCGACGTGGCAATGCAGTCGACAAGCGAAAAAAAATGCACTGCAGGCGCTTTCAGACTGTTCCTCAACTTATCCAATTGAAAGATGGCATCCCTGTGGATCGGCAATTTACGAGACACCAGGAGCCTGGAGAGCGACCTGCAAGCGATCTGCAGTCGGTGAGGAGGCTCCCTCGGTTCGCAGCTGACTGCTGGTGATCGCTGCAGCCCTTTTGTTGCCGGCAGACACCGGTCGACGGCCAAACCCCGCCCCTGTTGCTCTGTGCCGTCTGCCTGCTCCGTCCTAGTGACAGGCAGAATCAGTGGGTTGTGAAAGCTGCGCTCCGGATGTGCTCGCGACTGCTGCTGCCGCCGCCGCTGCCGCTGCCGCCGCCGCTAGCTCTGGCCGTTCGGCCGCCACTCACCTTCCCGACCCCTGCCATCCATCCCAGGTATGGCCAACTAGAGGACCTGTGGGTGAGCCGTGCGCCGACCGGCCCCGACTGCTTCGCTGTGGCGACCTTTGCCTCGGCAGCGGCGGCGCAGCGCGCCCAGGCAGCGCTGGCGGGCCAGGTGCTGCCGGCCCTCACAGAAAAGATGCTCAAAGTCAGGGAGTGGACCCAGCAGCCTGAGCGGGCGTCGCAAGCAGCGACATGGCGGCGAGATGCTCCGGCCGCTCCGCAGCAGCGCTGGGCGGACGCAGTGGATGAGCTGCCGCTGCCGCAGCCGCTGCCGCAGCGGCGCACCTTTGGCAGCGGGTGGGAGGCCGCCATGGCCGCAGCTGAGGAGGAGGAGGAGGAAGAAGAGGAGTATGACGAGGAAGATGAGGAGGAGGATGAATGGGGTGAGTTGGGAGTGTGCATGGTGCCTTGTTGCTTTCTTACTCAGGGGGGTAGGGCAGCAGGCGGAAAGCGCCAGGCACTGGCTGCCGGTTGGAGCAGTTTGGAGCAGGGCTTGGTGCCTCTTGCTGCTACCGAGTTTGCTTTTTCGCAGCTCCTGTCCTGAAGCTGACCGCTTTGACAATGCGGAACAATGCCTCCTGCCCCACAGACCCCCTGGTGGAGCTGTGGGTGGGCAACCTGTGCAACGAGGCCACGCGCCTCTCGCTGCGCCGCGCCTTTGAGCTGTGAGGGCTGAGGGCCTGCTGGCTGCGCTGGGCAGGAGGGGAGCTGGGGCGCTGGCCTCGTAGCGGCATGTGCGGCAGCGTGCTGTGCTGCCTGTCTGCAGACTTCAGCTGCTTGAGCTGGCCTGCGACTGGTGCAGCGGTCCCCACCCATCTTTCACAAGCGCCGGCCGCCCTCTCCCCCGCCCTCCCTGCCCCCCAGGTTTGGCGAGGTGTCCAACCTGACCCTGCACCGCGCCCCATACGACCGCAGCCTGCAGTACGCCATGGTGCAGCTGCCGGCCTCGGGTGCTGAGCGGGCGCTGGAGGTGGGCGCCTGGGATGCATTGTTCCCTTACAGAGCTGTGCCATGTGCAAGTGTGGTGCAGGCACAAGCTGTCCGCTGCTTTCGTGCTGGCTTCTGCTGAAACAACTGCCGCTTGCTGCTGCCACCCCACCAACAAACATGTAGGAGCTGAACGGCCTGATTGTGTACGAGCTGAGCGGCGACAGGGAGCTGATTGTGAAGCAGTCCAAGCGCTCGCTCAAGCCGCTGCTGCGCTGGCAGCAGGAGCAGCAGCGGCGGCAGGCGGGCGCGGCACAGCGCGCGGCGCACGCAGCGGCGCAGCCCGCCAACCGCGGCCCGGTGGATGCTGAGGGGCTGGAGGTGGTTTGTGAGGACGGCAGCGTGGCGCCGCTGCAGCCGCCAGTGCGGCGCATCAAGAAGCTGTATGTGTGTGAAGGCCCGCCCAGCCGCATGCTGTGGGTGGGCAGCATTGGCGGGCACGCCACCGTGCCAGACGTCACCGCCCTCTTCCGCAGGTGCGTACTGGGCGCCGGGCTGCTGCTCTGTGTGGCCTGCTTTGGGCGCGGTTAGGGTTTGCCAGGCTGCCCAGGACTGTCATTTTCTTTCCTTGCTCTGCCGACATAATTGTTGCCGTCCTGCTCTCACCCCGCCAACGCTCCGCAGATATGGTGCCGTGCACAAAGTGAAGCTGCTGACTGCCCCTGGCTACCAAAACACCTTCCAGTTTGGGCTGGTGGAGATGGGATCTGCAGCCGAGGCGGAGCAGGCCCGCTCCGCGCTGCAGGTTGGTGGAGCTCGAGGATTGCTGGCTTTGTGCTGCTTGCTGATGGGATGCGGCTTGCGTCGCTGAGCCAACCTTTGAGCCGAACAATTGGCTGTGGCATTTGTTGTAACATTGCATTTCCGCCCTAGTTGTTCACAGCAGCCTGCCCACCTTCTGCCTGCGATCCACCGCCTGCAGGGCGTGGAGGACGAAGATATCTGCGACAGCAGGCCGCTGAAGCTGCGCTACGGCTGGCCGCCGCGCCTCGTGCTGCGTGGCGGCAGGCCCCCGGCAGCAGCGCAGCAACAGCAGCAGCAACAGCAGCAGCATGTGCAGCAGCGGCGAGACGAGGGAGAAGAGGCGCCGCCTGGCTTTGAGGGAAGCAGCAGCAGTGCAGCAACACGCCCAGCGGAGCCACGCTGTGCCGTGTGCGGCGCGCGCGAGCCGGAAGCGGCGCTCAAGCGCTGCAGCGCCTGCCGTGCAGTGCACTATTGCAGCCAGCAGTGCCAGCTGAAAGGCTGGGAGTCCGGGCACCATGCAGAATGCAGTAGACTGCAGCAGCTGGGCGGCCTGCTGGACGCGCCAGAGCAGCAGCTGCCGGCCGATGCGCTGAAACTTCTGGTGGCGGCACTGCAGCGGCCCGGCCAACGGGAGGGGCGCATGCTGCAGGCACTGCTCGCCCAGCAGCAACCTGCGGATGTTGCAGCAGCAGCAGCACCTCATGCAGCGGCAGCAGCAGCAGCGGCAGAAGCTGCGCAGGAAAGCGCTGGCAGTTGAGGGACGTTGCTGATGAACAACATGTGGCAAGTCGGCTGGCCAGAGCCGCAATGAACATGAGCGGCTGGCCCCCACCGTGCATGCCAGCACAGCCCCACACCACCGAACGAATCCTGCACATCGGCGCTCATGAACCCATACATGCATACACGCAGTAACGCTCGGTTGCTGCCAACGGGGCTGGCAGGGGAGTTACACGGGGCAAGGGTGCATTCTGGTCCACGGCTGAAAGGGTCAATAGGTACACATAGGGTTTGAGCGGGACTGGGGGCAGCAAGCGGAGAGATCAGGAACAAGTTTCAGTGGCAAGAGCAAGCAAGCAAGAAGGCAGCACAAGGAGCGGAGCAGCAGAGGGACATGGAAGTAGAAGAGGGGTTGGTGCAGGGAGGGCCCCAGCCATTTGTGCAGGCTGGGACACAGCCCAGCTCAGCCCTTCCAACCAGAAGTCCCTCATGCCTTGGCCTTGATCATGCCGCTCTTGCGCGCAAACTCAAAGATGCCGCCCGCGTCAATCACCGGGCCCGCCTGCAAGGAGACAAAACGGAGCAAAGCGGCTTGGTCAGCAGGGTTGGGTTGGGCAGGCGGTAGCACAGCTGTGAGCTTACAACCCACCCTCGCCTGCCAATGCTACAGGCAGCGCCCAACCGCTGCTGATACTTGCTGCTGGCACCCTAGCAGCCTGACAGCCCCAGCCCCAGCTAGTGCTCACGTCTCCCAGCGGCTTGAGCGAGTACTTCTTGCCGGTGGTCAGGTCTGTGAGCACGTCCGCCTCCATGTCCACCTCAACCTGCGGCCACAGCAGGCGAAGGAAAGCATGGCACGACGCAAGCGACACACACCAATTTGCAATCCATGGTGCAGCGCATACGGCAGCCCACAGCATCGATGCGCTGAAAATTCCAGCCCAAGCCGCTGGGCGATTGGCCATGCGTCTGAGCAATACGCATGCGTCCTCAGCTGGCCAGCACAGCACCAAACTATGCAGCTGCAGCGCGCCCCTCACCTCGCGCCCCGTCTCCAGCTCCTCGCACAGCCGCGTATCCGTCTCCACTGGGTACAGCTCGCCGCTGCGGCGGCGATGCGGTGAGGGAAGCATGTGCACTCGTGTGAAGCATGCTCCAGACGGCGGGCACTGCAGCCTGAGTTCGGCGCTGGCTGGCTGGCCGCCCACCCAGACAACCGCCAGCAGCTTGCAGTCAGCTCATCGCCCGCAGCCGTCCAACAGCCGCAGTGTGCAGCAGCTGTGCAAGGCAAGTCCGGCAGGCACGGCAGCGCTGCTCCACTCCCCCCCCACAATCAGCCTCACGTGGACACGCAGTTGCGGAAGAAGATGCGGGCGTAGCTCTCGGCCACCACCACGGTGGCGCCGCTGGCGCCCAGGGCCACCGGCGCGTGCTCGCGGCTCGAGCCGCAGCTGCGGGGCATGGCAGGGCGGGGCTGCACTGAGTGCACCAGCTTGTACATCCGTCTGGTCTCCGGCCCCTGCCTCCCGTGAGCTGCAGGCATGCAGACCAACCCATGCCATGCTGCAGCACAGCTTGGTGGTCTCACCCAAAGTTCTGGCCGCCGATGATGACGGGGTAGTCGGTCTTCATGCTGTCTACCTGCACACACGGTTGAAATGACGGCTCGGTTGAGCAAGGGAGTGATTGGTGCACACCAAGCTGCCCTGCAAAGCACTAGAGCATATTGTTACCCACTGGGCAGCCCAAACACCTTGTGTTTGTATTGCCCCCACCCTCCAAGACGGAATTCTGCCCGCACCTCCACATAGCGGGTGGGGTAGAGGTCGTCGGGCAGGCCGCAGAGCGCATAGCTGCCCAGCTTCTCGTACCTGCAGGCACCCGTGGTAGGCCACGCCCATGGTCAGGTTGGGCGGCAAGCAGCGTGGGAGCGGTGCGCAAGCGCACTGAGGCAGCAGAACATGCCATGCAACCTGGCCGCAGCTGCGCTGGCTTGCATGCAAGTTGCATATGGGGAGCCGGCGGCACGCGAGCAGCAGGCTCACTCGTCAGGCTTGGAAGGCACCAGGGTCAGGTACTCGGCAGGGATGATCTGGTCGGTGTCAATGTTCTGCAGCCCAATAAAGCGGCAGTCACAGTGTGCTGGGTGGGCAGAAGCATGCAGCAGGTGGCGGAAGGCGGCGAGGCGGGGCAGCCGGCGCTCGAGCTGCTGGTCAACGGGGCTGGTCAAACCTGGGGCGTGCAAGGACAGCAGCAGCGAGCAGTCTATACTGAACAGCCCTAAGCTTCACCCTGAAGCAGCGGCAGGGCCAGCAGACTCACGTCCTTGGTGACGAAGCACTTGCCGCGGATTTTGCGTGGGCCGCCCTGCAGGTCGACCTTGGCCTGCACCACCAGGCGCGCGGCCCTGCACCCCGCCCGCCGGCTGCTGGGGGCCCGTGCAAACTGCACGCTGGCGCGGCTGCACGCGCTGCTGGCCTGCATAGTGGCGTGGGAGCCTCGCTGCCAGTGGGGTGTGCTGCTTGGCGCGCCGGGGCGGGGACCGGTGGGGCTGGCGGCGCGTGGGGAGTGCGGTGGCTGAACAGTGCAATGCGCGGGGCCCTGCCCCAGCCAACATGCACCGCTGGCTCATGGCGTGCGGCGACCCGGGCAGCATGTGGCGCGGGGCAGGGCCCCGCTCCGCCTCTTTTCTGGTTGCTCCAGGCGCCGCAGGTGAGGCACAGCCCTGGGAGCGGGGCGGGGGCTCGCATGGCATGGTCGCGCCTGCGGGCGGCGGGGCGGCACGCCTGGGCCCCTGCGGCGCGGCAAACTGCTGTGCAGTGCTCAGGGAGCGGACAGCAGGCCCTGGAGGCGGGCGCAGGGCCGCCAGCAGGCGGCGGCAGCCGATGCACCCCGCCTGCGACGGCCCTGGGCTGCCAATTGGAGTCGCTTGCGCGCGGACACGGCGATGGCAGCCTGCAGACCGGCAGGCGGCGCATGACAGGCCCGTCGGCGGCAGCCGCCGCACCTTGGCCGCTGGGCCGCCGCCGACCGCTGCTGCTCGCTGCTCTGCTGCAGGAGGGTAAAGAGCAAAGATGCCGGCGGGCCAGGGCTACCGCGCGCGTACGCGCCACATGTTCAGCCGCGGCTTCAGGTGCGTGGCAGCGTCGGCAGCAGGGCAATGCTGCACGGCAAATGCCGCGGCCGGTCGCCGTGGTGCTCGATGTTCAAAGACCCTTGTGCTGCTGATGTGGTCGAATGCAAGACGGAATGCGGCTGCACGAAGTCCGCGGCGCTGCTCGATGTGCTACCTTGCGACATGTCTGTTTGCATGAGCATAGCCTCACCGCTGCCGCCGCCTCGCCTGGCTTTGCCCGCTTGCTGCACGCAGGCAGAAGGGCTTCATCCCGCTGTCCACCTACCTGACCAACTACAAGCTGGGTGACTATGTGGACATCAAGGTCAACGCCGCGGTGCACAAGGTGCGGAACCGTCAAGGCAGGCCGGCAGCTCCCAGCAGCTACGGCTAGCAGCCGGCGGCGGCTGGCGGTGGCGCGGCTGGCGGCTCGGCAGCGGCCGATGCGGCGCGCTAGCAGGGGTGCAGCGGGCAGCGCAGCATGGAGGGGCAGGCGTGGTGGAGCTCGCCATGCCGCAGCATGGCCACACTAGCAATGGACGGCGCAGCAGCTCACAAGCAGGCGTTACAGGGCGTCCGCTCCCTGTAGCGTGCGTATGCGCAGCTGAGCCCTGTGCCTGCCGTCTGACCTCTGCCTGCGCACGCCGTTTCTTCCCTTACACAGGGCATGCCCCACAAGTTCTACCACGGCAAGACTGGCTGCGTGTGGAATGTGACCAAGCGCGCCGTGGGCGTGGAGCTGCTCAAGCAGGTGGGCGGCGCAGCATGGGGCACGAGTGCGGGAGCACTGGCTGGCCGGTTGCTTGGTAGTTCTTTGTAAAGAATGCCCGTGTGTCGCAGCCATTGTGTGGCGACCGTTCTCGAGTGCCTGGCAGCAAGGCTGCGTGCGTTGCCAGCGCTTCCGGCAATGCGGCACGCACGGCAGGCGCAGCATGCAGCACGACGGCAGCCAATATGGGCCCAGCAGTGGCGGAAGCTGGCGGAGCAGCGGCACGGCGGGTCACAGCTGCAGCTTGCAGCCACTGGCGGCGCAGAGGGGTTGGCTGGCCGGCTGGCGAATCGCACGCGGTTGCAATGCGGGTTGGAGAATAGCGATGAACGCAGCTGCTGGGGGCAGCGCGGATGGAGAGGGCAGCTCTGGGAACGCAGGCAGCACTATAGCCTGGGCATTGGAGCTTCCGGCAGCAGCGCTTGCTGGCGAGGCAGATTTTGCCTGGCCACAGAGCCGCTGTCCAAGTTCCGCTAGTCACTGCCGTAGGCTTTGCAGCCAGCCAGCTCTGCTCACCAGCGCTGCATATTCACCCCCTGGCACCCATGTTTGTTCCACAGGTCAACGGGCGGTACATCAAGAAGCGCATCCACGTGCGCATCGAGCACGTGACCCCCAGCCGCTGCCACGAGGAGTTCCTGCGCCGCTGCAAGGAGAACGACGCGGCGCGGCACGCGGCCAAGGTGGGCAGGGTGGCCGGGAGCAGGGCGGCGGCAGCAGCGCGGGGTGGCCAGAAGCGAAGAAGCCACACAGGGAGCGGCAGAACCAGCGTCAGCAGGGGCACCCTGGCGCCGTTGCTGCACTTGCCAGGGTCGGACATGTCTTGGCTGTTGGCCACCGCCTGCCTGGCCCACCCAGCTGCCCCTCGGCCTTGCACCTGTGCAGGTGGAGGGCAAGCCGCTGCCGGTGCTCAAGCGCCAGCCCAAGGGCCCCCGCACCGAGGCCATCATGCTGGAGAACGTGAAGATGGAGACCATCACGGGTGAGCGGCTAGGGATACATTGAGCTGCGCTTGAGAGGGATAAATTGAGCTGTGTGTGGGATACATTGCAGCAGCTTGCAGAGCGCACTGTGTGAGGCAGTGCTGCTGACGCGGGCATTGAAGCAGCTGTGGCACACTTGCCATCCCGCCGTGTGCTGCACTGCGCACCCAGCCTCCACTCTGTGTGCTGCACTTTTCTGGCGTTTGCTGACCCACCCGCCCCCTCCCCACCCTCCTCCCCTCCCCGCAGCCATCCCCTGTGAGGCTTGAAACCTGGGCTGCTGTGCTGGTTGCGGGCTGCATGTGCTGTGCAGCAGCTGCGGCTGGTTGCTGACCAGCCAATGGCTGCGCTGCGCGGAGTGGAGCAGTTGTGCCCTGCAGATGTGCACATCCTTGCCTCCTGTCAGCCTGCGCTGCGCTGCCCACCCCTCCCTGCCTCCCCATCTCACCCCTCCCTGCCTGCCCTGGCTCCCGCTGCAACGCAGACGATATCCTCAAGGAGGGCGTGCTCTGAGCGTGATCGGCGGCGACGTTCCGTTGATTGCGGCTGCAGCTTAGTGAGATGTAACCCCGCAGAAAAGAGCGTGATGCACAACAGGAGCCGCCAGGCACTGGATGGCGCAGCAGCTGGCAGATGCTGGCTGGTTCTTGGGGCGCGTTCTGGCGCATGCCGACAAGGGGTGGGGTTGCATTACAGTGATGCGAGGTTGGTGGGCAGCAATTGCAAGCGGGGAACAACAGGGTTGGCTGCAAATGAAGCGGAAGGGCAAGCAGAAGGACGATATTTTTGGTTGGTGTTTTGCTACATGGCATAGTGGGTGTGTACGCTGCGTGGTTACTGCTGCCCAGAGCAGGTGGCTGCCTGTGCGTAGGGCAACTGGGGCCGCAGCTCATCAGCAGGCGCAGCAGCGGCGAGGCGCTGCCGTCTACTTGGCTGCTGCCCGGGGCGCTGCGGGCGGCTCCTTGATGAAGGGGTGCCTCAGCGCCTCCTTGGGGGTGATGCGCTTGTCGGGATCCAGCTGCAGAGGAGGGGGGCAGGGAGGCAGAAGGGTTGGCATGTGCATGGTGCTTGCCACGGGGTGGTGCACATCTCCAACCAGGGGTGGCTGTGCAAGTGGGCCTGCTCCAAGCCACTGCCCACTGTAGCAGGCAGGCGGCCCACCGCAACATGCACTTGCCCCCCCTGCAGCCTCGCCCCCCGCAGTACCTGCATCATGCGCTCCAGCAGGTCGATCAGCTGCGCCAGCTTGCGGCGGTCGGGGCTCTGCCCCCCCAGCAGCGCGCCAAAGTCCTTCTTCACCGTGGGGTTGGAGATGAGGCGCCGCACCTGGGGGAAGGGAGGGGGCGGGGGCGGGGGTGGGCAAGCAGGTGGGCGACACGCAGGCGGGGACAGATACCAGCCTCTGGCATTGGCAGCTGGGCTGCTGGCTGGCACCCGCCACCTGCTTGTTGCCGGCCGCACAAACACGCCAGGTGCACGCACTGCCTTTGGCACTGCTTTGTCGCTGCCCCCCACTGCCGCCCCCGCCTTGCTCACCGGCCGCTTGGTGACGGGGTCCTCCTCCAGCAGCGCAAACGACAGGTTGGTGTCGCCCTCAAAGTGCTTGAACGCAAACTCCGCCTTCTGCGCTCGGGCGGAGCGTGAGAGAGAGGGTGGGGGGGTGAGCGGGTGCACGGTGGGAAGCCGGCAATGCCAATTACTGCTGCTCACCTGCCAAGCAAGCACGCACTGTTGCAATGCACAGCATGTGCCGCAGGCCAACACGCCACACCGTCGTCAACCTGGAGCCACTGTTGAGCACAGCCAACACACAGGCACTGCTCCTCCAGCTATCCCCCCGGCACGCGCCTTGATCATCTTCTTGGGGAAGGGCCCCTTCACGTCCATCATGAGCTTGAGCATCTCGTTGTTGGTCTTGCCCGGGAACAGGATGCGCCCCGTGAACAGCTCGTACACCACGCAGCCGATGGACCACATGTCCATGGGGTACTCTGTACGTGGGGAGAAGAGGAGGGGTGGGTGGGCAAGTCAGGAAGGCGAGGGCGGGCAGCAGCTAGGCAACCGCGCGGAGAGTGCAGTTGGCTGCTAGAATGTGGCCGGTTTGTAGCACCCAAGGGCCGTATCTGGCGGGGCCACCACCACTTGCCACCACCCACCCAAGCCGCCCATCCGTCCCAACCCACGCACCGTAGGGCAGCCCCAGGATGACCTCTGGTGCGCGGTAGAAGCGGGAGACGAGGTATGGCGTGATCTCGTTGTCCCCGCTGAACATGGCCGACCCAAAGTCGCACAGCTTGACCACCGTGCGCCGGTCGTTCACGCTGGGGGGCGCGGGAAGGTGGGCAGGCAGACAAGTTCATGGTATGATGAAGCAAGATGTAGCTGCTAACTGATGCACTGCCCAGAGGCCATTGCACCAGGCACACAAAGCCTCACGGCAACCCCGCTCACACCCAACAAGTTTTTTTCTCACAGGATGTTGTCTGGCTTGATGTCGGCGTGCAGCACGCCGCAGTTGCGCAGGTGGTACAGCGACACCAGCATCTGCTGCGCGTACACACGCACCTGCGGAGGTGGGGAGGGAGCGAGGCAGGGGCCAAGGCGGTGAGGCAAGGTGTGTGGCGCAACAACGACAGCAGATGGCAGCAAGGTGGGCTGCTTCTAGGCATGCAGGCCACTTGGCTCCTGGCGACTCAACTCCCATCTACCCTACCATTCCATGCACGCCAGAGCCCCCGGCTCCTCACCGCATTGATGGACAGGCCGATGCCGCGGCCGTACCGCTTGGTCAGCTCGCGCAGGTTCATGTCCTTCCAACAGGAGGGTGGTTACAGGGCAGGCTGGGTGATTGAGCGTCCGCTTGAGTAGTCCAGGGCTGGGCTGCAGCCACGCTGGGCAGGCACTGGCTGCACCAGATGCTGCATCTTGAGACGGGTTTCTACCTCCAAAACATGCGGCACTGTGCTGCCCTCGCCTCATCCACCCAGCCTGCCCCCAGCCCACTCCACCCACTTCAACATGACTACCAGCAGCAGCCCCCCCAGCAGCCCCCTCCTCTGCCTCACCATGGCCTCAAACACCAGGCACAGGTGGTTGCGGTACTCAAAGGAGCCCAGCATGCGGATGCAGTGCCGCTTGCCCTCGACGTCCGCCTCCGACAGCTTGCGCAGGATGACGCGCTCCATCTGCCCCGCCTTGTACATCGTCTCGTTGGCGCGGATGACCTGCGGCGGAGGGGAGCAGGGGGGGCAGGGGGGCATGCTCAAGTCGGTTAGGGATGTCACATCAGACTTGCCTGGTGCGATAAGCTGCACTCCAGGCAGGCAAGTCGATGCAGTGCGCAGCATGTCGGCTACACAATCCAGCCAAGCCTCACTGCTCCGCAGCATGCAAAACGCGCCAAAACCAGCACTAGATGCAGGCAAGCGTGCCGCACCTTGATGGCAACCTCGGGGATGGCCCCCGTGTCATGGTCCCGCCGAGACAGGTCGCGCGCACGCAGCACCGACGAAAACACGCCCTGCAGGGGTTGAGCAAGGTGGGTGCATTGCAGGTGGTGGAGCAGGGGCTTTGGGTTTTGGAGACAAGCAAGCAGCCGCAGGCGCACCAAGCAAGTTGCAACTGCCTGAAGGCCTCCCTGCGGGGCAGCAGCACAGTGCACAAAGCACCCCCGCCGTCCAAACAACAAGCTCTCAGTGTGCAGGCCGTCAGCGCACCTTGCCGTGCGTGGCGTACACCTCGTACTGCGGGCCTCCTGGCTCCCCAATCAGCTCGCCCACCTGCGGCAGGGCGGAGACATGCGGTGCAGGCAAGGGTGAGTGTGCAGCTTGGCTGGCTGGGCATTTCTCTGGCCAACCCACCTGGTGGGCTCAGCTGACCCCGCAAAACCGAGCGAATCGCCGGCAGAACCACGCCCCACCCACACCAGACCATCCCCGTCCCCATCCCCAGGCAGCCCTAGTCACCTGGAAGTTGTAGTAGCCCTCTGCATCGTCGTAGTTGTCCAGCAGGCCCTTGCGCGCACCCGCTGCTGGGGGCACGTTGGGGCCCGGCGCCTGCAGCCAGGGAGGGCGACGGCAGTGAGCGAAATGAGTTGATCCAAGCTCACGTGCGGTGCAACAGAAAGAGGGCTGTGCACCGCAAGCACGGCTGAGCACCGCACCGCTTCGGCACAGCCACATGATGCCATACCGCCTTGCACCCGCATGCCCAGCCCTACACACTGCGCACAGCACGCCATGACGCCCACCTGCGCTGCTGCTGCCGCCGCCGCCGCCTCCTTCTCCTTGACGTCGGTGGGCGTGGCCGCAAAAATGTCGTCCTCGGCAAACATGTCAGGCTCGGCGGTCACCCTCGCCTGCACGCGGCGCCCCAGCTCCGTGTCAACCGCCTCGCCCACGCCTGGTGCATGTGAGAGGGGCCAGGAGGGAGGCAGCTCAGGCGAAGGGTAGGGATAGCGGGTGCTCGTAGCTGAGGCAGAATGTGGCAGCCTTCCTGGACACATCAGTGGGCTCTCAGCCACCTGCAACTTGCCACCCAAAAAGCTTGCAGGCAGGCAGCCGGCCCCACCAGGCAAGGCAGCACACCTGACTTGGGCAGCTCGCTGGGGGCAGCAGACTCAGGGCCTGCCTCTGGCCCCGCGCCGTCGTGCCTAAAGATGTCTAGCGCACCAGCCTGCAGAGGCAAAAAAGCGTACCTCAGTGAGAAGCAGGAAGGCAGAGCATGCGGCAACCTTGAACAGTAGCCCCCAGCAGCAAGGACCCTTCCCAAGCGGCCCCAAACAGGCCGCCATCTATAGATGGACCCACCCTGCTAGCCATCCACCTCCACCCCAACAAGCTGCCCTGCCCGCCCACCTGCGTGGTGCCCAGCTGCTCCATCACTGCCTCCTCGTTGTCCGACAGATCCTCTGGTTCACCATCCTCCCCAGCCGCCTCCCCCCCAGCCCCGGCAGCGCTGGCAGGCCGGCTGCGCTGCGGCGTGCCCGCAGCAGAGGGCGGCGCACTGGCACCCGCCGCGCCCGCCGCAGGCTGCCCATCGCCCTCGGCCTGCTGGCCCTCTGCCGGCGGCTGGGCCTCCTGCTGCGGCCGCTGCGCCAGCTCCGTGGCTGTGGGCGCCGCCGCCATGGCTGACAGGTCCTGCTGAGAGCGGTGCTTGGCCAGAATTTCCTGGCGGCGCCGCCGCCGCTCCTCGATGAGCCGGTCCTCGTCATCCCCCTGCTGCGCCTCCAGGGCCGCTGCCACGCGCCGCTGGAATTCCTCCTCATCCTGGGGAGCAGGAAAGCAGGCGCCGTGTGGGCGGGCTGTTGAGTCAGCACAAGAGCAAACCAGCGGTGCTGAGCTGGCCATGCGAAAGGCGCAGCTGTCCAATCTGCAACGGCAGGAACATTGCAGGTAAGCAGGTCAAGTTTGTTGCCCAGCACCAGCTGCCCAGCAAAGGTCTCACCTCCTCCTCTTCCTCCTTCTGCCGGTGCGCACGCCGCTCCTCGCTGCGAGAGCGCTTGCGCCCGTCCCTGCTGCGGCTGCGACTGCGACTGCGGCTGCGCCGCCGGCGGTCGTCAAAGCCAACACGGCGGTGGTCGTCGTAGCGCCCGCCTGGACCGCCATACCTGTGTGCCAGGGTGACATGCAGGGGTGGAGAGAGTGAGCTGTGCGGCAGGGAGGAGGCCCCCCCCATGCACCCTGGCCAGCTGATAGCAAGGAACCAAGCTCAGCGCCTCGGCAATTACCCTGTACTCGCACCTGTCACGACCATAGTCAGCTCGCCGGTCGCGGTCCCTGTCTAGGTCACGCCGATAGTCTGGCACACGAGGCGGCAGGGCTGCCCGGCCATCGCGGCGGCGGTCGGGAGAGCGGCTGGGGCTGCGGCGGCGCCGCTGCGGCGAGCGGCTGCGCCGGCGGTCGGCCGAGCGGCTGCGGCTGCGCCGCCGTGCACTAACATCACGCGAGCGGTCACGCTGCTGGCTGCGCTGCTGCTCTGAGGCGGCGCGGGAGGTGTCGCGCCGCAGCGGCCGCTCCTGCGGCGAGCGAGAGCGGGCCTGCCGCTCCCGGGACCGCGAGCGCCGCTCTCGGGAGCGCGAGCGCCGCCGCCGCTCGCCGTTCTCCTCCTCCCCGGCAGAGCGGGAGCGGGAGCGCCTGCGGCAAGGGTGGAGTGGGCCGCAAAGCAGGGTTGGCAGCAGCAGGCACATGTGGCATGCATGAGTGTACTCCATCTCATGCATTACAACGCTGTGTCTGGCAAGCTCTTGGCTGGCTTCTAGCTGGAAACCCAAGCCGATGCGGCATGGTTACATACATCCCATACCGGAAGCCTGCCGCCAAACACCTCCAGCCCTGCTCCCCACCTGCGCCGCTCATCTCGCTCCTCCCGCCCGCGGTCGCCGCCATCAGGCAGCGCCTCCCCGGGCAGCTCTCCCTCCTCTGCATCCTCATCACCACCTGCTGCGACAGCAGGAGCAGCGGCAGGCTTGGCGGCAACCGGTGCGGCAGCCGGCTCAGGGGCCTCCCCGCCCCGGCCCTCCTCCACCGCTGGCGCAGCTGGCTCGGCTGCCGGCGGCGCATCGGCGGCCCCTGCCTCTGCTTCGGCGTCGCTGCCGGGCGAGCGGTCGCGGTGCCGCCGCTTCTCCTTGTGGTGCCGCTTCTCCTTCTTGTGCTCCTTGTGCTTGTGCTTCTTCTCCTTGTGCTTGTGCTTCTTCTCCTTGTGGTGGCGGGGCGAGGCGTCGTCAGGGGAGCCGCCGCCCGCGTCGTCGCCGCCGCCACCGCTGGGCGAGCCCGGCTCGCCAGTGCCGCGCGCAGGCTTGGGCTCCTCGCTCACGTCTCCACGGCGCTCCTCGGCGGCTGCAACAGCGTCACCGGTGCCCGCCATGGCGAGAGGAGCTTAGAGCCGCTCGTGCGCGGACCCCAGCAAGCCAGGCAGCCAGGCAGTGCTGCGGATGTGCACGGCAGGCTGCAGGGGGCCCGAAAGGCCTGCCTACCAACAGTGGCACCGCTGCGCTGCGCACGCCGCTCTCTAGCTGCGATCAAGCAGGTAGGAAACGATCTGCATGCGAAGTAAGACGCATTGCACGCCGGCGGCGCACCGAACGTCTCTCAGGCAGGCGGCGCAGCGCAGCATCTGCCGCCCGGAAACAGGCACGACGGCGGGCTTGGATGGTGGCCTTCCCTGGTGTTCTGCTCCCCACACCCATGCCATCCAGGTTACATGTATCTTTCTGAGAGGGTGCATCAAATGCCACCGCCTCAATCCCGCTGGAAGGTCTTCACCGCCTTGGCCAGTGCGCCCTGCAGCGCCGCGTTGGCCTTGCCGGGCTTGGCCAGCCGCCCCGCCTCGGTCAACACGCGCTGCAACTGCTGGCGGTGCTCCGCCGTGACTGGCCGCTCCACCACGTTGGCTGCCAGAAGCGCCAGGTACTCTGGGCCGCTGAAGCGGTGCGGCTTCTCCGCCACAGTGGCCACCAGCCCCTCCGCGCTGTAGGTCAGCAGCGTGTAGTACAGCTTGGCTGCAGAGAGCGCACCGGGAGCAAGAGGAGGGGTTGTGGTGAGCCAGGCAGCAGAGGTGTTTTGACAGGCAGGCAGGGGAGCTTGCTTAGGAACATAAGCAGTACAGCATTGACGGCCCATAACCTGCCTTCCCCTCTGCCATTCCCCGCCTCGCACCTCGGTCGAATGCTCGAGCCGCCTCAGGCCGGAAGGAGCCGGTGCCGGTGGTGCCCACGCCGCTCAGCGCCGGCTGCAAGCTGGCCAGCATGCGGCACATGCGCTGCACGCCCAGGTGGTTCTGTGGGAGGGTTGGGGAGGGGCGCAGGGAGGGCAGTCAGTTGGTCAACATGCCTTCATCATGGAACTAACTGCTCACGAGCATGAAGCTGCAGCAGCTGCGATGTAGCGGCAGCCAGGCTCCCCTGTGCAGTGCAGCACAGCAAAGCCGAGCAAAGCGGGCCAGGTGTTGACAAGGCCCACACTATTATCTATCCCCATGCGCACCAGCCTGCAGCCAGCCTCACCAGGGCGGGGATGTCGGGCAGCAGCCAGACCGCCATGCGGGCTGCGGCGGGCGCCAGCGAGGAGAAGGCGTAGGCGCGCTTGTGGGGCGGCAGGTACGGCTCCAGACCGTCGTCCAGCCGCCCCACCAGCCTGCACAAGGAAAGGTACAGGGAGGAGGCGAAATGGGTGATGTGTTGATGCCGCTGGCTTTGCCTGCAACCCCCAATGCCGTGTTCACCCGCTGCAAAGCAGCATGCATTTACGTGCCAAAGCATGCCCAGCATCCACCTGGCACTACAGCATGCACAGCAGCCCACCTGGCCAGTGTCGCCACGCACTCATCCACCTCTCGCGCCTCCTCCTCGCTCTGGCACACGTACGAGGAGCGTGGCAGCTGCTGCAGGTGGTGCAGCACCAGCAGCAGCAAGTCCAGGCGCAGCGCACGTGCGCACTGTCCTGCCAACGCTCGGTAGCGGTCTGCCAGGTGGGCCAGCCCCTCGCTCAGGCCGCCCTCCCCCGCCGGGCTGCGCCGCCACGCCTTGAACCTGCTGCCCAGCTGCTGCTGCCACGTGGCGCCGCTGGCGCTGCCGCCGCTGCCGCCCACCGCTGCACCCGGCTGCTGCGAGGCCTCTACAGCCAGGGGCGTCGCCGCGCCGCTCCCGCCGCCGCTGCTCTCGCTGCTGCGCCGCTCGGGGCGGCGGCCCAGCGCCCCTGCAGGGCTGGTGCCGCCTGAGCCAGCCGGCTGGCTTCCCCCACCAGAGCCAGTGCAGCGATGAATGACATCTGCCACATAATCCAGGCTATCGCTGAGGGCCGCCAGGCTGGCCAGCCGCCCCACATCTCCGCCTGCCGCCAGCAGGGAGGCGGCGGCCAGCGGGCGCTCCGCCATGAGGCGCTGCAGGATCTCGCTCTCCACGCTCTCATCATTGGCGCCAAAGCCGGCGGCAATGACTGAAGACATGAACGACTCCATGGCTTCTGCGGGGAGGCAGGTTGGGTGGGTGGAGAGTTGGCGAGGGGTGAGGGGATGAAGAACAGACGAGTTGAGGTGAGGTGCTGCTGTTGGCACATGTGCTGCACAGTTGAGCGGTCACCGGCAGATCAAGTGCTGCCCAGCGGCCTGGGCTGGAGCTGGGCAGCAAAGGTGCAAGTTGCATAGAGGCCAGCATATGAAGGTTGACAACTGTCTGCCCAGATCCCCAGCTCGTGCAGCCTCCCCGCTACCCACCTGTGTTGCGCCCCACGAAGAAGGCCACGGGCGAGCCCAGCAGCGCAGCGGCCGGCTCCTTCACCATGAGCTGCACCATGGGCAGGCTGGCCGCCAGGCGGCCCGCCGCGCTGCCGCCCAGCACAGACACCATGCGAGCCTCAAAGGCATCCACCACCCGGCCCAGCACATTTTCCACCACCCCTGGGGGTGACGGGAGCAGGGGTACAAAGAGGGGGCTAGATGTGTTAATCAAGACACCGGGACATGGGGAAGGCAGCCACAGCGATGCCATGCAGACAGCACACTCGTACTTCCGCCACCAACACATGCACAGCCGCACCCACCACAATTCCATTCCCTTGCCTGTGAGGTGGGTGGCAAATGGCGGCACCTGCGCCGCCCAGCCCAGCAGCTCTTCAACCATGCGCTCCGCAGCAAGCGCAGCAGGCAGCACGGGGCGCCCCTCAGCGCCGGCCCCCAACTGGTAGGGCGCACGCAGCCGGCTGCGCGGCTTGAATGCATCGCCGTCCTCCAGGGCAGCGGAGCAGCGCGCTCTGGAGCAGGTGCAAGGGCGGAGGGATTGGGTGCACATCAGCTGGCGAGACCAGATGCAACTGAATGCCCACCAGAAGCTGTAAGCCTATCGAGAGGCGGTAGTTGGGCTCAACACATTGCAGCGCATGCATCCATGGCTGTCCCCAGCCCCTCCAGCTACCACAGCAGCAGCCCCCACGCTGGTCCCCACCTGGCGCTGACGTAGACAGCCGGCAGGAACTCCATGCGCAGGAAGCTTTCCACATAGCCGCGCAGCAGGGAGCGCTCGGCAGCTGCCGGCTCGTTGCGCCACGGCATGGCCAGCAGGGCGGCCATTCGGCCTGTGGGCTCGCTGGAGCCAGCACCCACCAGCCCGCTGACGTGGCGCTCCGCTGCCTCGCTGAACTGCAGCACGGGGCGGTACAGCGCAGCCACCAGGGCGGGGCCGCCCGGGTGCCCGCCCATGATGCCTCGTATCCGCTCCCGCGCGTCGGCTGCCGCCGCTGCCGCTGCCGCCGCATCCAAGCTGCCGCCGTCGCCCTCGCCAGCTGCCGCATCCGGGGTAGCAAGCAGGCCCTCCACCTCGTGCTCTAATGAGAAGGTCAGCATGCCGCTGTCTGCCGCTGCTGCTGCCGCAGCCGCTGCCGCAGGAGCATCCAGCTGGCCGCTGACGGACGCCAGCCAGCCTGCCAGCGGCACATCGCCTTGCTCCTCTCCACGCTGCGCCCGCTGTGGTGGGGCCACCCCTAGGATGTCGGCCAGCAGCCGCTGGCACTCCACCTGCAGGCACTCCCAGGCCGCTGCCACCTCAGCTCGGGTGACTTCAGCACTGGGCGGGCCTGCAGGTGGCTGTGCTGCACCTGCCGCCCCCGCCGCATCGCCGCCCGCCAGCTGCTGCTGGTGCCGCTGCTGCGCTGCCGCCTGGCGCAGCAGCAGCTCCAGGCCGGAGGAGGCCTTGGGCACGCGGGCCAGCGACAGCATGTGCAGCAGCCGGGTGGCCTGCTGGAACACCTGTGTGTCCATGAGGCAGGGGCAAGGGCAGGGCAGCGAGGGGTGGGCAAGTGAACCCCATCCTTTATGACAAAGGCAGTCTCTCGCCACACCCCTGGCATGTGAAACGCTCCCACCAGCCTTGCCCCCAAACCTGCTCCACACACCTGCAGGCAGGCGCTCAGCACATGCTCCAGCAGCGCCTGCGCCGCCCCTGCCACCGGCGGCGGCACAGAGATGTCGTCGCCAGGCCCTGCTGCCCCTGCTGCACCCGCGGAGCGCTGCTGCTCCTGGGCATACTGGCCGGGCGGCAGCCGCTGGCTGGCTGGGAAGGAGTCGAGGGCGCGGGAGATGACGGCCGCCAGCTGGCGCGGCATGCGGCGCCGCAGCGCCGCCTGTGCCTCGTGCAGCCCTCCCAACTGGGCCACGCAGTCCACCAGCGCTGCAGGCACAAAGGAGCGCACAAAGGAGGATGGTTGCTGGGTGGTCGCCAGAGTGAAACGCAATGCTGCACAGGCAGCTAGCCAAACCATTCATTCATTGACACACACAACCCTCAGGCCCAACAAGCGCAAGCAAGGACAACACCCTCACAGCCCTTCAGCTCACCCGTCAGCGGCAGCTCTGTGTCAACCAGGTGGCCATCCACTGCAGTCAGCCCCGTCCCAGCAGGCATCAGCCCGCCCAGGGTCTGGGCCCGCCGGTGCACCGGCCGCCGCGGCAGGCTGGCCAAGCTGCCCAGCGCATCGCCGCCAGCGCTGGCCGCTGCCGCCAAGCCGCCCTCCCGTCCCCAGCTGCCCACGCGGGCCAGTGCAGCGGGGCCGCCCGGCGGCCGCGGCGGCAGGCCGCCTCGTGCGCTCAGGTTGCCTGCCGCACTGCTATACTCGCTGTCGTTGCTGCTGCTGCGCCGCTGGAAGGAGGGGGAGGAGAGCAGCAGGCGCGGCACCGGCGGCCGCCCGCCGCCCTCGCTGATGCCCTCGCCGCCGCCGGCCGCACTGCTGCTGCTGCCGGCTAGGCTGCCTGCCAGGCCGCCTGCAGCTGCTGCCCCGCCATCCAGGCGGTACACTCGCGCCTCAAGCTCGGCCACCAGGCTGGCCTGCAGGCCGGCCCGCCGCCGCCCCATCTCCTCAGCCAGCTCCCGCAGCGCGCCCACCGCCTGCAGCTCCTCCCGCGCCAGCTTGTTGCAGCCGTCCAGCAGCACCGACACAGCCATGGGCCACTCCTGGGTAGGGGCGGGAGACAGGAGGGCTGGCTGGGTGCAGGAGCGAGGGTGCATACCAAGCCATGCCAGACTTGTGTGCGCATTGTGCTGGTCGGCAGTCGATTCGATTTCCTGGCTGGGGCGTCCTTTGTGTGTCCTGACTGGGCACAGGGCCCCCGGCCGCCCAATCCAACACACCCACGCCTCCAGGCACTCCACCCATCCCCACCAAACCCACCTTGCTCTCCTCCAGGCGCTGCACGCGGGCGGGCACCTCGGTGCAGCCCTGGATGTCGTCCAGCAGGCGCAGCGTGTCGCTCAGCTGCAGGTCACGCTGGTACTGGGACACCTGGGGGCAGCGGGAGGTGGAGGGCGGGGAGGCGGCCGTGTTGCCATGAAAGGACGCGCATTAACCCCTTGGAAACCCTCCATGCTGGCAATTCAAAGGGCGACGCACACCCGGCAGCGACTGCCTGCCCCTCCAGCAGCGCGCACGCACCATGTGCCGCGACTGGGCGCTCAGCCGTCGCTTGGCCGCCTCCAGCGAGCGCCGCAGCGACTCCAGCTGCAGAAGGGAGGGACAAGAGTGCAGCATGGGCTGAACTGGTCAACAGGCACATGTGCACACCAGCAGGCAGCCACCAGGAGCAGCGCCGCCGCTGTGCACAATCAGGAGTGCACTGCAAACGTTACACCATCCCCCTGCTGCTGGTGCTCCCTTTCCAACCTCAGCACGCCTGTCGGCGCACCTGCAGGCGCGACTCGGTGAAGAGGCGCAGGATGAGGGAGTAGTTGTGGATGGACTTGTTGAAGCCGGCGTGGTAGCCCTCCACCACCGCGTCCACCATCTCCTCAATGGCCGCCCGCTGCTCTTGCAGCTGCAGCAGGGGGCAGACTGAGGAGGGAGCTGGAAGGAGCGGCCGCAGGTAATGGCAGACGGCGCGGCAGCAGGGTTTGGTGAGCTGGTGGGCTGCGGCGAGCAACTGGCATGGGAGGCACGCTGCACGGCCGTGCAAGGCTGCCATGCCACTTGCTGCACCACCTTGCGGCCCGCCCGACCTGCCCATGCCCACCTCTGCAACCTCCTGCTCCGCATTGCTGCTGGACAGCACCGTGAGCACGTGCTTGAGCGAGTCGAAGCGGGGGTCGGAGAAGCAGGGGTCCACCCGCGCAAGCGTCTCCTCAAACAGCTCCCAGTCCACGGCCGCCGACTTGCCGCCGCCGCCAGTGGCGGAGCGGCGGTACTGCAGCGCCATGGCGGGCCTGCGGCTGCAGGATGCAGCGCGCCCGGGCCGCGCCTCTCCACCTGCCGCCGCTGCCGCCGCCGCCGGGTCGGCGGGGCTACTGGGCGCGCTGCCGCGCGATCACGGGCTTTGAACTGGCACCCCGCGCCTGCTAGTGATGCTAAAGACTCGTGCAGCGTGGCGCGGAGCGTGGAACGGAGGGCTCAGCCTGTGGTTTCTGCGGCGATCCAGGGGGACCCTTCAAGACCATTGATGTGATCGGCAGGCGCGCTGGGCCCGCCGCGAAGGCCCCGGCGCTGCATGAGCCATGTTTGGTTGGCGAGTGAGCGACAAGACGTGCAAGCGAGCGGGGCGCCTGCCATCGTGCTCAGGGAGACTGCACCGCATCATGAGGGACACAGAGGAGGCGGAATTCCAGAGCGCCAGCAGCAGCCCGGCGGGCAGCGAGCCGGGCTCCCCTGCCGGCTCCACATGCTCCTCCGTCGACTCTGAGGAGCTGCAGGCGCTGCTGGAGGAGCTGCAGATTGTGCCGCCCCGCCCAGGCAAACGCCGGCTGGTGGGCAGCGAGGGCGAGGACAGCGACGACGCGTGCAGCCGGCGACCCACCGCCTCGCCGCGCCTGCAGGGCGGGAGGCCTGCAGCGCCGCTGCCGCCGCCAGAGGCAGGCAGCCGGGCACCCTCGCGAGCGCAGCCGACGGCGGCGGCAGCAGCCGCGGCGGAGCCAGAGGTGATAGAGCTGCTGGACAGCAGCGAGGAGAGCGAGGGCGAGGAGGAGGAGGAGTGGCGCATCGCTGCGCCGGCAACCACACAGAAGCGGTAAGCCCCAAAGTGCCCTGCAGGAGACGTCTGGCTTGAGCGTCGGTTGGGCGCCGGCGCTTGCATGCCCTCTGCCGCGCTCCAGAGCAAGAGCATAGACTGCAGCCCACAACGCATCGAACCCTCAACTCGTGCAACCCTCACAGGCGGGTGGTGGACAGCGACAGCGACAGTGGCAGCGATGGCGAGCTGGATGGGGCGGACGATTTAGATGAGGAGGAGCCTGCTGCCGCAGAGCGCGGCCTGCCGCCCTTCTTTGCTGCCATCCCCTCGCTTGGGGCCGCTGGGGCAGGCAGCGTTGCAGGCGTGCAGCCGCGGCGGCAGCAGCAGCCAGGGGCACGGGCTGCAGCGCCGCCGCGGCAGTCGAGCCAGCAGCATGCGACGCCGGCGCCGGCTACGCAACAGGTTTCAGCTGGCACGGGCCGGCCGCAGTCTGCATCCGCATTCAAGAAGCAGCGAGAGGAGCTGACAGCCCAGCTGTTCAAGGAGTTCAACCGCACCGTGTTTGAGGGTGAGCCTGCATGAATGTGTGCTTGAGTAAGCATGTGACTGCTGCAAGGGAGCAATGCTTCGCCTGGCTTTGCATTGCACTCTGTCGATGATGGTTGCTGCTGCTGCTGCGTGTCTGCTTCACAGACTGTGCATGCTGCACTGGCCATCCCACCCTGCAGGCCAGCTGCCTCGTGACCTGGAGATTCGGTGGAACGCGCGCCTGCTGACCACGGCGGGCCTGACGCACTACAAGCGCGAAATACCCGACGACCCGTATGCGCCGCCCATGTGAGGCTGCCTGTGGGGACAGGGGTGGTGCAGGACGATGCTGTACAGGGGCTGCAGCTGTGCTGCTCTGCCATTGGTCTGCATGCAGCTGGCTGGCCTCAACACATCCTGCCACCTTCCTGCAGGCTGCACGTTGCCAGCTGCTCACTCCCTTCCTTCCCTCCCCGTGCCCGCCCGCTGTGCAGCTACACGGCGCGCGTGGAGCTGAGCTCCAAGGTGCTGGACTGCTTCAGCAAGCTGGAGCGCACGCTGTGCCACGAGCTGTGCCACGTGGCGGCCTGGCTGGTGAACCACACGGCCAAGCCGCCGCACGGCCCCGTGTTCTGCGCCTGGGCGGGCAAGGCCATGGCTCTGTACAGCCACCTGGACATCACCACCTGCCACGCCTACGAAATCTTCTACCCCTTCAGGTGGGGCGGGTGCAGAGGGAGGGAGTGGGTGGTGTGGCAGCAGGAACCCAATGTGGTTACCCCATTATGGGTGATGAGCAGGGATGCTGTGCCCCGTCTCCCTCCCCACCTCTCCTCTCCTTAATGCAGCTCGCGCCCCCATGCTCCCCCATGCTTCCACGTCCTGCAGGTGGCAGTGCAGCAACGGCACCTGCCTGCAGGAGTACGGGCGGCACAGCAACAGCATCGACGTGAAGAAGAAGGTGTGCGGCGCCTGCCGCTCCCCGCTCGTCTTCCTGGGCAAGTTCAAGCCCGATGGCACGGTGAGGCGGGAGGGCAGCAGACTGGGCAACTTTTGGGCCCCATTATGTGGAGCAGCACATGCGGAGCAGCATAAGCGAGCAGTGCAGGTGGCTGGGATCTCAGCTGGCTGGCATCACTTGCTTCTCTCTGCTCGCAGTTGCCCCACCTGCTCCCTGCGCTCCCTCCCTCCCTCGCTGCAGCCCGCTAAGCAGCGCAAGACCTCCAAGTTCGCTGAGTTTGTGAAGGAGAACGCGGCGGCCATCAAGGCGCAGCTGCCGGCGGGCACGCCCCAGAAGGAGGTCATGCAGCGCGTGGCCAGCATGTACTCAGAGGCCAAGCAGCAGCGGCAGCAGCAGGCGCTGGCTGGCAATGGCAGCCAGGCCACCGCTGCAACGACCATTTCCCTGCTGGACGATTGAGCAGCAATCTACTGACTTTCCCTCTAGGACTGACTTGACTTGCAATCCCACCCTGCGTGACTGACAAATTAAGCACTGAACTGACCGCCCCTGTTTCCGTTGCTCCTTGTACGCTCTTCCTGGTGTGCGGCGTTGCCGATTTGATGTCAACATCTGCCGTGTGCAATTGAATCCTGACCAATGTGTTGTGTCAGGCACCTCCTCTGATCGAACACCACTCTTCAGCCTCCTGTGCATCTCTCTCATGGTGCCTGTGTTGCTCAAAACGGCTACAGAGTGTCATGTCAGGCGCACAGGCCAGGCGTTGGGTTGATCAGTGGGAAGTCAGTTTGATGGTGTGTTTGTGTGCTAAGCTGAGCAGCTTCACCCCACGTACACAGAAGGGGGGCCCAGGAGTTGGAGGCGTTAGATCGGTGTACACGTGGAGCAGCTAGAGGTTGGGGGAGGGCTGGCGGAACACTGGGGGGCACTGGGCACACAGCAGGCAGAGGGAGCGGGAGGCAGGAGCGAAAGCAGGCAGGTCGTACAGCAAGGTGGCCTTGGGGGGCAGGCTGGGCTGGCTCTACGTTTCCAGCAGCAAGATGAGAGGGGGGCTAAAACAAGGGTTAAGGAGATCTAGGAAGGCATAGGGGTAGGGGGTGGCAGCATGCCGCCCACAGAGCCCTGCGCGGGCCATGAGGGCGGGCGGCATGTGGCGGGCGGGCGCGCTTATTTCTCAGCGGCCTGCAGCATCAGGACACCATGGCGTCGGCCCTGTTATTAATGGCGTCCAGCATCGCGTCACGCAGGCGCGGCACCATCTTCTGCATCGTCACCGCGTACGCGCCGGGGCTGCTGCCGCTGCTGCCGCCCTTGCCGCTCAGGTACTTGACCATCTCGCCGTACTCGCGTAGGCAGTAGAGCGCGCACTGCAGGGAGGACAGGGGGCAGGGGGGGTGTGAGGTGGTGAGCAAGGCTGAAAGAAACAGGCTGTCCCCAGTGCTGCCGAGACGAACTTTGCACAAGCGCACCCATCCAACAGGTGCAGAGCGCAGCTCGCCCCCCACCCAGCCGCCAGCCAGGAGCCCAGGCGCACCTGCTTGCTGAGCTCGGGCGCGTTGTAGTTCTCGGCCAGGTCGAAGGCGGCCGACACGTTGTCGGGCGCCAGCTGGTCCGTGATTGTCTGCTCGCACAGGTGCTTGCTGCGGGGGCGGGGCAGGGAAGGTAAGAAGTTAGGTTAGACAGCTGCCAAAAGAATTTGCGGTCAGTTGTTAATGCATCTCCCCTGCCAAGTGGTGCCAATGTGTGCGTGCCCACCACCCTATCGCCACCCCTGGCCTGCACTCACAGGTTCTCCAGCATGTACTGGTCCGCCACCTCCAGCAGCTCCTGCGCCAGCTCCGGCGGCACATCAGTCTTGCCTGTGGGAGGGAGGGACAGGTGAAGAGATGGCGGCGTCAATCGGTGGCATAGGTAGGTTCAGGTTGGTGGCATGCTGAGCAAATGCAGGCAGGCTGCTGAACGGCAAGAAAAGCGGTGCAGGCGGCCGGCCACCTCTGCTCTGCTGGTGCGCACCTGTGTACACGCAGTGCATCATCTTCTCAAACACCTCCCAGCGGATGTTGGGGATGGGGATGGTGGATGCGTCCTTCTCACGGTAGTGGCCTGCAAGGCCAGGGTGGGGCAGGAGCCAATGAACATGTGAAGCAGCATGGCACAGCGGCATTTGTGATGGCCCAGTTGGCTCAGGTGCCCGCTGTTGACCACAGGCTGCATGGTAACGCAACCTGCAACCCCCGTGCCGCATGGCTGCACGCTCAATAGGGCAGGTGTCGGCACAGGGAGCCGCCGCCTCACCGTCGAACATGGTCTTGAAGATCTCGGAGGAGGCCAGCAGCGCGATGCGGTGCGCGAAGAAGGGGCGCCCCTCCACGATGAACTTCACGTCGCTGCTCTTGGGGCTGTTCACGTACGACGCGCCCAGGATCACTTGCTGCAGAATGGAGGCAGGGGAGGCAGACAATAATGTTGCGTTAGCAAGCAATGTTGCGTCACCAAAGCAGTCGAGATCCTGGCGGGTGCAGAGCTCCAATCACCATCAGCAGCGGCTGCAGTGCAGGCACTCAGCATCCTGCACCTGCCATTCCCACTCGCACCTCGGTGCCGCCCTTGGGCTCGGGCGGCGCCATCTCTTCGATGGGCGGCCGCTCCGTCACCTGGCAGCTGTCGGCCAGGCGGTACAGGCTCTTGGCCGCCATGCGCTGCAGGTCGCCGGGCATGTGCGGGTCCTGCAAAGGCAAAGACAAAGGGGACGAGAGGGCAGGACAGTCAGCAGCAGGGGGACGTGGTTTGTGGTAGGCAGATGCCATCCCACCAGCAGCAGGCAGCTTCAGCTGGCTTTAGCACAGCGGCCCCACCTGCCTGCTCGCCCTGCTGCCACCCACCCTCCTCCCACCTCCCCTCCTCCAGCCCGCCGCACCTGCACCATCTCCAGCAGCACCTCCATCCCCTTCTTCTCCAGGAAGATGAGCTTGAGCTGCGCGCCGCTGGGCTGGTCCCGCGTGGTCAGCTGGCTGAGCGCCACCGCGATGCGCTGCTTGCCGCTGGGGTTGCTGGACTGCATGACGTACAGGATCTGGCCCAGGATGCGGCTGCCCAGCTTGTCCTGGCGGGGGGCAGGGAGGGTAACGGAGGGGGAGCATGTTTCAATTGTGCAGGCTTGTAAGATAATGCCTGCCATCATTGCAGCAGGCAGCATGGCTGGTCAATCCCAGGCGACCCAGCCTTGCCGCAACTTCCCCTTACCTGCAGCCGCTTCATGAGCTTGTTGACGCAGTCCTTGCTCGCCTGCACCACCAGCTCGCACTCATTGATGCGCTGCAAGGGGCAGGAGTGGGGTGGGCGTCCAATTAAGCAGAGTTCAGTTATCCGGTGCGGCTGGCTGGGACGCACATCGCGGGCGAGTAGCTACATCAGTACTGGTGCTCTGTAGAGTCAGCCAGCGTTGCACATGCGCCCCTCTCGTATCCACCCCTGCGCACCTGCACCGCCCCTTCTCGAACAAACTCCAGCAGGTTGTCCTCGTTGTCGCTCAGCCCGTACAGCGCAAAAGCCGCGTTGTGCTGCAGTGCAGAACAGGGCAGGAGGGCATGGCTGCTTGAGCATGGAAAGCTGTGCAGGCATGTCCACCTGGGATCAAACATCAGGCCACATCTACTCCCTCATCCTGCACACCCTGCCCCCTGCCGCACCTGCAGGTTGGACTGGCACGTCTCCAGCAGGTCCAGCAGTGGCAGCAGCCCGCCCTGGGCCACGATGCCCGCCTGCAGAAGTGGTGCAGGTGAGAGGGTGCGAGGTCGATGAGCATGTCTGGCATGCAGCTTGGCAATGCACCAGCCAATAACATGCTTTGAGGAGCCATGCCACATTACAGCAGCCATGCCACACCCACCTGGTTGTCTGGGTTCTGTGCAAGGCGGCCCAGCGCAAACGCAGCCATCTCTCGCAGCTGGTTGTCATCGTTGCCCAGCATGTCTATCAGCGGCGGCACCGCGCCGCGCTGCACAATCTTGTGCTTGTAGTCGCCCTCGGCTGCGGCGGAGACAGGCGGCGGCAGGCTGTGGTGAGCTGCCGAGCTGTGCAATAGTGAAGTGCAGCACATGCCACAAGCCCACAGCCATTACCCACAACCCGTGTGCTCCCAAGAGCACCCATCCCACCTGTGGCAAACTGGCCCAGCAGCAGCGCCGCCTCTCGCTGCGAGTCGGTGCAGGAGGAGGACAGCAGGTTTATGACGGGCTGCAGCGCGCCCTCCTCCAGCACCTTCTTCTTGATGGTCGCCGACGAGTGCACCAGGTTGCCGATGACGCCCACCGCCTGCAGGGAGATCAAGGGTGCACACACAGTGACTTGGTCAGGCACAGCACGCACACATGAAATCCTCACAACCACCATGCAGCCGCAAGACAGCACGGCATGCCTACCCAACCCCTGCCCTGCGCACCTCGTAGTGGATGGTGGTGTCGTCGGAGCGCAGCATCTGTATGAGCAGCGGCAGGCTGCCCAGGTCCACAATGATGTTCTTGTTCTCCTCGTTCTTGAACGCAAGCGTGCGCAGGCTGCCCGCCACCGCTCGCTGGACCTGCGGAAGCGGTGAACCGGGGCGGCAGCCGGCAAGGTGAGTGAGCAGGAGAGGGTCAGCTTCAACATGCAGGACCCAAGTGCACACAACAGCGCAGCAGCATGAAGCCTAGACAATGCCGGCAAGGGTTGTGCCCTCACCTTGGGGTCTACGCTGTGCAGCAGTGTGACCAGCGGCGGGATGCCGCCCTCTTGCCGCACCTGCAGGCATGGAGCAGTGCAGGCAATCAGGTAAACACTGAGCATGCGGCACAGGCGAGGCAGATATCCAGCAGCAGCAGCAGCAGGCACCTGAACATGCGCCCGTTCACATGCCAGCATGCCTGCCTTGCACGCCAGCATGCGGTCCCGCCCTGCTGCAGCAGCCGCCCTCCCCAGCCAGCCCCCGCACCTTGTTCTTGATGCTGTTGTTCTCGTGCGCCAGGTTGGTGATGGCGTCGCTGGTGCGCCGGCACGTCTGCGCCGGCACGCCGGTCAGGTGCACATCGTTCTTGGCGGCATAGCGGCGGATCATGGACACCAGGGTAGGCAGGGCGCCCGCCTCGCAGATGGCCGCCTGGTGCTCCACCTTGATGGCCAGCAGGCCCAGGATGAAGCAGATGTCGCGCTCCAGCTCCTCCACGCCGCTGCGGCACAGGGTGCAAGGGGTGGGCAATGCAGGGTGGGCTGCGGCGGCAGGCAGCATGGGCGTCTCATGTGCAAGGGCAGCACCTGCGTCAGTTACGCTGCCGCCCGGCAGCTTTGGGGAGGCTGGGATACTGCATGCAGCACATTGTCGGTGACGAATCTGTTGAAGATGGCAGCACGCAATACGAACACGAGCATTCCATGGCCATGGCATGTCAGCGGGCACCAGTATTGCTGCTGCAGCTTCCCCCCGCCCAGCGCCTGCCACGGTCGGCCGCTTCGCCCCACCTGATGGTTGGCTGCTCCTGGGCCAGCATGTCGCCGCCATTGAGCTTCTTCAGCAGCGGCACCACCACGCCCACGGCGCCCTCTGCGGCCGCATCGTCCAGGTTCTCCTCTGCACCCACGAGGTATGGGCGGCGGCGGCGGTGGTGAGCGGCGGTGGCGGGCGGGAGCGTGCACGGCCTAGAGGCAGCTGTGCGGCACCTGGAATGCTGCTGCAGCGCTGGAGCTTGGCTGATCTGCAGACGGCGATGCAGAGCTGTGCAGGCATGGGTGCGCAAGGGGCCTGTGGCAGCGGGGTGCGGCGGGAGGCGCCGCCGCTGGGCGCACCGTTCTTGCACACATCCAGGAGCCCGCGGACGCCTCGCTTGACGGCTGCCAGGTCCTTGAGCGGGTCCTCGATGTCACGTAGGGCCTGGGCCCAGCGCCTGGCCTGCAAGAGGAGCAGGGCCGGCGCGGTCAGAGCCCTGGGGTGCGCGGGCGGGGCGTCCCTGCCCCGCCAGCGCCTCCCCGTCCTTACCCTGGCTTTCACAGCCTCCCGCGGGTCCCCGGCCATGCCTCGGCCTCGCTGCCCAAGCTGGGTCACGGTGTGCGTCGTGTCTTGAGCGACGCGACGGCGCTTTGAAGAATCGGACATGGCCTACTCCATACGGCGGGCTCCCGAGGAGGAGCGGGGCCCGGAAGGCGAGGTTTGAGTCCCTCTTTGAGCGTGGGGCCGGAGACGGGGCTGCACTGGTGCTCAGATCGATGGAAGGTGGCCAGTATTGCAAAGCAAGCAGTGCCGCAACACTCGGTGCACTCGAGCTGCATGGGGCGGCATGGAGTTTCGAGCTCCCTCAAGCGACCAATGTGCAGCGGGTCAGTCATTCCTGGGTACCATCGACATACTCACGAGCTTGTAGGCCCGCCCCCTGGGCCGTGTGGAGGCAGCTGTCCTGGTCGGCCGACTCAGCCCCCAAAACATGACCGTGGAGTGCTTGATCCCCTCCCCAACGGCCGCTGCACTAGATCTCAAGGCACCAGCAGCCGGCGCGGCCCCAATGGGCAGCCCCACCGTGCCCACCGTGCCCAAGGACGATGTCGTGATGGCCGCTGTCCGCTCTGCGGCGAGCGACCTGGAGCGTTTCCTGTACCTGAGGCGCCTGCAGTGAGTGTGTACATCCCTGTGGTGGTCATGGCTGTGTCTGGGAAGCGTCTCAAGCTGCTGAACCTGCCCTGGGCGCCGCCACACCACGTCGGCACCTTCGGACTCCCACCGGTCGGGTTGCCCAGCCGAGCACGTTGATGTTCTGCGATACGTCGCTGGCCTGCCAGCTTGCAGCCCTCAGACACATTGTTTTCCTGGTCCCAGAAAAATACACTTCCTGAGACTCGTCAGCAGCAAACCATCACAATTGACGCCCCCACCAGCAACCAGCAGTGACGCGCCTGCCCGTGCCCCTGCAGGCGCGACAACCCCGGCCTCTTCTACCGTGTTTTGATGGGGCACACCGAAGAATGCCTGCCCTTCCTGTACACACCGACGGTTGGCGAGGCGTGCCAAAAGTGAGGCCTGCACACCGCCAGAGCTGAGGCGTGCATGCGTCGAGCCACTGCCCACCTCACTGCACTGCCAAGTCGCATTTGCCTTACCCCAGCTGCACTGCTTTGTCGGCCCGCAGGTATCACCGCGTCGGTGTGCCAACGTACGGTCTATACCTGCGCGCCTCAGAGCGGGGCCGCTTCCTGGACTTGCTGCGTGCCTACCCGCAGCAGGACATTCGGGTAGGTGGGGTGGGAATGGGCAGGTGGGCAGACCGGCAGGCACATGATACGTGATTGCCAATTAGCCACCCAGCTCCATGGTGCTGTGCTGCATGGCTGCTGTCCCCTCAACCCCACCCTGGCCCTGGCAGGTTGTCGTGGTGACGGACGGCGAGCGGATCCTTGGCCTGGGCGACTTGGGCGCCGGCGGCATGGGCATCAGGTGGGCAGTATGTACATGTTGGCTTGATGATGTGAATTGCACACAACAAGGGTCCAGTCCACTGCATGCCTTGCCAGCACTGACGCCGCGCCACACATGCCTGCCCATCCTGGCATCGCTATGGTGAACTCCTGCCCCGCACCCGACCGCCTTCCCTGCTGTCTCATGCCTGCACCTCGTCTCCTATTGCAGCGAGGGCAAGTCGCTGCTGTACACCGCAGCAGCCGGGGTGCCGCCCCATCAGATCCTGCCAGTGGTGCTGGATGTGGGCACCAACAACCAGGCGCTGCTGGACGACCCGCAGTATGCAGGTGGGTGGGTGGGGGGCAGACTTGACTGTGGGCCGGCATGGGAGGACACATGGGGGAGGCAGCATGCAGCAATGTGGCAGAGGGCATGCTGGGGACTCCTTTGCATTCACAAGGCCTGGCTTGCCGTATGTTCACTTCACACTGCCAACTGCGCCTCCCTGCATGCCAGGCCTGCGCCAGAAGCGTGTCACGGGCGCTGAGTACGACTCGCTGGTGGACGAGTTCATCCGCGCCCTCAAGGCCTGGCGCCCCCACGTGCTGCTGCAGTTTGAGGCGAGTTTCTGTGTGGTGCTGCCATGGCCTGATTGCCCTTGCGTGCCCATGCCATGTCATGCCATGCAGCGCCATGCGCACCATGCTGCTCAGTAAGCGTCTCATGCTGCACCATGCTGCTCAGTAAGCGTCTCATGCTGCACCATGCCACATCCATGCGTGGCATGCCAGATTCATGCCACATCCATGCCATGCCATGCTACCCACATGCCATGCCACACCCATGCCGTGGCATGCCATGCCCACGGCATGCATCCCATGCTGCATGCCCCCCTACTGACCTGCTCTTCAGGACTTTGCCAACCACAACGCCTTCCACCTGCTGGAGAGGTACCGGCCCCAGCTGGCCTGCTTCAACGGTGCGCGGCCTGGGGCAGTGTTTGACATACATGGGCAGGCCATGGAGCTGGCATGGCCACCTGCATGAGACCTGCGGGTTTGCCACACTGCTGAGCCTCTGTGACAAACTGCACTCACTATCATCTCCACCCCTCTGCTCCCCATTCTGGCATGCTGCAGATGACATCCAGGCGAGGGCGCCTGATGGGTTGGAGGCGTGGTTTTGGGGCTGTCTGGAGGCTGGCTGCTGTTGCACACATGTCTGCTGTGGTAGCCTGCAAGTGCTGTGGATGTCCAGCCATGTTCCGCCTGCAACCATTGCAATCTGCTGTGCAGGGCACTGCATGCATCTGCCTGGCTGGCGTGCTGTCTGCGCTGCGGGCCACTGGGCGGGGCATTGAGGAGCAGCGCATCCTCTTCTACGGCGCTGGGGAGGCGGGCACGGGTGGGCGTAAGCTGTGATGGGAACCGCTCTTTGCAGAAGCAGATGAAGCGCTTAGCATTGCACCATTGACTTCATGCATGTGCCCACGCAAGTCAAATCCCACCATGCCTGCTCCCACTGCTCTGAAGCACTCACCCAGCCTCACCGTGCCCCTGCAGGCATCGGCGAGCTGATTGCCATCTGCCTGGAGCACCACCACGGCATGAGCCGGGAGGAGGGGCGCCGCCACTGCTACTTCATGGACTCCAAGGCAAGGGGGCGCTGGGGCAGTGCTGTCCCTTTGTGAAATTGCTGCTACAGTGCTTGCGCGTCATGGTCGGAACCTGGCACAAGCTCTTTTCTCTGCAGCCCAGCCAGCCCGTGCGGTGCCCGCTTTTCGCCCACTTGTGACCTCACCTTCTCTTGCTTTTGCCGTTCTCCCGCCCCTCCCGCAGGGCCTAGTGTGCGCCTCGCGCACCGACCTGCAGCACCACAAGCGGCCCTTTGCCCACGACGTGCCGCCCTGCCGCACGCTGGAGGAGGCCATCCAAGCGCTGCGCCCCTCGGTGCTCATTGGAGTGTCCACCATGGCGGGCGCCTTTTCACGCGGCGTGCTGGAGGTGCGTGGGGGCGCTGCGCTGTGCTCTGGCGGTCAGCATGCGCTGGATGTGCAGGCGCCGGGCAGAGGGCAGAAGGCAGATGACAGCGCTGTGCAGGACTGGCCAAACTGGCTTCACCCACGTGATGCACTGCCACCCGCCCTCTCCACCTGTGCAATGCCTGCAGGCCATGGCGGCGCTGAACGAGCAGCCAGTCATCATGCCGCTCTCCAACCCCACCAGTAAAAGCGAGTGCACGTTCCAGGAGGCTGTGGAGGCCACCGGCGGCCGAGTGCTGTTTGCCAGCGGCTCGCCCTTCCCGCCGCTGCAGTATGGCGGCCGCACACTATACCCGGCCCAGGCCAACAATGCGTGAGCCCGGGGGCGGTCATGGGGTTGCATGGTAGTTGGCCAGGGATTGGGGCCTGATGGCAGGATCGGGCTGCTGGTGGGCAGGATTGGGCTGCTGCCAATGAGCAATGCAGCAGCTCATGGATGCTCGCCCCTGGCCTGCCTGCCCAACCTGCAGCTATGTGTTCCCAGCCATCGGCCATGCTGCCGTGTTGACGCAGTGCAAAGAGATCAGGTGGGTTGTTCACTGCTGGCACTGAACTAGTCCTGCTTGCAAGCCGAATCGGGCAGCGTTGGGCCGCCTGCCTGGCTGCTCATTGGGTCCACACACCACGCTGCCCTTCACATCACTCTCGTCCCAAACCACCTGCTGCAGTGATGATGTGTTCTTGGTGGCGGCCGAAAAGCTAGCAGAGATGAGCAACCTGCAGGAGATTGAGCAGGTCCGGATCGGTGCCCACTGGTGTTGCCCAGCTGCCTGCGCCTTGCTGTGCATGAAACCGGCGACCCGGCTACTGCCAATGCATGCTAACAGCAGTCTAACAATTGCCCCTCTGTTGCAGGGCTTCCTCTTCCCTCGCTTTGCTGGCATCAAGACCGTGTCTGTCAAGCTGATGGCCGCTGTGGCTGACTTCATGGTGGGCCTGCTGTGGTCTGCTTGTGTGCAGTGTGTCACAAAACTAAGCAGGGCATGAGATCTGCAGCAGGGTCCACAGGTACTTCTGGCTGCCCTTGTCTGCCTCCCCACCTTGCCCACACCCTCTCCCTCCCCACCTCGCCATCCATGCAGGTGCGCAGCCGCCTGGGCTCCATCCCGCCCGACTTTGACACAGTGTGCCGGCAGGCGGGCGTGGCCAGCTCTGCCTCCAACCTGGCTCGCTGGGAGGCGTACGCTGCCGCACACATGTTCCACCCCAACACCTCCCATCTCTGAGCGAGACAGCCACAGAAGAGCAGTTCAGTGTGCAGTAGCAGCAGGATTGTGTCTGCCGTGCTGCACAAGCCCGGCAGCAAGATGCCCCTGAGATTCAGCCAAACCTCCAGACCAGATGCACCTTGACCAAGGCTGGCATGAAATGCCCCTCCTAGTGCCAGGCTTACGGTTAGCTGTCAGACCAATCAGTGACTTGATCGATCCATTTGATTCTATGTACATGCACCTACCCGCCCTTGCGAACACTTGCCCACCACTCTGCTGCTCCAGTGCGCAAGGCATCATACCAACATTTTTTCTAGATTGCATAACATGCCCGTTTCATGGGCTGCAAGCAACATTGAATGCAATCAACACGCACAAAGCAACACACAGTCTTCAGGTCTCCTGGGTCATGCCGCCAGCCGGCTGCCGCCCTTCTTGCCACCCGCAACACGCGGCGTGCGCCCGCTGCTCAGCACTGGCTGTGCCTCGCCGGCAGCCATGCTGCGCCTGGCGCGCCCGCTGCGTCGCGACCGGCTATCGCTCTCCTCCTCCTCTTCCTCCTCCTCCTCCACAATGCGAGCCACAGCAGGGGTGCGCGTAGACTGCCGGCGCCGGCCCTCCTCGCCAGCTGCGGCGGAGCGGCGCCCCGCCCGCGCCCTGCTGGGGCCCTCCACAGCGGCGTCGTCTGCAGATGCCAAGAGGGTTGGGGGATGGGGTTGGGTGGGACTGGTGCAGGGATGGAGCAATGGCACAGGCAATCAGACAGTCATGCTTAACAAACCTGCCCGCGAAATTGCAACAGACACCTTGGGCATGCGGAGCTTACCATGCTCGCCATCCTCGGCGTCCTCGCCGCGCTGGCCGCGGCTGACTGCCTTCTTAGCGGAGCGCAGGATGGAGCCTAGCAGGCTGCCCTGCTGCCGCTCGCTGCCCTCCTCCTCATCCTCGCTGTCAGCGGGCTCAGCCTCGGCAGCCGCGGCACGCGCCCGGCCGCGGCCAGCGGCCCGAGCGGGGCGCAGCTCCTCCTCAATCACCTCCTGCTCCAACACCGCGGTGCGGTGCACGGCACGGGCGCCGCGCGCGTTGCGGCCGGTGCGCTTGATGGGGCTGGGCGCCTGCAGAGAGAGGGGGCGGCAGCAACCAGAGCGGTTGGTCATCAATGGAGCAAGTCCGGTGCCAACGATACCATATCACAAGCCCAAAACTAAAATGCATGCGTACAACGCAAGGCTGCCACGCAGACACGCAATGGCCACAGCCGCCAGCAGTAACTTGAAACCACCCCCAACTCCCACACTCACGTCTTCCTCCTCCGGCGTCTCGGGCCGGGCTGCAGGCGCCACAGGGGCGCGGCGAGCCAGCCGCTCGCGCAGCGTAAGGGCGGCCATGGTGGATAGCACCGACACAACTGCCACCACAACGGCCAGGGCGCCTGGGGCCTGCTGCTGTGCCGCTGCTGCCGCCTTGCTGGAGGCTGTGCGCGCGGCGCCGGTCAGTTTGCCAACCGCTGCACGCACGGCGCTGCTGAGCTTGCCGGTGGCAGCACCTACTGCACAGACCAGGCGGCCTGGTGCCGCCAGCACTGCAGACGCAGCGTTGCTGGCTGCAGCCAGCCCACTGTCGATGGCAGCGCCGATGCGGAAGCCAATGGTGGGCCCCTGGGGAGTCACCTCCCAGTGGGCAGCCACAGCCTTTGCCTCGCGCAGCTCCTCGGCACGCCTGGCTGCCGCTGCTGCCGCCTCATCAACCGGCACTGCTTCTGTCTCGGACGCAATTGGCTCAGCAGCGGCTGCCTCTGGTGCGGCCGCCTCGGCCGGAGCCGCCACCTCTGCCGCCACCTCAGCAGCCTCAGCGCTGGCGGCTGCCTCGGCTGCAGCTGCCTCCACCCCCGCTGCCTCGGCTGCCGCCGCTTCAGCCTGTGCGGCCTCCGCAGCTGCAGCAGCTTCGGCCTGTGCAGCCGCCGCAGCTGCAGCAGCCTCGCCAGCTGCCTGCTGCTCGGTCTGCTGGGCGGCAGCTGCCTCTGCCTGGCGCCGCGCCTCCTCTTCAGCGGCACGCCTGGCTGCCTCCTCAGCCTCCGCCTGCTTGGCTGCAGCCTGGGCCTCCTCAGCCTCAATCTCAAGCCGCACTGCCTCCTGCAGCCGAGCCGCCTCCTTCTCAGCTGCCTGCCGCGCTGCCTCTGCCTCGGCGGCTGCCTCAGCCTCGGTGACTGCCGCCGCATCAGGTGCCTGTCCAGCCTGGCCTGTGGTTGCTGCCCCAGCCTCAGCTGTCCCTGCCTCTGCCGGTGCCTGCTGGTCTGGCACTACCTCCGGTGCCGCGGCCTCTGCTGCCGCTGCCTCCGTTGCCGCAGCCGCGGCCTCAGCACCTGCCTGCTTCTCAGCAGCAAGCCTGGCCGCCTCGGCTTCAGCCGCCTGGCGGGCCGCCTGCTCAGCAGCCTCAGCAGCCGCCTGTTTCTCGGCTGCAACCTTGGCTGCCTCAGCCTCGGCTGCCTGGCGGGCTGCTTCTTCTGCCGCAGCCGCCTCCAGCGCAGCGGCCGCCTCCTGAGCGGCGGCGGCCAACTGGGCTGCATCTGCCTCGGCTGCGCGCTTAGCGGCCTCCTGCTGCTCGCGCTCTTCAGCAGTGGGCTGGGCAGGCTCCGCCATGGCGGGCTGCTCCGGCTGCGCTGCCGCGGGCTGCTCCGGCTGTGAGGCAACTGGCTGCTCAGGCTGTGCCACGGCAGGCTGCTCCGGCTGCTGTCCTGCAGGCTGCTCCGGGTGGGCCACAGCTGGCTGCTCTGGCTGCACAGCTGGCGGCTCCGACTCCACAGCGGCGGGCTGCTCGGGCTGGGCCGCCGCAGGCTGCTCCGGCTGGGCCGCCACGGGCTGCTCGGGTTGTGCCTCAGCAGGCTGGTCCGGCTGCGCCACTGGCTCGCCTTCCAGGGGAGCTGCGCCCTCCTCTGCTGCCAGCTTGGCTGCTGCTGCCTCGCTGGCCGCTGCCTCCGCCTCAGCGAATGCGGCCAGCTCAGCATCACTGAGGCCCGCATAGGGTGGCTCCTCGTGCTTCTCCTCAGCTGTGGCGCCCTCCGCGCCCTCTGCAGGCACACTGGGCTGCTCAGCGGTCTCTGCTGCTGTGTCTGCAGGCTGCTGCTCGCTGGGAGCTGCCTCTGCCGCTTCTACTGGCTGCTGTTCCTCGCCGGCCGCCACATCTGCCGGCTGCTGCTCCTCAGCGCCAGCAGCAGCCGCCTCCTCGGCTTCTGCAGCCGCCTCGGCTGCACCTGGCTCGGCCGCCGCTGCCTCCTCAGCTGCAGCGGCCTCCTCTCCCTCTACAGCTGCTTCTGCCTCAGTGGCCTCAGGGACAACCTCCTCAGCTGGAGCCTGCTCATCAACGGCAGCGCCCTCTGCCTCAGCTGCCTCTGGTGCAGCGCCCCCCTCTGCCTCAGCTGCCTCTGGTGTTGCACCCTCCTCCGCCTCAGCTGCCTCTGGTGCCGCCCCCTCCTCCGCCGCCTCCTCCTCGCCAGGCTGGGCCTCTGCCTCGCTGGCTGGCTGGGCATAGCGCACCAGATAGTCGCCCAGGTGCTCCCACCAGCACGCCGCTGCAGGCTGAGTGATGCTAGACAGCGAGTGAATGCCACCAGCAGACACCGCCTGCTTCACGCAGCGGCCCCAGGCCAGCAGGTGTGCCGCCAGCTGCCGTGCGTCGCTGCCGCGCTGCCGCAGCATGGCCGCCAGCTCGCCGCGGCCAGCGCCGGTCTTCAGCAGGGCGGCCTGATGCTTGAGCAGCGACGCCTGCTGGCCCGCAAAGCCTGCCGCGCCCGCCGCGCTGGCGCGCCACAGCTGCGGCGCCCAGTCGCCGGCAGACTTGGCCAGCTGCACTGCCTCAACCGCTGCATCCTTGGTCACCACTGCTCCCAGGCGCAGCGAGTGCAGACCCACTCGCTTGTACTGGCACCAGGCTGCGGCGGGGTCGGCGCACGGCACCGCCGTCTCCACCGCCCGCCACTGCTGCGCCGCCTTGCCCGCCATGTAGCCGTCCAGCTGCTGCCAGGCTGGCTGCCAGGACAGCGCCCACGGCAGCTGGCCGCCCTCGCCCAGCAGCTGCTCCACCCGAGAGGGAGGCTGCTCCAGCGGCTGAGGCCGGGCTGCCGCCGAAGTGAAGTGGGACAGCGTGGTCAGGCCGGCGTGCATGAGGTTGGCGGCCGCGGTGATGCCCACCACCACGCCGGCGGCGCTCACAAAGGCGCCGATCACCAGGCTCAGCAGTGCCAGCGGCAGCAGGCGGCGCAGCAGGGAGCGGCGCTTGCGGCGTCCTGCAGGTGGGCACAGTGGAGAGGGTGGCGCATGTGAGAGGAAGCAAGCGAGCCATGCTTTGCAGGTCTGAAGTGCACACAGTGATATCAGAGCAAAGCATGGCTCACCCAGCCCATTTCCATACCAGACCACCCACTATCAAGTGCACACCTTGGCGAGCAGCTGCTGCAGGCGCTGCCTTGGGCTGGGCCGCCTGCGCCGCGGCCGCGGCCGCAGCAGCAGCACTGCCGGGGCCGGCATCCTGCCCCGAGTACGGCTTGAACAGAGCAGGGCCGCCCTGCTCAGCCAGCGTGCCGTCGGCGCCCCTGGCGCTGCCACCAGGGGAGCTGGGCGGCTTGGGAGGTGCAAACATGGGCTGCGGCGGCATGCCGCCGGTGGGTGGGCCAGGCATGAAGGCAGAGGGGCGGGGCACAAACGCGCCGGTAGCCGAGCCCTTGCTCTGGTCTGCAGGGAGGAGCCGAGGGCAGGCATGCAAATGTTCAGCGCATGATTCACAGCCTGTGGGTAGGCGCACGCAAGCATCCGCCCACACACCATGCTTGTGCAACTTGCAGCAAAACAAATGCCACCCAGCGCTCACCTGATGCCATGCTGCCTGTGCTGGGGTGGCCTGGGCGGAAGGGCGCAGGGCCGGAGGCCACACTGCTGGCGACGGAGCTTGGGTGGGAGGCCTCGGCAGCCGAGGAGTCAGCTGTGCCGGGCACAAATGCGCTGGGGCGGGCAGCCCCTGGCGCGCCAAAGGCGGGCACTCCCGGCCGCCCAGCGGCGCCAAACTGCAGCGCACGCTGGGGCGCGCCAGGCGGCAGGGGCGGGCGGCCCATCATGGGCGGTGGCGGCAGAGCTGCCTGCTCATCCGCAGGTGCCGCAGTGTCGCCTGCTGGCTGTGCCCCACTGCCTGCCTCTGCGCCAGCCACAGGCCAGGTGGGCTGCGGAATGCGGGAGGGCGGCTGCTCTTCACCAGGCAGCGGAGGCGGGCCACCCGCATGCGCCTGGATTTGAGCTGGCGGCTGTGGCAGCTTGCTGTCATCGGCGGCTGCCTCTGCCACACGCGGGACGGCGTAGACAGCCTTGATAGGGGAGCCCGCCGCGCCGGGCGGGGGCGGCAGCTTCAGCGGCTGCAGGCCTGCAGTGCAAAGGTGAGAGGTGCAGGCCAGCGGGTTAAGAGGTGGGAGCGCATGTGCAGGTGATTCTGCAGGGGCACAGAGCCAACCTGCCACACCACCGCACAGCACCTGCCCCGCATGTATATAAATGGTGCCGCACCTGGAGGTGCCCACACAGACGGCGGGGGCGGCAGGGCTCCAGGCGGCGGCTTGGGCGCCGCAGCGACTGGCACAGGCGGCGGCGGCAGGGCCTCAGCCACATGTGCCAGCTCGTCTGCCACAGCCAGGTCCGCAGCCGGTGGGGCAGCCTCCCCAGCTGCCTCCTGGCTGTAGGGCTCCTCCGTGCCGCCATTGGCGGCCTCCTGCAGCAAGAAGCACAGCAGCAGGGGCAGCACATGCTCAGAGTGCTTGTGTGGATTCGGCATGGCATGGTTTTGCTGTGTTGCAGCCTGCTCTTGTGCCTGCTGTCTGCCCTTGTCCCATCACAAACCTCCCTAGCCTGTCGCACCTGGCCGGCATAGCCGCCCTCCTCGCCCCCAGCATAGCCTTGGGCATAGTACTCCTGGCTGTAATAGCCCTGGTCCTGCTGCTGGTACTGCTCAGCACCAGCCTCCGCACCATACTCTGCTGCTGCTGCAGCGGCGCCGCCCTCGGCATCTCCCTCGCCGCTGCCCCAGCCGCCAGCAGCGCCCCAGTCGCCGCCGTACTGCTGGCCATCATACTGCTGGGCAGCTGCCTCGCCATACTGCTCCATGTGGGGCTGCACGGCGGCGCCGCCCTCAGCATCTAGCTCACCGCCGCCCCAGCCCTCGCCAGGCTCGCCCATGCCAGGCTGCGGGTATGGCTCGTACTCCTGCTCTGCCGCCTCAGCACCCGCCTCTGCCTCGGCCGCCGGCAGCGGCATGTCGCCGCCATCCCAGCCGGCTGCCCCTGCGTCCTGCGCAGGTGCCGCCTCTTCCGCTGCCACCTCGGGGGCGGGCTGCGCTGCCGCTGGCCGGGGAGGCTGCCACGCGCCGGGCACTGGGGCTGGCGGCAAGGGGCCCAGTGGCGGCGTGGGCAGCATGGACTTGAAGGTGGGCTGGCCCAGGGGCAGCACACTGCGCATGGCAGCCTGCACCTCTGGCGAGATGGAGCTGCTGGCATCAGTGGTCAGGTTGCGAGCAGGGCCCGCGGAGCCTGTGAGTGAAAGTGGGCATGGAAACTTCCAGCAGTGAGAGCGCAGCATGGCATGCAGCGGAACCTGCAGTAAGTTGTCACAACCTTGCCTCAAACAGCTCCCACTGGGATTCATACAGAATGCCACTGCTTCAACCAGAGCAAGCAGCAGTGGCACCTCTCTGCCCAGCCCTACCTGCGTTCTCCAGATCAAAGCGCTTGGAGCCGGGGACCGGTGGCGGGCGGAGCGTCTCTGGCGTGTTGGTGGGCGAGCTGCTGCCGCCGTACAGGGGGTTGGTGTGCGGCAGGCCAAAGCCCAGAGCGGGTGGCGGCGGCAGCTTGCCACGCCCGGCGGCTGGCGCGCTCGACTCGAAAGGCGACTGTGGGCTGACCAGGCCGGAGCCGTCGCCCTGCAGGTGCTGCTCCTGTGAGCCCGGCTGTACAGGCTGCTCTGGCACCTGCTGCTGGGGCGCGCCGGGCTTGAAAAGGCCGGGCCCCGCGCCGCCGCAGGGCGCGGGGCGCGGCAGGAATGGGGGAGGCCGTAGTTTGTCCATCGCCTCGCCTGCGGGTCATGGATCGGATGGGTGGGTGCGCTGAGGCTTCCCCAGAACGAGCCGAGGTGCCGTCTGCCCCAGCAGCGCAGCTGCGCCCCTGGGCGCTGATCAGGCATCACGCTGGCAATGGCAGAGCGCCTGCAGCTTGGCTACGGGGCTTGCAAGCGAGTTTGGGTCTCCTGGTTTGGAATATCGACCCGCTGCTGGCCTGCCCACCTCTTCTGCGGCAGTGGCGCCGCTCGGATCAGCCGTGCGTCGCCAGTGGAGGCTGCGCGCTCTCCCTGCAGCCACTCAACACTGCCCTCGTCTACTGCAGGCAGCTGCACGCTGCAAGTGCGCTGCAACAATGCAGCGAGTGATGTGGGATTGAATGCAGCCGCGGCTGGAGGTTGCAAAGCAGCCCGCACCGCTGCCACGCCTGCTGCGTCGCCCGTCGGTTCAGCTGCCGGCGGCCCACCACCTGCACCACCCCTCTCAGCAACTCTACACGACGTGTCAAGTGTGCAATTGATTTAACACCAGTAGCTGAATCATAATGAGTCGGTCAGAGTGCCCGTCAGAGGGCGTCAACGGCAGCACAGGGCAGCAGGCAGCAGCAAAGCGGCAGCAGCAAAGTGAGCAAGAGCAGCAGATGGAAGCATCAGGAGTCCTCAAGATGCCTTGCTGCTCAGCCCAACCATCTCGAAGAACTCCTTCTCCAGCTGCGAGAGAATCAGGGCAAGATCAGGCGGCAGCATGAGTGGCGCATGCGGCCTGCCGTTGGCCGGCCAGCGCTGCTCCACTCCCCAACCGCCGCTCGCACAGCCCTGCCCACCAATTCCACTCTTAAGCGACGCCTACCAACTGTCCCACCCTACCCCTGAGCTCCCGACCCTCCCCACCTGCGCCAGGTCCTCGTCGGTGGTGTGGTCCAGCGGCTCCGCAGTCTTGGCGGCCTCCTTGCGCGCCTTGGCCTTGGCCTCCTTGGCGCTCTTCTCCAGGTTCTTCTCCCGGCTCGACTCGCGCTCCAGCATCTGCAGGGGGTGGACAGCAGCCAATGGGGATGGGGGATGCAGCAAGAGTGTGATGGCAAGGCTGCTAGCTTCAAGTCAAACAGAGATGGTTGTAACGTGGCAGGCCAGGAACTGCAGGCTTGGCTGAGTGAGTACAGGGGAGAGCAGAGGGCACATCGGCAGCAAACTGCTTCATTCAAGCCCAGCCTGCCTGCTGTGATCCACCCAGCGGCACTCTCACAAACTCACCGCGCTGATCACGGCGCGCTCGTTGTCCTGGGGCTCCACCAGCCCCTCCGACAGCTGCAATATGGTGACGGCGCCGTCCGCCGAGCCGACGCCTGCAAGCCGCGGCGCGGCGCCGGCCTGCGGCGCCCACGCCGTTAGCGGGCAGTCTGCCACGCGCACTGTCAGCACCGACTCCTTCTGCTTGAAGTAGTAGTCCCAGGCCTCCAGCGTGCCGGCGTGGGTGGTGGTGTAGAAGACGCCGGGGCGGGTGGGGCTCCACCCGCCGCCGGTGAGGTAGGAGGCGTTGTAGGGCGACACCACGATGGGCGTGCGCAGGTCCTCGTTCCACACCCGCGTCGTCCAGTCGCCCACAGACAGGAAAAACTTGGGGAAGAAAGGGTTGCGGGACAGCGCGTACACCGCGCCGTGGTGGCCTGTGCACACAAGTGTGGGAAGGGCGGGTGTGTGGAGGAGGGAGCCAAGAAAGAGCATGGTCAGCACGGCTTGGGTGACGGCGGGCAGCCTCACATGATCTTTTGACAAGTGGTGGGCAGAGGCTGTGAGTTTGCAACCTTGCCAACACCAGCCCACCCACCGGTGTAGGAGCCGGTGACGCGGTCGCTGGGGTTCTTGGCCTTGCGGTTGCCCGCCAGGATGGCGCCCTGCTCCGTGCCCACCATGAACTTGGTGGGCCCCGCCTGCGTGCAGGGTGGGCAGCAGGGCAGGGGAGTTGACATGGAATCTACATGCAGCAGGAGGCCTGCCCTTGCAACCTTGGCAAAGGCGGAGCAGCCCCAGTTGGCCCACCCCTCCCACCTGGCCCCCTGCCTGCCCACCTGTGGGCTGTACTCCACACACATGCCGCCCAGCACCGGCTGTGCGTCGCCGCTGCCGCGCTCCCGCAGCGTCAGCGCCTCCAGCGGCTCGCCCAGCTTGCGCAGGTCCCACCACAGCACGCTGCCGTCGGTGGAGGTGGACATGAGCTCGCTGCCCGTCTTGGACTGCGTCCACGCAAAGTCGTGCACCGCATCGTGGTGGCTGCGCTCCACGGGGGTGGCGTCCACCGGCGCGCTGCCCTTGCGCAGGTCGAAGAAGGTGACCTGCCCGTTGTACTGCCCGCCGCCCACCAGGTTGTGGTCCTTCAGGTTGTAAGCCAGCGTGACCAGCGGCACAGGCGCCGCTAGCGTGGCCTCCGGCGCCGAGGGGTTGGCCGCATCCCACACGTGGCTGGCCGCTGGCATGCCCGCCGGCTGCCGCTGGAACTCCAGCACCGAGTAGGCCACCGCCAGCTTGCTGGAGCCGTCGGGGTGCCAGGAGATGGCCTGCGCGCCGCGCCGCACGCCCGCAGGGTCCCGCAGGATGGTCACCGTGCGCGTCGACGGCGGCTCCAGCGCATGCGGCGGCGGCAGGTCTGCAGAGTGGCATGAAGTACGTTGGCTGGTTGTGCTGTGTTGCCTGGCTTGGACTGCCCAGACTGCCCATAGCATGGCTGGCTGAAAGTCACCCAAACGCAGACCGCTTGCTGGCCAGCTGCACCCAGCTGTCACCTGCTGCTGCTGCCACCACCGTCTTTCCAGCCTCACCACCCCAGCACCCACCTGCAAAGTACTCCTCGTAGATGTCGATGGCGTTGTTCTGCTTGATCAGATCCTCCACCAGCCCGCCCAGGCGCACCACGGTGCGGATGTAGTCCTCATCCTTCTCCACCTTCTTGCGGAAGCGGATCACCTGTGGGGGGCAGGGGGTGGGCAGGAAGGATCAATCCAATACCACTGGCGGCGCAGCGAGCAAGCCACCACTGATTCGGCGGCAAAGAGTGATTGACCACATGCATAACTGGGTGATGGTGACATGCCAGCTTTCCGTACTGCCAGTTTGCCAGTCCTGCGTGCGCAGACGGCCCAGCCACAGCACCACACCACGTGGGTGCAGGTGCTCTGCAAGCTGTGCAGCAGCCCGCCCACCTGCTCCGCCTCAGTGTGGTCCACCTCCTTGGGCCAGCCGCCCTCCACATGGTTCATGCCGCGGCTGACCGTCACAACAGCCGTGGTGTTGACCTGCAGCAGGGGCAGGAGCAGCGAGGATCAGTGGCTGAGCAGCAGGGGACAGGCAGCCGGTGGCGCCCACCCCAGCGCCCAGCGCACCTCATGCTCCGACATGTCAGCTGCTGCCTGCACGGCGGCAGAGGTCTGAGGCTTCACTATCCACGCCTTGGCATGCTCTTCATTGGGCCGCAGGTCCAGCAGCAGCTGCAGCAAGTGGGGGCGACAAGCAGGAGGCATGCACGGCGGCGTGACGGTGAGCAAGGGGCAGCGATGTGTGGATGCCAGCAGATGCGCAAAAGTGTCCCAATATCAACGCCAGCATGTCTCACCTCTGCCCCTTGGTCTGTGAAGTGCGGGTGCCGGCCGAATTGCCGCCGCTGCTTCACGTACCGGTGGGCAACCTGCGGCGCAGTGGAGGCGGCGGCGGCAGGTGGCGGCGGCGGCATTGGAGGCGGTTGGCGGATGGGCCGCTGGCGGGCGCTGTGAGACCTCTTGCGATGTCCCGCGCCACCAATTCCGCTCGGAACAGGCCGCAGCGCGCACCTCCATTCTCGCGCCTTGGTCAGCGCGCCTCCTCTGCACGCCCAGCTGCCGTAGGAGAGATGACAGCTGTCGCCAAACCTCGAATAAACTGAGAAAGCCGCTGCCCGTTCCCCACGGGGCCCTTGCTGCCCATGCGCTGGTGTCCAAGCCCCTCCGCCTCCCCACTCTCCCCTGCCCCTCCAACCGGGACCATACAGCAGGGCCATTTACAAGTTCAGGGCAAGTTAGATTATACTCCTATTGCAGGGCAAGTTAGATGTAACTCTGGGATGGTAAACCGTGTTGCCAGCCAGAGTGCGGGAGGCTGTGCGACTGCCGGAGAGGGTGGGAGGGCTGCTAATGTGCAGCGGCAAATGAGGATGAGATGCAGAAAGAAAAGGTAGTATGTAGGCTTGGAGTGGAGAGGTAGCGATAGCAAAAATGTAGTCTTGGGGGTGGGCGGTGCACTCAACACAGAGGGGGCTTGTAAGCAGGGAGGGATACATCGAGAGGCTACATGGCGCGGGTCAGCCGGTGTGCAATGCATTGCCGCCGCCGCCGGCCGCCAGCTGGGAGGCCGGCAGCTCGCGGTAGGCGGGCATTGTCAGGTCGTCTGCGGGCGCATCAGTCGGAGGGGGATTCTCCAGCGGTGGCAGTGGCTGCGAGTGTGAGTAGCCCACGCTGAGCAGCCTGGATGTGGCGTGCGCCAAGCGTGGCGCTGCCACCAGCAGCACAAACGCCGCCGCCAGCACTGCGGCATTTCGTCGCAGGATCATGCCTCCTAGCCTGCGTAACCACAAAATGGGCATCGTTTACGGTGTGTTAGGGGCAGAACTTCAGCAAGGCCAGGATCAGCCGACGCCGGGGGCGCCGCGAGGCGGCGGCGCCGGCTGGGTCAACAGAGCCCCGGCGTTACAAGCCCCCGGCCCCAAGCTGACTCCTTGCGCCTGCGCGCCAGGCGCACGCCGGAAATTTGCGGCGGGACGCTCGTGCAAGGCACCAGGCCTCTCACTTTGCTGGGCCGTCGGCGGCTTGCCCGCCCCCCGACGGCCCGCAAATTTCCAGATCTGCTTCATTTCTACACAAGCTGCCACCCCCACAGGGGCCCCTGCGCGGGGCGCCTCGAAAGGGTCCCTCACCTGAGCGGGTCGACGCCCGGCCAGCGCTTCGCAGATAGAGGACGGCAGGGATCTATCGAAGGGAGGGGCCGGTGAGCTTGCCGGGCCCAGAGATGGGCAAAGAACCCCAGATGCCAGCTGGATGCGCCAGCGAGTCCACGCATGCGCAGATGCCACACATTGTCAAACAGATCAACAACGAAATCACAGCCTGTTCCTTGCTTCAGAAATGCTGGGACGCGTTGGCAACTCATAGGCATCCTAACCCACAACTGTGGCACCATGCAAGGCAGGCAGCCCTGCGCTGGGCCCTGAAGGTGGCTCTTGCCACCCGGCAAAGCTGCAACAAAGTTTGGGAGTGGGTTGCTGCACCATGAGCCACCACCGTGGCCGCCATAAGGGATGTGTGGGATGAGGATGAGAAAGAGAGCGTCACCAGCCCTGGGCAGCCTCCGGCAAGGATCCGCACCGCACCGCTGCCTCAGTGGCAACACCTGGCTTTGCCACACCTGCACAAGCTGCCATCCGCAGGTCCGAATCAAGGTTTACAGGAGTTGCACATCATTCAGGTTGCCAAACAAGAGCAGTTTGGAAGAGATCCAAGGGATGAAAGTATGCAAGACAAGTTGTCACAGGGATCGCCAGACTCGCAGCGGTCATGGAGCTGCTGCCAAGTGCCAGAACGGCACATGCCAGGGGTGGGCCAGGCAACCGTAGCAACTGCCCCGCCGAGCTACAGCTGTGCTTGGCAGCCTATTTGGTTGCGCAAACCACCTTATCCACGGTATGGTCCAGCCGCTGGCCCAGCTGCAGCATGGGGAGCGGATGGGTGGCAGCAGATGGGAGGCGCAGCACGGGCCTGCATCGGCGGGCATTTGCAAGCAGCCAGGACAGCGCGGGGCCCACAGCCCACAAGCAGTGCCTCACCAGCATGGCAGCGATGAACAGGAAGGCTTTGGGCTGCAGCGAGGCGAGTGCGACCAGGCCGGGGCCAGGGCAGATGCCGCCCAGCCCTGCACAGCAGGGGCAGCATGCAAGAGCAGCCGTGAGGAGGGACACGATGCAAGAGCAGCTGTGAGCAGGGAAGGAAGTATTTTGTTGCAAGCCTAGCCTGTGGAAGGCTGTAACACGTCCTGATGCAGCTGCGGCCACGCGGAAGGATCCGAGTAACCAGCATCCCCACAGGCAGGTTCGCACTCACCCCAGCCGGCGCCAAACAGCAAAGCGCCCCAGACCAGGTTTCCATCCACCGCCGTCTTGCTGGGCAGCTCGTAGCAGACGTTGGCCAGCGGGTGTCCTCCGCTGCGCACATGGCGCAACGCCCACTGGAAGGCGGGGAGTGCTAGCAGCAGGGCGCCGCCCATGACGCACATGAGGGAGGGGTCAAACGTGCCGGCGATGACGGACAGGAAGCCTGGCAGGTGGGGGCGGATGGAGCGGTGCAGCAGTCAATGGGAGGGTTGACCGCCTGCCGTGGAGCCAGCGCAAATCCATCAACAACAGGGAGGCAGGAGCACGGCCAAACCAGCCGCCGCCCGCACCCCCTCTCACCCGCCACCTTGGAGGGCTTGAGCATGCCCGACACGCCGAGGCCCAGCGCGAACAGCAGGCCGATGAAGAGGTCGGCGGCAGTGCTGAGAGCCGCCAGCTTCTGCGCATCTGGCAGCGCGGCAGGCGGCGTGCCAGTCAGCGGCGTGCGCTCCACCTGGCTAGCCTCTGATAGCTCCTCCTTGACCACGGCAGAAGATGCCCGCGCCGGCGCAGTCAGCCGCCGCGCCGCCAGTGCCAGCACGCTGGTGGTGACAACGGCTGCCGCCAGCAGGCCGGCCCCAAAGCGTGCGGTGGGAGTGAGCGGCAGCGACGCAGCCAGCGGAGCAAGGCCGCCAGGCAGGCCAAACACGCCTGCGAAGCAAAGGGCAGAGGTCTGGTGAGGCTTGATTTGTTGCTTCAAGTGCACAGTGCCGAGTTGCATGTCTTGTATTGCTGGACTTGAACTCAGCGCATGCCTTCCTTGCCCCAAGCTGCACTCACCCTACGGTCATAACCTGCTGCCCCCACTGACTCACCCGCTGTGTCCGCCAGCCAGGCGGTGACCGCGCCCGAAAACATGAACGAGCACGTGGCGACAAAGCTGCGCATGCTGAGCCGCGCGTTGCCGCAGATGCCGTGTCCGCTGGTGCAGCCGCTGCCGCGCGCCGTGCCCAGCCCCACCAGCAGTCCAGCCAGCGCTGCACGCGGCAGGCTGTACGCCTCGGGGAACATCTCAAAGGCGGTGGGCAGCAGCGTGCGCAGCAGGAGGCCGCCGGCCAGCAGCCCCACTACAAAGGCCACACGCCACGCCTCGGTGAAGCCCTTAAGCAGGCCGTTCACCGCGCCGCTGATGCCCAGGATCCTGCGGCAGTGTGCAAGGGGCGCTGGTTATCGGGTGGGTCGAGTTGCGCATCAAGCATCGCACAGCTGCCCCCCTTTACCTGCCTGCCAAGGCAGTGCTCCGTGGGCACCTGCGGGCCCCAACCCGGGCGATCACACTCGCGCATGAACCCGCCCGCCCACCTGCCGGTGATCTGCAGCTTGGCAAAGGCCAGCAGGCCCAGAGTGAGGCCGCCCAGGCCCGATTCCACAGGCGTGAACAGGAAGGGCGCGGCCGCCATCGAGCACGTCGACATGTTGCTGCTGCGGCGGCTGGGGCGCGGCCGGCAGGCTGCATGAAGGGAAGATGGAACAGTCTGTGCTGGTGTTGAGTGCGTGAGGCTACAGAGTGTCGAGGCTGAGGCACATGGCGGCAGTAGAAGCAGTGGTGCAGGCGGCGGCACTGGCGGCGGCGGCAGCAGCGGCAGGGCGTGCAAGCTTAACGGCACAGCAGCACGCCACCCAGCAGCTGCAGCATCTGTAAACCCACCTGGTCGAGCAGGCAGCCGTGAGACGCTGGAGCCGGCGGCGCGGAGCGGCACAGCCCTGGGCGTCACTAGGAAGGCTGCAGACCGGCTGATCAGCTGCATGTGAGACTGATGAACACTGGGCAGCCGCGATCGCGCCGCGGGAGAGTAGGCGGTATGACGAGAGTCGGTCAGCTTCTGCTGGCACCACCTTTGGAGGCTTACAAACCTGCAGAAGGGCTGCACAATGCCATCCAGACAGGCGTGTGTCCGTGGACCTTGGGCCCAGACTGCCGCGGCGGCGGGCCTGCCCCTGCTCGGCCAGCCGCGCAGGCGCCGATGTTGCTTTTGCCCCCACGACACAAGCCCAGCTTCAATCCTTCACAGTGCACGACATGTTACATCATGGCCGCAGCACGGTTGTGTCGGCCAGCCCTGCACCCTGGCAGGCTTTCCAGGGCAGCGTCATGGCCCGTGCCTGCTGCGCCTGCCAAAGCTGTGCTTCTGCCCAGCGGTGGCAGGCAGTGCATCTTGCCTCACTTGAGCCGAAAGCGGATGGGGCCCTTGATGGTGCCCCCGGGGTCCAGAACCTGCCCCTTCTGAGTGATCTCCAGCACGCCCCTCGCTGCCAGCGCCCGCCCAACCTGCCGCGTGAGGTCCATCAGCTCGCGCCAGCGCTTTGGGAAGGCAGCCCGAGGCGCCTCGCTGGGTCAGCAGGTGGCCCCTGGCTTGCGCTTCCGCAGTATCTCTAGGATCGTGCGCTCCAGTGCCTGCTGCTCTGTGCTCGCCTCCTCCTCCTGTGGATGCAACGGAAGGGCAGGTAGCGGCAGGTCCCTGGCAGGCGGTGAGAGGCAGGCTGTGATCATTGTCAAGCCTGAAAACCACATATGTCTGCCAAGTTGCACGACCAAGCAGCTGACAGAGGGATGTGCCCTTGCCGTGCTCAATCCAGCATTGTGTGTGCACAGCAACCCCAAGCGCGGGGTTTCACCTGTGGAGCGGCGACACGGTCAGCGGGGTCGCCAGCGGCGCCTGGGGGGCTGTCGTGTTCAGCGCTCTCGTCCAGTCTCTCGTGGTCGCTGCCGCCGCCATCCTGGCTGGCCGCAGGGCCTGGAGAGCCTCCCTGCTCCTGCCGCCGCCGCTGCCGCCGCTGCTCTGGCTGTGCCTCTACAGGCCCGGGCTGCTGGCTCGGAGCTGTGGATCTTCGCCGCTTCATTATTCTGCTTCCAAATTTATAGAGGCCGCTTCTCCGCTTGCAAAAGGGGTCCACTGCCCTGCTGCGCTAGGAGGCCACAAAGGAACGCCGGGTTTGCACCCTGGG
>VFQQ010000573.1_pt1 | contig 69063 bp, 125 predicted proteins | sample 3512341 | NCBI WGS metagenome assembly VFQQ01 (sample SAMN10412373, study PRJNA504923) | tailings metagenome | isolation source: Relicate 2 Philex TSF1 revegetated site | place: Philippines: Tuba, Benguet | collected 2017-08-29
CACAGCACAGCACAGCACAGCACAGCACAGCACAGCACAGCACAGCACAGCACAGCACGGCACAGCATCAATGTCTCACGTCGGCGCCGGCACCCAGTGCGGTGAACAGCTGGGGCACAAAGAAGACGATCGCGTTCAGCATGCACCCACCATTGCTGGAATGTGGGGATAAGGGAAGAGAGCACCAGCTGGGGGCGGTGCGCACGGCGGAACAGCGCCCGCCAGGCCTCCAGCTGGGGCACCGCCGCGGCGGGTGTAGCTGCATCTGCAATGTCGGCCAGCTCAGCGTCCACAGCAGCGGTACCGCGGATGCGCTCCAGGACGGCGCGCGCCTGGGCGGGGTGGCCACGCTCCATCAGAGAGGCCGGGGAGTCTGTTTGGTGGGGAAGGAGGGGCAGGGACGGAGGGGCGCTTTGGCAGAGTGGATGCAAAATGTCTTAGAGTCATGTGGATGTGACACCTGTATCAACCCAACTTGCGGCATGGTCCGCCTGCCCAGCTCTTCGGCGAGCGGCCAGCAACAGGGCAGCCCTCCCGAAGCCCCACCTGGCAGCAGCAGGCCGCCCAACATGAGCAGCAGGGCGGGGGCGCAGGCCAGGCCCAGCCCCAGGCGCCAGCCCCACTCCTCGTGACGCAGGCCGTAATTGATGAGCTGCGCAGGGAGAAGGTCGACAGGACTGGGTTGGACACGGAAGTTGCGGCAGCTGCCAAGCAGGTTAGGATGGGTGCAACAGTTGGAGAGCTGAGCAGTCAGGGGAAGAATGGGTCAAGGCGGCGGCTCGCCGATGGCCCAGCCCACTAATGTCCCTCCCAGCCCAGGCTTTTCGAACCCACCCCACCCACCCCAGCCCAGCCCAGTGCTGCCGCACCTGAGCAGCCAGCACGCCGGTGGTTGTGGCCAGCTGGAACAGAATGTTGAGCGCCCCTCGAACAGACGCGGGCGCCTGCAGCAAGTTGCGAATACATGGATGTGTGGGTCAGAAGGCAGGCTGCTGGGGCACTTGCTAACACTGCTTCGGCTGAGCATGCACAGCACCATCGGCATGATGAAGCGCCAGGCTGCACTTGAAACTGAAACCGTTAGAACTGCACGGTATGTAAGGCGGCACACCACCCAGCGCTCCGCACCATCTCCGAGAGGAACAGCGGCACTGATTGGTTGGCAAAGCCCACTCCGAAGCCCAGCGCCACTCGGCCCACAATGAGCATTGCAAGGTTTTGGGCGCCCGCGTTCAGAGCGCCGCCCATCAGATACCTGGGAGGCATGGAATGGCATGAAGGAAGGGCAGGCGCGTGGATGGTAAGGCGCAGGATGCTTCAGGGCCCACCCTCAAGACCTTGTAAAGGTTGCACTCAGGCCGACATTGGACTGCAGAACTTCCCGCCATCCAAACCCAAACAGTTGTATCGCCCTGCTCACCACAGCCCTCCAAGCAGCATGGAGGTCTTGCGGCCGAAGCGGCGGGTGATGTACCCCGCCGGCAGCGCGGCGCACATGGCGGCCAGGAAGAGGGAGGATGTGAACAGCGCCAGGGTGGGGCTGTTGAACTCGCAGTCTGAAGGTGGGGAAGGATGTAGCAGGGCTGTCAGGCACTGGAGGACGGCACGCAATGGCAACCAGATTGACTTGGACTGTACAGGCAGGGAGATTACATTGATGTCGCCCATGCGGCATGCACGTTGGTCATGCTGGTTTCTCACCACCCAATCAGCGCTCACAGGGGTTGCCGCTGCCATCATCCCGCTTGTATGCCACCTTGCTCTCATAGCTGCACGCACAAAGTCACCACGGTGGTTTTAAGAGCAGGGGTTAGCGTGGCAGTGCCGGCAGGAGGCAGGCTGCACTGCGAGCACTGATGGGATCCCAGCAAAACGGGCAGCAGCTATGCTGCGAAGGCTGCTGTATGCGCCGGCCCTGTTGCAAGCATGTTCAAGCATCAAGCGTAGGTCAACGCACACATCTGGGAAGAAGCGCTTCAGAAAGTCGCTCGAGGCTTCAACACCGCCGGTCACCCCCTGCAGTGCAGCGGAGCGGGCAGAGCGGCAGCTGTGGCATGGCATCAGACGGCGTGAGCGGCAGACTCTGTCCCCCGATCCTCAGTTTTGTGGAAACCACAAACAGTACTACTGAGCGCACCAGATCGTATCCAAAGAGCAAGCCTGCCAAAGGGAGTGGGAAGGGCAGGCAGGGATGTTGGCACGTTGATTGGCATGGGAGAGGTGGATTCGGGCAGGTGGGAATATGGCAGGCTAGCCTGAGCAGCTCCCAACCAGGAAGTAGCAATGCTCACTCTCACTCTCCACCTGCCCACCCACCCAGCCGCATGCGCACCTCCGCTCGACGCCACGATGGCTGTAAAGAGCACATACCACGTCACACCGCCTTGGTACTCCGCAGCGCGGCCGCCGCCGGCAGGGGGCACAAAGCCGCCACCCATTTTGCTGGCTCCTCCGCAACGAGGAATAATCTGCTGCTCTCAGCAGTAGGGGTGATGGCAGCGGGAGTGCGGCAACGGCAGCGGCTGTGACCTGTCAACGGCAACAGCACGAGCAAAGAAGCTGCTCTGTTTGCGCGCAGCAGGACAGGCCTTCCAAGGGGCGTGTGGCAAGGCAAACGAGCAAGTGGGCCGCCGAGGGGGCTTCTGCACACCCTGGCGGCAAACAACACGCATAGTGCCCCTCCAGCTCATCAGTGGAGGCTAAGTACGGCTGCAGAACGGGGCGCGGCCCTCTGCCTTCAGCCGCCGCTCGCCACCGCCCGCCAGCTGTGGCAGGTTCTGCCACCTTCCTGCTCGCCTGCTGGGCCTCCGTGAATAGCCACATTGCACGCATCAGTACTCTTCTGCAGACTACGGGGCGTCAGGAGTTGTCTAGGGCGCCCGGTGCCAAAAAGGAACAAAGTTTAACTCTGGATTTCCTTGCTGTGCCCCTCCGTCTCCCTGTTGGCTGCGTGCCATTGCCATTTAGCGCTCACCTCTGCTTGCGGGCCGCTACCTTACAATCTGGCAACGCAAAACCGAACCAGATTTAGGTCTGCCTGGGATGCACCGCGCGGCAGAGCAGCGGGTTCATGGCTTGTGCACAGAGCGACCCTGGCCCCAGCGCAGGGCTTCACAGCCGTGTGCAACCCCGCAGTGGGCATGCCGCGGTCACGTCCCTCTGAATGCCGGCGCGTCCAGCATCATGCGTGCAAACATCTTGGCCTCGGAGGGCTCGTATCCAACCTGGACGGATGCGGCAGGCGGGCAGCCGGCCAGCGTGACACGAAGTGCGCAGCACAGTGTGACAAAAAGTGTGCAGCAGGCAGCCAGGTCGGCCAGCATGATGTACTGAGCACAGCAGGCAAGCAGGCTGGCAAGGACAGCCAGCGCCAAGCAGCCAGCTCAAGCCGCCGCATGCTTTCTGAGGGGTGGCCACGCAAAGGGGCTGTAGAGCAGTCGCTCATTCGTGCCCCGATGTGTGGAATGCCGGCATTCCATGCACTCCAAGTCATTACCAGCAGCAGTTCCTTGTCCCATACCAGACCCAACAGCAGCAAGACCTACAGCAAGACCAGCAGCCAACAACACTTGCACCAGCGATGCTTACCCAGGGCGCCACCGCCGCCTCTGCGCGCTGCCCTGCCTCGTAGTGCTGCCGCGCCGCCGCCACGTCAACGTTCTGTTGGGCAGTGGGCAGCAGCACGAGGGGCGCTGGTGAGCTGTGAGAGCGACCTTTTAACAATGAGCAGCACCAGGGTACCACAGCAGCTTGCCGCTCCCCCCGAAGCGGGCAGGCGGGTTCTCAACAGCTTGCAGAGCCGCCGGCCAGCCGTGCATAACCAGGCCCAACAGGGGCAGCACTGAAGCACTCACAGGGCCGTCTTGCATGAGCAGGTCCAGTGCCAGTGCATAGTGGCTGTCCGGCACGCTGCACAGGGGTAGGCAAGTCAGCGGGCGGATGTGGGTGGTGGCATCAGGTCAGGCACAAGCAGCTACAGCGGTGTGTAGGGGCAGGGCCCATGTGTTCGGCCCCGCCTAATCAAGGCCCGCTCAATGAAGGCCAGCAGCCCAATCAAGGCCAGCACCTGCGGTGGTCTGGCGGCGCCAGCTCCAGAAACTTGGCATGGTCAGCCGCCGCCAGCTCAAGCCGCTTCAAGTTGCTCAGCACCCGGGCGCGGGTGTAGTGCAGGCCGCAGGGCCCGCCCGCCTGGATGGCCTTGGTAAGCGCCTTGAGTGCCATCTGGCGATCCGAGCGCAGCTGGCGCCAGGTGGCCTTGCTGCGGGGGTGGGGTGGCGCGCTGTGCACACTTGTCGGGGCTCAGCAAGCTCAGCAGGATCAGCAGGCATTGCCGGTGATTGCATTGTTGTGGGCAGTGAGGCGGCAGGCAAGCTCAGCCACTCCGCGGAACGGCCGACCAGAGTTGCAGGCCCTGAGGCGGCCGCACGCTGCAGTGCTCCCTGCCCAGCTTGCCAGCCCACAGGAGCTGCAGCGTCCCCCCTCCCTTACGTGTAGTGGATGTACCTGCAGGTAGTGTTGGGGGAAGGCGGGCAGCAGAGGTGGGCTCCCGCAGTGCAACACCTGCCGCTTGCCGTGCTTGCTGGGCCACAGAGCATGTACCTCGCACTTTGACGCATACAGATGACACCTTGGCTGCGCCCTCTTCCCAAAACAGCGGCTCTGACAGACTTTGCACAGCCCCAAGGCAATTTCCCCAACTTCACTTGCCAGCTCTCAGCGTGCTTGTCAGCCAGTGCATCCAGCTTGCGCCCTGCCTTGACATCGGTCAGCTTGATGGCTCGCGGGTCGGACAGGCAGAAAAAGGCGAGGCCTGCAGGGGTGTGGAAAGAAGGAGGAAGGGGAGGAGGAAGGAGAGGATGAAGATGCACGGAGATGTCATTGACAAGGCGCAAATTCTGAATGCACGCATCTCGTGATGCAGGCTGCTTGGGACAGTTCACAAACCAACCCCAGCGCCCAGCCAGCGCGGCCGTGGCCAGACAGAAAACTCACAGCCGCTGAGCAGCACTGCCCCTGCCCCGCTCACCTGATGCCACTGCCAGGGCGTCCACCCTGGGGTCCTTCTCACAATCCAGCAGGGCCTGCAGACAAACCACAGCTCGGGTTGAAAGGATCGCTGTCGCTGGATGGGGCCACCGCTAGAGAGACTGCGGCCGAGGGCCCGGCCTGCCATAGACTGCAGCGGCGGGCATGCCATGCTGCACACTCTGCTGCATGTCTGCCAGGGGCTGGTCAGTTGACGCGACGTGCACCTCTAGACAGCCCCATGCCACTCGAAGCTCGGGCAGGCAGCTCATGCAACTTGCAACGGCCGGCGAAAAAAACCATGCCATGCCATGCCATGCTAGGCCATGGTGATCCCATGCCATGTCCTGCCACTGCAATCCGCCACCCAGGTGCCCTCACCTCACCTGGGCCAGGTATCGGCTGAAGGCAGGGTCGCCTGCAGGGTTGAGGATGGGTGCGTCGTGCTGCACCGCCGCCCCAAATGCCTCCACGCACTGCTTTGCCTGCTTCGCACGGTACGCCTCCCAGGCCTGCAGCATGCTGCGCAGCTGCTGCAGGTCAGCCTCGGCGGTTGCATAGCCGCCGGCTCGTCCCTGCAGCTCCACTTGGGCAATCAGCTGCCGGATGCCCGAGCCCAAATCGGCAGCCATCATGGTCGCAAGTGTTCCGCGGGGATGCCCCGGGCCGCAGACGCTGCCACGCCTGGTGTAGTTCCTGCTTCCCGGGAAGCAATCGCACACAAGCTTGGGGTGAGGACAAGACAGGGCAGGCGGCAGGCATGCAGGAGCCAGTGCAGCGCCCGGGGCAGCAGCGGCAGCAGGAAGCGGCGGCGGCTGGACTCGGGCGGCGGCAGCGGCGAAAATGGTGGCGAGGGCAGCACGCGATCGCGATCCGTTACCTGCCCAAGTCAGAATGGAGGCACGAGGGCGCGTGAAAGCGATCGACTCTTCGGTTGAGTTGGCCCTTTGAGTTTGGGCTCCGTCGGCTCCCGCACAAGCTGCAGCACAAGCGGTCGAGGATAATGCAGGTGAAAGGGCGCTTCGAGGCATGCGCCAGCTGGGAGTGCTCACGCGCCGCCACGTCGGTCCGCGCCGCCATCGCACCCGCAGCATTGCCGCACCCCCCTCCTGCTGCAGCACCCGCTGTGCCTCTGCCGTCGGATATCGGTGTGCTGCAATTGTGTGGCGGGATGCGCTGATCTGAGGGTTGTCAAGCAGTGCGCTGGCCTCCAGCTTCTGCTGCCATCATCATGCATGGGGTGGGCACACCTGGAAGGGAACGGCCAGTGCACCTTGGCACCTTTGCGCTCGTTTGTGTCTGGGGGCCCCTGCCTTACAGGCTGGCAACACAATTGTGTGCCAGCCTTTGATGTCTCGTGGACTATCTCATGGACAGCGAGTTAGTTACATGGTAAAGTCAATTGAACCAGCCAAGCTGGAGGCTAGGCAAGAGTTTGGGGGCAGGTGCAGGAGCGAGGGAGAGGCAGCGAGGCAGCAGGCAGCAGGGAGAGACAGCGATACAGATTGAGCTTTGCAGGGGCAGCGTTAACGGGTCGGTCGGCAGCAGGTGCAGCAGGTGGCTGCGCTGGCCGACCAGGCAAGCTGGCTCAGTTGTTGATCCTGCACAGGCAGGTGGTGCAAGCGGAACAGAGGAGAGTCGAACGGGCACAGCAGCTCTGCAACCACCAAGCAGCCAGGCGAAGACTGCACCGTGCTGTATGGTTCCCAACCAGCTCAGAATTGGCCTTCCACAGGTCTTTATCCGCACACAACGGCAGCAACAGTATGTACCGCGTGGTGGTACACGCTCGGGCGGTGTGCACTTCCTGCCCATCCCTCCAACTGCCCATCCCTCCAACCCGCACCTGAGGCCAAACTTGCTGGTGGGACCCGCCGTCTGGCCGCGCCGGTCCGCCAAGCCGCTGCCGGGGCCCAGCAGGAACCGCTTCTTGGCCTGCGGAGCGTAGAAAAGGGCAGCATGGCACAGCGTGAGCAGCGCACAACAAGGCGCTAGCAGGAAGCGCTTCCTTGGCCGGCACAGCATACGCAAGGGCCGTAGGTAGTATGCTCACTGCACCGATGTGAAACCACAACACGCGAGGCGGCGCGGCGAATGCACAGCGGCTGGGAGCCATCACGTGACTGTTTGCTCCGCCCACCTGCAGCTCCTTGTCGTGCGCCGCAAAGCCGGTGCCGCCGCGCTGCAGCTCCATCACGTCGTCGTCACTCACCTGGAAAAAGGATTTGGAGCACAAAGTCGTTGAGACGCACAGCAGACTGAAACCAGCCTTTTTGGAACCATGCGCAGCCAGAGTTCAGTGCGCATGCAGTCGCGTTGATGGCATTCAGTAAGTGCAGACCGGGCCCCTGCTGGCTCCGCACCAACCCGGCCCACACCCACCGGCACGCCGTTGAAGGCGCCGTCTGGCCGCACACACTTCTCCCACGTCTCCTTCAGCATCACATCGCCTGAGAGGGGAAGAGTAGGGGGTGGATGTGTCATAAGTACCAAGTGTCGAGTATAGAAAGAGTGAAGTCGAAGCACGCTCCTACTACGTCTCTTTGAGCATCACGTCCCCTGGGAGGGGAAGGTGACAGCAAAGATATGTCAAACAGCAGTTTTTCTGAGCACCCATCCCCTGGAATGGATGATCAGAGCGGGGGTTGGTTCAGCAAAGTCAGCAAGCGTTTTACGTGCAGAGGTCCAATGCACCTGTTGGCTAGGCCCTGGCGGTAAGGCCTCAGCACGGCCTGCCTGTCGCCCAGGTCGCAGCCTGCTGGAGCCAACCCGGAACTGCGGCTCGCCACACCTGTGGGTTTCAGCACCACCAGCCGCGAGGCATTGATAAAGCCGTCCTTCGTCACTGGGTCCATGTGCTCATGCGGTGCTGAAAAAGCTACTTACGACCACCCACACCCTCACCTGTGGGCTTGAGAACCACCAGCCGCGAGGCATTTGTGAAGCCATCCTTGGTCACTGGGTCCATGTACTCGTGTGGCGCTCCATCAGGCACCGGCGTGAACTTGACTGCAATCAGGTCCTGCAGTGTAGAGGGAATGACGGGGGTAGGGTTGGGCACAGCAGTGTGCGGCACGGTAAGGCATGCCGCAGGGAACTGAAGCAGCAGCCCAAGACCTGGCAACTTGCAAATGCAACCACCTGTGCGGCTACTGTAGCTACATCGGCCTTGAGTTGAAGCTTGCACCACTGGCAGAGCGTGTCCATGCTGCCCTCCAGCTTCCAGGACCAGAGCCCAAAACAAAGCTCAACCAGGCAACCGGTATGTACAACTCAAGTGGTCACAATCAGCCCACCTTGAGCTTGAGCTTGGCGCCGCTGGCGGGGCACAGTGTGTCCATGGCCGGCTTCTCCAGCAGCGCCTTGGCCTCGGGCGTCTTGCCCGGCAGCCAGAACGCGCGCATCTCCTGTGGTCATTGGTTGGGGGCAGTGGTTGTGTGGGAGCAAGGGGTGAGAGCGGGTGCTGGCGGTGCCTTGGCCTCGGGCGTCTCGCCCGGCAGCCAGAACGCGAGACGCCCGAGGCCAAGGCACCGCCAGCACCCATCTTCTGAATCTCAGCATCTTCTGAAACCATTTGGTTGGGTGGCAAAGGCTAATCACATGAGAGTGGGCCCACCAGCTCTGGCGGCCAAAGCGCTGGCTAGGCACGCCTTGCCAAGCAGCGGTTCCAAGGTGCTGGCGCCGGGCTGGTCTGTTAACACCATGACACATCTTTGTGTTGTTTACACAGCCCCCCAGCCCACCTTCATCTTCTCCTCGTTGGTCTTGATGTTCACCGCGCCCGCCGCCGTCCGCTTGTCCGCCAGCAGCACCTGAGACAGAGGCGGGTGGCAGGCGAAGGGCATTGCTGAACAACAGCACACGACGCCAGCATCCCAAGCGCTGAGCACAAACCAGGTGCGGCACAGCGCGCGCAGCCAGCCCCGAGACCAGCCAGGTGCCACCCCCGCCACGCAAGCAAGCGCACCACACATCCTGCCCACTCCCCAAATCTCGCCTCGGCCTCCTCGCTAATCGTCTCCTTCAGCTTCTGAGTCAGCACAACTGCAGGCAAAGATTTACCGATTCCCGCTCCCACCAAAACCTCAAAGCCAAACTCAACCCACCTCAGCCTCCTCGCTGATCGTCTCCTTCAGCTTCTGCGTCAGCGCCTCGCTGGCGCCCATGTGGTTGGCACGGTCAAACGCCAGCAGCGCCGCCTCCTGATCAATGGCCGCCTTGTCCGCCTGGGCACAGAAATGGATTGCACGTATGCTTTTTCAGCACAAGCAAGACCAGGATGGTTCGGCCAGCAGTGCTGCATCTTGGATCGCCGCCTTGTCCGCCTTGGGGTGCGAGGGCAGAGGGGCGCAGGCGGTCTATGATGGTTCACGCATGCACCGCCGCTATCGTGCAAGCTACCTTGCAACGATCGCCCTCCGCGCCAGAAGACTGCCCACCTGCTTGCGAGCCTCCTCCGCCTGCTGCGCCTCCCACGCCGCCAGCTTGCGCTTGTTGGCCTACGCGGCGCAAAGGGCAGGGAGCATCAGAATGAGAATGCGTCGCTCACTGAAACGCACGACACACAGACGTGTGGACGCCGCAGGCCCAGCTGCCGCAGAGGGCCCCTCTGTGCAACCTGTGTGGACCTCCCTCGCAGCTGCTTCCCATGCACCCACCCACCCATTTTGCCTTTGCTTCCGCCCCAGCTGAAGACGTCATGCTTCTCCCCCAATAGTTGACCAATGCCCTGTTCAAACCATCAGCTCACCTTCTTCTGCTCCAGCAGGTTCTCCAGGATCGCCTCCCGGCTGAACAGGTAGCCCTTGGGGCTGCACACCGGGTCCTGCAAAAAAGGCACCAAGACAACACACGAATACATGTAACATGTAATGGAAAAGAAGAGCAAAGTATCCCGCAGCCAGTCGGAGGAGGCAGCAGCCGACACTGAAACAACGTGGCCTGCTGACAAACCCTGGCGAGCGCAGCGAAGCGGGCACCGCTTTTCTCACCACAGCCGGCATCAGGGTGAGGCGGCAGTCGTAGTAGTTGCCGATTGAATCCTGCATACATCGTAGGTCAATAGATAACATCGGCTGCAGAGCAAGCAAGCCGCAGTAGGCCGTGCTGCAACATTGCACCCCAGCAGCAGGCGCCGCGCCCCAGCATGTGCCCATGTACCATGTGCTGCCCCTCTGCCGACCGCCTGCGCACCTTGCCCAGCCGCTCTGTAGCCGTGCCATATCCCAGCGCCTTCTTCTCGTGGTACGTGAGGGCCTCCGAGCCCATCACTCCCGCATTCTTACTGTGCTTGCGCCCCATCCTGCGGCGCAGACGGGCAGCGTGCGGGCAGTTGGCGGCGGCAGCGGCGGCCGCGGTAGGTCATTTTTGGAGCCCCCAGGCGGCGCAGCGCTGGGTGCCTTGCCTGCCTGACGCTTTATAAAACCAACTGGCGACCGCCCGAGTCCAAGCAGAGCCGCAGCGACGCTGAAAGAGTTGCTTCCTGCTGTCGACAGGCGCTAAAAGGACACGTGCACTGTTCCTGAGAAATCTACAAGCACTGCAAAGTCTGTGGCAGTAAGCGGAGGCCCTTTGGCCTCCACCTCCAGCGGTCGCCTGAGATGCAGCAATGCAAGTGAGGCAGGCCGGGCTTCGCCGGCAATTCGCGACACCGTCAGCCTCTTTGGATCGCTGCGATTCGTTAAATAGCCCTGGGGCGACCGTCGTAGAGCTGATCAGGAAACCCCGACTTCAAGCGAGGGCTCAAGCGCACCGCCTGCTCCGTCACCCCCGCAACATGGCCACCGCGTCCACCCGAACCGTCATCAGGCGCGTCAGCATCCCCTCCGGCTTGCCTTGCCTGCCGCCACCGTCGCACAGCCAGTGCCGCCTGCCTACTGCCGCTCGCACCTGGCCCCAACTTTGGGCTGCCCCAACTATCCGCCGCTGCAGGGCCATGATGGCGGGCGGCATTGTGGTGTTTTCCAAAGCAAGTGCCTTCCTGAAGGCCGGCGGTGGGGCCATCAAAGCAGGCGCAGGTGAGTCCGCCCCGTCGGGGCCATGCAGGGCGCTGGCGCCACTTGCAACGTGTGCTGCTCGTGTCATTGTGTTGTCTCCAAACTGCTGTGATGGTTGGTCGTTTAGCAGGCCTTGCACTAATCCGATCGGAAATCCTTCACCGCACCTGCTGCAGGCCTGCTTGGGCTAGGCGGCGGAGCAGCGCTGCTGGCATCAGGGGAAAAGCCAGATGCCGATCCCAGCGCAGCAGGGCAGCAGCAGCAGCAGCAGCAGCAGCAGGCGGCAGCGTATCGGCTGCCAAGCAAGGCGATGCCACCACCAAAATGAAGGAGTCAGCACATTGGCTGCTGCTCTGAGCTGAGCTCCGGCGCCTCGGCTGGACTCCTCTGGATAGCTGCAAGTTCAAAATTACAACAGGCTGCAAAATGCCAAAGGCACAGGTTGACAGAAGCAATGAATACTGCTGACACAGAGGAAGCGCTTGCCTGTGGGTAGGCAGCACCGCATAAATTTTGGCTGTAAGTACGTTGTCCCTCGCTTGCTCATTTCTTGCTCTCGTGTGCATGCTGCCCGCTCCGCTCATATTTGTTGGTTCCTTTCTGACCGGTTCCAGCCACTGCCCGTATCAAAACACAGCTAGCTGTAAGGCATGGCCGTCCTGCAGCCAGTGGCAGCTGGGGCCTCGCAGCACTGGCACTGCTGCTGCTCAGCTGCGGCTGCCGTTGCGGCCGCTTCAGCTGCGTCGCTGCTGCCACACATGCTATGGCAGTTGATTCAGCTGCTCTCGCTGCCGCTGCTGCCGCTGGAGTCGCTGCCGCTGCCGTCGCGGGAGATGCGGGCCTCAAACAGGCTGAGGCTGTCGTCGGTGTTGGACTCGATGAACTCCTTGAAGTCCTGCATGAGAGCAGAACAGGAATTGACGGGCCAAGCAGCGGCAGAACTATTGTTATACCAGCTAGGTTCAGGCGGGTCTTGGACTCGATAACTCCTTGAAGTCCTGCTCAATCAGTGCGTGCGCAGACAGCAGGTAGCAACACGAGCAGGCACTCTTGCAGGCATGGCCGGCATCCAAAAATCAACGCCCCACCTGCATGGACACCACGCCATCGTGGTCCCGATCTGCCTCCCGCAGCGCCGCCTCCACAGTGTCAGGGAACTGCAGCAGAACAACAGAGAAGACAAGCGTGATGAGTGGGGCTGATCTCTTAGCACCGCCTCCACAGTGTCAGGCAGCTGCAGCCCGCATGCACCAACAAACCCAGCTGCCCACCCGCCAGCGTCTCCCCTCTGCCCAGAAACTTGGTGCAAGACGCACCTCGCAGCCGTCCTCGCCGCACAACAGCTGCTCAACTCGCAGCACTCAGACCCCACAAGCCCTGGCCCAATTCCGCCACGACACCCACCTCGCAGCCGTCCTCGCCGCACAGCAGCTGCTCCAGCTCCTCCGCCGAGATGACGCCGTCCCCATTCGGGTCCATGGCCGCAAAGGCGCGCTTGATCAGCACGTCCCAGTCCCGCGTGCCCTGGAACTGCAGGGGTGGTGATGATGTAAGAGGAAAACTGGTAAGACAAAATGATGCTTGATGAGCACGTCCCAGTCGCGCGTGCCCTGGAACTGCATGGGGCGTGAAGGGTGTGATGCAAGGCAAAACTGCTTGACAGCTGCAGGGTGCGATGCAGGCCTGCTGTTGCATTGGACGCGGGGCCGGGGCAGCAGGCGGCTGGCAGAACAAGAGGGGCATGGTAGGAGGACTAAGGAAGGACTGATGGCATGCTAGACAAATGAAATGCGCAGCTGCATATGTCTGCCGGCATGCCCAGGGGCGCAGGAGCTGCTTACCGAGCGCCAGTCGGCCATGGCTGCCACCCACTCCGACCAGTCGATCGTGCCGCTGTGCTGCGAGTCCAGCTGCGGTAGTTGAGGAGTGAGGCAGGGGCGCCAGAAATGTTAACTTGGCCAGGGCAGCAGCGCCCTCTTGTGTGCACACCGAACAGGCGGGTGGGCCAGCCGCCCCGGGGCATCACAGCCAGGGACACCACAGCCACACATCAACCAGACGAGTGTGTGCTCAGATAATGCCCCGGCCCACCTGCTCCGCCAGCTGCTCCACCTCGGCGGGCGACAGGTTGAACTGACCGCTCTGCAGCGCCTCCTTGAGCTGCGGAGCAGGAGGGCCGGGGCAGCAACATTGGCCGGTGTTGCTGAAAGATGAAGCCAAGCTGTGTGTGCTGGTCAATGACGGCACCTGACCACCATGCAGGGGCAGCTGGACGCCACAACCAACTTGAGTGATGTGTGCAAGGGCACACCTGCAAGAGGAACGTGGCCATCCAAATTGCAGTCTATCTGATCAAACTGCCACAACCCTCATTCCACAGCAAAAATCCACGACCGCCTACCTCTGAATACGTGACGCGGCCATCTGCGTTTCGGTCCATCTGCTCGAACACTCGCCGCATGTCCCGGAACTGCTGGCTGCTCTCGCCGTCCTGCTCAGCGATCGACTGCATCAGGGCCTTGAGGGCGACCTGGCGGAACCTGCTTGGGAACAAGGAGGGGGGCGTGGCAGTTGAGCGTGAGTCCTTACCTGCTGCCTGCTGCCTTGCCATTTCCCCTCAGCAAAGCTCCCCTGCCCAGCCAGGCCCTCCACCCAGTGGGATGGCTCAAGCCCGCACCTGCCATACAGGCCGTATCGCTGCAGCCGCTGCACGATGGTGTCGTCAAAGGGTGCGTCTGAAATCTCGGCTTCGTCCTGCAGCAGCGTGCAAAGCAGGAGCTGGCTGGCTGGTGGGCGCAACAGGGCAGCAGGTTGTGGCTGAGGGAGAAGCAAACCTGCCTGCCCTCGAGAAGGCACGCAAAGGTACACAAGTTTGGGGCCGCAACAACAGCCTGCACTGTGACCAGGCAGCAGCGCATGGCCCGGGCAGCTCAGGCCGCACCTGCAGCCAAGGATGCTGCAGCAGCTGCTCCGCGGTGGGCCGCTTCTTCTCGTCGCGGTTGAGGCAGGACTGCACAAAGTCGCGGGCCGCGGCTGCAGGGGGCAGGGGGAAGTGTGGGAGGTGTGGGGAGATCGGTGTGGGAGGTGGTGGGACAGATTGGGACAGACCGGTGTTATGTGTTGAGGGTGCAGAGTGTTCTGCATGGGGCTGGCTTGTCAACGGTGAAGCGCACATTCGCCGGAGTAAACAAAAGACGGCTCAGCACCTCCACTGTTTCCAAGCAAGCCAGCCACCAGGCTGCTGTGCAGCAGCAGCACCCACCTGACAGTATGTCCCAGGGAGGGGACTCAAAGTCCAGCTCAGCCTTGAGCACCGCGCGGAACACGTCCTTATTGTTGTATTGCTGCGGCGGATTAGCAGGCCGGATGGAGTGTGGAAATATGGCAGCTGTACACTCAGGCGACGCCTCCTGCCCATAACATGTTTCAACCACAATGGACAAGTTTGCTTGGTGGCAAAACACTTTCACCAAACCCACCTGCTTGGCCATGTATTCGTCCGACACCTCCTGCCCGTCCTCCCCGCTGAACGGCAGGCGGCCCGTCAGCAGCTGGTAGGCAACAATGCCCAGGGACCAGATGTCGGCTGACAGCGTGTAGTTCATGCGCAGCACCTGAAGTGCAATGCAGCAGAAAAGAAGTTGCGGCCATGGCAGTGCGACCACCGGACCTTCATGTGCCGCCCCGCGGGCGCATGCGGTCAATCAACCTTCATACGTGCTGCGCCATCCACCGACCTCCGGTGCGATGTAGATGGGCGTGCCCGCCCGCACGTCCACGTACTGCCCGGGCTTGCAGAACACTGAGATGCCAAAGTCGATGGCCTTCAGGGGAGACTCGGGGCTCTTGTCCAGGAACATGAACTGTGGCAGGGCAAGGGTGATCGGGAGGTTTATTGTGCGACCTCGCAGCTGTTTTGCAGATGTGTGCCGGCATCAGGCGGGGAGCGAGACAGCCCAGCTCTTGTAAGCAACCGGTTTGTCCTCAGGCATGTCTTCAGGCATGTCCTCAGGTTTTGTGTTGAACAGATCAGGTGCACTGATCAAGCGGCTTACGTTCTCGGGCTTGATGTCCCGCAGCATGACATCCATGCCATGGCACTGCGCCACCGCCCGCGCCATCTCTCGCACCTGCAGCACGGCCAGACAGCAGGTGCACACAGCACGGTTCAACTGGCTGCTCAGACTAGGTTGGCTGTGGCACACGTGGCACGGCGGCTGCGAAAGCTGTGCACAGCTACCAAGCTAGACAAGAGCCTGCCCAATCGCCATGCAAATGCAGTGGCAGCGCAGCCAGCCCGCCAGCTGTGCTGTCTGCTCTTCGCAGCAACAAATACAGGCCCACCACGCACCAGCCGCTGCGCATCCTTTTCTGAGTAGGACCCCAGCTTGACCCTGCGATGTGGTGTGCAGGCAGGTGGGCATAAGCATCTGAGGACCGCTGTGCTGGAGACGGGCACCTGGCTGTTGGTAGTGCACACACATGCCTTGCATGCGGCGGCCAGAAAAATGGGCTGCTGCGACTATGGCATTCTTAGCATCTGCCTAAAATGAAAAGTGAAAAAACGGGTCCCTCTCACTTGTCCCACAGCTGGCCGCCCGAGCAGAGCTCCATGACCAGGTCCACGCACGTGTCATCCTCAAACACTTCGTACAGGTAGCACACATTGAGCGACCTGCACAAGAAGCGCACCATTTGCTCCTGCGGAAGCAGTCAGCTGGAGTGCCAGCCCATTTGCAAGTGCCCAAGCCCGGTGCCCAACAGCACACCAGACCGCCTTCCCAGCTGAGCGGCACACTTGCATGAGTGCTTGTACCGAAGTGCCCGCACCTGCCCAGGTGGTTGCAGATGTCGACCTCATTGCGCACGCGCCGCACATAGTAGGACTCTAGCGTGCCGTCCCCCGCAAACCGCTTGGGCATGCTCTTCACGGCAAACCTGTGGGGTGCGAGAGAAGGGGTGCGGGAGAGGGGTGCTTCATGCAACGCAAAACTTGTGAACACGAACTGCTGCTGAAGGTAGCACAGAGCCAGCCAGGCTCCCATTCACAGCCACCTGGACAGCAGCCCGTGTGAAGCAGCTGCTCATGTGATGTGCCTCCAGGCCTACCTCGCCAGCTCACCGCTCCCCAGTCTCCTTGTGCACGGCCACGCTAGTAGTGGCATGTAACAAGGAATGCCTGCAGGCCACAGAAGCTTACCGCTTCCCCGTCTCCTTGTGCACAGCCGCCTGCTGATGCATTTCTGCTGTTCCTAACAAATTGATGGTGCAGCAGGCAGGCCCCAAAAAGCTTGCTCACCGCTCCCTCGTCTCCTTGTGCACCGCGACGTGCACGATGCCAAAGGTGCCGCTGCCCAGCTGCTCCGCCAGGTCATACTTGTCTCCAAAGCCAGAGGCAAAGCCAAACGAGCGGATGGGGTGAGATCCGCTGGAGTCTGCAAGGGGCAGCAGCACAGGGGGATGGCGAAGGGGATGCACTTGCAACCTTGCACGTTACAAACAGCTTCTGCAGGCCGGGGAGGCAAAGCCCAGCTGAGCAGCTCAAGGGCAGTCCTCGGCTGCCGGCTGCTATTGCTGTTGCATACTCACACAAATCTGCAGTGTGGCTCGTTCTGCCCGGCGGCGGCTGCGCAAACTGCGGCGTCGCAGGCCGCGGTGGTGGCGGCTGCGCCCAGGCCGGTGGTGGCGGCTGCGGCGGTGGCGGCTGCGCAAAAGACGGCGGCGGCTTGACAGCTTGCTGCTGCGGCTGCTGTGGGGCTGGATCAGCTGCTGGCCCAGAGCTGCCTGCCGCTGCACAGCACTGCCTGAATCGCTGCGCCTGGCGCCTCCCGCCCGACGGTGCAGCTGCCGCTCGCCGCGGCGCCAGCGGCACCGCGGCGGCTGCAGGCCGGCTGCTGGCGCTGCTGGCGCTCCAGCGCGCCTCGCATCTTTGCACCATGGCGCTGCAAGCTGCCCAGGCGAGCGCCTCGAGCAGCTTGGGGCAGGACAGGCGGCTGGTGGGTGCAGACGCTAAGGTGAGTGCTTGATCTTTGTCGCTGTGATCAAGTTGTTTGCGCGGCGATCGCAAAATATCAGCCAGCGCCCGAAACGAGCAGTTCATGGGAGATGCGGAGGGGCTGAGCCACCAAGAGCGAGCCCACCTGGACTGATCGCAAGCCCTGGCCATCCGCTTGCTTCTACCGACCAGCAGAGGCGCCCACGCGCACACCTCCTAGTTGGTCAGCGGCCGCACGTAGGGTAGCCTCCAGCCTCAGTTTCCGGGCTGTGAAGCGATCCTGACACGAGCTAGCCCAGTCACGGCGCGTGGATCGCAGCCGTCGCGCCGGCTCGGTTTCCAGCGTGAGCCTGGCGCGTCGCCTGCTGCTCGTGGTGTCACGGCTGCGTGCATTGAAGAGATGAGGGGCGTCTAGTACCTCGCCGCCCCGCCTGCTTCCTCCCCAGGCCCACCCGCCGCTGCCGCCGCCGCTCTTGCCTGCAGGCGCCCGCTTGCCTGCTTAGCCCCGCGCCGGCGCCATGGCGGCGCCCGGCGGCGGCCCGCCCGCAGGCCTGGACCTGGTGGCAGTGCTGCGCTCATACCTGGAGCGCATGCTGCGTGAGGTGGGTGCTGGGCGGCCAGCGAGGTGGCATTGCTGGCATGGGTGCCTGCCCAGCGGCACCTGTCCCCAGCCAGTTGTACTGTTGCAGTATGCACAGCTGTAGCTCACACGGCCCTGGCAATGCAAACCGTGTTCTGCCCTCCCCCGCGCCAGGTGGGCGGCATGAAGTGCCTGCTGCTGGACGCCGAGACGACGCGCGTTGTCTCCACGGTGTTCAGCCAGAGCGAGATCCTGGAGCACGAGGTGTACCTGGTGGAGCGATTAGAGGCGGAGCGAGGGGACCAGCTGCTGCACCTCAAGGCGAGGGAGCAGTGGGAGTGATCGCAGTGGGCTGCGTCTGCAGCTGCTGGCGGCAGCCGAGGTGCTGCTTTACATGCCGCCCCTGCCTGGTGCTGCCCTGCTGCGTCAATTGGCTGCCGCTGTTGCTCCTGATGGGATCTCTCTGCACCCTGCCAGCCATCAGTGTTCCTTGCGAAATGTCTTTGCACCGCACGTGCACCCACCTGCAGGCGGTCTGCTTCCTGCGGCCCACGCGCGAGAACATAGCGCGCATCCGCCGCGAGCTGCGCGACCCGCGCTTCGGGGAGTACCACCTGTGTGAGTGGGCAACAGCTGGCGCACCGGCTGCCACATGCTAGCGGCTGCGGCAGCAGCGGCCACGCATGGCGCCGCTCCAACCTTGCTGTTGGTGTATGCTCCTGGCATGCACCCTCCTGGCATGCTCAGCATTTTACACGCACGCATGCCACCCTCCCGCCTGCCTGCCCACGACCCTGCACTGTGCGCTGCCTGGCCGCCCCTGCAGTCTTCACCAACCGGGTGGAGGACATGCGGCTGCAGGACCTGGCGGAGATGGATGTGAGGGAGCAGGTGCACCAGGTGCGTTGCTGCAGCACGAAAGCAGGTTTGCTGCTGTTACTGCTTCATGGCAGTGGCGGCCAGAGCCGGTGGTGGCCTGCTATTACAATTTTGGACTTGCTGCCCTTTGCATGCTCGTCGCTGCCGTTCAAGCGTGCGTTGCTTGCATCCAGCGTCACGGTCGCGTGTGCATTGTCACCTACTCGTGCCGCAGGTCCAAGAGTACTTTGGTGACTGGGTGGCGCTGGAGGGGCACCACTTCCTGGTGCCGCTGCCGCGCCCCCACCTCGTGCTGCAGCCCTTTGCCTGGGACTTTGGCAACAGCAGCGACGCCATTGCGCGCATGACCGAGGGCGTGGCCGCGCTCATGCTGTCGCTGCGCCGCCGCTTCCTCATACGGTGGGCGAGGCCTGTGCTGGGCAGCGGGCAGCAGCTGCTGGCGCAGTGGCCACTGGTGGGCAGGCAGAATGGCATAATCCGCCACCAGCTGGGGCGTACAGGCCCTTCATTGCATGGTCTCCATTCTTCAGTGGTATGCAATTTGTCCAGCCCTGCGCCCACACCTGCCCATCCCGGTGCCCACTGCTGTGCGCAGCTACCAGCGCGGCTCCGAGATCTGCGAGCGCTTTGCGCAGTCGCTGCACCACCTGACGGCCATCGAGGAGCGGGAGCTGTTTGACTTTGGCAGGTGGGTACTGTCTACACTTGACTGTTGTTTGTCTGGACGGTTTCACACCCTGCAAGCCTCTGCTGCCTCCCTTCCACTGTACCCGTCACCCTGCCAGCAGCACAGCGCCTCCCGCTGCACCCGCCCAATCGCCTCAACTTCCGCCCCCCCTTGCACCTGTGCTCCCGCAGTCGCGGCGGCGGCGAGGGCGCCCCGGTGCTGCTGATCCTGGATCGGCAAGACGACCCCGTAACCCCGCTGCTGAGCCAGTGGACGTACCAGGTGGGCAGATTTGTTGGACAACCAGCCAACTCAGGCCAGCCTGCACAGCGAGTTGGCGCAATGTGTGACGTCAAGGAGCTGTCATGCTAGCCATGTGCGGCCTGCCCTGGACAGGCGGCAGGAGCTGATGCGCTGCCAACCTGCTTTTTCAAGACTGGTGTGTGTGTTTGTGCTCCCCGGCAGGCCATGGTGCACGAAATCGTTGGCATCAACTTCAACCGAGTGGACCTGCACAAGGTAGGCTGCTGCGTTTGGCAGGACAGCTTGGGTGCTGAACAGCGTCACATGAGCTGGGGCGCGGCCGACAGCCAGCCAGACTCCATTAGCGACAACCCTCGCACAACAGAGCGCCGCCTGAGCGCAGTCGATACTTCTTTCACACATTGTCTCTTGCACTGCTTTGGTTGCGCCCCCCCCCCCCCCCCCCCCCCCCCCCCCAGGTGCCGGGCATCAAGCCCGAGTTCGCCGAGGCGGTGCTGTCGGCGCACCAGGACCCCTTCTTCAAAACCAACATGTGCGGCCTGCTGCCTGCGCCTGCAAGTGTGCCTAGGCTGGCTTAGGTGCAAGGGCATGCTCATCACAATGCTAATGCTTGTGTTCGGCTGTTCTGCGCATGCCTGACCGACAGGACTTACGTTCCTCTTTCGACCAACCATGCTGGCTTTGCTCCGCAGGTACTCCAATTTTGGAGACCTGGGCATGGCAGTGAAGGGGCTGGTGGATGCTGCCGGCAGGTGAGGGTGGCGCGACTGCACCACTGAAGCAGAGGCAGGGCAGCAGAGCGGCGCGCCCAGCAGAAGAGCCAACAGCATCAGTTTGAAGGTGTGCAAATCCGTGCAAACGCCTCTGGACATCCCGTTCCCTTCCCTCGCAGCGAGCGGCACAGCGCGCGCGAGTTCCAGACCATCGAGCAGATGGCCTCGTTCATCGAGAACCTGCCCGACTACAGCCACCAGCAGGCGAGCTGCTGTTTGTTGATGGGTGCATCAGAGCTGTTGGTGGTGCAGCAGGGGCCTCAAGTGCCCTCTTGCGCAGCCGGCTATACTGGCGGTGTCCTGTTGCTCTGTTGCACGCAATCCAATGCACTGCCCACCTGCTCAACTGCTTCTATCTAGCATCTGAGCACCACTCCCCTTCTGCCTGCAACAGGGCGTCACCTACAAGCACGTCACATTGATGAGCGAGCTGAGCCATGCGGTGGAGCGGCGGGGGCTGATGTCCCTGTCAGGGGTAAGCCTGGGCTGGAGGGCTTAGTGGAGTGAGCTGGACTGGCGGCACATGCTTCCAGCCGCTTGCCAGTCTGCTGAGTCCTCCCTTACCTGCTTCAAATTCATTTCCGCAGGTGGAGCAGGACGTGGTGTGCCAGACGCCCTCGCTGGCCACCCACTACGAGGCAGTACAGGCGCTGGTGGGCAACCTGGCGGTGGACGAGGCAGACCGCCTGCGCCTCACGCTCCTGTTTGGCCTGCGCTACGAGCGCGACGGGCAGGTGCAGCTGGCGGCGCTGCTGCGCACGCTGACGGAGCAGGTGCGCTGCGCTGTGGGCTGTGCTGTGCAATGCTGCGCTGTGGAGTGTGGCGCGTTTCGGCAGATTGTTCTACCTTTGGGTCGTGTTTGCCTGGAGGGCGCGCCCCACTATCGACCTGCTGCACCACCAGGTTGTTTGGGCATGCGTCAGCAGCCTGCGTTGATGGGCAGCCTGCAATGCAAATGCCGTCGCCGCCTTCCTACTGATGCCCCTTCGCTCTGCACTCACGCTGCCCCCCTCAGGGCGTGGATGCCCACCGCCTGGCCCTGCTGCGCTACGTGCTCAAGGCGTGCCGGGCGGAGGCGCGCGTGGGCGACCTCTTCTCCGATCGCTCCATGAGCAGCCGCTTCGCCTCGCTGGCCAAGCAGCACCTCAAGGTGGGCGGGGCAGGCGGGGCGGGGCGCTCAGGCAGTCGCATAGCGGCACGCTGGCGCTCTGGCGTGGTTGGTTATTGTTGCATTACGGAGTAGCATGTCGTTCTTGCCGGCAACATCCGACGACCACACTGCCTTCAACATTTCACGGCATTCAACTCCGAATGCGGCAGGGCGTGGAGAACGTGTACACGCAGCACAGCCCGCCGCTGGTGGGCCTGCTGGAGCGACTGGTGCGGGGCCGCCTGCCGGAGCTGGACTACCCGCGGGCGGAGCGCAACGCCAGCCCACAGGCGCCAAAGGTGCGGGCAGAGCGCTCGCTGGGTGTTGCAGTGGGAGGTTTGGGAGGGCAGTAGAGCTGGGCTGTCCAAGGGCGGAGCACAACGCCAGCCCGCAGGCGCCCAAGGTGCATGGGGCAGGCGTGGTGTTGATGGTGGTGGTGGCGGCAGTTGGCAGGTTGGTGCGGGCTGGAGGTGCAGGTCGGCTGCTGCCTGCATGCTGCCCCCGCCGCTCCTCTCGCGGGCTACCCGACTTCTCTCTGCATCCCACCTCATGCCTGCCCCTCCTGCTGCGCAGCCGCCCCGCCTGGTGGTGGCCTTTGTCATTGGCGGCACAACATACGAGGAAGCAAAGGCGGTGGCGGAGCTGAATGCAGCGGGGGAGCGAGGAGAGGGCTGGTCGGCGGGCGTGCGCCTGCTGCTGGGCGGCACCAGCGTGCAGAGCAGCACCTCCTTCCTGAAGGACTTCCAGGAAGTGATGGTGAACGAGCGCTATGCACAGTAGTGAGCAGCGACTTCTGTCGCTTGGAGCGCTGCCCGCACAGCTGCCCGTACGCTGTGCTTTCCCACACCGGGCATGCCATCTGACCTTCTGACGCTTTCTCAACGTGACGCGACTCGGCCGCCTCAGGGCTCTGTACTTCTTAGCTGTATTTGTTCCTACCTGCCCTCTGCTCTGCCCTTTTTACACCGCCACTATCAATCTCCACTACTGCCCCTGGGAGCTGCTATGCGCCTGCCTTTGCAGGCTTGTAACTCAGCAAGTCACACTGTTAGGGCACGTGCGCCGCAGGCGTGCTGGAGCCTGCCCAGTTTGGGACCCATATGCAGCCAGCGGCGGATAAGATGGCGTATGCATTGCCCTGCACACCCTCCAATAATGATACAAACCTCAAGGCAGCCCAAACAACAGGAGCCACCAGGCCATGCAAATGCAGTTCAGGATGAAAGTTATTCCCTCGGTCGGAGGGGCATGCGCCACGGGGGCGGCATGAGCAGCCCGTCCAAGCACTCTTTGCAGCAGCTAGCGAGGTCAAGAGCAGTTGCTTGTACGCCCTCAGCCAGCATTGCCAGCCGTTGGAAGTCCAGCAGACTTTGCCCACTGAGCCACCATGACCGCCTGCGCCACCCTCGACTTCTGCGCGTCGAGGCCGCTCCTCCCTGTGCAAAGCGCCTCCTTCCAGGCGCGCCCGCGCTGCGTGCGAGGCGTGCGCGTGTTGTCCGCCGCCGCCGCCGCCCGCCCGTCGCCGGCAGCAGGCGGCGGCGATGTCGACAGCGCCGCCGGCAGCAGCTCACGCCCACCCTCAGCTCGCGAGTTGGCCCGCCAGCAGCGTGCGCGGGAAAAGGTGCAGGGTTTCCCGTATGCACTGGCGCGGAATGGGCAGTGGAGTCCGATGGATAAGTTCGCAGCACAGACTGAGGCGACGGCGGCGGAGCTGCTCATGGCTGGCATGACGAGGCCGGCTGCCTTCGATTTGCTGAAACAGACCCCGTCAACCCAGCAAAACGTCGCGTCTTTACAGCCCCAGGCATTGGCACCCAAGCTGGCCAGCGTCCGTGCTTTCCTCAGGGGTGAGCGAAGATAGATGTGCTCATTTGCAAGTGGCGCCCGCCTGCAACCGGCTCGACTCTTGCTTTGCAAAGCTGACCAGCCTTCCTCTGCTTTGGTTGATATGCAGGTGTCAAGCGCAGGCGAGCCTCCTGCCTGAATGTTATGTGCACCGTTGCGGCACAGGCAGCGCTCGCGCAGCGCAGCGACGTTGCTGTTGCAGCCAGCTGCGCAGCGCTTGCTGTGCTGATCACAGCTGCTGCCGGCAGCCCCATTAGTGCTGAAGACAAGGCCACAGTGTTGGAAATACTCAGCCCGGACGCACTTGCAGACCTGTTTTGCGAGGCAGATGGAGCAGAGCTGCAGGCGGTGTTGAGCGCCCTGCACAGCAGCATGGGGTGGAGTGAGCAGTATGCGGCGGCTTTACTGCTGGGCTTGCGCCTGCTACAGGCGCAGCCCACAGATAGCGACTTTGCAAACACAACAGCTGGTACCACACGTGTGGCAATGGCATTGTTCAGATATACGCCACATGGGATTGAGGCTCCCTCGCTTACTGACCGGGAGCTGGTAGCCAGGGCCGCTCTGCTGCGCACGACTGGAGAGCACGTTCATGCTGTGGCCAGCATGCTGAGGCGAGTGCCAGAAGTTAGGCGCGCAGCTTGCCTTGCCGGCAGCATCAATAATTTGCAGTCTACGTCATGCCATGTCTAACATTTGACTTGTGCCTGTTCGGCTGCCCCTTTGCTGCAGGGAGCGTGGAGTGGAGGGTGAGCAGCTGACGGAGCTCACTCGGCTGCACTGCAAGCACTGGGCAGCACCCAGCACAGCCGATGCACAGGCTGCCCTGCAAGCCCTGGAGCGCGCCGGGCTGTCGCCCCACCTTGCAGCCATGCTGTGGCTGCGCTTTGGCCCCGAAGCAACAGAGCCAGCCTACTTGGAAACGCTGCACCAATTGGCAGAGGCAGGTGTGCCGGCGCAGCAGCTGGAGCTTTTCGGTGCCATTGTGGCTGCTCCTGAAAGCAGCACAAGTCCAATGCACTTTGCCGGCAGCATGACGGCCCTGCACGCTCTGCTGGGCGGCGACTGGCGGGCAGCTGCCAATGCTGCAGCGGAGCGGCCCCGCCTGCTGCAGCTGGCCAGCCAGCCCTGGACAGCAGAGAGAATAGCACACGACCAGGAGCAGATTGACTTCAAATTGAGAAATAGGTGGCTCCTCGACCTCTCGTGGGCAGATCTGGAGCTCCTCGAGGACGCAAAGCGCATAGTAGCCGAGAAGCAGCTGCAGAACGAGCGGTGGGCTGGGGTGCTTCTGGCTGCCTGCCAGCAGCTGGCACAGACAGGCCTGGAGCCAGGCACACGGCTGGCGATTGTTGAGGAGGCTCTCAAGCTTGGCAAGTCGAGGTGGGATGCGCTAGAGCCGAGCCTGACCATGTTGCACACGCTGCTGGGCAGCTGGCAGGCAGTGGCAGAAGCTGGAGTTGCAGACTTCAGACTGTTGGACCTGCCCAGTACGGCTGCGGCACGGCGCATTGTTGCTGGCCTCAGCACGGCAGGGCTGGAGCAAAATCAGCTCCTTGAGCTGGTCAAGGCTCTGCCTTATACCCAGGAAGACGCATTTGTAGCCTTTGCTGAGCAGCAACACGGCGGAGACTGGCGGGCAGCGGCGCTGGCATGGCTGCAGGCCAGCTCAGCATCGCTGGACAGGCTGTGGCGAACACTCCAACCCCTGCAGCAGCTGGGGTTGGAGGTAGCAAATGAGCACGGCCGTGAGCGCATGCTGCAGTTCGTAGACCGCCGAGCTGAGATGGGAATGTGGTACATCACTGTGCCCCATGGCACCCCGGCAGCCGAGCGGCGCGCAGCGGTGGAGGCGGCGCTGGAGGCGGAGGGTTTTAGGGCCGTGGGGGGCAGGGCTGCAGAGGTTGTGAGCCAGCTGGCGGAGGTGAGACTGGGTGTTAGAGTTGATTGAGCTTTGATGACTGAAGGATTTCACAATGAAAACGCCAAACTGGCTTTTTACCTGCCTCAGCGCTTGAGAAGTGCAGCCAGTGCAGCGCAGGCTCACCCAGCCGCTCACAACCTTTCACATTGTTGTTGTGCAGGACACAATCTATGGTTTCCGGGTGGACATGCGTGATGGCGAACTCGATGTGCTGTTTTACTAGTAGGCCGCCTGCGAGCAGCCTGGCTCAAATGCTGTGCTAGGAACAGCCCAAAAGGTCACTGGTGCAGAGGGGCATGCACCGCACCCCTCAATCTTTGAGGCAGCTTTGATACAACACACATTGCGTTCCGCTTTCAATCGCAATGGCAGCACCAGCATATCCCCTCCCTGAATCTCAGTTGCCCTGCCTGGTTCTTGTCACGCTGTTGTCCTTCTCAACTATATCAATAACAAGCCGATGCTGGCCGTGCACAGATGGAGATAGCAGTCGCCAGGCCAGGGCCGGCTGCGTCCATTAATGGGCGGCGGAACAGACTCATTTGAGCGTGCCACAGTCTGTCGCTGCGGCACCTGCGGCGGATGCTGCCGCCCGCCAGCTTGGCAGCACATGCAGGCCATCGTGCGGCCTTCTCTGCGGACACAAGGTTGACAGCGTTGCTCCTGCGCCTTGCCTGCTAACGTTGGCAGCCGTTGGTAGTTCGGCAGGCACTGCCCGACTGGGATGGCGAACCTCGTCGCCTGCTCCACCCGCGCCCTGTGCGCGTCCAGGCCGCCCCTGCCTGCACACCGCGCCATCCACCAGGCGCGCCGGCGCAGCGTGCGAGGCGTGCGAGTGGTGGCCGCCGCCGCGGCCGACCCGCCGCCGCCGGCGGCAGGCGGCGACGGCGACGCCTGCGGCAGCGGTGCACGCCCACCGTCAGCTCGCGAGCTGGCTCGCCAGCAGCGTGTGCGTCAGCAGGCGCAAGATGCGCGGCTGGAAATTCAGCAGCGGGGTGTGGGTGCCCCCAGAAGCAGACGTTACTCACGAACAGCACCGCGGTGGCCGGGGCTCAACGAGCAGACTGCCCAGCAGATTGAGGCGGTGGCGGCGGAGCTGCTTGCAGCTGGCATGACCAAGGCAGCTGTCGTCAAGCTGCTGGATAGCCAGCACGACATCGTGACCTTGGAGCCGCAGGCACTGGCACCCAAGCTGGCCAGCGTCCGTGCATTCCTGCGCGGTGAGTCCTGCCTGATCCAACTGCTCTGCATGCATGCGGAGTTGCCGCCAATGGCAGAAGCAAGCAGCGATGGTGGACGCCATGGTTGTCAAACAATCACCATTGGCTGATGCGCAGGTGTCAAGCGCAAGAGGGCCTACTCCTGAAAATGCTCTGCTACGCTGCGGCTCGGGCAGCACTTGCCCAGCGCAGCGACGCTGCAGTTGCAGCCAGCTGCGCTGCACTTGGTGAGCTGTGCGCAGCTGCGACTTCCAGCACAAGCGTGTCTGCTGACAACAAGACAGAAGTGATGGATCTTATCAGCCAGTGCGCACTGGCAGATGTGTTTTGCGAGGCAGATGGAGCAGAGCTGCAGGCGGTGCTCAGCGCCCTGCACAGCGGCATGGGTTGGAGCCAGCAGCAGGCAGCCGCAGCACTGCTGGGACTGGGACTGCAACAGGCACAGCCCACGGCTAGCACCCTGCCAAATGTCACAGCCAGCGGCACGTTGGTACTGTGTGCTGCGCCTCAGACGGGAATGCAAAAGGAGCAGGCGGCCAGACTGGCCCTGCTGCGCACCACTGGGCAGCACATCGAGGCTGTGGCCGGCATGCTGAGGTGAGCAGGCGCATGTGTATGTAGGTAGTGCTATGGATAGCAGCAAGATGAATGGGTGTATGCTGCTCCATGCGCCACCTGCTTCCTCAAAGTGCTCACCGCTCTAACCCATACTCTCCTGCCTGCCCTTTTGCTGCAGGGAGCGTGGCATGGAGGGCGAGCAGCTTGCAGCATTCACCAGGCAGAATTGCACACGCTGGGCAGCCCCCAGCACAGGTGATTGGCAGGCTGCCCTGCAAGCCCTGGAGGGTGCAGGGCTGCAGCCCCACGTGGCGGCAATCCTGTGGCTGTGCTTCGGTGCCGCTGCAACAGAGCCAGCTTGTTTGGAGGTTCTACGCCACCTGCACAGCAGCTGGAGCTTTTTGGTGCCATTGTGGCTGCTCCTGAAGGCCGTGCCAGCCCGCGGGCGTTTGCTCCCAGCATGGCAGCTCTGCACACTCTGTTTAGTGGCAACTGGCGGGCAGCTGCCGATGCCGCAGCAGAGCAGCCACGCCTGCTGCAGCTGGCCGACCAAGGCTCACCAGAGCTGCAGGGTGCCTGCCAGCAGCTGGCGCAGACAGGCTTGGAGCCAGAACTGCGGCTGGCGCTTGTCACGGCGGCTCAGCAGCATAGCAGGGGGAACCTGCATGTGGCAGTCGCCAGCCTGGACATGCTGCGGACTATGCTGGGCAGCTGGCCAGCAGCGGCGAAGGCCGCGCTCGCAGACCACAGCCTGTTAGGGCTGCGCGACACGCCCGTGGTGCGGCGCATCGTTGCCGGCCTCAGCACGGCAGGGCTGGATAACAGCCAGCTGCTGCGCCTGGCCCAGGACGCAGCATGCTACCCTCACCGAGCTGAGGCAGCTGCAGCCATTGCGGAGCAGCTGTACAGCGGTGACTGGCGGGCAGCGGCACTAAAATTGGTGCAGGCCCCAGCTTTGGCAAACTCAGGATCGCTGGACAGGCTGCAGCGGGCACTGCGCACCCTGCAGCAGCTGGGGGCGGAAGTGGCCAACGGCCGCGGCCGCGAGCGAGTGCTGCAGTACGTTGGGGGTGACCTGGCTGGGGCGCAGGCCTGGCGCATTACTGTGCCGGCAGGCACACCGGCAGAGGAGCGGCAGGCAGCAGCGGAGGCGGCGCTGGAGGCAGCAGGGTTCCGAGCCGTGGGCGGCAGGGCTGCAGAGGTTGTGAGCCAGCTGGCGGAGGTGAGACTGGGCGGTAACAGGCGGCAAGTGCACGGCTGGCACCAAGTTGGACACTGAATCCGGTGCAGCACTGAATACCGCTTGTTGCAAGTTTGAGTGTTCTCACCTGCCTTTCACTTAGTCACTTCTGAATTTGGCGACTGTTTTGTGCAGGGTTCAATCGCCGGCTTCCAGATGATGGGCGCCGGCTTTGGGACGTGGCGCTAAGATGACATTGAGACAGTCCGGCGTTAACAGCACTCACCAGCACAGGCAGCGCAGGCGCAATGAGGGCATGCGCAGCACTTTGGGCGCTGACCAATGGCATTGTACCCAAGAATGCTACGCACGTTATGGTGTGCTCGGTGCTGAGCACACCTCATGCTCATATGCTGCGGCACGCAAGTCATGAAAGCACTTCTCATGCACAATCTTCTGAGTTAACCCGCCTTCTTTCGATGTGGTTCCCCCATCTCTGCGCTTCAACGTACACTGAACAGCTGAGCTCTTGAGATGTACAGTAGCGACCAACACTTACCAAATCAGGCTCAGGCTTTGCAAGTGCAAGCGCAGCGGTAACGAGATATGCTTGCTTCTGACATCAGTGGCCGCATGCCGTGTGACCCACAGGCAGCCGCACTCCACCTCAGCATCAGCAAGCTGCCCTTCATCCGCTCTGCCCGCCGGCTGCTTGCGCAATCAGCTGCTCCACATCAGCTTCCACACCAAACGCCTTTGGCAGCAGCTCGCCCGCCACGCCTTGGAACGCAAACTGCAGGGGGAGGATGCCATGCAGGGCAGGGCGCGCATTGCGCTGAGCAGGTTGTCCATCTGAGCATGGCAGGGCACAGCAGCAATCTTGCCACATGTGACGCCCAGGCAGCGTGCACTGGCTGTTTAGCACCGGAAAAAGGAGGCGCACACCCTGCTGCCAACCCTCGCATGCCACACCTGGCACAGCCCAGTTGCATCCGTGGCCTCAAGATTGAACTCAGCCACGCCCGCCCCTTGTGCTGCTGCCATCTGTGCGAAGCCTGCAGTGCAGTGGGATGCAGCTGAGCGGGGAGTGAGCACACAAGACTGCAATTGCCTGAGCATGTCGACAATCTGCACCGCAGGCGCTGCCCAGCAGCAGCCGACCAACGGACCCACCAGGGTTGACCCACAGCCCCCTCTGTCTGCACCGCAGTACTGCACTGCCTGCGCCACACCAGCGAAATGGGCGCCCACCTGCTGCGGGGTACACGACCGCCGAAGTGCCGGCCGTGATAAAGAGGTCGCATGAGGTAGTGGCCGCCTCAGCTGCCTGCAGCACTGATGGATCTAGCGCTTCGTTGAACCACACCACTCCTGGGCGCAGCAGACGGCCCTGCTCATCCTGCGGTAGGTCCTGTTCTGGTATGTCTGGAGCGTTGTGGGCATCAGGTGCGCCCCGTCCTGCCAGGCCCGCGCACAGCGGCTGCCGCCGGTCCTCCCAGCAGGGGCCGGCCTTCCGGCCGCCGCGCCCCGCCACACACACGTCCCAGATGCTGCATTGGAAGCATGGGGATGCATGCCATGTTTAGGTGGATGTTTGCGTGTTGCAGGATGGGAGGACGAAGTGGAGCGTCTGAGCTTTTCGAGCCTGGTAGGCAGTTTCCAGTGGCAGACCAGAGCATCGCTGAGCCAGCTGCAAAGCCAGCTGGCACACTCCCAACGCCCCCGACAGCATGGCATCCATGAAAACCCCTCTCACCTTCCATGCAGCTCAATCACGCCCTGGCTGCCCGCCTGCTGGTGGAATCGATCCACATTCTGAGTGATCAGCGTCAGCCGCCGCCCCTCCTGCCGCAGCTGCCGCTCTAGCGCTGCAATGGCATAGTGCGCGCGGTTGGGCGCGCAAGCCGCCGCCACGTCTCGCCGCCAGCTGTAAAACTCCCACACCAGGCCGGGGTTGCGTACAAAGGCCTGCGGCGTGGCTGTCGAGAGGCGAGGCGGGCAGCGCTGATGAGTGGCAGATGCAGGGGAGGTTGGCAAGCACTGACCGGCACATGAAAGCTAGTCAGTGCATTCTGCTGCAACTCGTGGACATTCACACACAGACATCCTAGGAAGATTTGCCTGCTCGCCTGCAAAGGAGCAGCTCGAGCTGGGCACATGCCGCATTTGCATGCCACTCGGGAAATCAGCACTGCCCCTGCCCGTTCTCTGCCTCCCCACCACCTCACCCAGCGCCATGGGGTCGAAGCTGCGCCACAGGCCCTGCGCGCCCCGAAACGTGGGGATGCCGCTCTCCGCGCTCACGCCCGCGCCTGGGTGGATCAGCATAGCAGCGGAAGAATTGTGTCTGCTTGCTCGCGGCGGAGCAATGGCGGCGGCGGCAAGGAGCGGTAGTAGCGGCGCACAAGGGTGGTGCCTGCAGAGCCGTCGCCATTGCGATCAGGTGGCGGCATGAATTCCATTGCACCTGTCAGTATCACGACGTGCTTGGCTGCAGCCAGGGCCGCCTGGAAGCTCGCAAACATGGGTTGCTAGGGCTCTGACCTGCCGAGACCTCCCCGCGCTCACACACCAATTATTGTGCATGTCAGGACGATAGTTACAGTCCCCGATCGCCACTTGGTTTGCCGTGCAGTCCTAGCTGGCGCCACGCAGGACGGGGCCTTAGGAATGCCGCTCGCAAGCGTTAGCAAGCACTCCCCTGCATCTACAGGCTCTGTGCACCTCTCGCAGCCCGCCAAACACCAGAATTGCGCCCGTGCTGACTGTCCCTGCTTGCGGAGCGCGCCCTAGCTCGCCGGCAGCCACCCACCGACCCCAGCAGCGGCCTGCGGCCGCAATGCTGCGGCAGCATGGCGTCGAGGTGCCCGTGCTGCCCAGCGGCGCCTTCTGGGACACCCTGCGAGCGCTGCCGGTGCCCGCCAAGGTAACACGCCCCTTGGGGTTGATTAGTAGTGAGAGGAGCAGCCCAGCAGCCGGCCCGCTGCCCCTGCAACTGCCGCTCGCTGCCGCCCAGGTGCTCCACGGCTGCAGCGGCGGCGCCGGGAGGCCAGAATGGGCGTCCCCCGGCCTGGCAAGCCCCCAAACCCTACCGGCTGGCAGATCCACAACCCTAAGGCCCAGGGCTCCAGCTGGGTGCTGTTGGAGCTTGGAACAACACTTGCAAGGCGCTCACCCGCTGCGCCAATGTGCATGCTCCCTCCCTGCCGCAGGAGCTGATTGCGGGCGGTATGGCAGGCGGAGCAGCCAAGACAGCCGTCGCGCCTCTGGAGCGAGCCAAAATCCTGTTCCAGGTGCGGCCATGGTGCAGCCGATTGCCTGTGGTGGCGGCTGGTATGTTGTGCGGCATTCCCTGCTAGGCAGTGCAGCATGGAAACCGTCCGCCCGGCTCCCCACCCTGCTCATGCTCCAGCTCGTGTGCTCGCCCACATCTGGCCACTGCTCGCCTGCTGCTGCCATGCTGCTAGAAAGCCTTGACTGTCTTCTCATGCGCCATCCCCCGCCCACCCTGCTGCCTGCAGACCGGCAAGCTGCAGGGCACATCCCTTGGACCCACGCTGCGCAGCATCTACAGCACAGAGGGCCTGCCCGGCCTGTTCCGCGGCAACGGCGCCTCCGTGCTGAGGATCGTGCCCTATGCGGCGGTGCACTTTTGGTGCTATGAGCACTATCGGCGCCTGCTGGTGGCGGCAGAGGTGCTGGGGGCACAGGTGCGGCTGGGAGTGGGCAGCAGGGCTGCGGGGTGCTGTGCGTTGGTTGCATGCTTGCTGCGTGTTGCCTGATGCATTGGTGTGTTGATACTGCAGATTTGTGCTCAGCAATGAAGCAGCAGCTTGCAGCAAGGCATTGCGACTCAGCATTCCCAACAGTGGCAACATGAATGGCAAAGCCCTCAGGGACTAAGCCTGCCTAGCAGCTGCCATCAAGCAGTCGCCATGTGCCACGTCCCATTGCCCTGCAGGAGCACCGCGTGCCGCCCGCGCTCGACCTGCTTGCCGGCTCTGCAGCAGGCGGCACAGCGGTGGTGCTGACCTATCCGTTGGACTTAGTCCGCACCCGCCTGGCCTTCATGACTGAGGCCGGCGGCGCAGCCAGCAGCAGCAGCAGCAGCCGTGCAGCAGCAGCGGCAGCAGCAGCCCAGGCGCAGGGCGCAGCAGCCCGCTCGCCGCTGGCTGCGTTCCATGCTGCGCTGGCTGCCGCAGCGCACAGCAGCAGCAGCAGTGGTGCCGCCAGCAGCAGCGGGCTGGCGGCGCGGCCACCCTATGTCGCCCGCTACTCTGGTGCAGGGCTGCTGCTGTCCAGCAGCCGTGGGTGCAGCAGCGGCGCGTGCGTGGCGGGGCGCAACGGCCTAAGCAGCGCTGCCGCCCGCCTGGCAGCTGGCCTGCCGCTGCCGACCATCAGCATCAGCTCCGGCAGCTGCAGCAGCAGGGTGCAGGGGCAGGCGGCGGCTGGCGCGCGCCCGCTGCACTCCCTGGCGCTGGGCCTGCCGCGGCAGCAGCCGCACCACAGCATTCGCAGCATCCTGCTGGGCACGCTGCGCAACGAGGGCGTGCGAGGGCTGTACCATGGAGTGGGCGCCTCGCTGTACGGGTGAGGGGAAACTTAGCATGCAGCTCGCAGCAAGCTGGCTTGCATGGATGTTGGGCGGGGGCTGCCACGTCGCCTGGGGTGGCCCATGCATGCACAAGCTGCTCAAGATGCGCGTCTGCGTACTGCAGCCGCTGCAGCCCTACCTGGCCTGCTGCTACACTGGCCCCCAGATGCCTCACACTGCCATGCCCCTGCACCCCTTCCATCCCACTGCAGCATCCTGCCGTATGCCGGCCTCAAGTTCTTCACCTACCAACACCTGAAGCAGTGGTACCACCACACCCGCCCCCGCGAGGTGCGCGCCGCTCAATAGCTGCCCAGCCCAAACGGCCGGATTGCGCAGCCTGTTGGGCAGCCCAGGTTGCAGAGGGTGCTGCAGACTTGGTTGCCCGGCCTGCTCGACTGCCACCTCCCTGCAACCTCTTTTCATCCGCCGCCCACCTGCCCTGCTAACCTCTTTTGCAGCTCACTCGCACGGGTGTGGACGGCAAGCCGCGCCTGCCGGTGCCGGTCATGCTCAGCTTTGGAGCTGTGGCGGGCCTGGTGGCGCAGACCGCCACCTACCCGCTGGATGTTGTGCGCCGCCAGATGCAGGTGGGCTAGAACGACGGCAGAAGGGAGGCGGGGCAGGGCAGGCTGCCCCATGGAATGGGATGAGGCTCGGCATGCCTTCACAGTCCTTCAGGCTTCAACCACCCCTGCCCCCGCTTATCCCACAAACACTGCCCTTCTCACTTTGCAGGTCGAGGGCCTGCGCCTCGCCGAAGCCGCCGCCTCCTCACCCACCGCCCAGCTGTCTGCGGGCACGCCGCCGCTGAGCCTGCGTTCGGCGCCCCAGGCGCTGGCGCTGCTGGCGCGCACGCACGGCTGGCGCTGCCTGTACGCCGGACTGTCCATCAACTACATGAAGGTGAGGGTGCAGGGCCTGGGCATGTGTGAATCAGCACGTCGTGTTGAATTAGGAGTATGCCTGGGGGAGCAAGCACTTGCCTGTCCACCAACTACATGAAGGTGAGCTAGAGGGCTGCTGTAGCTGGGTGCTGGCCTCAGCTAGATTAGTGTCCACTGGTGGCTGCAAGCTGGATTGGGGGCATGGTTGGTGGGTGGTACATGCAGGCGTGAGCAGGTGTTAGTGTCTGGCTTGAATGATCGCCCCTCACCACACGCCCATTGCACGTGGTGCCATCCATGGCTAATGTCTTCTGCTCAACGGCTTCTGCAAGTCAGCGCTGACCCACAATTCTGCCACTTGCTCCCCTTATTTCTGCAGGTGGTGCCGTCCACGGCCATTGGCTTCACGCTGTACGACTACTGCAAGTCGGCCCTGGCGCTGCCCACCAACCTGTGAACACGGCCTAGGCTGCAGCTTAGTTTTGGTTGAGCACTGCTCTGGCAGTCGCCCAACCTTGTACCAACAGCTCTTGCAGCGCCCCATCTCAAACGCCCCGCCTCTCCCCAAATTGCTTGCGTGACGTGTGTCGCACAGCGCGGCACCAGGCGCGCCCATGTGCCGCCAGTGCAACAGCCTCTTTGTGCTGGCACTCGTTCATTCTTCATGTACATTACAGTACGCCCTCCCTGGCGGCCCAAACGCTCCTACCCTGTCCTCCCTTTCGTCCTGCCGCCTTGGCAGCAGCACCCTTGCATGATTGTCGCCCTTTCTTTCGTAGGCACCCTCGCCAGCCCAGGAAATGCCCCGCCCCCACCCATTGATACCCCCTTGCATGTGTGCGCTGTTCAATGGCCTCAAGCGCCCGGCTGTACCCACCCTACCTCTCCAAAAACCCAAGTTTTGTTTCCCATCCGCCCCTGATTCTTCCCCACAGTCGCGAAGCTCTGATTGTCTGGAAACCCCCCACCCCAACCTGCTGCCCTTTTCGGTTGCCATTTGCTGGCTGCCGGCACACCCCCACGCCGCGCGCCGTTTTGCCCCGCTTCGCCCTGTTTCCAATTGCTGCGTGCTACCTGCTGCGCACTCCAAGTTTTCCGTGCTCTGCTTTTCCCTGCCAACACGTGACACAGGCCCTCCTGCACAGTTGCGGCTTTGTGTAAAAGCAGTGCTTCATGCAAATATCAGCAGAGCCAGCTGCAATGCCAGGCGCCAGTCTTGAGTTGGGTTGCTGGGCGTTATCATTACAGCCTTTCATGAGGCAGCAAGCAGTTGGGGCATGGACGGCTGAGGGAAGTGGCGGGGGCCAATAGGGGCTGCATTGCCCGCATACCGAGGAAAATTTGGGGGCAGTGCACGCAAGGCAGGGTTGAGGGGTGCAACAGCGCACCAGTGGGTGTCAAGGCAGCAGAGTGTCTATCCAGCATGCATCCAGACCAGGCAGCAGGGCCTGCAGCATACGGCCGGCTGCACCGCGGCAGTGCTGGGAGCTGTGTTGGTGGGCCGGCAAGGGTGTCCCCCCAGCTGGCTACTGGATGCAGCAGTTGCAGCCAAAGGTGCGGTGCACAAAGCTCTCGCTGCCATGATCTGAGGGCTGGTACTCCTGAACATGATGGATCTCCTGCAGATGAAGAAAGGCAAGAGGGAGTGAGGCGGCCTGGGTGGGTAGGCCAGGGCTGCACAGCACATGTTGCGGAATGCACGTGGGCCTCAGCACAAGGACTGCAGCCGCTAATTCTCTTCCACCGCAGTTGGGCAGCCAGCCACACTACCGAACACTGACAATGGAGCGTGCAACATCAGCAGCAGCCGGTGGCGTGGCAGCACCACGTCTGCACAGTGGCACCGACCTGACCACAGGGACCAAGTGCAAGTGTACAGCAGCCAACCCAGTGCCCGCACCTTGCCATGCGTGTCAGCCCACGACAGCGCTCGGTTGGCCGGCGGCTGCTGCACTGCTGCGGGAGCACCGCCATCTCCGCTAATTTTCAGCGCCGACTTGGATGGTTTGATCATGTTGCGAGGGCTGCGCCGATCTGCTGCATCGGCCGCCGCGTCCGCGCTGGACGGCACCGCCACTGTGCCAGGCGGCAGCGGCGGCCGCGCTGCTAGGTCTGCTGCGGGCACATCCTCAAAAGGGGATGGCGGCGGCCGCTGAGAGGACAGCATGCGCCGCACAGGCGGCTGCTGCGCCGCTGGCTGCTCCGCCGCCGCACCGCCTGTTTGTGCCGGCACCGCCGGCAGGGCCACCTCGGCCATCGGGGCTGCTACTACGGCTGCCAGTGCCTTGCGCCTCTACCTCGCGGACGGCTGAGCCCTGTAGGAGCGAGGGCAGGGCGCGGTCACTCAAGCCCTGCACGAGGGGGCGCCCCGCAAGCAGCCTGCCTTCTCAACCCGGTGCCCCAGCCGCTCACCTTGCAGCTAGCAGGATGTTGAAGGCCGTGCAGCAGGCCGCGCTTATAAAGACGGCTCCCTCGGTCCACCCCCGCTCCTGGCGTCCAGGCCGGCTGCAAACACGTGAACAGTGGATATCGCAGGCAGAACACCGTCCTCCGCAGCGGGTGGCAGCAGGGCCAGCTCCCCGCCGCCGCCATGCGGGCGCTTAGCTCGAGCCACTCCCGGGGCGGGCCACATGAACGGCGGTGCTGTGTGGGAGGTGGTTCACGCAAGGCTATATGCCCCTTGGTTCGTTTGCAGAACAGTAGCGGCCAGTCCTGGCAAGCAGCATGGCCCCAGAGCATCTGTGCGGCTGCGGTGAAACGACCGGCAGATGGCGCCACACATGGACATCGATGGCGAGGGGGAGGCCCAATGAACTGATCTGGCGTTTTGGCTATGTTGATGTTTCTCTAGACACACATGATCACAGCATTTTGCGTACTCGTTGCGCAGCCAGCTGGGCCCTCACTGCCCAGTGCGCAATTGCAGCAGCAGCTTGCCTTAGTGCAGCTGTGCCCGTATGCGCCGGAGGGGCGCGGCCCGAGCGGGGGCTGCTCATGTGCCGGGATGTTTTCACCTGCAATTTTGACGCGTGTCCATCTGGGGGAAAACTATTTAGATTGAGTCTCGATACTTTGCATTATCGTTCCTGAGCGAGTTGCATTGCGGCTCGGGGCTCGGCAGTCCCACTGCCGCCTCGGCAAAGCCGTGATTTGGTTTGCTGCACCCACTATGTTCTCCTCGCGATGTCCAGTAGTCATGCATCTCATGATGGCGCACAATGCTCGTGTCCTTGGCAGGATTCCACTTGTCGATGCGTAGCACGCTGTCACGCTGCGCGCGCATGATGACTGCAACGCGCAAACCGCTCTCTGCTCCGCTAGATTCCTTCTGTTTGAGTTTACAAAGATACTGTTCGTTCCCAAGAAGAGGAAAGATCTGCCATGGCCTCGCACTGGCCGCCCGCCGAGCTGTGTTCAGACCCTCCCAGCAGAAAGTACTGTCGGAAATGAAGTCAATGCAGGTGGATGCCGTTCATGATCATGGATGCGCAAGGCCGCGTGTTCCCCAACGCCGCGGGTCAGCGTGCCGCTTCTGAGCAGACGCCCCAGCTGCCCGGCATCTACGAGTTTGCCATCTCCCGCACGCCCACCTCCAACACCAAGTAAGGGAAGCGGTACCCGTGCCACCCGCGGCTTGCAGGCCACCGCCGCCTGCCGACGGCCTGCCCGTGGACGTGCATGTCCACTGCCCTCCATCGCCGCTTGCCTGTGCCCCAATTCCCCTGCACCTGATGACCGACTGACAAACCTCGCAGGCACACGGTCTACGTGGGCATGTCCAAGAACCTGCGGCAGCGGCACATGCAGTATGCGCGCAACGGCAGTCACATCTCCGAGTTCATTTACGAAGCGCTGCGCCGCGGCAACGTGCTGTGGCGCCGCTTCTATCCGGTGCAGACGGAGCTGCAGGCGCAGCAGGAGGAGCTGCTGTGCCAGACGGTGCTGGACTACCCCTGGAACAAGGACCAGAACCCCCGCGGCACGCGCTACGTTTTCACGCGCAAGAGCAACGGGCTGTTTGGGGGCAAGGTGCGATTGCTCTGCTGTGCTGGCTCTGCTGTGGGTCGAAGCACCTTATTCAGCCTGGAAAGCAGCGCAAGTATCTGCCGCTGGTATGAGCTAATACGTCGATCCACATGCATGTGCCCTATGAAGGAGCTGGTGGTTGTGGACGCACGCACCGGTGCAGCACGAGTGTACAACGTGTAGCCGCCCGCCTCCTGCCAGCCGCCGCAGGCAGCAGCAGCGCAAGTGATGACGTGTCGTTATCGCTCCCCAAGGTCCTTCCCAAAGAACTTATGATGAGCTCAACTGGTCCGTACTTTCACTTTCTTGCTCGACCTTTGACACGAAACGTTATAAGCCCACTTTCACCCGCCCGGCGAACGTGCTTTTACTGCTAGTGCTCCATTGCTGATCGTTTATGAGGAACTGCCCTGTTGAACTTGTGAAGTGATTGTCTGTGGGCCGATTGTAAACAGAAGCTGTAGACTTGCCAGGGCGGCCAGCTGGCCCCGCTCTGTTTGCCGCGGCATGCCGCGGCATGCCGCTGAGCGGCAGCTGGCGGTGGCGGCGGCAATGAGGTGGGGCGGCTGCCGGCTGTCGCGATCATCACGAAAACCATCGTGGTCTTTCCTGTCCCTGCACGCGGCCCACCGCTATGCTGGCAGCGTGCAGGCGACTGCTGCAGCCCGCGGGGGGTGCAGGGTGGCTGCGCCGCTTCTCGTCCTTGCCAGAGAGCGGTGAGCGAGTCATCAAGGCCGCCGGCGCCTGCAACGCAGCCACGCGGGCCTGCGTTGCGGAAGAGGCCACCTTGGGGCGTGCCGCGGGCAATGTGGGTTCCTGGAGGCTTGTTGTAGATGCCAGCATCGTCTGCCCGAGCAGAAGAGAGCAGCGGATAGCGGCCCAGCCCTGCCGGCAGCGCCGCCGCCGCCACGAGGCGCCCTTGCCCTACCGCCACTTTGACCGCCCCTGCCTGCCTCCCCCATGGATGCATGCAGCCATCCATGAGACGCCCTTTGGCGAGTTCATCCCGCTGAGCGACCAGGCGGGCGTGCCGGTGCTGGTGCGCCTGCACGAGCGGCAGTGGGGCGCGCTGGCACGCCTGCCCGCTGCCAAGCTGACGGAAGCAGGCTACGAGGGTGCGTGGGGGAGGGAGGACAGCAGCATGGCATGGCATGGGGAGGTTGCGTGGGGGCGGTTGATAGCTGGCTGTGTCTTGGTGTGCAGAAGTGCTATCCTGTGCGCCAGCCCGCAGACCGACAGGATGCCACATCCCCCTGCCATGCATGCCAATGCTTAGCTGAGACTTGCATGGCTGCATGCTCATCAACCATGCTGCAGGCGAGCACCTGCCATCCCATGTGGCCGTGGTGCGGGATGCATTTGGAGCCCATGACGACAGCCACCGGCGGTTGGCGCAGGAGGTGGCGGCCCTGGGGCCACACAAGGTGCGCCTGCTGTGCTTTGGTGGTGCATTTTGGGCCCTTGGTGGCTCTGTCCTAGGACCAAGCAACATGCCATGGGCATGTCTGCCTGTGCATCGATACGCCAGCCCTGCCACTCATTTGTGCAATACCTTCGTCCCCCGCTGCCGCTGCGCCGCCAGGTGGCGGTCACCGCTGACCTGGCGCACCCACACAACCGCCTGATTGTGGACGATTATGAGCTGGCTGAGGACAAGCAGAGCTACCGGCTGCGCACCGTGGGCACGGGTGAGCATGGGGCGAGGGTGGGATTGGGGTTAGGGAAGGTGTGAAGGCGAGTTGTATGTAGTGTATCAGCAGAGCTGAGGGCCAAGCAGAGCTGCCGGCTGCGCACGGTCGGCACGGGTGAGCGGATGCTGCATGTTGATTGATATGAGGTGGGGGTTGGTTAATGTGCAGTGCAGATGCATGCGGTGGAAGGCAAGCAGAGCTACCGGCTGCGCACCGTGGGCACGGGTGCGGCATCATGGCTGGAATGCTGTCGGGCGGTTTGCTTAAAAACGGTTGCATGCAGCTGCATGCCTGGTCGCCCCGTATTTGAACAAGGAACTGGGCTTGTGCTGCGCCGAAGCAAGTGCCTCATGCTGCTGCTCCCCTCTTGGCCCCGCTGCGCAGACCTGCTGCGATTCTTCCGGCAGCATGACCTGCACACCATCCTGGTACCAGACGTGCAGGCAAGACAGCCGCTGGCAGTTGTAACAGTGCGGCTGTACTCATTCTGCCAGTGGTTGTGCTGGGTTCGGTGGGCGCTGCATGCCACAATACGTCATGCCCCATGCACTTGGCCTCACTCAGCCGGCTGGTGAATGTTCCATGCATGCGCAGGCGGCGGCGCAGGGGCTGTCAACATCAGCAGTGGGAGCGCAGCGGGGCATCAAGCAATCCACAAATGAGGCAAGCTATGGAGCTGAGGTGGCTTTATGCTCGGTTGGCTGGGCTTGGGGCAGCTGGGGTGGCTTGGTTGGCCCTGTGGCTTGGTCAGCCACAGCCGAAGCTTGAGTGGGATGCATCCCTCAATACACATAGCAGATGCATGGCATTCGAAGGTTGGCAGGCAGCGCACAAATTGCTTCTGTCCGTTTCTTGGGCACTGCCTGCAGGTGCTGATGGTGGCGCCCACTGCCTTCGTGTTCAACGACCAAGCGGCACAGGTATGCACAGGCCCATGCTCTGACTTCAGTCAACCCACCAGCGTCACTGTGCTTTGCGTTGTGTAGTACACCAAAAACACGCAGGGGCTAGTCTGCATGCACTAACAAGCCCTCTGCTGCTACAATTCCACTTCCACCCCCTGCCCACCCTCCCTCGGAAACAGGACAACACATTCATGAACTCGGCAGTCAACGCTTTCGACCCGCCAGCATCAGAGGGAGGCGAGGCCACGCACCGTGAGCTGCCGCAGCCGGTCCTGCTCTGCTGAGACACAGCCTGCCCTACTGACGTTGCTGTGCTGCACCGTGCTGAGCCCCATCCAGGCGCTGCACGACGTTGCTTTGGCGACCCACCCCCACATGCACCTGCAATTAGTCACATCGCACTGCTCATCTCCCCCCTGCAGGCCAGCCGCCGCCGTCGGTGACCAAGCAGGTGCTGCGCGAGTTTGCTGCGCTGCACCACGAGCTGACTGAAGTCGCGGGCGTCAAGGTCAACCTGTTCCAACACAGGTGGGCGAGCTGCGCTGTCAAGTGGTTGTTTGGTTGAGCGCTCGCCAGTTGTTCTGCAAGAGATGGCATGGGCAGCATGTCTTGGCTGTTCTGTTTGGGTGGCTTTGGCTTCAGGAGGCTTTTGCTCAGCCGCAATATAGTGTATCTCGCCGTGTATGAAGCCCCATGCCACCGCTGCACCTGCTTCCGCCATGCAGCCTGGACCACGGCACGCCAGACGCGGTTTTCCCCAACAACTGGTTCTCCACACACCCCGCCGGCGAGGCGCTGGGCGGCGTGCAGAAGGCAAGCAGTGCGGCGTTTTGGGTTCGCTTGCAGACGGACGAGGGGGCTACTGCGTGGCACGTCGATGCCGCCATTTACGCTTGCTCAGGGCACATAGCATATTTCTTTCCATGTACGCCTGAACGAATTCTTCATTTGCCAACACGGTTGGCCGCTGTCCTCTTGCTGTGCAGGACACGCTCGTCTTTTACCCGATGAAGTGCCCCAACAGGCAAGGCAGCTGTTTGCTGTTCCTCCTTTGCAGCTTGCCAGCTGCCGGCAGGCCAGCTAGGCTGCATTCCTATTGTCTGCACTTTGACTGCGCATACTGCACACGCGACTGCAGCCCTATGTATTAAATTGCTCTTTGTCCGTGCAGGCAGGCTGAGCGGCGGGACGACATCAAGAAGGTGCTGCAACATCTTCATTAGATTCTCGGACAGCATCCCATCCAACTTCCTTCCTTGTGCAGGCAGGCTGAGCGTCGGGACGACATCAAGGAGGTGCTGCAGCACTGGGGCTACGGCCGCACCATCGACATGTCTCCCTTTGAGACCGAGGGCCAGTACTTTGAGGTGGGTTGTTGGGGCATCGGCATGTGTTGATAACCGCAGGGCTGCACCGGGCTGCAGCCGCAGCGCATGGTGTGATGCAAGCACACACACTCGAGAGTGTTTGCGAGGCAGCCTACCTGTGCTCGGCAGCTGCCGTTCTTCCCTGCACCCAACGTTCACGGGCCAACCCTCCATCGCAGGGCACGGGAGTGCTTGTGATTGATCGCATCAATGGCGTGGCTTACGTGGCCCTGTCGGAGCGCGCAGACAAGCAGCTAGCAGAGGTGAGGTGGCGGCCAGGGGCACACGTGGCACAAGATGGCACAAGGTGGCACAAGTGGTCACCTACCGCGGTGTGCGGCAGGGAAGGGGCAGCAAGGAAGCAGTTTCAATAACCACAACAGCAGCACAGCGGCGTGGGTTGGGGGCCCTGCACCACCCCCACTGCCGTACTGGCACGCACTCGCTGAGCGGTGCTCAGCATTACATACCCAGCTACCCAGGCCACCCTTGCCCGTCAGCCGCTGGTGCCTCACAAGCGATGCCCACCCCACCCAATGCCAATGTGCAGCGCTGGGTGGCTCAGCTGGGCTACAAGGACCTGGTCACCTTCACCAGCACAGACCAGGCGGGCGGCACGGTTTACCACACCAACGTGATGATGGCAATCGGCACAGGTGCGCACCCAGTTGGGTGGCAGGGCTGTGTGAGAGTCCGCTGGTCATGCGCTCAGCCCCTGTGAATTTTCATCCGTCCCCAAAGTTGCTGAATATCCCTGTGCAGATGTGGCGGTGGTGTGCCTGGAGTCGGTGGACGACGAGGCGGAACGGCGCAACCTGCAGCAGCGGCTGTCCAAGACGCACACAATCGTGGACATCACCCGGCAGCAGGCACGGCTGGGTGGGCAAGGCGGCCTGTGCAGCATGGGGGCCTGTGCTGAAGTGCTGCACCCGGCCGCGTCGACCGCTGTGGCTGTGGCTTGCCGCCTGCCGCTGCTGGCATTGCAGCAGATGCCGCCTCCCGCCGCTGCTTTCCCATGACACTTATATCTCAGATGGCGGCGCTGTGCGGCAACGTGCTTGAGCTGGGAAACTCTACTTGATTGGAACGTCCCCCCTCTCATGCTGCTGTTTTGCACAGATGGCGGCGCTGTGTGGCAACGTGCTGGAGCTGGAAGACGGGCGGGGCCTGCCGGTGCTGGCCATGTCCACCCGTGCGTACAACGCCTTCACCGACGACCAGAAGAAGGTTCTGCGGTAAGCAAGGGTTGTTCTTGCGAGCAGCAGTCACAACCTGCATGCCCGCTGCGCCTTGAGCAGCTTGGCACAGCTTGGCGCACGGCCCGGCAGCTGAGCCAGCACCTGATGATTCCGTTTCATGTCCTGTGCTTGTGCCGCACCTGCCAATTGATTGTTTCCAGCTTGGCTTGAGGCATGCGCATGCGTCCCGCATGCTCCCCCAACACGGATCTCCGGGCCCCCTTTGCAGGCGGCACGTGGCGGCGCTGCACCACGCCAACATCGACACGCTGGAGCACATTGGCGGCGGCGGCGTGCGCTGCACGCTGGCAGAGATCTTCTGAGCAGCAGCGGCTGGGGCCGGGCATGCAGCAGGGACGACCTGGATGCATGGATGGGCGTGAAAGGGACGGCACGTGGATAGCACTGCTCAAGTCCGCCCACGCCCTGCCTGCCCAACATTTTTCGCAGCACTGACCGCCTGTGCTCCACTGACCATTTGGCGGTAATCAGAAAGCAGGCACTATCTTGACAAAGTCACAGGGCGTCCCGCTGAACGAGTGGTGACTCTTCTGCATTGCCATTCGTGGCGCCAAGCATTAGGGTTTCCTGTGTGCAGGTGCCTGGGCGCAGCGTCTTTGACTGATTAGGACTGACCTAAACCCAATGAAAACCCTAAACCCACTAAAAAAGGCAAGAACAGGTCAGCACCGGCTTCCCTTCAGTCAAGGAGTGAAACTTAAATCTGAAAGTTTGGGACGTGGCACAGGCGACATGCAGCAAATGATGCACCTGTCGAACATGCACCATGCACAATAGCGCGCGGCATGCAAGGGCACAAGACATGGCGGTGCTTCCGCTGGCCGGCGGGCAGGCAGCGCAACTTGCCACTTGGCACACAGGCAGAGGGTCATGGCAGCTGTGTGACAGTCACACGGCATGACTGAAACCTAATGTTGACAGCCAGCCAGACGCCGCCGCAGAGGCGCTCGAGTGGCGTCGGCAGGAGGGCCAGCGCGGCCAGGCTGCTTGCAAGCTGGCTGGCGCGTGTTCCAGCTGAACTTCAGAGCTCAGGCATGCTGCAGCTGTTGCCCAGTGCCCAGATATGACAGGTCCCTGCCTGCATGGAAGCGAGGCACGATACGCGATATTTTTGGCCAGGCCCTGGGCGTGCGTCTTTAGCTCTCTTTTCAATCGCCGAACGCTTCTAGAAAGCAAACAACCATTGCAAAGGCCCAAGCAGGCCACGACTCACACACAGCCGCAGTGGAGCGCGCAGGAAGAGCACAGTGGGGCGCAATCTACGCGCCGCTGCCCCCTGGCAGCATGCAGCGGGGCGCTCCCCCGCGGGACGGCCCTGAGCAGCAGGTGCGTGCCGGACGGGGCGCTTCCAGGCCCGCTGCGCTTTCGCTTTGCCCGCTCATGACACCAGTAACTGGCGTTCGACACATTGCCGTGCCGCAGGGGGGCGTGGCAGCTCTGGCAGCCTCGCCCGGCGCGCGACCAGCTGGCCCCGGCGCCGGCACGCCTTGCTGCCCGCCGTCCTCGCCGCTGCAGCCCATCGCCGAGGCGGGGCCTGCCCCGGCGGCCCCCGGGTGCCCAGCTCCAGCCCTGGACGCAGGCGCCGGCGTGATGCGGCCGCCCCCACCAAAGTGCGCGCCGCTCTCCGGCAGCCTGGCCACCAGCAGCCAGCGCGAGGCGCTCACGGCCCAGCACTCCAAGCTGCTGTCCTCCGAGGCGGCTACCGAGGAGCGCGACGAGTACCTGATGCGGCTGCTGTTCAAGGGCGCGCCGCCCGCCGGCGTGCCGCCGGCGCCACCCGCCGCCCAGGTGCCACAGGGCGCTCCGCCGCCAGCGCTGCAGCAGCAGGCCGTGCAGGCGCAGGCGGCGCAGGCCGTAGAGGCTCCGCGCTTCCGGGCGCCCGGCCCCGTCAGCCGGTCGGTGCCGCCGTCGGCGCCGGCGCCCGGCTCGGCCACCCCGCTGGCGCCCTCACCCTCCCGCCTGCTGCCGCGCGCCACCTCCACCACCCTCGCCTCGCCCAGCAGCACAGTGGGCGCGGTCACAGGAACAGCCTGCGCCACAGTCCCCTCGCTGCCGCTGCCAGCGCCCTCAGCCACAGCCACCACCACCGACCAGGCAGTGCCGTCCTCGGGCGGCGCCGCGGCAGCACCCACCACCGCGGCGCCCCCGCCCCGCGCAGCACCCCCGCTGCCGCCCAGCGCCCGCGCCGCTGCTGCAGTGGCAGCCCTGCCGGCGCCACAGCTGGTGGCAGTGCCGCCAGAGCTGGCGGCCACCTTTGACCAGACGCGGCGCATGCTGGGAGACGAAATCGCGCTGTCTGTGCGCGACACAATGATCAGGTGGGTGCTGGCTGCCTGGCTGCCTGATTGGGTGGGTGGTGCCTTTGCTGCTTGGCAGCGGTTTGGCTGCTGCCTGGGCAGCTGCTGCTGCAGGAGTACAGCCAGGACCGCCTGCAGGGGTTTGCAGGCAGTGGTGAGCGAGACGGAATTCACGCTGGCGGTGACCTGCTGCGCGAGCGCACCCTGTTTATGTGCCCGTTGCTGCCTTCTGACCCGCCCCATTGCCTTTGCTGTCCTTCCTGGCCTGCAGGCAGCAAGTCATGTTCCTGGAGCAGCTGTACGACCTGCACCGCGCCATCGCCATCCAGAAGCTGCTCATGCAGAACTGCCCCGAAGTGCAGCAGGCAAGCACTGCCACCCACCGCACTGGTTGAGCCTATGCCCTTGTGCTGCCTGCTGGTGGCTGGTGCTAGCCGCTGCATGCCTGCTCCCGACGCTCGTGCACGCATGTTTAAGTTTGGCGTAGCTTGCACAACCCACCCTTGGTTTCACAGCAGTGCCTCACCTTCGGCACCCATTGCCCGCTTTGCCTGCCTGCAGGTCATGGGCGAGGCCATGCGCCTCATGAGCAGCGTGGGCAGCCAGCACGGCAGCGGCAGCGGGCGCGGGTCCAAGCGCCAGCGCACCACGCCCAACGGCGGCGCTACGGTGCCCGGCTCCGGCTCAGGCGACCCATCCAGCTTCCGCCCAGACTCCCAGTTTGCGGCGGTGCCGCAGCTGCCGGGCGAGGCTCAGACCCGAGATGATGAGGACGATGACGGCGGCAGCGGCGACGCTAACGGCAGCGGCTCGGCCGGCGCCAATGGCAGCGGCGGCGGCTCCACGTCGCCGCAGCAGCTGGTGCCCGGCTTGCCGCCGCCGCCGCCCCTGCCCTACATGTACCTGGCCCACACGGCGGTGGCCACTCCTTCTGGCGCATCTGCCGCTCCTGTGGGGTGGCAGTGGGGCATGCCGCCGCTGGTGCAGGGCCAGGTGCAGCAGCTGCAGCAGGCTGTTGGCCTGCCGCCGGTACCGCGCGGGCCGCCTCAGATGGCGCCATGGGTGGGCCAGGACGCAGGGCTCGCAGCGGTGGGCATCAACACCCACACACCGCAGCACCCCAAGCATGCAGCTGGTGTAGCGGGCAGCAAGCCCAGCAAGACGGCCACCGCAGCCACCGCGCCGCCTGCCCCCAGGGCGACGCCACCCCGGCCCGCAGCCGCGCAGCCGTCGGCGGCAGCCGCCGCAGCCCCCGCCGCCCCGGCCCCGCAGCCCAAGCAGCAGCAGCCGGTGGCGCAGCCCGCTCCTGCCAGCCTGGCCATGCCGCCGCCTGGCATGCCGCCGCCGATGCCGTTTGGCCCACCGCCCCCGCACATGATGATGGCGCCGCATGGGCCGCCAGGCCTGCCCTGCCCCGCCCCTGGGACCGCAGACCCCATGGCCTGGTGGTACCAGAACAACTACGGCAGCCAGCAGCAGGTGGGCAGGGAGGGGTAGGGTGTGGGACGTGTTGGTGCTGCCGCCTCGCAGACATGGCAGGCTGGTTCAGGCTGGGCCATGCATCTGGCGCAGGCAGCCCTGGAGTTGCAGTGTCGCTCGCTGTTATGGCGCTGCTGTCCCCTGTGGTGCCTGACCTGCTGCCAATGTGCCACCCCTCGTCACCCGCAGATGGGCAGCATGTCGCTCGCCACGGCACAGGCCGCCGCCGCAGCCGCCGCAGCCTTCATGCAGCAGGCGGCGCAGCAGCCCGGCGGCACGGGCTGCACCACCGCGGGCCCGCTTGGCACAGCTGGCACAGCTGGCGCCACGGGCACAGGCGGCCCAGCCGTCACAAAGTGGTGGCACGACCCGCAGCTCACGTTTGGGCCGCCGGTCGACACAGAGATGCTGGCTCGGCGGCCGGCCGGTGGGCCAGCCGCCCTGCTGGCCAGTGCTCGCGAGGGTCCAGAGGTGCAGTCTGCGCCCGCTGGGCAGCTGAAGCGCCCCGCCGACAGCCGGCGGCGCAGCAGCATGCCGTGCAGCGACGGGCCGCGCATGCGCCTCAAGCGCAAGGCCACTGCTGACGCGGATGAGGCCAGCAGCGGCACCACAGGCCACACGCACGACCCAGACGGCGGCGCCGGCACAACCGCTGGCGGGCCATTCAAGGTACGGAGGGGGGGCACATGGGTTTGCGTGCTGCACGGAATACTGAGTCGGCTGTTTGGCTGAAAGAGGACTGTGAGGTTTGTGTCAGCTTGTGGACTATGTGGCACTCAGCAAGTGCGGCCGCCAGCTGAAGTGCAGCAGGGGTGCAGCAGAAGGCAGCCTGCAACTGTGCCTCCTGCTGAAGCGCAAGCAGCTGTGCTCACCAGCCTTCCCGGCCGCCCCCTCGCCTCCTCCCTGCCCGCAGAAGCACGAGTCGCTGCGCGCCCGCAGCGCACGCACCAGCCCGCAGGGCCCCGCCGCCGCTGACGATCCGATGGGAGGCGGCGGCCAGGACGAGAATGCTGCCCAGCTGCTGCTGGCCATTGGCAAGCAGTGAGCGGGGGCAGCCAGCCGCCGGCGGCCATGCAGCACGGCGCGGCGCTGCGGCCACCGGCACCAGTTGTGGACAACACTCCTTGGTGATCCGTTCACCTTGACACCCGATGTCGACACAGCACACGGCGCGCCGGCAACCAGGGAGGGCTGCTGGCGCCGCCGCACGGCGCAGGACAGTTGCGCAGGAGCAGTTGCACAGGCAGAGCCTGGGCCCTGCGCCTCCCCTTTACCAGCGCCTGCGGGCTGTGCGAATGCACGCCGCAGGCGCTGCCATGCCTCCCTACCCCTACCCTCCCCATTTGCTCTGCACAACGCTCAGCCCCCTGCCGCGGCCGCCGCCTTTCCCAACAAACCCCTGTCCCCTACGCGGGCGCGCCGCCGGCCCCAACGAACGAAGCCAGCATTCTTCTCAGGCCAAGAACTGCGTGTGCAATTTGTTTCAGCACCCCACCCGCCCCCGCCCTATGTTCTCATAGCGCCTCTGCTCCTCCCCGTCCTGGAGGGAGGATGCTTGCATGACACATGTGTTCATGACACGATACACTACCCCTGCATCTGCTATTTTTTGTGCCCCCGGCCTTCAGCAGCTCGGCTCTCCGCTGCGGGGCAGCCGCTGGCGGCCGCGGTGCGCTCATGTGCGTGCGCCGCGCCGCTGGCCCCGGTGTGTTTTGCAATCTGTCTGCTTTTCCCTGGTAGCCCCTTCATTTGCACCTCCCTTCTCACAAAGGCCAGTTCTCGCCCTGAGACCTACCGTTTATCCGTTTGTTCCCCCCGCCACCGTACTCCATTTCTTCCCGCTTTTCTGGTAAAGCGCCATCCCTGCTGTGGCGAGCGGCGCTGCTCCTGCCCGCTCTGCCCCTGATGCAGCGGCCACCCACCAACAAATGACGCCTAGCTCGAACGGTCCTCCCGCATTCTTATTGTTTTGCTCGCGGGCTGTCCAGCCCCTTGCCACAATGGGGCGGCAGCTCCGCCGCAGCCCGCTGATCTACCAACACTGTAAAGCAGAATGGGATCATCACTGTTTGAGGGGCTGGAGCGGGCTGGAGCAGGAATGTGCAGGAAGGGGACGGGTGGAGCTGGATGCGTTGGCGGCCGGCCGCGGCCCCGCTGCAGCGCTGTGCTGCCGCCGCCGCCGCTCCTTGGCACTTGGCGGCGATCGTCGTACCCCAATGCAATGCATCTATCGGCTGCCATGGCCTGCAGGGCGCTTGGGGGCTGCACGGCTGTGCAGGCGGGCAGGGGGCTACTGCGGGCACTGAGCTTGGGCAGGCGCGCCGCCGGCTGCAGCATCCAGCCGCGATCATCGCTGCCGCGCGGGGCGACGCAGCCAGGGCAGCCAGCGGGCCGGCGCCACCTCTCCCTCTCCGCCGCGCCGTCAGCACCGGCGGCTATGGAGGCGGCCCTGCCACCCGAGATCGAGCACACGGTGGAGCGGATCCACTGCTCGCCAGTGCGCATCGTGCTGTACCTGGGCGGCGGCGCCTCGCAGGTCGGTGCCGCCGCCTGCCCGCTCGCCGCGCTACCGCCCAGCTGCGGGCCGCATGCGCCCGACCCTGCTGCCCCCAAGCTGCCAGCCGCATTGCAAGCTGCCTGGGGTGCTGACCCATCGCTGCTGAGGCGCCCATGCTGCTGCAGGCGGTGGCGTGGCTGCTGTCGGTGCCGGGTGCATCCCGCACTGTCCTGGACATGCGAATCCCCTACAGCCGCAACAGCCTGAACGATGTGCTGGGCAAGTCGCCAGAGTCATACGCCTCCCCAGGTGGGTGCTGGCTGCCGATGCCGTGGGAGCAAAAGGCATGTGGGCAGCGCTGCTAACCAGGGGGGTACTGCGCTGGTTCTCCTTGCACACAGCTACCGTGCTGCTTGGCGCTGGGTGAAATGGCCCACCCTTGTTCAGCAGCCGGCTGATCAAGCCCTACTGCCCTGCTGCTGCCACCCGCAGAGACGGCGCGCGACATGGCGCGCGCGGCGTACCAGCAGGCTGTCAAGCTGTCCACCTTCGGCACAGATGTTGTGGGCATCGGCTGCACATGTGCGCCACGTGGCAGCATGGGCCTGCATGATGGGAAGCTGGCGGCAGGGACCGACGGTCAACAGCCGAGCTCTCAGCTGCGTGCTGCCGCTGCTGGGCCAGGGTTTGCAATCTTCTGCATGCTGCTGCCCGACCAAGCTGATGCTGTTGCCCGAGCAAGCTGCTGGCTGTCCCCGCCCTGGTGGCCTGCAGGCGCGCTGGCGACTGACCGAGAGAAGCGAGGGGAGCACAAGGCGTACATCACAGCATACAGCGGGGCGCAGGAGCGCAGGTGCGGGGACATTGTGATGGGCGCACATGCTGCAGACGAGCCAGCTTGCAGCATTTGTTGGGGCACAGACATTGGCTGCAGGCGCTCACGGCCACGAATCTTCACCTGCCCCCAACTTGGACTGTGCACTTGCCTGTGCACGTGTACCGAAGCCCCTGCTGCCACCCCCGCCCGACACACCCTTGCAGTTTCTCGCTGCTGCTCAGCAAGGGCGCTCGCAGCCGGTTTGGGGAGGACCAGCTGGTCAGCAAGCTGGTGATCAAGGCGATCGCAGACGCCCTGGGCGTGCCTACAGAGGCAAGCGCTGCCTGCTGGGCTTGCAATTGCGACCTGCTTGCTGGGTTGCCTGCTGCCTGCGTGCCGGCCTGCTGATGTCTGTGCGCACAGAGGATTGCCGCTAACCTGCCGTCCGCCGGCCTGCTGCTCTCAACGCACCAGCCTGCTTGGCGGCCTGCCTGGCGTGCGGCTGCTGCTGCCCACGTATGCCCCTGCCGCTCACAGGTTGGTTCTTCTTATTGCTCCTGCAGGTGATGGAGATCAGTTTGATTGACAGCGGCGACCACCCAGATGAACTGAAGGTTTGTGAAGGGGGGCTGCAGCTGGCTAAGCACATTGGATGCGCCGCGTGCGGCCGCCCAGTGCCCCTGAGCCCCCGTCTGTGTCGGCACAGGCCGCCCTGCGGTTGCTCCTGCCAACTCTCTCCGCCCGTGTGGCTGCCGTGTGCATGCTGCCTGCAGGTGGAGAGCAGCAGCATGGGTGTTGCTGCCATCCTCAAGCTTTGCTGTGCTCTGGCCAACTCTCACCCTGCGCGACTCGTGTGTTCAACTGCCTGCAGGTGGAGAGCGGCAGCACGGACTTTGCTGCCATCCCCCAACTTTCCTGTGCCCTGCCCAACCCTCGCCCTGTGTGACAGGCTCTTGTAACTGCCTGGTGTGTTCAACTGCCTGCACAGGTGGAGAGCAGCAGCAAGGACGTGGATGCCATCCCCCAACTTTCCTGTGCTCTGACCAACTTGCCCCGTGTGACAGGTTCTTGTAACTGCGTGGTGTTTTCAACTGTCTGCACAGGTGGAGAGCAGCAGCAAGGACGTGGATGCCATCCTCAAAGACATGCTCAACGGGCGGGTGGACACCGTAGAGTTCTCCGGTGGGCACGACGATGATTTGAGGAGAGCTCAGTCGTTGCTGCTTGACAGCAAATTTCTCTCTATGTTGGTGTGACCCTCAACCACTAGATGCGCAACCACTAGATGCTGAACTCCTGTTCTCCCCTCCGAGTGTGCTCGTGCAGGCGGCAACATCTACGTGGACGCGCCCCGCCCCGGCCGCATCTACCTGCCCGGCTCCTTCAACCCGCTGCATGATGGGCACAAGGACATGCTGGAGGTGAGTCTGTCTTCTGATAGTCTCTTCTGATAGTCTCATTGGTGAGGTTGTGGTTGCTGCTGGTTGTGCTCCTTCAACCCGCTGCACGACGGCCACAAGGACATGCTGGAAGTGAGAACTGTGGGCATACGTGCTGTGCCTGCTATGTCTAGCAATTCAGCTTCCATTGAGCCCGCAGCCAGCTTCGAAACTAAAAGGCAGCTAGCAAACTGCCGAGCGTAGCAGCCGGAGCAAGCAGGCCACTCAACAAAATCAACGAAACTGGGGCTGAGGCAATACTGAGGCTTCACCATTTCAGGCCGAGACATCTGCCGAGGCTTCAACTGGCCCATGCAGGCTGCGCTGCGGCTGCGACCGGACATGGAGGGTGCATTTGAGCTGTCCATCGGCAATGCAGACAAGGTGCGCGCCTGCTGTTGTGGGCTTTGTTGATGTTGAAGTCAGTTCAGTACCTGTCCTGCTAGCCTGCTTTGAGCAAGCGCAAGCTCGTGTGGGGGGTGTCTGCAGGCCCGCCGCCGGCTTACCAAGGCAGCAGACACGTTTCCTCGGCTGCAGTCTGCAGTCGCATTGCGCAGCTGAACCATCCTGCCGTGCATGCCCCGCTGGCCAACTGCAGGGCATGCTGCCGCTGGAGGAGATCAAGCGGCGGGTCTCTCAGTTCACGAGCACGGGGCTGCCGCTGGTGGTCACGCAGGCAAGGGCTGGCAACTGTTGCATCCTGCTGTGACTGCAGTGGCAGCAACGCTGCCCATGTGCAGTCCATGGCAGCGGCAGCCCTGACTTGGCAACAGCAGTGCGCTGAATTTGCAACAGCGCCTGCCCTGACTGTGCAACATGGGCAACGATATGGACCCCTGAAGCATCCATAACACACCATTTCCATGGCTGCAGGCGCCGCTGTTCACTCAGAAAGCAGACCTGTTCCACGACTCACTCTTTGTGGTCGGGTGAGCCATGCCCGGCTGTCTCCTGCCTGTGCTGTCTGGCCGCTGCGCCCATGCTTTCTCCCGCCCTGCGCTTGCCCTGCCCGTGTTGTTTCCTCCTTGCCCTGCCTTGCACGTGCACCACTGCGCATGCGCTGCAGTCATTTGGGTCGCTCAGTCACCGGCCACATCACCTGTGCCATGTGGCGCCTTTGCACCTCTGCCCTTCCTGCACGGCTGCTTGCCTGTGTGCCGCCCTGCATTTTTGTCCCTGCTAATTGCGCCACCGCTTGCCTGCAGGTACGACACAGCGGTGCGGCTGGTGAAACCAGAGTACTATGGATCTGACCAGGCCATGCTGCTGCAGGTGGGCTGCTGTGCCCGCTGTGCCTGATGTGTTTTACAAAGCTCGGCCTGCATGTCCGGTGGCGGTTTTGCTGCCGAGTGCATTCAGGCGCTGCCTGGGCACGTACTGCACTGTTGTCCCTAGGCGGACGCTGCTCGCCCCTGTGCAGCTGCACAGCAGCACCTCGCAACAGCAACGCTGCTGTGCACCAGTCCTGCCCCTCCTCCCCTCTGCAGTTGAGCAGCTGCGGTACCAGGGCTGGCCCATCCCGGTTTCCATGGCTTTGATTGCATCCAAATAATGGACCGTTGTGCACCAATTCCTGCTTTACTTTTTGTGCAGTTTGCCAAGCTGCGGCACCAGGGCTGCTCCTTTCTGGTGGCTGGCCGCGTGGACGACAACGGCACCTTCAAGACGCTGGCCGACCTGGAGATGCCGGGCATGCTGCCGCGCGGGGTGAGCGCTGCGTAGTCCGCCGCTGCTGCGCGCTCTGCATTCTGGACGAGCCTGGGTTGGGTTGTGAGCGCTTTGCTAGATGCTGCTGCTTGTAGCAGAGCTGCATGCTGGCCTGGCCCGTCAGGTGTGTGCCTGCCCTGGCTGCCGATGTGCTATTGCTGACCCGTTGCATACCCCACCCCCACCCCCGCACAGGGCCTGTTTGAGGCGATCCCAGCCCCGGCTGCCGACTGTGTTAGCTCGCCACTGCGATCAACTGTCTTTCCTCGCCCCCCTTCCTTGCCCTTTTATTACAGGGCCTGTTTGAGGAGATCCCAGCCACCGAGTTTCGGGCGGATGTGTCTTCCACCGAGCTCCGTGCTTCTGGCAACTGGTAGGAGCTCCCAGCTACACACCTCACAGGCACAGCCAATGCCGGCTGGCTGGGAACCAGCGGTATGAGCGGCAGCTGCCTGGCAGCAATTTGCCGGAAAGAGAGGCATAGGGTGCCATCAGCTGCTAGCGTGTGGGGTAGATAGGCATGCACGGAAGGCGTGCATGCTCCCCCCCCCCCCCCCCCCCCCCCCCCCCCCCCCCCCGCCCCCCCCCCCCCCCCCCCCCCCCCCATGCTGGCCCTCACACACTGCTGGCTCCCCCTGCCCTCCCGGGCCTCAGAATGAAGAATAACCGCTTGAAATGCACCCTTGGACAACAGAGTGCCCCGCCTCGCACCCGCCAGGCCACTCTAGTGTAGTGTCTTTTTTCGCATGACATGCAAGTATCTGGTTGAAACCTGCTCTGCTTTCGCTCCAAGCCTGCTCTCTGCTGCTTTTGCTCTCACCAAGGCAGCACGAACTTCTCATTCCTTGTGTCTGATGACAGTTGACGGTTGATTAACTCAGCAAACAGTGTGACGTGACATCGGCAGTGCTGTAAGAAGCAAAGTGCACAGTGCAGGCAGGGGTTAGGTAGAGGGCATGGTATACAAGAGGGGAAAGGTGCTATCAAGCGATGTTTCAGGAGGAGCAAGTTGGGAATGAAAGTACATGTTCGTTTTGGAATTCCTTGCCGCCGGTGGGGCCAGCGGGACGGACAGCCGAGAGGCAGTGCCAGAGCCCAGGCAAGTATCCTGGCCGGGCGCCCCTCAGCAGCGTGCAGCCTCCAGCTCCAACAGTCGGGCCAGAGCTGGGTTGTGCTGCCGCTCCCGCTCCGACCCCGGACCAAACACACGGGCCACCTCCAGGGCTTGCTGCTCTGCAGGGCGGGAGGAAGGGCAACGTACGAGGGCTTGACAGGCGTGGGAGGGCAGAGCGGTGAGGGCAGGGTAACCGCAGCAGCACCTGCTTTGTCCTGACGCATCCCCTTGCAAGTCCTTGAGAAGAGGATGCGGCCAGCCAGCGGCAGTGGCCACGCGCCTGTTGAGGGCAGCACCATTTTGGGCGGCAGCGGCGCGCCGTGCTCGTCCGTTTCCAGGGCATACTTGAAGATGAAGTCAAAGGTGTTGGTTGTTACGCTGCACAACAGGGGCACGGGACGGGCAACTTGCTTGAAGCGGGGGCCAGGGGGTGTGCATCAGATGGCGCAGCGACTCAAACATGCAACCCAAATGCGGACCAAGCACGGTGGACGCGCCCCTGATGTCAGGCGGGGCCATCGCAAGTCATGTTGCGCCTTTCCAGCAACAACTCCGCGCCTGGCTGGTTTCACGCCAGGCTGCTGGCCTGATGCATCAGCAAGCACAAGCATAAGCTCACCTCTGCCGCTTCTCCGGCTGCGTGACCGACGCCTGCACCTGCACGTACGCCATGCCCTGCACACAACAGCAACCGCGGGTGGGCATGGTGGCCGCTGCACACGCGTGCATGCAGTGGGCATGCCATGCAGTGATGTACCGCACAGCATAACTAACATAGCTTGCATGTTCCGGGCGATTCCACCATTCCGCACAGTGTGAGGTCATGCAGCCCTCTGGCCTCTGCCTGCTTGCCTGGTCGGGCTGGTCGGGGGACACCCAGGTGTGCAGCACTTGGGAGCGAAACTTAATGAGGTCGCCCACATTCACGGGCCGCTTGAACGTCACCTCCTCCACCTCCACTGCATCAGTCGAGGGTAGGAGAGTGACAGAAGAGCGACGTATAAGCGGGAGCATGCAGGTTTGTCAAATCTGAACTCCGTTCTGCGGCCAATCATGGCATGGCATGCCATGGTATGCCATGGCATTTGGCATGGATGGAAATAAGCACGCCAATGGCGTGGCATGTTGGCGCCAAGCGGCATGCCATCCAGCTGCGCATGCAGGCACATGCCACAGCAACTGGACAGCGCAGCATGGCTTGATGGCATATCATGCAGATTGTGGCCGGCACGGCATGAGGCGCATAACATGGCGTGGATGCCTCGCTATCATGGTCTGGCACTGCATGGCATCATGCGACATGGCATGGCCATCCATGCATCCACCCACGACTTGCAAGAGCCCCATTTGTGCTCACCCGCCAGCGGGCGGCAGCCGGCAAAGAGGTAGGTCGTCGCATGCGCCAGCTCAAATGCGCGCCTGCACAGAGACATGAACGAAGATCAGGGGACATGAGAGATAGCCTCATGACATGCACCAGCTGGGCTGGTTGGCGCTTGACGAACGAGCCTCCCGCTCATGCCATCATTGCGCCACCGCCTCCCTCCCACCGCCTCCCTCCCACCCACCGCATGAGGAGGCCGTCAAACACGTAGCAGCGACCAGAAACCCGCTTTGTTCCACCCCCACCCACCGCCACCCACCGCATGAGGAAGCCGCCAAAGACGCGGCCGTGCACGTTGCGGTTCTGGGGCTGGCACACAAACACGTTTGAGTGGCTCGCTTCGCTCATGAGCAGCGTGTTGGGCGCTGCATAGCGGATAGGAGTTCATTGGCAGATGATCAGCGAGCAGGGTTAGAGGCTGTTGCTACCAGTAAGGTCGAGAGTAGAGAAGAGGTTGGAGGCGGCGCCTGATGCCTTGGTTTGCCATTGGTTGACAGGACGTCTGCCCGCCTCACGCATGCCAGCCCACATGCAGGGCAAGGCCGCAGCACAGCAAGCATTATTTACACCCTGCAACCTACCAACCAGCGCCGGCAGGTCTTGCTTGTTCTTGGCGGTTGCCAGCAGCTGCTCCGCCCAACGCTCCGCCTCTGGACGCACTGCAGTGGGAGGGGCGGGACAGGGTGGAAAGCCGTCGTCGTAAGCAGGAGGGAACACCGAGCATGGCATCCTACAGTAGCCAGCACAGCCGGTCAGCGCAGCACACGCACTGGGCATGCACTAAGCGCTGGGCATGACATAATGCAGGAAAACAGCGAAAACAACGGCACAAAGTACAGCCATCAGACACCCCCCGCCCTCAGTCCAAACATGTCAGTACAGCCGCTCACGTGAGTGCAGCGCGCGGTGCAGCTGCCCGCCGCCGCCTGCCGCCGCTTGGCGCGCCGCGCGCCGCTGCTGCGCCGCTCGCTGCCGCTCGCAAAACCGCTCCTGGTCGGGCTTAGTGCGAGGGGCCAGTGGAGTAATCGGGTGTGATTTATTGGTTAGCACATCTCGAGCCACAAAAGTGAAGAGTGCGGTCAGCTGGCGCTGCCCCGCCTGCTCCAGATCTATTTGGATGTCCATGCTGCTGCTTCCCGTCCACACCACGCGGCCCGTGAGCTGCAGAACACGGGTGGAGGGTGGGCGAGTGGATTCAGGCGGGTGGGGCATGGGTGGCTGTTTGCATTGGAGCTCTTGGCGGTACAACTGCCACGAGTGAGCACCTTTGCAAGTGCTGGAGCGAAGTAGCAGCTGCTCTGTTTATCGGACCTAGTAAAAACTGGCCATGGTGCACACAACTCTCACCTTCATGTCTTGCCGCAGGTTGAGCGAGCTGCTGTAGAGCTCAATTGTCTCCACTGACGCGGTGACGCACAGCGGCGGCCGAGTCGTCTCGCCCTCCATTTCGCTGCAGTGAACCAAGCAGGGCAACATGAGTGCACGCGCACAACGGCAGCTAAGTTTGCCGCTCCAGTGCTGACCCTAGACCTACAGCAGGTCTGTTGAGAGAGCGAGAGTAACAAACTCGATCTCCTTCAACCCGCACCTGTGGTCGAAGGCCACATAGCCAGCCAGCGAGTCAAGGTCTTCTAGGATGCGCCCAATGCGGACCTCCTCCCAGGGCGAGCGGTACTGCGTGCACAGCAGGCGCAGCGGGCACAGCAGGAAGGTTGGAACAAGCATGCGTGCGACGGCATGTGAACAGGCCCCGCTGATGGGCCCACCTGACTGGCCTGCCCTGTCCCCTTTCCAGCTTGGACAGCCAAAACCAGTGACAATCGGCAGCTCAGCGGGATCTGCAGCCAAAGCAGCCAGGGCAGCAGTTCCATGCGCACAAAGCACGCTCCCCCGCCCCTGCCAGGCACCCACATGCTCCCGGAGCATCTCATCAGTGGAAAAGGGGTAGGTGATGCTGATGGGCCGCGGCGGCTTGGGCAGCTGTGCGGCTGGGTCCCGCGGTGGCGCGGCCAGCAGCTTTTCCATTGTCCAGTGGAACCTGTTGGGGGTGAGTTTTGGAGGCGAATGGAGAAGGGCTGAGAAGCAGGGGCAGGCGCGATTGCGATCGCGGTGGAGGGAGGCGGTTGGCTCGGGACTGGGTAGCCGCAGTGCAGCCCCCAACCACTCACCGCTGCCACAGCCGCTTGGTCACCGGCGTGCTGCTCGCAATGACAAAGTGCTGCCCGCTGTCGCTCTGGTGTGCGCTGGAGCCGCTCGCAGCCGCGCTGAAGGACTGGTGCCGCGGGCGGCAGCTGCGGCTGCCGATGGCGGCGGCGGCGGCGACCGACCCGAGCATCGACGCCGCCGCTGATGGCAGCGCCTCTGCGACTACATTGTGCAGCAAGCACGTCTGGGCCGCCGCGCCGCGGCGCAACGCCGCGAGCATCGAGTCCGCTCCTCGGCAGACAAGTTGTTGGGCGGCTTGCACACACGTTTGGAATCAGCACGGATAGGATAAAATGGGCACGCGGCGATCTGGCGCTGCTGTCTTCAAACTTGCTACTTGCAGGGCGGCGGCAGCGGCAACGGCAGCGGCGGCCAGGCGGCGGCAGCAAAGGCGGCAGGGCGGTCGTGTGTGCAGCTGCCTGCCTCTAGCTGGAGTATGTGCGACGCAACTGGTTACCACAAGGTTTCAATGCTGCACGTGGACGGTTTAAATGGAGAATTCGCCACGTCCATTTTAGCGGCTCCACATGCACGGCGGGCAACCGTCACCCATGCTCGGTGGGCGCAGCCACCATTGCTGTAGCAGCTGCTGGCTGCCCTGCTGTTTTATGGCAGCAGTTGTACCACTGTTCTTGTACAAGACAGTTGCTTAATTTCGTTCGTGGTGAATCAGGCCTCAGAGCCACAACCCGAGTCCACTGCCGGTGCCCACCGCCCCTCGCTGCCGCCTGCAGGTGCGCATGGCTCACTGTTGCGTCTACAGCACAGCAGCTCCTTCCACTGCCCTCCTAGTTATCGCCTGCATATTCGCGCCCTGCATCACCGCAGGCATCCAGGCAAGGCCTTCAATTAAGTATGACAGAGCGGCCTCGCCTGCCGACTCGCCGCAGCCGCCGCTCTTTGCATGCACGCTGCGCATGCTGAGGACGTTTATGGCTGCTTTTCGGCCCTCTACTACCGCTCTTTGCATCCCTAACCTCTCCCAGAAGCTTCAAGAAAGAACTGAACGCTAAAGCAGTGGAGCAGCGAGCAGACAACTCACGAGCCAGAGCGGTGCCGCGCCAAACCCACTCCCGGTGAGCAGCTGCTACTTCCTGTTGTTGCAAAAGAATCTATGTATGCTTTTGCAACTGTCAGCGGTGCGCTGGCAGCCTTCTGCGGGGTGCACCCACAGCTCAGCAGCGTGGGACCAGGTTGCGGAGCGCTACGAACCAGTCACACAGTTTCAGGGAGACTTGATTTGATGATTTGAGCCCAGCCGCTCGCCTCCGGGGCCCGCAAACTGCCGCAGCTTCAGCGGTGCTGCCCAGCACCACCCGCCCCCTACCTGGCCCCACGTGCCTGCAGGAAGCTTGCCCATGCCATCCATCTAGCAGAATGAGCTGCTCCACAAGCAAGCTACCAGAGAAGAATGTGAGCGGGATTGATGCCATGCAGCACATTGGGGCGCGCGCACTTTGCCAGCGGTCACTGCCGCCGCCGGCGTCATACGTGCCAGCGGCAAAAGGCACAAGCCGCCGCCACCCTCCCCCCTGCAGAAAGGGCCCTGCCGGCTCTGCGGCGCCAAGGTCGCCACCAGCTGGCGCCGGCTCCCCTCAACGGTGCCTCAAGCGGCCGGCACGATGGCATGTGAGACGGCACTGGAGGCAGGCGGCACCGCATGGTGCCTGCAGCTGCACTTGCAAACTTCAGCCCCCCTCAGCCTTGCAGTGCTGCTCCTGCCCTCACGAGGCCAACCTTCCGCCATTCCTTTGGGGCCTGCAGGCAACCCCTGTTTCGTGTATCTGTCCAAGCGCGCAAAGGACGAGCCTGAAGCATTGGACGAAGCCCTTGCGCTGTGCCGTGCCGCCAAGCGGCCCTGCCGCTCGCACACCAACACCCAGGCCAGCAGCGGCAGCGAGGTGAGCAGGGGGCAAGTAGTTGGGACGAACTGTTAGAACGGACGTGCTTGAATCAACAGGCTGACCAGCACAGCGAGGAAGCGACATGCCGGAGTGCAGCGGTGACATAAAAGCGCTAGCTGCCACACCTTGCGATCGCCTATCCTGCCTATTCACGCCTCACCTCCCATCCCTGCTGTGGCGGCGCAGGGGGCCAGTCCCAGCGGCAGCCTGTACCAGGGCGCATCGGACCACAGCACTGGGGACTGCGAGCGGCCGCTGAGTGGCGGCGGGCACTCGTCCCAGGCGGCAGCATACAGCAACATCCCTCCGGCAGGCAGGTCGCCGGGGCAGACCAGCATCAGCAGCCAGCTGCCGGCTGGGGGCTTGGGTGAGATGCCACTGCCGAGCCAGCCTGCACAGCCCAGCCAGTGGGCCCCCCAGCAGTTGCTGCCACAGGCGGTGCAGCAGCAGCAGCCGCAGTTGCCCGGGCCAGACTGGGCGCAGCAGGCGCAACGGGCGTTGCAGCACTTGATGGGACAGGGGCAGCAGCAGGCTTGGCAGCTGCAGCCGCAGCCCCAGCCCCAGCCGCAGCCGCAGCCGCAGGCAGTGCAGCCCCAGCCGCAGCCGCAGCCGCAGGCAGTGCAGCCCCAGCCGCAGCAGGCTTGGCAGCGGCAGCAGCAGCAGGCACAGCCCTCGCCGCCCAATGCATGGCAGCAGCAGCAGCAGCAGCAGCAGGCGCAGTTGCACCAACGCACACACCAGCAGCATCAGCAGCAGCAGCGCACGCAGCAGCGCACGCAGCAGCAAGGACAGCAGCAGCAGCAGCAGGCATCGCCACAGCACGGGTCGCTGCCGCCTCCGCCGCTGTCGCCGCTAGCTCGGCGCCAGGCTGCACCAAGCGGCTCGCCTGCACTGCGCGGAGCCCCGCTCGAGTTCTTGGTGGGAAGGGACCAGTTGAAGAGCCTGCAAGCCGCCACCTGGCGCATGGCATGCGGCAGCGAGCACATGCGGCAGACGCTGAGCGCGGGGGTAAGCACAGACTCATTGCGGAGCTGCCAACCTGCTTGCATCGGTTGGCACCTCGCTGGGCCCTCGCTGGCCCTGAGATTGGGCAGTAGAACAGCATGCCAGCCCAGGAGCTGCCGCATCCTGCGGGAACCTCACCCACCCCGCCTCCTGCCGCCACCTTGCTGCCGCAGCTGCGGGCCGCGCGTCAGCTGCCTGGATCTTCCCCCGAGCTGCTGGGCGTGCTGCCCGCTGTGTGGCTGCTCCAGCCGGGCACCGACCGCCGGCCAGAGCCCGTGCTCGCCCTCATGCTCAGCGTGCTGCTGCCGCCCCGGCGGCTGCCGGCCGAGCTGCGCGGGCCTCATGCGCTGCTGCAGCGGAGGGCCGCTGGGCTGGAGCCTGCGCTGCGCCTGCTGGCCTGCTGCTGCCAAACGGGGGAGCTGCGTCACCGGCGGGACTGGCTGCAGCAGGACGAGCTGCCGCTGTATGCGCACCCTCGCTTCGGAGTGCCCACTTGGGACAGCGGGTGAGGGCACGCTGGGTAACAGTGAGGGTTCCAGTCAGACTGCTGCGTTTCCGCTGGCTTCTGGCCAGGCATTGCTGATACAGTGTGCTGGTGCCAAAAAGATGCGGCACGGTTGCTTCAACTGGGCCTCCAACTCGCACCCCTGCCCTCCAATGCTGCCGCAGCGACGGGTGGCAGCTGCTCTTCCCGCATGCCGTGGACGACACGTGCCAAGCCAGCCTGTTTTCTGGTGAGGACGCTTGGTCAGATTGCTGCAGAGGCGTGCAAACAAGTATGCTGAGGGTGCCATGTGGTTGTCTCATGCTTGCGTCCAAAATAAGTGCCTCTTCTAGCACTCGTCTTTAGTGCACCTTCCTGTGCTGACCCTGGCTCTGCTGCTACGCATTGCTGTGTGCAGGCGTCGTGGCGGCAGCAGGGCTGGACCAGCCAGAAGCAGACGCAGCAGGCAGTCCACCGCCTTCCGCAACAATGAACGGGCAGCAGCAAGGGGTTGCCGGCGGCAGCAGCGGTGTACTGCAGGCATTCCATGCCGAGCCTGCTGTGCCTGCACCCGCCATGCTGGCTGGGCCCGGTTTGCACCAGCAAGCCTCGCCGCAGCCGCGCCTGCAGCACCAGGTGCAGCATGCGCAGCTGGTATCACCATTGCGGCGTTCGCAGCCGCGCGAGCAGCAGCTGGTATTGCCTCAGCAGCATCCTGGGCAGCACCGACACGAGCAGCAGCGAGCAGTGACGGCCCTCGCTGCCCTGACGCAGCTGCAGGCTGGCTTGAAGGGTGCACCGCTGCACAGCCAGTATGCCACCCAGCCCCAACAGCAGCAGCAGCAGCAGCAGCAGCCAATGCCGCTGGCGCCTGCTCACCAGCAAATGGCTCCGGCTGGCGGCATGCGCTGCGGCACCGCTGCTGTTGGGCCGGCAGGCGGCTGGGCTACCGAGCAGCAGCCCCGCTTGCGGCCACTGCAGCGGCCCCAGCGGACACAGCAGCTTGTACCACTGTTGCCACAGCCTCCAACTCAGCCAGCCCCACAGCTGTCGCCCGCCCGCGTGCAGCAGGCCAGCGGCCCGCAGCAGCCAACCGCCACGCAGCTGGGCAATGCTTTCGGCAGCGAGATCAGCGGCGCTACACCCAGCTGGCTGGCTGCCTCGCTGCCGCTTGCGGCCAACCTGATGCCCACCCAGCAGGCACAGCGCGCACAGCAGGCGCATCAGCCGCAGCGGCAGGCGCCGCCGCAGCCACCAGCGCACCAGGCTGTGCAGCAGGCGCAGCACGCACAGCACAGCGACCTGCATGGCTTGCTGACCGATGATGAAGTGGCGATGCTGCTGGACGACTTGCTGGAGGACCCGTTGCTCCTGCCCGAGTTTGGCTCCGGATCTGACTTTTTTATGTGAGCCTCGAAGGCTCCGGCACCAATTCAAACGCATCCACCTGCCCTGAGCCGCATGGCTCCTTCATTTGTGCCGGGTGTAATAACACCATTCGGGTCCGCACCTCATGCCTCTTCCGCCCCTCCGCTTTGCATGCGCTCCTGTATTAATTTGTGCCCGTGCCCCATTTCCGGCCCATCCAGCCGGGGCCCGTTGGCTGCATCGGTGTTTTGCGATCACAAGTGCATTTTTTTCTCCCCCGCTTTTATTACATCTCCTGGACCACCTGCCCTCTGCTTCCAGCTCGGCCTTTCTTTATCCAAGCTCAGTAATTCTTTCACAAGCCTGCCTATCGATGGCAAACAGCAAAATCCCTCAGCAAGTCCGTCGGGTGTATTGAACGTCAAGTTGTTCAGTGTGAAAACATGGGCAGAAACAGTGCTGATGTAACCACCCAACGCAGCTCAGCAGTGGACGTTATCAAGGGATTAATAGGCAGCTGCCATGCAAGTACAGTGGCACGTCAGGGCCCTGGCTGCTTAGCTCCAGGGCCAAACCGCTGCGCCACTTCGAGCGCTTGCTGCTCTGCAGGCAGCGGATGGGATGGGAGGCCGGTGGGCGAGCAGGCAGGCATGTGGGACATACCAACTCCTGGTTGGCAGGGTGCATAGTGCGGTTGGGGCACAAATGTGGTGGGCTGTGATGCACATGTGCATTCCACCATGCGCGTGCATTGCATGCAGGCCCCAGAGAAGCAGACAATGGTGTGCCCCTAAGCGCGCCTGAGCCGGGGAGGACCTGCTTGGGCATCTGCAGGGTGCCCCACTGGTCCCGCCGCAGATCGAAGACAAAGCGGAATCCAAACTGGTTGGTTACTTCGCTGTTGGGGGGCAGGGGAGGGAGGGAAGCACAGGGAAGAGCAGTCGGTGGCAGGGCAGCCCCTCCCTCGGCAGTGCAGCGGTGCGGCAACATGCAGCGTACTGCTGTGTTGGTGTGTGGCATGGGCCCAGGCAGCAACCAGTGCCGCTCACCTCTGGAGCTTTTCAGGCTGCGTGACCGAGGCCTCGACTTGCACGTGCACCACACCCTGCAGCAGCGGAGGTCAGCGGTACGTTGATTTGGCCCAGCAAAACAAGGCAGTGCTGGGCTGTGCTCGGGAGCAGCGGGCGCACGCATGTATAACAGCCGCTTGCAGCCGCCAAATAGCAAACGTGTCTACCACAGCAATTGCTCCCCGCTGCTGCCATGCTTGTCTGTCAAGATGTGGCAGGCGCACCTTGCCGGGCGTGAGCTGCGAGGGCCACGAACGCAGCACCCATGCATTGAAGCGAATCAGGTCGCCCACATTGACCGGCCGCCGGAAGGTGATGCCATCCACCTCCACTGTGCATCAGAGAGGGAGGGCAGCAGGTCTCAAACGAGCAAGCCGCCCCACGCACCGGAGAGGAGGAAAGCAGCCTGGCATGCCTGCCCCGTGATGGTCCACACCATGCCTTGCAGCGCCAACCGCAAAGCGGCTGAACCCACCGGTCAGCGGGCGGCAGCCGGCAAAGAGGTAGGCAGTGGAGTGAGCCAGCTCGAAGGCACGCCTGCAGGCATGCAGGCGGGCAGAAGTCTCACGACTGCTGGAGGCTGTCCAGCCAGTCTGGTTAAGACTGAGCCATGCCAGGGCAGCGATGGCTGCGCAGTGCACCCTTGCCGCCGGTTGCCTGCGCATTTCGAACCCTGCTGCCAACAGGCATTCAGCAGCGCCTCGTGCTCCGCCACGTGACGAGGTACACCCATCCACCCACCCACCGCATGAGGAACCCTCCAAAGATGCGGCCGTGCATGTTTCGCTCCTCCGGCTGGCAGGTGAAGGTGTTGGACAGTAGTGTGTCGTCCATGAACACAGAGTGTGCATCTGTGGAATGATGGGTGGGGAGTGTAGGGTGGGCAGGTATGGAAGGGCGCAAGTTGCATGGTAGGTCAAGGTGTTGGACAGCAAGGTGTCGTCCATGAACACAGAGTGTGCGTCTGTGGAGGAGAGGGGATTGTAGGGTGGGAGATAGGATGGCTGGTAGGGGCGCAAAGTGCATGGCAGGTGAAGGTGCTGGACAGCAGCGTGTCGTCCGTGGGAGCAGGAGCACGCATCTTCTGACGAAATGAAGGGCAGGAGAGGTGCACAAACTGAGGCAGGTGAAAGTGTTGGGCAGCAGCGTGCCGTCCATGAACACAGAGTGCGCATCTGTGGATCACTGGGGAGGTGGGCGATTGTGGAAAAGGCATACTGTAAGGCAGGTGAAGGTGTTGTCCAGGACCACAGTGCGCATCTGCCCAGGATGGGGAAATCAAGAAGCTGTGTGTCAGCCCGGGGGAGAGTAAGAAGCGGCACCACACGTATAACTCTCTCTCTCGGGACAGCGGTCACCCGACGATGAGCAGCATCGAACAACAGCCATGCGCATTTGCAGCAGCACACACCCGCGAGAGCCGGCAGGTCCCGCTTCGTTTTTGCTGCCGCCAGCAGCTCCCTGGCCCACTGCTCCCCATCCGGGCTGACTACATGTGCAGGGAGGCAGATGGCATGTCAATGCTTGGCAGATGGCATGTCGATGCTTGGCGGTTGGTTGCAGCGTTTTGACCATGGTGCTGTACCAGGCACCAACTATTAATTCAAACAAGCCTCCCAGCTGAACCCAGCTGAAAGCGCACCTGGGTGCAGCTTGCCGCCGCCTGCTTTGCGGGCCGCCTTACGCGCCGCGTTCACGGCCTGCCGCTCTGCAAACAGCGCTTGGTCCTGCGGGCGGGGCAGGGGTGGGGCAGGAATTGTGAGGCGGGCACAGGAACTGAGGAGTGAGGAGTGCTTAGGGTTTGTTGCACAAAGAGGGCCACGAGTTCCCAGCCACACTGCCTATGTGCACAGCCCCTCAAAACCAACCTCTGGCGTCTGCGGCAGCACCGAGGGGATGCGGCAGGGCGCGCCAGTGAGCGGCTCCCGCGCCACAAACGTGAACAGCGCGCTCAGCTGCTGCTGCCCCGCCTGCTCCAGCTCGATTGCCAGGTCCATGCTGCTGGTGCCGGTCCACACAACTCGCCCAGACAGCTGCAGAGTGGTGTGGCAAGGGGAGAGAGGAAACCAGGATGTTAGTGGCAACAGCAGCCTTGGGTTGATTGCAGATGCTGAGCCACTGGGGACCCCAGGAAGACACGTACTGCAGGGCTTGAACCCGCCCGCGCGCACCGCTTGACCGCTGACACTTTTGCAAACTGTACCCACCTCCATGTCTTGGTCCAGGTTGATGCGCTTGCCCCGTAGCTCGATCTTCTCCACAGTGGCGGTGACCAGCAGGGGCGGCCGGGTGGACGGGTCTCCGTCGTCGCTGCAAAAAAAAGAGGCATGGGTTTGGGCGCATGACAGCCAACAAGTGCCTGCTGCCGCTGCTATCTACCCTCGCAGAAGGTAGCCAATGTAGGGAGAAGCCAACACATACAAACAGCGCACTCATCGTTTGAAAGCCACCCCACCGGCCAGCAAGAGAGCCCAACCCACCAATGGTCGAAGGCCACAAAGCCAGCCAGCGAATCCAAGTCTTCTAGTATGCGCCCAATGCGTGCCTCTCCCCAGGGGTTGCGGTACTGCGCGCACGTTGACGCGGGCCAAAGCAGGAGGGGAGGAGGCTGGCGTGGGACGGGGCAGGGGTTGCAGCATGGCACAGGCCGGCCAGGCTGCAATCATTTAATGATGCATGCTGCTCACAACCTTGCAAGCTACCACCGCTCCCCTCCAGAGCATGCAAGCCACAAGGACGCGAAAGCTATTCGGCAATCAATCTATGCTCACGTGCTCCATCACCACTGGGTCGCTGGTAAAGGGGTATTTCACGCTCAGCCGGTTGGGTGGCTTGGCTTCTGCGGCTGCCGTGGGGTCGCGCGGCGCCGCCTGCTGCAGCCGCTCCTCCGTCCAAGTATACCGCTGCTTCCACAGGTGCTTGGTGACTGTGGCGGGGAGGCCAGAGGGCGACTGACGTTGGCGGCTCGGCGTACAGCAAGCAAACCGGCAATCTTGGAGGCGAACTGCTGGGCAGGGGCACAAACTGGAGCAGCGGCCGGCTTGGCGGAGCACAGATGAGCTCGTTGGCAGGACTTGTGCCTACCTGGCGTTTGTGAGCCCACCAGGATGCCGTGCTCGTCAACCACATGGCTGAACTCGCCGGTGCAGGGGCTAGTGGTGTGCACATACCGAGCCGCAGCAGAGGGAGCGGCGGCGCCAGTGGCGGCAGCGGCGGCGGCGGCAGCGGCCGTAAGGGCTTCAAGATGCGCCGGCAGCAAGCTCAGGGCACTTCCCAGAGCGCGCCTGCTCGCCAGCATGTCGGCAGGCAAGGGCGCGGGAGGCCCGAGCGCAGCTTGCCCCAGCCGGCTTCACAACGCCCGGGTCGCGATCGCAACAGCACAAGAAGCAGCAGGGTGGTTCGCATGTTGAACCCAGGCTGCAAACCTGGCTGCAGCAGCAGCCTGCTGGGCCCCGCCCCGCCGCAGCCATAGCAGCCCGCCGCCGTGCCAAAGTGTGAAGCCCGACTGTGGCTGATGTTGAGCCATGCGAGCTGTTGGCTACAGTATTGACAAGTGGTATTGACAGTAAACAATAAACGGAGCACAGTGCATGCTGGGAGTTACTTATTTAGGGTTGGGCCGGTTGCGTTCGTTCGATCCTACTGTGCAGTGCCCTTGTGCTGCGGCTCTAGGAATTAGCCTGAAGCCTGCAGGCGCCTCATGCCAGCAGCGCCTTTGCTCCCGCTCCCTCATACAGCAGAGGGCACTCGCCCACAGGGGTGGCAGTGGCCACCGAGATGCGGCCATCCTCCACAAGCGACAAGGTCACATTGTACCTGTGTTGACAGAGCAGCGGAGGCAGGGTTGATCCATCGCACAACGGCTGATCAACAGCTGCAGCCCGCAACAGCAGCAGGTCTGCAAGCACCAGCAGCCCGCGTCCACTGATTTGCCCTGGGCAGCGGCATCTCAGAATGCCGCCAAGGCCCATACCACCATCAATTCAATTCGCCCCTTGTTTCATACCCTCCTTGCATCGTGCTTACGAACTCACGTGGTCTCGCCAGTGAGGCGTTGCATAAACGTGCCGCTGGCGGCACCGCCCGCCACAGTGGCCATGCCGCCCTGGCAGCGCGAGAGTTGGCAGCCCGCACTGGCGGCGCCCACGAAAAGGTCCACGGTCGGCTGCAGGAAAACCTGGTCGCTGCCTGCCGCCCGGTAGGCAAGGAAGCCTGAGGTGCAGGGAGTCACCAGCTCTGCGCAAGGCGGAGGGTGCAGCGGTGCAGGGGGTAGATGTGTGAGGTGAGCTCCCTTGGCTCGGGCGGTGTTCAGCATGTGCACGCTGCTGCGCTTGCATGATTGGAGCCAGCCAGTTGGACCCTGACCTGCTTGAGCACCCTTGAGCAGTCTGACCGGACAGCAAGCGGCAGGCCCAGCAGCACTCACGGCTCTCGATGGCTTTGCAAAGGGCGGGGGCGTCAGTGGCCATGCCCGTCTGCAGCATGGGTTGGGCGCGTGAAACGCAGCATCCCGTGTTGAGGGGCAAGAAGCAGGGGAGCCGATTAGCAGAACAGGGCACAGCTAGTGCGCCGCACAGTAGCCGTGTTACTGCTGGCCATTGTCAACGCCACTCTCTCTTCTCTCTCAAGTGCTTGACCCCTTGCCCAGCGGCCCTGCCACCCATCCACCCACCCGGCGGAAGACCCAACTCTCGGCGCCGCTCGGCGGCTCCTCGCCACCAAAGTATGACAGGTCGGCATCGAGGTCGGTCAGGTTGGCTGAAGCAAAGCAGCCAGCGTCCGCATAAGCCACCATGATGGCCGGCTGGGAAGCAGGCATTGGCTCAGCAGCCGGCTGAGGCGCCTGCATGAACGGGAGGACGGGCCCGGGGTGGGCTTGAATGCGGCAGCGGCAGGCGGAGGCACCGGCTGCCACAGGTTGGGACACTTGCTGCCTGGCCGCCCGGCCCCACTGTTCGACGTTGGAGTCGTCGAGGTGCGCAAATTGGCGGCTGTTTGCAGGCCAGACCAGCGGAGGGCAGCGGCAGAGTTCCAACCCGGCCAGTTTGCCTCGCTCCACTCACCGGCGCCTCGGCCAGAAGAGACCGCGCTTGGGCACAAACCAGCAAGGCCAGGCAGCAGGCCAAGCAGAGCTTGGAGGCAGCCATGTTCGCGCTGCTCGCTGTTCACCAAGCTTGCAAGCGCCCCAGCTGGCTGCCAAACAGCGTAAAAGTGCTTATGTGCGCCAGAGAGCGCGCGATCAGGCGCGCCGGGCATGCTGAGGCGGTGCCCCACCGGCGCCGCCGATCTCCTTGCCGATCTCGCCCTCCCGCCGGCAGCCCATCATTGCGCTGCTGGTTGAGGCACACAGTGCTTTTGGTCAGCTGGTTTGCACTCATGAGACCTGAAGAGCCTTACAGCATTGTAGACGCAGACAAAAAAGACAAAGGCCGCTGCGCCATGGGCTTAACAGCACTGGCTGCCCTGCCGCCAGATGCAGCGGAATCACACTGAGCAGCCGCTTCACGC
>VFQQ010000574.1_pt1 | contig 68969 bp, 100 predicted proteins | sample 3512341 | NCBI WGS metagenome assembly VFQQ01 (sample SAMN10412373, study PRJNA504923) | tailings metagenome | isolation source: Relicate 2 Philex TSF1 revegetated site | place: Philippines: Tuba, Benguet | collected 2017-08-29
ACCAAGTCAGCAGGGCATGGCAAGCTTTGGTTGAATCCGCCGGGGCACTCAGCCCGAGCGCACCTGATGCATCCCATGCTCTGTTTGCTGCGCTCCACTCGCGAACCGCTGCCTGCTTCTCCCTCACTTCACCGTGCCCCTTGCTTTTGCTTCAACTTTTGCAGCGCCTGGTGGCCAACCGCGGACGGACAGAGTGCAGCCACGCCATCAAATGCCCATACATCACTGATCTTTCCTGCCTGTGTTACACATGCAGCGCCTGGTGGCCAACTGCGACATGGGCCAGGATGCGCCCACGGATGTGTGGGACTGGCACATCTACACCAACCCAACCGGTGGGTGTTGGGGTTTCATTTTATTATTTTATAATTACCCTACATCCCCAAGACGAAAGGCACATCTACACCAACCCAACCGGTGAGAGCGTGCTGCGCGGCAGCTTGCATTGACATGCCAGCTGCTGCAGGCAGCCAGGCTGGCATGCCGACCAGATGGCTGCATTCAGCCTGGCGGCTGCATTGCACCAATTGCGCACCAGAGGCAAGTAGCAGTGGTCTCTTAGCAAAAGCGACACGCGTGCAAATGTCCCCACATGGCTCACCCCGCACCACAGACATGTTCAACCGCCGCAACGAGTTCAACGGCCGCACGCCCGAGAACTCCAACTACGTCTTCGCCTCTGGTGGGTGCCCTTCAGCATCAATTTTGTGTTGGCAAGCAGTTGCCCTTCACCAGGGCTTGCAAGCAAGCACTGTGCAGAAGAGCAGCCGGCAATCTCCTTGCTGATGCAGCGTGCAACTCATGCTGTACAACGGGCAATGTGATTGCCGTCCCACCACAACAGCGCAAGGCACACCAACAACTCCTGGCCGCCACCTAAACTTGCGGAGTATGCTCTCACTGGCGGCGGTGGCTGGGGCAACGTGACTGGCGCAAATCATTCATGCTGATATGCTCACCGAGTGCTGGCTCCTGACTGACTCAATTTCTGCAGAGTATGCTGTGACGGACGGCGGCGGCTGGGGCAACGTGATTGGCGCCATCAGCGAGGCTGCCTTCATGACTGGCATGGAGCGCAACGGAGACATTGTGCTGCTGGGTGCCTATGTGAGTAGGAAAAGAGCAGCTTTGCGGCTGTTGATTTAGATTGCTGCTGATGGCCCCACTGCTGCTGGTGTTTTCTCTGCTCAGCAGGGCTGTTGCTGTCGCTCTAGCCGCTGCCCGAGGCACCAATGATGCGTGTATCCCACACAACCCGCCCTTCTAATGTGCAGGCGCCGCTGTTTGTGCACTGGAACAACCGGCCCTGGCCCACCAACATGATCGTGATCAACAACCACCAGTGAGCGTTTTGCCAGCTGGCAGCTGTGGTTGCAAGTTGTGTGTGGTTTGAGGGCTGGTCGCTGCCGGCTTGCAAGCATGTTGGTTTGCGCCTAAAGCGTGCGAGCTCAAATGCTCTGCTTTGCCACAGGTGGTTGGGCACCTGTTCAGAAAACGTGCGGCAGATGTTCCGCCTTGTAACGGCTTGTGACGCCTTGCCCCCATGCAGGTGGTTTGGCATCCCCTCCTACCATGTACAGCAGATGTTCCGCCATCCGTCTGATCGTTTTGATGGCTTGCCCTGCCGCAGGTGGTTTGGCATCCCCTCCTACCACGTGCAGCAGATCCTCTGACGCCTGGCTTTTTGCGATGCTTTGCTGCAGGTGGTTTGGCATCCCCTCCTACCACGTGCAGCAGATGTTCCGCCAGGCACAGGGCACGCACTACCTGGCCACCCAGGTGGTGACCAACCCCTCCACACAGGTGCGCTGTGTTACCATTTAAGTGCTGCTGCCCTGCTTGAGACCCTGCCCTGCTCAAGGGTCTAGAGCAGATATACCACACCTTTGCTTTCCTGTGTCCCTTCTGCCCCTCCAAAGCAGGTGCACGAGGACAAGGTGGCCGCCTCCGCCACCTGCCAAAACCAGGCCTGCGACCGAGTGGCCCTGAAGATCGTCAACTTCTCGTCCTACCGCCAGCGCATTGCTGGTGCGCACGTGCTTTCAATTTTGGGCTCATTACAGTCATCCCCTGGCTGGTTTGCCTTAGTTGTGATTGAGTAGCCCTGAAGATCGTCAACTTCTCCTCCTACCGCCAGCGCATCGCAGGTGCGCAGTTTCGCTGCCCTCACCTGCGCTGTTTTGCTCGGTTTCGCTGCGCATCTGAGCCTGTGTTGTGGTATTGCGCCAACCAGTCATCCATGTGATGAGCGTGCTGGGGTACATCGCCGGCAACCTGCCTGTCTCGCCTGCCCGCGTTTCCATGCCGCAGTGACGCTGACGGGCGCGGGGGCTGAGAGCATTCTCTCCGAGGGCGAGCTCGTCTTCCTGGCCTCAGACCACCCTGAAGATGAGAACAGCTTTGACGAGCCCAAGAAGGTGTGTGCAGAAGGACACTGGTGCAGTGGCTCAGTCTCTGAGCTCGACAAAGCTGTAGCGGGGGCTGTGCTGCTGTCGCTTGGACTGTATGAGGCAGGAAATGTCATTGAACAGCCCGCAGTTGAGGACTGCGGAGTAGTACCGTCTTGTCTCGCCCGTTGATCAACGTAGCTTGTTCTGCCTGCAGATCGCGCCCTCCTCTGCTGCCATGGACGGCCTGTCCTCCCGCTTCACCCTCAAGGTGGAGCCCTGGAGCCTCAGCATCCTCACCCTGCACCTGGGGACCAGCCCCAGCGGCGCCCACCTCAGCACCGGCAGCAGCGGCAGCGGCAGCGGCGGCAGTATGGCTGCTGCCAAGTGAGCAGTGCGGCCAGTGCCGGCAGCCCCAGCGGCGCCCAGCTCAGCACCGGCAGCAGCGGCAGCGGCAATACAGCGGCGGCCTAGGATAATGCTGCTTGCACTGGCATGCCGACAGCGGCCGTGCAGCAGCCTGTGGCTGGTGCAGGCAAAGCTGCGGCTCGCTCCGTGCACTCTGCAGTTTTGCGCCGCCCTACAAAGCGTGGCCAGCATGCCTTGCACCCCTCATGAACATGATACCAAGACACACAGGCAACCCCCCATGCATGACTGCTCTTGTTTGTACCTTTTGGGCCTGCCCTTAGTGCAGGAGAGAGCACTCTCTCCGGCCACCTGTAGCGCGACACCTGCCTTTTTAGCCCGCGGAACCCCTGTATGCCTCCCCTGTACTTGCACATAGTCCGCCATGTACTGCCTTGAGAGATGTAATGCATGCAACCAGCGTCGCAGGGCGAGCCAAGCACAGCCATTGATCAGCAATCAAACCCGAATGAGCTGTGGACTTCGTCCCCCTTTTGTCCTTCGGCGCTGGGGGCCCGGGTCAGCACGCAAAGAGGATGCCAGGAGCCACATGCATATATGTGCACGGTTAGCTGTGATCATAAGACCAGGGATGCAGAGGTGCATCCATCCTTACTGCAGTGCACCATGCCGCAGGCAGCAGGGTGTGAGGCGGGCAGCTCGCGGCCGCATGGCCCGCCACGGCGCAGCGCGGGCGGCAGGCTTTGCTGGCCGCTGGCCACCACGCGAACATTTCGCTTTGGGGTTTTTGTGCACACTCAAGTGGGATGGCGCAGAGCCTGCCGCTGAACGCGCGATACACGGCGGGCCCGGGCGCGCCCTCGCTCGCGCGGCGGCCCTCTGTGCGCGTGGCTGTCGCCGCACCTCAACGCTTACCTGCAAACGTGCGTGGTGTGGGTCGCTTGTGGTCCGCAGGCCACCGCCCGCCCGCCCGCCGCCGCTGCGGCTTGCGAGCGGCGTCCGTCCCAGCCGCTCTTGCTCGCCCCTCCCTGCCACGCAGTTGGACGTGGCACACGCAGTGGACGCAACCCTCGATGCCATCCAAGCGTGAGGCAGCTGCTAGATTGCATGCACGGCCAGTTGCGGAGCCCGCTGCTGTGACGGCGTTCAAGCGGCCCAGGGCTTGTAGGAGGTTCTGCATCCCGCCCTGCTGCCCCATATTCAAATGCATTCAACCCTCCCACCACCCTCCAAACCGTGCCCCCCACCCTGCCGCAGCAGCATCGAGCACTTGAAGAGCAGCTACGCCGAGCCTGAGGCACACCACGAGCCGGCGGCACCTGACGCTGCTCACGTGCCAGCGGCTGCCGAGCACCCCAGCCCCAGCAGCGGCGGCGAGAGCGGCCGCTGGATTGGAGAGACGCAGGCCGATGGCAGCATCCTGTTCCGGAGCCTGGACACCTGCTGCGGGCACATGGTGGGGGAGGAGGCGGACGGTACCGTGCTCTTCCACTTTGATTGAGAGGAGCCGGCGGTCATAGCCAGCCAGCCACCTCGAGCGGACGTTGCAGTCGCTGCTGCTCAGGCCCGGCGGTGAGTGAGACCTCGCCTAGCCTGCCTGCAGCTGATATTTCAACCCTGTACCAACAGCCACACATGCACAGACACACACACGGCCATGCCACCACGCCCCCTGCGTTCATTTCCCCGCGTTCATTTGGCATGCCGCTTTGCACACTCGCCTGGCCATGCCGCTCTCTTCCCGCCCTGCCCCATTGCACTTGCAACGAATACCATTCATTTGCACTACCAATACTAAGCCAGCCGGCGCCCGGCTCCCTCTGCTTGCCTAGCGGCCTTCTTCCATCCCCTGAGACCCCGCCCCCAGCATTTTATTCTTGTCTGCCACTGCTCATGCCCACGCACGCGCCCCAGCGCTTCATGCCAGATACCTAAGTTTTTAGGTTGCATGTTTGTAATAGCAGCATGCAGCGCAGAGGCGCAGCCAAATTGAGCTGGAACGGCGGCTTGGGGGGCGTGGCGCACCAAAATGAAATAGTCTACAAACAGCAAGGCGAGAGTGGCTATCAGAGGCATAAGAGGGCAAACCGGTGTACACAAATCAAGCCAGCTGCACCCGCGGCCTGCCAAGGATGCCAATGTCTGGCCAGTCGTTGTTGCAGCGCACTGTGCGGCTGTCCCTGGGCAGCTCAACAAGTGACAGGGGGCTGGGCTGCACTGGCCAGGGCGGGCCTGCAAGCAGCGCCTTTGCTGGGGACAGCCCTGGTTCGCATGGCACGCCAGCTACCGCCGCCGCTGCATGGAAGTGTATAGGCACACCGGCTGCCGCGCTAAACACGTCCACCGTTCGCGTGCCTCCCAGCAGCAGCTGGCGCAGGTTGCGGCAGCACCACAGCAGAGCGGCGGCGGCAGCGGAGCTCACTCCTGTGCACTGCCGCAGCGACAGCGTTTCCAGGTGGGGGCAGACGCCGCCGATGGCCACAGCTGCTGCCGGGCTAACAGGGCAGCCATCAAGCCTCAGCACTCGCAGGGCTGTCCTGCCGGGCCGCCGCTCTGCTGCGCTGCCTCCTGCTGCAGACGCTGCTGCGGCACTTGGTGCCCTCGGCTGCCCCACTGCCACCTCTACTGCAGCAATCTCGGCTGCGGCGGCTGCCCCCTGCGCGGCTGCCTCAGCAGTGGCACCTGCCGCTTGCCCGGCTGCAGACAGCTGGAGGCGCTCAATGAAAGATGAACCAGTGATGCTGGTGCAGCCGCTTAGGTCCAGCTGCTGCAGGCCAGGTAGCTCTCTCAGGACCAGCGCCAGCTCAGCATCGCCCACGCCGGTACCGCCGCTCAGCGCCAGGCAGGACAGCAGGCGGCAGCGCTGCGCCAGCGCAGCACACAGGCGCGGCCCGGCGGCCGGTCCGGCGGCGGACAGCTGCAAGGACCGCAGCTGTGGGCAGCAGGCTGCCAGGGCAAGCAGGTCTGCCTCAGCAAGCGCAGCACACGAGGCGAGCTCCAATCGCTGCAGCGCCGGCCTGCCAGGCAGCCGTGCCGAGCTGCCATTGCCGCTGCTGTCGCTGTCGGCGCTGCCGCCGCCACTGCTGCTGGCCTGCCCTGCAAGCCACGCCAGCACCTCAAGAGTGCAGGCCTGCTTTGGAAGTGAGGCGCGCTGTAAGCGCACCACAGAGGCTGTGGAGACAACGCTGCGGAATGCTCTCAGCTGCTGTTGAGCTTCCTGATCGGCTGCCGCCTGCTGGCTGCTGCTGCTGCTGCCGCCGCCGCCGCCGCCGCCACTGCCACTGCCGGTGGCGCTGAGGTCAGGCGTGCTGAGGTCCTGGCTGCCCTGCTGCGCTGCGAATGGCAGGTGGCTGCCGAAGCCGCCTGCGGTGAGCTGTGAGCAGCTGGCCGCATCGAGGCGCGCCAGGCCGGGGCAGTGCAGCAGGAGCTGCAGCAGGCCGCTATCGCTCACACGCTTGCAGCCACGGAGAGACAGTGCTGTTAGGCTGGCTGGCAAGGCCGCCAGGGTGCCATCTGTGAGGGACAGGCCGCCTGCCTTGAGCGACAGCAAGCCAGCTGGCTGCTGCTCCTGCTGCGCATGCTGCTGCTGTTGTGCCTCCTGCTGGTGCACCTGCTGCGCCTGCTGAACCTGCTGTGCCTGCTGTGCCTGCTGTGCCTGGCCCAGCAGGCGCAGCGAAGCGTCGGTCAGCCCGCCCTCCTGCAGCCGAGCCTCCTTGTGGCGCAGGAAGCGAGAGCCTGGGCGGCTGACTTTGACGCCGGTGCAGCCTGCAGCAGTGGCAGGAACGTGCGATTGAGGGTCAGGGCGGTGCGATGCGGTGCATCACCACTGTCCTGCAAGTGCTGTGAGGCATGTGATGCCGCATGCCAGCAGCTCAACGCTCCCTACTCCGCACGCATAGCGCATTTGGTGTCTGGTGGCTTAACCATGGTAATAGTTGCATCCTAAAGGTGCAACCATAGCCCCAAATAAACTGCCGGTGCCTCACCTGACACATCCAGATCGCGCAGCAGAGGCGCCGTGGCCAGCACCGCGGCCAGGCTGGCGTCCGACAGGCTGGTGCAGTTGGCCAGGCGCAGTCGCTGCAGGGAGCTGCACAGGGAGGTGGAGAAGGCAAACAGGACATGCAACGTGAGAGCAGCGCAACATGAGGTTTTCTGAGGGACATGCTGTGCAGCCGATATGGCATGCTGGCGGCTGGTTGCTGGGTGCTCTTGAGGTGCTGTCAAGGCAACTGCGTGCAGCAAGCATGCCGTCTAGTGCCCCCTCTCAAGCCACCCAGCAAGCACCACACCGCTTGCCTGCAGTGCGCAGCCAGCACTTCTGCCAAGGCAGCCACGCCTGTGGCAGCGCTGGCATCCAGCACTTGCAGCTGCGAAAGGCCCCTTGGTCCGAGGCACAGGAGCGTCCCGGCTGGGCTGTTTGGTGGCCACAGCTGGCCAGACGGGGCATCCGCCGGCGGACCCAGCAGACTGATCATCAGAGCAGGCTGCTGGGCAGCGTTGCCAGGCCCGCCGCCGCCGCCACTGCTGCTGCTGCAAAGGGTGCCGCCGGGGGCGCTGCTTGTGGGTGGCAGGTGCACTGGGAAACCGTGTAGGTCTTCCTCCCAGCGGCTCTGCAGCAGTAGGGTTGAAATGCAGTCTGCATGGGCGACTGCGGGAACGGCAAGCAAGGAGCAAGGAGCCATGAGCAGGGGAGCGTGCACAGCATGCTGTTCTTGCGCAGCAGGCAAGCTGTATCTACCCAATCAAAACCAGCCACCATTGCGAGCAGTTCTGTTTTAGGCTCACCATTATGGCTTCAGCGCTGCGCTGCTCAAGGGGCCCCTGAGCTCCGTCTGTGCTGCACGCTGGCGTGCCAGCTATGCTGAGCTCCAACAAAGGCAGCATTTGCGCTGCTGCAGCCTGGCCTGCACCTGCCGCTGCTGGCACTGGCTGTGCGCTGCTGCTGCTCACCCAGCTGCCGCTCATCAAGCTGCTGCCGCTGTTCGCAGCATGGTGCAGCAGCGCCCGTTTTGCCAGCAGCAGCGCACCCAGGCCACAGCCTGCCATTCAGAGGGTGTAGGGAGCAATCGGCATGGGTAAGCAAGGAGAAGCGAGCATCGGGGTCTGGCTGGTGCTGCTGCCTTTGACTTCTGCCGGCCTGACTGGACCACAAACCCAAGCTCGGCTGCACCACCAACCTGTGACGCGTGTGCTGCCCAGTGCCAGCTTCTGCAGGGGCCCGCAGCAGCGCTGCGCCAGCCAGTAGAGCAGACAGTCATCGACCTGAGTGCCTGTCACATCCAGCGAACGCAGCTGGGGAAAGGGGACAGATGGGAAGATGGAAGAGGCGAGGCTTGAGGTATGGTCCTGGATAAAGACAGCATTTGCCGTGTTGCACTGATAGTTGCAGTCCCAGCTGGATCCATTGCAACCAAGCGGCTGGGAGCCGCAGGTAACCCGCAGCAGCTGCTCACCCCAGCATCCACATATGCAGGCGGTAGTTGCACACACCGCACCTTGGGAAGCACAACGCCATGCAGTGGGAACTCGCCGATCGCGGCAGCGCTCCTCACTTCAATCTCATGCGCATCTGCCTCCTGGCCCTCCTCTCCAGGTTGCTGCAGCAGCTGCAGCTGCTGCTGCTGCTCTGCCTGCTGCTGCCGGTCAGCCGCCCGCTCCTCAACCTGCTGCCACTGCACTGGCTGCTGCCCAGCCGCCCTCTCGTCGCCTGGCACGCCAACTAGCTGGCGCCCCAGCACCTCTCGGCCATTAACGAAGCCTGCAAGATCCGGCTTCTGTGTGGCAACTACAAAGGCTCCAGAGCGCACGTTGTGGCAGCCGCTGAGGTTCAGCTCTTCCAAGTGCGGCAGGGCGGCCAGGGTCTGCACATGGGGACACATGAGGTGTCAGAGGAAAAGCGGACCGGCGAGGATCTGCAGGAACCCACAAGCAGTGTCTGTGGCTGCCATGGATGTGATCTCAAGAGGACCTGTTTGGTCAGCCGTGCATCATCAAAGGGTGCCGCTGCGCAACATACCACCAACTCTGGAATCCTATTGCTATGTTTGGCAGGGCATCAGCTCACCTGCCGCAGCTCGCTGTCTGTAATCTGCCAGCCGCCCGACAGATCCAAGCTGGCCAGGGCTGAGCAGCGCTGCCCCAAGCACGGCAGGTGTGCCACCCGCCAGCAGCCGGCCAGCGAGAGCGCCTGCAGCCGCGGCGCGCAAGCGGCGGCGGCCAAGGCTCCCACTGCTGCAGCTGTCAGCTCAGGACACTTAGAGAGGTCTAGCCGTGTGAGGGCCGGGCACTGCTGAGCCACCAGGGCGACTTCGGCGTCGGTCAGCTGCACCAGGCCGCGCAGGCTGAGCGACTGCAGCTGCGGCAGCGGGCAGCCAAACAGGTGCTGCAAGGTGCCGCTGGAGAGCAACACGCAGTGTGCCAAGCTAACTGTGGCAGCGCCTGCAAGGATGCCGCTGCCGCCGCCTCCCAGCCTGCCGCCATCTGCGGCGCCGCACCCAGCGCTGCTGCCGGCCAGCAGAGCACAGGCAGTGCCGTCCAGCAGCTGCCAGCTGGCCAGCAGCAGCAGCACCTCCTGCTGGAGCTCGTGAGGCAAGACAGCCAGGCTGTCCTGCAGCTGCTGCGCGTTGCTGCCCTTATCGCCGCCGTTGCCCTGCCACCGCTGCTCCACCAGGGCTGATGCGACCAGCTGCAGGCAGCGCTTGCGCAGCGAGACAGGCCGGCCTGCTGCCAACTGAGCCGCCATCGTGCGCTGCCGCTGACTCTGTCGCGCCCACTGGCTGACCCAAGCTCAGGCCCAGCTTAAGCCTTGCCGCCAGCCGCCGACTGCGCCGCTGCCGCTGTGGGTGCTGCGCTGCCCTCTGCCGCCTGCTGCTCTGCCAGCTGCTTCGCCTGCTCCTCAAAGTGCTTCTTCAACGGCTCGTTAAACATATAGAAGCCAGAAGTGACTCCCAGGCTGAGAGGGGGAGAGGGCAGGAGGGCAGGGGCTGAGTGAACGCCGGCAGGCAGGCGGCGGCGGCGGCGGCGGCGGCGGCCCTCGTGAGCACCGGAGGCCACCGGCAGGCATGATTGCGCGTCTTACATCGTCTAAATGTCAATTAATACAGCTCGCCGTCGAGAAACAGTGCTTGCAAGCCAGGCGGCCGCAAACCCTGAGTTTCAGCAGCCTGGAGGCCCCCATGGACCCGCCTACGAGGTCTATTCAGGCCATAGACTTACACACAGGCCATGAAGTAGTGCAGCGGCCGGTTGCGCTGAAAGGCACGGGCGAGCGACATCCTTCTGCTTGTCCTTTGGGCCAATGGAGCTGCTGAATCGGTTGCTGGATGTTGTCGTGCAGTGGTCAAGCAGAAGCAGCAACAGCAGGTCGGGTTTGTGGCGCCGCCACTGCCGCTGTGCTGCTGTCGCCGCTGCCCGCCGTCACAGAGGTTCAATCTTGCCAGTGCTTTACGTCCGTCAGCTTTGCGCAGTTCTGGCTATCACAGGTTACAGAGGGAGCTGCTGCATGGAATAGCATGTGATAAGAAAAAAAGGGGACAGCTACTCATCTTTCTTGCTTGCCGCCGCCGCCGCTGCCTGCTTCTGCTTGCCGCCGGCTTTCCGGCCCGCTTTGCCGCCGCTGCTGGGCGCTGCCGCCGCCGCCTCGCCTGCTGCTGCCTCCTGGGGTTCGCCATCGGCGGGCTGCTTGTCAAGGCCAAAAGCTTCCTTGCTGGCCTCCGCCACCTTGGGCATGGCAAGGCCGCGCATGAGCAGCACCCACATTACCATCAATATCTGCAGCAAGTGAGGTGGGTGCAGGCGCGGTGCCACACTCAGAAGGCGGGTTGCTGCGGGGGCTTGCAGAGAAGCTGCAGCCAGCAGCCAGTGGCTCGTCTTCACGCCAACCCATAAAATAACAAAGAGCGGAACAGTTGCCTGGCAACTCACTTGTGACACCGCGGGTGGCAAATAGCCGGTGCTATTGAGCCAGAAGACGCCAAAACCAAGGAAGAAGCAGGCGGCGATGGTGAGGGTACGGCTGGACATGGCGACGGAGGGTTGTCTGCAGAGGGGGCAACGAGCGGTGGCGGGGAGCGGTGTTAGCGGCGGCGGCGGCGGCGGTGGCAGGGGGAGGCGGCAAGCGGGCCTGGCAGCTGCAATCACGAGCATAAACGACCTCTTGCAACATGTGGAGCCTGCAACGGCTCATCGCTCACCAGCGAGCACAGCCGAAAGAGCCGGGACGCGCTCAATGCTACTTTACACGCTCCTGCTTGCACCTTACGCTCAGCAGCGCAATTGGAGTGATTGTGAGCGCCCAGCGGCATTTGGGGCGCCAGGCCGCTTGGCTGGCACAGGCGGCGGCGGCATGGCAAGCGTCGGGGGGCCACCCACAGCATGCGCCCTCACGTGTCCAGCCAACATCAGCATGGGCCTTGCCGTATCATTAGTGATTTGCAAGCTGTGCACTGGTAGCCTGCCTACGAATCTGAACCCAAACTGCATGGTCCTGATGCCTCGCCAGCAGCAGTCGAGCATTTCACACAGGGTTGCTGCAACAGCAAGGCATGATGTTGGCAAGCGCAACCCGCAGCGCATTCTAGGGCTGTTTCCAGCGCAGCAGCTCTGGAGGCAGGTCCGCGTCGCTGCCAGCCAGCACTGCTGCCGCCACCAGCCGCCCAAGCCAAGCATGGTACACCAGGCCGCGTGCCCCTAGCCCGCCAATCACGTAGCAGGGTGGGCCTGCCTCTGCCGACGGGCCTGCGCCTGCTGCTGCCAGGCCTGCATCTGCCCCTGCCGGAGGCTCTGCCTCGCTGTTATCGTCGCTGTCGCTGGCCGCCGCTCGGCTGGCAAGCAGCGCTGCTCGCCGGCGATCCAGCGGCGGCAGGCGGCCGGCAAAGGGGATGGAGCCTGCACAGGGAGGCAGGGAGAGCTGGTGTTGGCCTGCAGAGCGCGACAGGGCGGGCTGCTACTGTGGACCCTGGCAAGCTTGTGGAAATGCGCCCAAAATGCGCCCAAAGCACACCAAACACAACCCGTAACCAGGCATCAAAGGCAACCACCTGAAACAGCCCCTCAGCCGCTCACCGTCAGCTCCACGAAGCGGCAGCGCCCGCACGCCTGCCCGCACACGGTCCACCTCCCAGCCATCCAGCGGAGGCCACAGCTGGCGGGCCGGCGGCAGCAGCTCAGCGGCAGCAGCAGCAGCCTCTGCTGCATCTCGCACGATGGGCCGGCTGAGCTGATCAAAGGCTTCAGCCGGGGTCAGGCCGTGCCGCTTGGTGGCCCCAACCACTGCGCTGCCGCTGCCGTGCGCTGCAATGTACGGCGAACCCAGCAGGCTGGGCGCCCCCGCTGGGTAACCGCCGCCGCTTCCTGCGCCGCTGCTGCTGTTGCTACCTGCGCTGCTGCTGCGTTCGTCACCGCTGTAAAAAGAGCCAGCAGGGCGCATGTCAAGAGAGTAGCCGTGGCAGAGTTCCATCGGCAGCAGGCCTTGCAGCTCTGCTATGCTGCCCACAGCTGCCCCAGCTGCCACCACAACCGCATCAAACGGCCCCTCTGCCGCGTGCAGCTGCCGCAGGGAGGTGACCCTCGCCTGCCGCAGTGCAGCGGCGCTGCCGGGGCTGCTATTGGCCGCCAGCTGCTGGCAGGCCAGCCACAGCGCCCGCATGTAGCTCTCAGGATGGATGGTTGTGCCGGCATGCACCATCAGCCCCAAGGCAGGCGGCCCCGCTGGCAGCTGATGCTGCCGCTGTTGCTGCTGCTTGGCCTGCTGCCGCCGGCGCTGCACTGCCGCCGGCGACTGCTCTGCTGCTGCTGCCTCTGTTTTAGGCGGCTCTGGAGCTATCAGCAGCTCAGGCTGCAGGCCCGGCACCAAGGCTGACAGGTTGGCAGGCTCTGTCACTGCCTCTGCATGGGCGGCAGCCGCCGATGCGGGGTCGGCAGCAAGGAAGCGGGAAATGTCCGCTGCCTGCTTAGCAGACCGGGCCGGCCGCAGCATGCCGGTGCGCCAAACAAACGGCTGCCGGATGCCCTCTGCCCCCGCTGGCCCTGCTGCCGCTGCCGCTGCCTCTGCCGCCTGCACAAGCTCCAGTGCTGTTTCAAACGCCTCGAGGCCCCGCCACAGCATCTGTTGGAGGGTGGGTTGGGGTGGCGGAATGGTTTCAGCAGGCGCAGCTACATGCAGCTGCATGCGACGTGCTGTGCACCCTATGCTATCTTAGAAGTTTGACCTGATTTCTTAATTCATTAGCTGCCCCATGCGCCCACCTTTCCACGAGGCGTGTAGGGATGCAGCAGGCCGGCGGCGGCGCCGCTGCCACCCGCGCCCAGCCCTACAGCATCTATCAGCTGCAGCTGCATGGGTGTGCCCTGCTGCCGTGCTGCAGCCAGAAGGTGCCAAGACACCGCCAGCCCGGCAAAGCCGCCGCCAATCACTGCCACACGCTGCGGTGCTGCCTGCTGGGTGTCGGCGGTGGCGGCAGCGGCGGCGGCAGTGCGGTGCAACCGTCGTGGGCTGATTGCGTGCCTGCGCAGCATGAATGGGGGTTTGGTTACCACGTGTGGGGCCTCTGCAAGCAGAGGGCAACGCAGGAGGGAGAAGCGCACCTGCACAGCGCCCTGCAAGCTTGGCCCGCCCATCCGGCGTGAGAAACAGGCGGCATAACTTGTCTGCCGCAGGATGGCGGCAGCAGCATTGGTGCCGCAAGGCCCTGAGAGGCGGGGCGTTCTCAAACTCTGGCCCCCTGCTGTCGGCAGGCCGTACAGACGCAATCAATGGATATATACGCTGGATTGAATACACAATTGCGCTTCGATTGCCCCGATGAGAGCCAACATGGCATGCGCTGCGCCCGACGAGCGGTCAGAGTGGGGACATGCATTGGAGCTCTCTCTTGTGTCCTTGCGCACCTTTGCTTGCCTGCCCCCTGCCTGATCATGACCACAAGTGTTAGCGAAAGCGAGAAGATAGCATAGCATTGAGCAGCACAACATCCACCAACGCTAGACATGTGGGCTGAGTGCAGACGAGTGGAAACACACAATGCAGATGTTGGGAGCACAGGAAACACACAGAAAGCAGAAGTGGGAGCCAGGGACGGCTGTCATCAGGCTGCCGTCAACGCAAATTTAACCTCGCCTTCCAGGTCCCCCCAGGAGCCTGTGCCCGCCTCCACTTTGCCCGCGACCAGCACCGCTGTTCTAACCAAGTCCTGTCTCGTCTCAGCTGCCAGGCCCGCCCAGCCCCGCAGGGTGTCCTGTAGGTCAGAAGGCAGAGACAGGTGTGTGGATGATGGATAAAGGGCCGAGTGTACCGCTACACAACTTGGCTGGCTGTGCACGCGAGCAGTTGGACATGCTGCCCCAAGCCTGCACCTGCCATATGCCCACACCTTGAGAGTCTGGCCACCATGGCCCAGCATGGCCAGCAGTTTCAGAGGCCTCAGCATGCTGGCTGGGTCAGCAGCTGTGGCAACCAGCAGTGCAGCCACCGCATCTCGCAGCATGTCCTGTGCAACTACTGCCGCTGCTGCTGCTGTGGCACCCTGCTGTTGCTGCTGCTGCTGCTCCGGTGGTGCCGCCACATTCACTGCCGCTGCTGCTGTGGCACCCTGCTGCTGCTGCTGCTGCTGCTGCTGCTGCTGCTACTGCTGCTGCTGCTGCTGCTGCTGCTGCTGCTGCTGCTGCTGCTGCTGCACTGGTGGTTGTGGCATGTTCACGGCCACTGCTGCTGTGGCATCCTGCTGCGGTTGCTGCTGCTCCTGCGGCTGCGCCGGTGGTGCTGCCACATCCACAGCCGCCGCCGCTGCTGCTGCACCCTGCTGCTGCTGCCGCGCCGGTGGTGCCGCTGCGTTCACAGCCGTTGCTGCTGTGGCATCCTGCTGCTGTTGCTGCTGCTGCGCCGGTGGTGCTGCCACATTCACAGCCACCGCCGCTGCTGCTACACCCTGCTCCTGCTGCTGCGCCAGTGTTCCTGCAACGTTCACAGCCGTTGCACCAGCAGGCTGTGCTGCAGGTGGGCCAGCGCCGCCCTCGAGCTCGTGCTGTTCCAGCCGCGGGCGCTTGGCCGCAGGCGGAGCTCCCTGCTCCAGGCCGCCGCCCAGGCCCTCTTCCTGCTTCACTGCAACAGCTGCGTCACGATGCATATGGGCTGCTGCCGTGCCGTCTGCCAGCAGGTCAGCCACCTCAGCCTGCTGCTGTGGCTGTGGCTGCTGCTGCTGACGCTCCCGCGGCGGCCGCCGCCGCCGCAGCTGTTGAGCCTGCTGCTGCAGCTGCTGGGCTGGCGCCTGCTGCAATTGCTGCTGCTGCTGCTGCTGCGGGCGGTTTCGTGGCCGCAGTTGCCGCAGCGGTTGGGCCTGCAGCTGCTGTTGCTGCGGCGGCTGCTGCCGCCGCTGCCGCGGCTGTCGTTGAGCCTGTTGCTGCTGCTGCCAGCGGCGCAGCAGCTGCACGAAGTCCTCGAAACCCTGGCTGCGGGCAACGTCCAGAGGCCTGTCTTTGGACCTGTCGCGCCGCCTGTGGCAAACCAATGTCGGAGGAGGGCAAGCGTCGCTGCATGCGCTGAGACCGGCTGAAGCAATGCCTGGTGCTTTGCGGCCCAGCTGGCGCGGCACAGTACATGCTTAACTAAAGGCCCAACACACCTTGGGTCAGCGCCACTCCGCAGCAGTTCTTCTGCCACTGCCAGCTGATTGTTGAGGGCAGCAGTGTGCAGCGCTGTGGTGCCGCGCCTGTCGGCCATGTCAGCCAGCCTCTGCGCGCTTTTGGCGCCGCCACTCGCTGCCGCGTGCGCCAGCATGCGCTTTGCCATGGTCAGCCGCAGCTGCGCTGCCGACGCCTCTCCCTCGCCGCGCCGCGGACTGAATGCCAGCACGCAATGCAACGGAGTCTGGAAGTTCAGGTCGCGAATGTCGCAGCGTGCATCGTGCTCCAGCAGCAAATTGATGGCCGCCAGGTCACCCTGCAGGAGGGGTCGGCAGGGACGGCTGGCGGTCTGCATAAAACTGTGCTTCTGAGGAGCGTGCGCCCAGGAAGTGCTGCCACAATGGCGGCCATGCATGACGCCAAACCCCAGCCAAAACTCCTATCAAACGCCGGCCTGACTGCTCAGCCCCGTACCTCATTGACTGCAATGTGCAACGCGGTGCAGCCCTCTTTGTCTCTAGCATCCACAGGCGCCCCTCGTTCCAGCAGGAAGTTGAGCGCCGCCGTCTTGCCTTTCGCCCACTCCGCCGCCCAGTGCAGCGGCTGCGCGCCGTCATCGTCGGGTGCAGTGACGAGGTTCAATGGAGGTTCAGCAGCAGCTGCTGCATCTGCCAGCGCCTGCATCACCGCTTGCTCCGCCTCGCCAGGCTCACAGTCTGCCTCTGCCGCCACCACATGCATGGCCGTGGCTCCGCTACCCGGCAGGGGGTCTGCTGCTGGCTGGCCTAGCTGCGCAGGCTGGCCCAGCCTGGTCAGGCCCAGGGGGCAGCCAAGGCGGATGAGAAGCTCCACCATTTCGGGCCATGCCCTCTCCGCAGCCATGTGCAGCGCAGCGCCGCCGTAGGTGTTGCCAGGGCTCGCGACCTGCAGGCGGGCAGCGCACAAGGAGGTCAGGGCTGTTCCGTGTGACACATCACCTGACAGCTCTGGCAAGGAAAGCAGGGCACAGGTGCTGCTAGAGGTGGCCGGAGACACACAGCACAGAGTGCATCGCCAGGCGGGGAAATGGAACGAAGGCGGTAGGGCCGTGCTGCGGCACCTGGGCGGCTCTGCCCACGGCTCTCCGACCCATGCGCGGCTGCGTTACCTTGTAGTGAAACAGGGGCAGCCGCTGCTGCAACGTGAGGGGCTCCAGGAGCTCGCGCGCCGCCTGAAGCGTGTTAGCGCGCGTCTCCCTCCAGCGCTCACGTGTTCGGCTGGTGCCTCCATCCACCAGGAGGTCAAGCAGCCGTCCTTCGCAGCAATTGGGCTCGGCGGCCATTGAGGCTGTCGGCAGGCCCGGTGCAGAGGCAAGACACGACAAAGTTGATCCACAGAAAAAGGCGCTTGGGGCGAGGCCACAGGAGCCATCAATGTGGCTGTGCTGTGCATGGCGAGTGGCGGCATCGTGCGCCCGCCTTGCCCACGGCTGGCTTGTCATCGCGCATGTTTACAACTAGACATGAAATCAGCCGAGAAATCAGTATCATCAGAAGGGTCCAGATGGTGTCAAAATGTTTCATTGCAGTATAATTCGTTTCGTCCTACCGCCGCTCGCCTCGATCACCAGTTCTCGAAAGGCTGCAAGCAACGGGAAGATGGAAGGCGCAGACAGCTGATCAATGCAGCGGCCCAGTCGCGGCTCTGCTGACACCCTGGCACAAATGTCTAGACAGCATGCATGCTTGGAACTATCTCTCCCGCTGGCCCTTTCTGTCCGCACCTCCTTCATCCCCCTGCCCGCTCCACCATCCTTTTGCCGGCCAGCGCACTGGCCAGCCGACTCACCGCTCCCGTGCTGCGTGGCACCTTGGCGCTCACAGCATCCAGCTCCGCCACCTCAGCATCGCTCAGCCGCCAGCCCAGCGCCCCAGCAATCTCCTCCACCTGAAGCAGGGAGGCAGTGCGCAGTCAAGCTGAAAGGAAACAAGGCGAGTGTTGTACAGAGGAGCGTCGTTCAGCCGCCAGCCCAGCGCCCCCGCAACCTCCTTCACCTGAAGGGGGCAGGCAAAGAGGAGGTGTTGCTGAGTGCTTGTCACAGCCCGACCCGAAAGCGCTCGACGGCTTCCACATTATCCGTGCAGGCAGAAAAGCTGGCCAGCACTTCCAGCCTCTCAGCAGAGCTCTCCAGACAGGCATGCCCACTGGAAACGCATACCCAGTGCTTGCCTGCTTAGCGTTCTTGGCGCCCGGAATGGGCACGGCGCCCTTGCACAGCGTCCAGTTGATGGCCACCTGCCCCAGCGTCTTGCCGCCCTGCTCCGCAGCCACGGCCCGCATGCAGTCCAGCAGCACCTGTGATAGGGATTGGCGGAGCGATGGAGATGAGTGGGGGTGTGCAATTTACATGCCACAGGCGATGGGCAGGATTCCAGCAGCACGTGCGAGGGCAACACCAGAGAAACATGATTCTCACAAGGCTGTGCTTCAACGGCAGTGCAGTCCAATCCACATAGGGACCCACAGCAACCGAGGTCCAACTTGGTATACCGCTCCTTCAATGCCAACACGCGCATGCCCTCCCACGCCCACATCCTTGTAGCGCTGGTTGGTTGGACTGCACTTCCAACTGGACTAGAACACCTTGAGGCGGTAGCAGCCAAGCATCGTTTTATTTCCTCACCTCCACGTCTTTGTACCGCTGGTCGGTGAACAGCTGGGCGCGCGGGCCGGTGGGGCGGTTGTCCCGAGAATACTTGCCAGTCAGCAGGCCCTGGCAGAGCGGCGAGTAGGCCACCAGCGTGACTCCGTTTTCCCTGCAACAACAGTACAGGTGCATGGTTTGGCGGTCAGCAGGCCCTGGCAGAGCGGCGAGTAGGCCACCAGCGTGACTCCATTCTCCCTGCAACAACAGTACAGGTGCATGGTTTGGCGGTCAGCAGGCCCTGGCAGAGCGGCGAGTAGGCCACCAGCGTGACTCCATTCTCCCTGCAGCAAGAGGCCGGCCTGTGGGCGGTTGGTTTGAAGAAGGCGGGGCCGCAGGGCGAGGCCAACACATACTGATGCATGCAGCCACGTGGCATGAGCAGTATCCCACCTGCAGGCCTCCAGCACGCCATTGGCCTCCGGGGCGCGGTAGATCAGCGAGTACTGGACCTGCAAAAAGGCAATTCAGGGCAGTTGGCAGCGAAGCCATCAGCCGACGTGGCCGCAGATTGCTAGTGGGTGTCCACTACACGGTGCCTGCCCATGCACAGCCTGCACAGCCTGCAGGAGTGTGGGCGGGCAGGTGCGGCACCAGCCATCCAGCTGCAAGTAGGCAGGTCACTGCCCAACCATCCCAAAGCTAATTTTGGTGAAGCGGCAGCAATTGCACCACAGCCCCCCAAGCACCAAAACCAACCTGGTTAGAGGAGAGGCAGGTGCCGCGGCCCTCCAGGAACTTGGCCGCCTTGCGCACGCGCTGCACACCAAGCAGTGGCAGGCATCAAGAAATTGCAGGCACCAAGCAGTGGCAGCGCTACACATCGGCAGTGGTTGCAGGAACAGATGGATGCCAGGCGCTGAGCGAACCAGTAGGCATGTGCTGGGAGCACACCAGCAACAGCAAGTTGCCAGGTGGATGCAGGCCGGAGCGTCTATTTTCTCACGCACCTCTGCGTTGAAGTTGGACACGCCCACCGCCTTGCAGAGACCCTGCTCCCACGCCTGCACCGCAGACAAACAAAATATTTGCAACGGGTGCTTCCTCAGCAAGGCACGTGGGGCAGGCGGCGTCCAATGGCAAGCATGCCGGGGCTGCCTGCGGTGCGGGCTGAGCAGCGGTGGACCTGCGCCTGCTTTCCTTCTCATCAAGACCGCACAGGCAGGGCACCTGGGCCTGGCAGGCGTCTCCTGTAGCATGAAACAGCCACGCAGAGCACTTGTGTGTAATGAGAGCCCCTCACACCTGCGCCAGGCCCTCCAGGTGAGCATCATTGGAGAAGGCATTGAGGAAGAAGCCCGGCCAGTGCTGCAGGTAGAAGGGCGGAGAACAAACAAGCCGGTGAGGCGTGCAAAACATGCAGGAACAGGTGCAAACCAAATAATTCATGGGTGCAACTAGGCAATCCAACACAGCCATGCAAAACCCCCTTGCTGGTGCACACCTGGATGTACAGGGCGAACTGATCCACACCCAGCCATTGTCTCACCACCGACCACTGCTTTGCGCCCCTTTGGACAAACAAAACAACACATCACATCTCGTGCGCACACCTGGATGTACAGTGCGACCTGATCCACACCCAGCCGCTGCAGCGAGGCCTTGCAGGCGCCCACAAGCGAGCCGGGCGTCTGGCGCCTGCGGCACAGCAAGACGGACAGAGCAGCACAGTAAGTGGCAGGGCGCCACAACGAAGCAGGCACCCACAAGCGAGCCCGGCGTCTGCCGCCTGCGGCACAGCAGGCAAGGCAGCAGGGCAAGTAGGCAGCAGATCAGCACGTTAAAGCATACCCTGTCTCGGTGTGCGTGCCACTGTGCATGTGCCATCAGTGAGCAGAGGCACACTGGTGCAGGCAGCATGCGGGCGTCAAAGCATGCGCAGCACGGCGCGCATGCACGCATGGCGGAGCACCCTCGGATGCTGCCCCGCCTGCCAGCAGTGGTTCTGCAAGCCGGGAGTGCCTCACCAGGGCAGCGGCGCAAACTTGGTGCAGATCGCCACCTGCTCCTTGCTGCCCGTCTGGCGCATGAAGTCGCCCAGATACTCCTCGCTGCAAGGGTGAGGGTAAAACAAGCAGTGGGATGGGTGCCTCAACAAATGCCAGCGGCAGCACAGCAGCTGCCCTTGGCAAGCACGGAGGATGATTGATGCATGCAGCCCCTGCTGGTTGGTTGTCCCAGGGCTGCCATTTGCGTTGTATGGCCCCTGCATCGCGCCAACTGTCAACTCACGAGTAGCCAAATCCATAGACCTGCAAACGAGCAAGGCAGCAGGGTTTGCACGCTCAGCAGCCGCACCGCAGGCATGGCAGCAGTTAACCAGCACAGGGCACATAGCGTCATGGCAGGGCAGTCGGTCGCGCTTTGTCGACCAGCCCTTGCGTGTCAAGCCGCCTGCAAAGACAGCAGCTGCGGGCCACAAGCGGAGCCACCTGCGCACCTCTGCAGTGTCAATGAAATCAATGCCGGCCTCCAGCAGCGCCTTGTAGGCCTGCAGCGCATGGGCAATACATGCACGTCATTCTTGCAGCAGCTGCTCGACCTTGGAGAAGACCCAACCCAGGCCTCGCTCAGCTAGGAGACGCGGTGCGCCTGTTTGTCCATCCTTACTGAGGCTTGCAGCGGCTTGCAGCCACTGCACCCGCATCACGGCCCTCGGCACTAGGCAGCTCAGCTATGGCAACCGTCGCTGCACCTCCTCATGCTCAAATCATGCCTAGGATGCAGGCAATAATGCTTTAACCATACAGGTACACACCGTCAGGTTGGAGTCCTTGTCCAGCTCGTTCTGCCAGTAGCGCGAGCGGTCGCCCCAGCTCCAGGCGCCAATGCCCAGCGAGGACACCTCCACGCCTGCACCCATCAAAGCGCGGTACAATGTGGTGCAGATGGTCGCAAGTGTAATGAGGCAAAGCGGCAGGCATGTGGGGGCCGACTTGCGGACGAGCGGCAGCGAGCGTGCAGCGGCCAAGCAGGTTGGGCAGGGCCAGCACAGCAGTCCCAGGGAGGATGGCGTGACGATGAGCTGTTCGTGTGTAAGCAACCAGGGCAGCAGCCAGGAGGGAAGGGCAGGCTCCGGGTGCTGGCGGCGCGTGAGGCTTGGCGGCAGCGGCGGCGGCGGCGGCGGCTCCCCCAACTGACCGCTCTTGCCCAGCTGCGTGCGATCCTGCCTTCCCACCGTGGCGGCCGCGCTGCAGCGCACCGAGCGAGCGCTGCGGCGCTGGGCGGCCGGAGCGGGCCGGCAGGCGGCAGTGGCTGCAGCGGCGAGGCTCATGGCGGCAGCTGCTTGGAATGGAATGGGAGGGGTCAAACAATGCACGGGCCAGCTGGGCGAGGCACTGGCGCAGAGGTGGTGGCCGCTCAGCGCGGCGGGAGCGGCAGGTGCTGTGCCGCCAATGCTGAGCCCAGCCATGCACTCTCGTTGCTCTGTGTCTGCGTCTCTGTCTGTGGCCAGGCTGTAGGCAGGGTGCTCACTTGTGGGGCAAGCAGGCGGGCTGGCTGAAGAGAGCTCACAAGCCGATGGTGCACCACCCTGAGAGCAGAAGCACGTGTCATGCAGGCTCCCTCCCTCGCCCATGCTCCACCCCGGCTGCACATTCAAACTCATTTTCCAACAGCAAGGCACACCGGGCTGCTCCCCTGCCCCTCTGTCTCTCCTGCCCGCCAGCCCTGCTCCTCCCCTTCCCCTCCTGCCTGCCTCTCGCTCTGCCTCTGCCAAATAAGTCGTTATTGCATGAACGCGTGGGGGGGCAGGCAACCCCCCATAGTAAACGGTAGTATTAGAAAGCGCCTGCGCGGGGGGCAGTGTGCGCGGGCGGGACCGACAGGACTGACAAAAGGCGGGGGGCCGGACGCGCAGCCCGACTAGTGGTACAACCGTGGGGACGGGTACAACCGAGGGTGGTTGGGGTTGCTCTGGGGTTGAAGAGGGGGAGGGGGGTATGCCTACCGCGGCTGCAACAGAATGGAAAATCAAAGGGGGGGAGGGAGGGCCAAGGAAGACCGTGCTCTGAATGGGGGAGGGGCGTGGGGTGGAGCGAGGGTGGGGGAGGGGACTGGGCATGGCGCGCCGGCGCCGGCGGCCCGCGCACCAAGGGCATTCAAAGGCGCCGCAATCCGGCCTATGCAAAACTCGGTTGCGAGCCTCATGAAATGGGGGGAGACGAATGGCAGGGTGCAATACGAGCGTTCAATCTCACAGAGGGGGCGCGCGGGCGCGGGGGGCGGGGCGGCTGTCCCAGGCGGGGAGGGCGCCGCCAGACGAGAGCTCGCAAAGGAAAGAGAAAATTTGGCCTCGGGCGGCAAGAACAGCGCTGTGGTGTGCGTGTGGGCATGGGGGTGGGGGTGGGGGTGGGGCAGGCGCGCCTCCAATGAAAACGCAGTCGGGGCAGCAAGGACGGGAGAGAGGGCGTCGATTGGTTGGGTCGAGAGGGGGCTGCCATGGGAATGAAATGAAACAGAGCGTGTGGGAGGAAAAGAAGTACATACGCTAGTGCGGGGGCCTGCTGGAGCAGGGCTGCATGCGCCACCATGCGGCGCGGGCCCTGGGGCTAAGAGAGCACAGACGGCTCCGATCGGACAGGACTTGGGAGGAAAAGTCGACGGAGAGCATACCACCAGATGGGACAGGCAACGCAACGCGGGTCAGCGTGGGGGTGGGGGTGGAGGGGTGACCAGTTTGAATCGATCAAAGCGGGCGGCGCGGCGCGGCCGCTGCGGGTGCGGCTGCCCTGGCGAGTGCCGGTGGCTGCCCGGGCTGCCTCACAGGCGCGCCGCTGCTGCCGCCACGTAAGTGCAGGGTGGGGAGAGAAATGGGTGTCAATAAGCACTGAATGCCCGCCTGCAGTGAAGGAAGAGGGGGGAGGGTGTGCAGCGGTCAGAGCACGGCACAAGCAGGGTGGCCGCCTTGAGGCAACAAGTGCACTTGCTGATTGAAGCGGCAGGTGCTCTCAATGCGGTGCACACCCACAGAATCCCTGTGCACTGCGCCATGTCTCGCCCGCCCCACTCCATTCAACCGAGCCTAGCCAAGCGCAAGCGCACCTGTCAGCGGGCGCGATCTTCTCTGAGGGGTGCATCAGTTCAGGAGAGAAAGCTGGCGCCGTCGACCTTGACGGCGGGCAGCACGTCTGTCGGCGCCGCCGCCATGACCGGCCCGCCAAAGCCGTTGTGGTAGGGCGCCGCCGCGGGCGCCGCTCCCAGCGGCTTGTGCTGCTGTGGCTGCGGCACCACCTGGGCATCAGCCAGCAGGTGGTGGTGGTGGTGGCCCCCCATGTGATGGTGGCCGCCGCCCATGCTGCCGCCCATGCCGCCGTGCTGCTGCTGCTGCTGCTGCGCCGCCAGCGCGGGCGGCTCCGGCAGGCTGGGCACCAGCCCGCTGGCACCGCTGGTGCCGCCGCTGCCGGGCTGCTGCTCCTGCTGCGCGCTGCCGTGGTGGTGGTGGTGGCCGTTGTGCGGGCCGCTGCCCAGGCCCAGGGGGTCTCCCAGGTCCTCTGACAGCAGCGCATCCAGCAGCGAGTCCGGCTCATCCAGGTAGCTGAGCGCGGTGGCGGGCGGGTGGTGCAGGTGCGCTGCGGAGGGAGCAGATGGGGAGCAAAGCAGGGGTGAGGGGTAAGGAAGAGCGCCGCCGAAGGAGGAGGCACAGGCAGGGTGGAGGCTGTTTGCAAGCTGGGCAGGTGGCTGCAGGCACATGCGCAAGCGCAGCCGGCTGCAGCTGGGCCTTGGCAGCACAGACAGCTGGTTGCGGGAGCTGCAGAGTGGCTGTGCAGGCAGCAGAAAAAATGCGGCTGGGTGCGTTGCTCTGTGCGCACCCGTGACGCGCTTGGGCACCGCGTCGTTTTCGCCCGCAAACAGGATCTGCCAGATGTAGTCGTCGCTGGGGTTGGACACATCCACCTGCAGGCGAAGCAGAGGTGGTCGGCGGTTGCAGGGTCAGGTGCAGGCAGCTTGCAGGCTTGAATGCCGAGGTTGGCAGGCGTGCCAAGTTGTGCGCCCTAACGCACAGCAGCTGGCCCTCAACCAGGGTGGCCCGCTGCACTGAGCGCAGCCTTGAACAGCAAGCTGGGGCAGCCATCTGCTGCGCTGAGAGGCAATACCCACCGGGTTCATGGCGGTTGTGACCGTGACCAATGGTGCGCTGGTGCCTGGCGCCGGCTTCTTCGACAGGTCAAACTGCAGGCAGAGAGGCAGGCGGAGAGTGTGTGTTTAGGCGCGTGGCAAGCAAACGCAGTGCGGTCAGGGGCAGACTGTGGATACCCATGCGGTGGCACCAGCCACCAGCTCCTCTGCTTGCCAGGGCAACCTGGGGCGGTTCGCGGCAGCCGTGGCCGGTCCCAAGCTGACTGCCAGTCCCAGCCGGCGGTGCAGTTGACAGCCAGCTGCCCGCCCTTATGGCGCCTCAAGCGCTCACCTGGTCAAAGTCAAAGAGCAGGCCGGGGCGGGCCCCAGTCTCCCAGTCGGCCGGCAGCGGCGGCGGGGACGGGATGCGCAGCAAATCGTCCTCGTGCAGGTGCGGGTCGTCTAGCAGCAGGCTGCCGCTGTGGCCATGGCCGTGGCCGTGGCCGCCGCAGCCACCGTGCCCGCCGTCGCCAGCTGGCGCTGTGCTGCCGCCAAACAGAGGGTCACCAAACAGCTCCAGCGGGGAGGGCGAGAGCGGGCGGTGCTGCACACCGCCAGGCAGGTCCAGGCCCACCGGCTGCTGCGGCGCCGCCGCTTGCGCCGCCTGCTGCTGCGCGGCGGGCGCGGCGGGCGGCATGGGCGCCACGCCTGCAGTCGCCGCAAAGTAGTGCTGGCCGGAGGGCCCGCCGGGCGTCACTCCGTGGCCGCCGCCGTGCTGCGCCGCCGCCGCATGCGCCACCGAGGCTGGGTGGAACAGCAGGTCGCCCGTGGGCACAACATCCAGGTTGTGCGTGAGCGCCTGCTCCAGCCGGCAGGCGCGGGCGTGCGCCAGCGCCTTGGTGCGCGCCGAGTCGGCCTCGCCGCGCTGCGCCGCCGCCGCCGCCTGCTGCGCCACCTTGGCGCGCTGCCGCTGCACCGCCAGCTCCCAGCTGCCTGTGGTGGCCTCGGTGGTGGCCCCAGTGGTGCCAGCCGTCAGCCCCGCACTCTCAGTGGTGGTGCTCATCTGCTGCTGCAGCAGGGAGCAGCGGGGCGGGGGAGAGGGAGGGGCAGTGGGCAGGGGCTGCGGGCGCATGTGGGGCGGGACCACCCCCGCCTGGCCCAAAGCCAGCGGGCCTTGCAGGCCCCATGCAGGCGGCAGCTGTGCACATTGCGGCGCTGTGACACAGGGCTGAAGATGTGGCGCATTGCAGCAGCAGGCGGGCCTTTGTCCTTGCGGCTTAAGCCTGGGCAACGCACCAGTCATGCGCCCCCTGTCCGCACCTGGCGCTGCCGCTTGGCCGCCTGCCGCGGCGCGCTCTTGCCGGCGGCGCAGCCCACATGGTGCTTGCCGGGCCGCAGGTCCTTGCCGCACTTGGGGCAGAAGGCCAGCTCCGTGCCATGGCCGCGCTCCTTGCCCGAGCCGCGCACGTCGGGCGGCGCGCGGTAGTGCACCTTCAGACGCCAGAGCTCGGCGAAGCTGCGGTTGCAGCCTGTGGGGCGTGGGGCGGGCGGCGCGGGGCGGGCGGGCGCGTCAGGGCTGCCAAGCGGGGCAGTCAGCGGGCAGGAGGGCAGGCGGGCCACAGCCCGTGGGCCTGCAAGGCCGCAGCGGGAACGTGGCAGGGCGCCCCGGCGGCGGCTTGCAGGGCCCCGCAGCGCACCTGGATGCGGGCAGTAGAACCTGCAGGGGGCGGGGAGGGGGCGGAGGGCGGCGAGCAGGTGAGGCAGGGTGGGGCGGCCCCAATCGTGCCGCGCGCGGGCCGGCGGGCACCCACAAACGCTCACCTGTCGGGATCGGGTCCAGTGACCACCCGCGCCAGCTCCTCTGCCGTCTGGGCAGGTGCGGACCGCTTCTGCGGCATTCTGAGCCGCGTGCTGGCCCAGGCGGCCCGCCCAAAGCCTGGGTGAGCTGCGAGGAGCGGCTGGAGGGGCTTGCAAGCGGCTCGCGGCCGAGCTTCCGCGCGCACGCGACCTGTGCGCCTGCCTTAGCCACAGCGGCGTTCCTGCGCGTGTTAAAGACGATGGTGGGGTGCTGCTAGTGCGGCTGCGCGCCCCCTCGGGGCCCCAAGTCGCCGCGACCGGCTTGGCTAGGCAGCCGCAGCACAGCACATGGAGCCCACAGGGGAGGCCCGGCAGCCACTTCCGACAGTGAAGTTTGCAAACAGCAAGGTAAAGCTTGGGAAGGGCAAGCAGCGAGGACGGGGCGCGATAGCGAACTGGGGGCACACAAGCGTTTGCGAGCTGCAGGCCTCCCCTGGGCTCCCTGCCGGCCTGGGCCTGCCGCATTGTGCTATTCATGCACAGTGCCGCCCAACAGGACCGCCGCTGCGCGCTAGCTGGCTTGCAGCGCCGCCCCGCCCCCCGGCACCGGCGGCACCTTGCCGGCACCTCGCCTTGCGTATTGCCAGCCGCCCTGGGGTGCCCCTCCTGCATATAGAGCGCCCAGAAGGGTCGGTCCTCACTGGAAACGTTCGAGGGAGGCACGCTGACCAAGTGGAACAGGCAGCTCGGACGTGCTGCTTGAGGCCCGCGTGTGCTGCTGCGAGCGGCGCTTGCGGCAAATCAGATTACAGCAGGAAGAGTCGAATAGCGGAGCGGGGCGAAGGGCCCAGGAAACAAGGGGCAGCAGGTCAGTGTTGGGGAGAACAAGGAGGGGGCGGCCGGCCGGCTGCAGGCACGCAAGCGGGGCCCAGCGGAGGCATGCAAGGCAGGAGGAGCAATCAGAGGGCAGAGGGCTTGAGCGGAGCCACGGGGGCGGTCTGGAACGAGGCGCCCTCCCGCCAGTAGCTCACGCCTGCCACCTTGGCGCCGTGCCGCTCGCTCACATCCACGCTGGCGCGCGCCTGGCCCTTCTCTAGCTGCTTGCCGTCCGCAGACACGGTGTAGGTCAGCAGGTTGGGGTGCGCCTCCAGCAGACCCGCCAGCGCCGCGCCTGCGAGGCAGAGAGGGGAGGGGCAGAGCCGGCCGTAAGGCGCCAAATTGGGTGTCCAAGAGCTGGAGAGACGGCCGGCAACAAATGGGCAGCTGCAGGACAGGTTGGGGAGATGCATGGCAGGCAACGCCAGCTGGCGACCAACCGCAGCAGCCGCAAAAACGCCGGTATTGCGGCTGTGAACCTGCTGCGACACGCACCCCACAAGCAGGCGGGCTAGAGTGGCAGCTGTGCAGTCGCAGCGCCATGCAGGCACATATAATGCACAGAGGCCGACTGACAGCGGTGCTGAACTTGGCACCCAGCATCCCACCTGTGACGCCTTGCCGCTGCGCATAGTCGGCCACCGCCTTCAGAGCGTCCACAGGCTGCAATCAAACAGGGGCAGGAGTGCAAGCAGTTGTCCCAACGAGCCTGGATGCAGATGCTGCTGCTGGCTGTTGCCTGCACCCAAGTTGGACGTGCTGCTGCACGCTCTACAAGTGCACTCCCATGCTCGACAGCAGCACAGTGGACTGATTTCAAGGCAGCCGGCAGCCTGACAAGGCCACCAACGTTGGCAATCACCGCCCCGAGACGGCCGCACATCACGCCATGGTTACGGCAATGTCACCGCTCAACTAAGCAGGGGCCGGATACCAGCATCCCACAAGGCTGCACTCGCCTGCCCAAGGATTGCCTTGTTGATGGAAGCCATGTTCTCCACGCTCTTCAGCGGGATGCCCAGGCCCTGCAGGAAGTCAATCTGCAAGACAGAGCGAACAGGCAGCCGGGGAGGCAGGGAGGGAGGCCTGGTGAGGACGTGGCAACAGCGCAGCAGAGACGCATCAGGCAAGGGGGCAGCAGACTGGCCATCATCAGCATGCAGGGCCTCTTGCCACACCGCCACATGCCAGTGACCAATAGTAGAAAGCATTGTTGCACAGCCAGCACCCAGCGCAGCCGGCACCCAGCAGCAGAAGCCAGCAGCAGCCAGCACTGAGCACCCACCACTGCCTCGATCTGCGGCACCGTGGCCTGCAGCTTGCGCTTCTGGATCTCGCCGGTCACGCCATCGATCCAAGCCAGGTCCCAGCCGCGCGCCAGCAGCGCCTTGCGCACCTGGGGGCAGCAAGAGCAGGTGGGTTGTGCAAAAAGTGAGAGCCGGCACGGCAGCGACTCGAAGCGGCAGGGCCCGCCACAAGTGCCCAGGCAGGAGTAGGGGCGAGCAAGCGTTGCTTGCACATGCAGTGCACCATATGTTGGCTAAAGCATTGAATACCAAGGGGGTGCACACAGCAGATTGAGTGATGGCAGCAAACATTTGCAGCTAGGCTCGCTGCATGGCAGGCGGGCTGCGGCACGGAAAGGTCCGGTGCCGACCCATCCTGCGCCGCGGCGCGCGGCACACCCTACTTCAGCTCACCGCTGCCGGGCTGCTCAGCTCCGCCTGCAGGTCGGTGGCCACGGGCGCGTCCACGGCGCGCACCACCAGCCTGCGACGCAGGGAGGCGAGGAGGGCCCGGTTGGAGAGGCGGGCGGCGGCGGCTGTGCTGACCACAGCCGTATCGCGGGCCGGCCCAGCGCCAGTCCAATAGAAGCGCAGAGTCGTCCCATGCATGTGGGCGGCCCGTGAGCCGCCCCAAGCGCCGCAACTGGCTGCGACCGCGGCGCTCTGCCAGCACCGACCTGTGGGCGCGCTGCTGCCGGGCCTTGAAGCTGTGCTGCACGGTGCGAGCCGCCACGGGGGCAGCCATTGCCGCTGCGAGCACCATAGCGTCTGGTTGCGGGGCTTGTGGAGGCGGGAACTGAGGGGTTGCGCGGCAGACGCTGTGCAATCCAGGAGAGCTTAGCTGTGTGAGTTTGCCCGCAATACGCCACTCCCTCACCCTCCCCTCATCTGGGGCGTGCATGAGCAGAGCAGGCGCGCAAAAGAGCCCGTTAGGAAAGCCGATCGCATGATGGACCGTCCCCAGAGCACTTGAAGTTGCCAAGCGCGCGCAGAACCGGCTGTCTGCTGCCCTCCCCCTTGAGCAACGCTGCGCAACTTGCTTTCCTGGCGGCCTGCTGCTGCACTGACAGGACATGGTGAAAACCCTGAGCCTGTCAAAGCTCGTGGAGGGCGTCTCAGCCAAGGTGCGGCCCTTGGCAGCTGCCGCCGGGGTGTGCTGCCGCCGCTGCCACTGCCGCTTGCGGGGACCGAATTGGCAGCTTGCTGGCCGCCCGACAGCAATTGTCTTGTCCTGCTGCCCAGGGGCTGTTCGACCTGCTGTACGGAGGCGATGCCTTCCTGCGGGCCTACCACAAGACGCTGAACAACGACCCGGGTGCGCCCTTCATGCCCAATGGCACTGCTCCAAAGTGTGCTTTCAGGTGTTCCAGCATCTGCGCATGGGCTGTGTGCACGCCATGTTGGACATACGCCAGCAGGCACTTGCAAATTAGCGCACGCCGCTGCCTGTGTATCACGCAACCCATGCACCGCTGCAAGCCCTGGCCGCAGATGCGCGGGTTGGGGAGTGGAGCGGTGACGAGCGCACCGTGCACTTCAGCACGCCCGTGGACGCCCCTGCCTTCATCAAGCGGCTCATTGGCGCGGTGAGGCTGCCTGGGTGCGCCCTGACATTAGGGTGCGGCGGCACGCTTCACTGCATGCGCCGCCCTGGGCGGCCCGCCGCCGTGCGCAGCCTGCCTGATGCCGATTACCCATGGCCGAGCCTGAACAGTCTCAAAACGCAGCTCCCCTGCCTCCTCGGCGCAGGATGTGATGCGAGTGGTGGAGACGGAGCGGCGCAGCTTCCTGGCAGATGGCAGCATCCAGCTTGTGAGCCACCCCGTGCCCGGTGAGTTTTGAGAGCGTTCCTGTGCATACAGGCGCTGCGCATTGCTGGCCCCTGGGACTGCTGGGTGCTTGTGCCAAGCTGCTCGCGACCACAGCTGAGCATGCTCAATTGACCTGAGTTACCCTGCTGGCATGCCTGCATGGTTAGCTGCCCCCTTGCTGCTCACTTGCCACGTGTGCAGACATGCCGGGCGGCAGCAAGTTCAGCACACAGGCCACATTCACATTCAAAGACGTGCCCGGCGGCTGCCACGTGCGGGGGCTCATAGGGGGCAGGCACCGACCTCTGCATCGCTTCGCTGTTGCTGCTGCACCTATTGGCCGCAAACCAACATGCTCAAGCTCCTGACCGTATGCACTAAACCCCATTGATTGACCCACTGCAGTTGAGCTGCGAGATTGTGTGCACAGCTTCGGGACCCTACGGGCTCACGGGAGCAATTGAATGTGAGTGGCGGTGGATGCGCAGCACTGCTGGTGGTGACTGCGCCTGCTTTACAGTGGTGCTGCAGCGCTTTGTAATGCGGCTGTCTGGTGTCCAGGGAAACTCATCGCCACTGCCTGCACCAATTCTGCATGTTTCCCCATCCACGCCAACAATTTGTTCCTTCGCACTGTGCTCCTGCAGCTTTCATGGGAGAGACCTCCAAAAAGTCCCTTGGCGACTTCATGCAGTTCATTCCCACTTACCTGCAGCAGGCAAGCTCGGGCGGGCAGGAGTTTGGCATGCACTTGAGCCACACCGCGTTGTGGTCGCGCTTCGTAGGCTGGCAGGCTGCAACTTCAGCACGCCGTGCAATGGTTGCTTGCTCTCCTGCAGCGGGCGTGCCGGCTCTTAGGGTTGTTGCCCTGCTGCTCCCTGCCTAGCAGGCTCCCGAGGCAGCGGCAGTGGCAGCAGCGGTTCCCGTGGCAAGAGTGCCTGCAGCGGCGGCGGCGGCGCCGCTGCCTGCCCCTGTGGCAGTGGCAGCAGCAGGCACAGCAGGCGCAGCAGCAGAGCCAGAAACCTTCTACGATGCTCAGGAGCTGCCGCTGCCGGCCTTCCCTGTGGCGCTAGCGGCGGGCGCTGGGGAGGCGCTGCGATTTGAGGATGCAGCGCTGCTATACCTTCGGTACCAATGCCGCACGGGGGACCAAATCGTCGGGCTGCTGCAGGTGGGCGGGCCAGAATTGGGATGTTGTGGCAGGTGGGGGAGGTGGGAGGCGATGCATATTGCATAGCAGTGGCATCACGCGATGGCTGTGCTGGCTCCGCTTTCCGCCTGCTCTGCTTGCATCACCCACTGATTAGCTCCCTGCTGTGGCTACTCTCTGCAGGCACTTGAGCTGCAAGTGAGCACCCTTCAAGAAAAGGTGACCGCCCTCCAAGCGGCAGCAGAGGCACGCTCGCGCAACCGCCGCTGGCTGCCGGAGCTGCCTGAGACTGTGAGCACGCGGCAGGCGCTGCTGGGGGCGGCGCTGCTGGCCAGCGCGTCTGCGGCGGCAGCCCTGCTGTACGGCCGGCAGCAGGCCCTGGTGGCGCGATGATTGGACGAGTGATCGGCCGGCTGATGGCGCTACACCATGTGCCTGTTGGCGCATGCTGGCCGTTTGCCGGGCTCTATCAGACGGTGACCATTGGCATTGCTATCTTGCCTGACACACTTGTGAGTGGTACTGCTGCTTCTCCAGTGCAAGACTGCGAGGTGCTTTGTGTTAAACGAGCAAAGATGGCAGCATCAGATCGGTTTGATCGCGGCAACAGCGGCAGAACCCTTGCGGAGCCGCGGCACTTGCTACACATCCCCCATGTTCTTTGATGGCATGCCCTGCCAATTGACGTTGTGAGAGCCGATTGATCGCACTGCAAAGGCTCTTGCACCGTCGGACTTGCGCGTCAGGCCTGGCGCGTTGGCCCTCCTGCCCGGCCAGTGAGTGAGTGTCAACCGATCTGCTTCCCCTCACAACACCCACAAAGCCATGGGACTCTCCTGTGCTCAGGCAGCCGGGCTGCTGGCTGTGACCCTGCTCGCGGTGGGAGCGGGCGCCCAGCCGGCGGATGACTTGATTACGGTCCTGCCAGAGTTCGATGATGCGGACTGGCGCAACCTGACGTTTTTTGCAGGCGCGAGTGGCAGGCCCAGTTTGGCAGCTCCCAATTGGCAGCAGTAACAGCCCTTCCGCACTGCTGGATTGACATGACAAGTCTTGCAGATCACGATGCATGTGCAGCCCAGAGACCCGGCACTCCAGCCGCCGGGTGGGCGGTGGCGGCGAGTGGGCCGCCAGTGCCGCCGCTCTTGCTCCATGCTCTGAGGCCAACAAGAGCCCCACACCTGTGCTGCCGCAGGCTACCTCGAGACGGCTCAGCAGCCGCAGCAGGCGGTTTACTACAACTATTTTGAAGCGGAGCTGGCCGACCCATCCAAGGCGCCGCTGCTTGTGTGGCAGCAGGGGTAAGGCAGCAGGGTGCGCTGTTGATGCAGGGCACTGGCTACTGTGGGTGGCAGGCCAAACAACCGCAGCTGAATGGTGCAGGGGGAGTGCTTACTTGATGTCCGCACGGGATGCTGCTCGCCAAGGCCCCTTCACCACACCTCTGATCAATCCACCTTTCCTCGCCCATCTGTGCAGCGGCCCAGGCTGCAGCCCCATAGGAATCGGCGCTTTCAGGGAGGGCGTGGGCCCCTTTGCATTTGCACCGTATGATGGGCCAGCGCTGCGCAACATTACAGACACCCGCCTGATCCGCAGCCCCGCCAGGTGAGCAGTTGTTTTGCTGCTGATCCACGCTGTGCCTACGTTCGTCCGGCTTTGGCCTCGCTGGCTTGCCTGCCGCAAACTGATGCAGTGGCAGTTTGGGCAAGGGCCGGCTGCTGTGCATCCAGACGCACATCATGCTGCTGAGGCGGAGCAGCCGCGGATTGCACTTCATTCAGCTGCCCACAGTCGGCTTCACTGCTGCCTTGCAACTTGCTTGTTTGCCTCGCAGCTGGACGGCGTTTGCAAACCTGTTGTTCCTGGACACGCCAGCACCCACCGGCTTCTCGGCAGCTGCCGGTACAGCTGCCGGCGCAGTAGATGGTGCAAGCAGTACCGCTGCCACTCTGGCGGCACTACAGGCTTTCTATGCCAAGTTCCCGGGCACACAGAAGCAGCGGCTGTTCCTGGCGGGGCAGGGCTATGCAGGTGCTGGGCAATTGTTCCATTGCTGCTACGTTTGCCTGCTGCCTGCCTCTCCTGGTGCCCTGTGTCCGGACCCACATTGCCTTGTATCTTTGCTGCTGGTCATTGGCAAACCTCTGCTGTCCGCAAGGCTTTGCGCGCCACCTCTTGCGCCACCTCTAGCACTGCCTGATGCGCCACCTCCGCACTTGCTGCAGGCCATACTGTGCCGCTGCTGGCCAAGGCGATCCTGGAGTACAATGCCAAGGCAGCCAATGCAAGCGCCAGGATCCCGCTCCAGGGCATCGCTGTGGGGAATCCCTGGGTGAGAGCTTAGGGGCCTAATTAGAGAGCGTGCAGCTTGAGCCTGTGTGCTGCCGCCGCCTCTGTCGCAGCCGTCAATGGCAGGTATGTTGCAGGGTGCTTGCTGACACTTATAGCAGTGTGTCACAGCCCGCCTCCCCGCGCCTTGCCCTCTCGCAGGTTGACCCCGAAGCAGACAACAAGGGTGAGGCATGTATCCGTGTTGGCGCTGCTTGCCCGTGCCGACCGTGGTGCCTGCCGGGCTGCAAGCGCTTTGAGCCGCTGTGGCAACTGATGGGCGTACTACGCACATTGCATGTGCTGCAACTGATCTGATGCAAGCGGGTTGCGCTGTTGATCTGCTGTGGCAACTGATCAGCGTATGTGCTGCACCTGACTTACCGCAGGCATGGTGGCTTCCTGGTACACTCGCGGCTTCATCAGCGCTGCCACCTACACCGGCCTGGTCAGCAAGTGCGATCTGAAGCACACAGGTGTGGGCAGATGCTAGCAGTGATGTAATGTGTAATGAGCGTGCACCAACTCTAGATGCCGTGTGCTGCCCCCTGCCCACCACCTACGCATGCGAGCCTTGCACTGCGAGCCTTGCACTGCCCGCCTCCTGCTGCCACCTGGCCCAGCCCACCAGCCGCCCGTGCCGCTGCATCTGTCGTGCACGTTGTGATACACTGTGCGAGTTGCCCGCCTGCAGCACTGTGGCGCACTGAGGGCCCCAGCAACGTGACTGGAGAGTGCGAGACGTTCCGGTGAGGCGCTTGCTTAATCTGGCTAGCTGGTTGGTAACACATGAGCGTGGGTTTTCAAGCAGTGCAATCCACAACACCACCAGGCAGCAGCCCTGCATTCTAATTGCTCGACTGCTCAGCTGCATGCGGTGGCTTGAATCTCAGCGCCCTCATTGCCGCCCTCCGTTCCCGCGTGCCAATCATTGCCCTGCAGCAACGCCGCCCTGCGTGAGGCGTTTGCCGCCGACTTGTTTGGCACCACCGCGCCCAAGTGCGCGCTGCAGCAGCCGTACAACGTTTCCACGCTCACCCCCGCCCAGGTGGGTCTGTCTCTAACTTAGTCTACGCCCACAGCCCTCTTTCCCAGGCCTGGATGAGCGTTGTGCTGTAGCGTGCACAATTCCTGCCTGCCTTGTTAGTTGCAGTCAACCTTCTGCTGCCGCCGCAGCTGCTCACCTTGTGCTGCGCCCTTTCTCCTGCACCCCTCCCCCCTGTTCAGCTGCTGCCTCCGGAGGGCGACGGCGCGGGGCCGCAGGGCGCCGAGCCTGCTGAGGTCCAGCCCGACTGGAGGCGCAGCCCCAGCGGTGTGTGCCTGCACAGCATGTGCCTTCAGTGGATGGCATGCATGCTGGCGGAGTTGTTGCTTGCTTGCCAGGCAGCTTGAGTGCACTACCTGCTGCTTCCAGCATGTCTGCTTGTCCCACCCAACCCATGCATTGTCACTCAACAGCATCAATCGCTGCCTTGAACGTTTGCGTCCCCCTTCTGCAGCCCTGCCCACCCCCGCCTATGACCCGTGCGCCAGCTGGCGCGCCTGGGCCTACCTCAATCGCGATGATGTCCAGGAGGCCATCAATGCCATCAAGGTAGCCTGTCTGAGGAGCGCTCTGACCAGCTAGCTGGTCAGCTGGTTTGCCTCTGCAGCATCCCCATGCATGCCCGCCGCCGGTTGTTCCAAGTGTATCGCAGCCCAGCCCTCCAGCTCGGTTGCCACATGTCACAATTCCTAAACCCGCCCCATCCTTTCCCAATGCTGCCGCAGCCGGGTGATGCGGCCAAGGAGTGGCAGGCCTGCGGCGCTGCTGCGGCCGAGTTCTCCCTCCAATCCGTGCTCACCTCCGCCGCGCCGCTGTACAAGGAGCTCGCCAACTCAAGTGGGTTGCACCGGTTGTTCAATGATTGCGGGCTGCGGTTAATAAGGTGTGGGAGGGTGTGCAGGCTGCAAGAGCCGAGCCCTGCTGCTGCACAAGCCATGTGCATGCCATCTGCCGCTTGCACAACCCTGCACCACCACATCCCTTGCCTTGCAGCCGTGCGCATCCTAGTGTACAGCGGCAGCGCGGATGCTTGTGTAACGCCGTCTCCCCCACGCTTTCTTTTATGCAGCCGTGCGCATACTGGTGTACAGCGGCAGCGCTGATGCCGTGTTCACCACGGGCGGCACCCGGTCCTGGGTGGGCACACTCGGCCTGGCCCAGGGCGAGCCGTTCTATGCCTGGCGGGACCCCACAATGATGAATGAGGTGAGAGGATCGGGGTGGCCCTTGGGCTGGAGCGCATTTGCCGGCTTTTGAGCGCTGTGGCAGTGCAGCAGCATGGCGCTGCGCCATAATTTTTGCACTCAGCGCAGCCGGCAGTGTCGAACGGCAGTGCAGCTGAAGCAGGCGTCGCAGTGGTTCGTTCGTATGATGCATGCATGGATGGCAGGCGGGTGCGAAGCGCAGGGCGCTGCTGCCGCTCAGCTAGCTGCGCATGCACGCACCGCCTCCCTGCCGCAGACTTCTGGCTTTGTGGAGAGCTGGAAGGCGGCCAACAACAACACCCTCAGCTTTGTGACGGTCCTCGAGGTGCGCATGGGTTTGCTCTGTTGTGGTCAGTCACCACCATACCGGGGGCAGAGTGCGGCTGGCACCTGTTACAGCGGTGTGTTCAAACCCAACTCCTGCAATCCTGCCCGTCACCCACCCCGCCCTCCCCAGGCTGGGCACAATGCCCCCAACTTCAAGCCAGCAAAGATGCGCCAGCTGATGCGGGCTTTTGTGAACAACAACCTGAAGGTCCTGAAATGAGCCGCCTACGGCAGCTGACGGCAAACTCTATGATACTATCCCTCCCTACTCGGCTGCGCCATTCCGCGCCATTTTGCATTTTGATTGCTCCATCGGGTAGGCAGCAATTGCTGCCGTACCAATCTGTCATCCATGCTACGATCTACTGTTATTTTTGCTGCTCGACAATTGCTTCTTTGCTGTAGCCACTTCTCATGTCGATTCACGGCCCGGAGCTGCACCGCCTGGCATGACGAAGGCCGCCACGGCAGCGCTGCTAGCACTTATGTGGCAAACAGTGCCAATCTGATGACCGCTGCTTGCTAATCACTAGGATGTGCTGATAGTGCAGGCGGCATGCAGGCTTTGCTGCACGGGCGCATGCTGCGATGCGCGCATCGGGCGACGATTTGCGGGGGGATTTACCCGCTGCGCCAGGGTGGCGGCGGCATTGCTGCAATCGTCCCAGCGCCTTTCTCGCGCGCTATTCGATCAAAATATCGCATCCTCAGCTCAATCCAACGTATATACATCAATCGGGTCAACGATTTCGCTCACATCGTCGCTGTGGTCCCCGTGACTGGTACCAAACTCTTTGCGTGCAGCTGGGTGGCTCGGTTCTTGCAGCCAAAATATTTGAAGAAGTCTGCTGTGCATTTTGGAGCCGCAGTGCCAGCCTTGGAGGGTGAGCTGCGGGGGACGCGGCCCGGCCGCCGTGCTTATTGATGCGATCCACCCTCCCCGCTGCCCGCACAGGCCTCATGGAGAAGCGACAGGCGAGGGGCGTCCTTCTGCTTGCCCTGCTCCTCTGCGGCCAAGTGGCGGCGGCGGCAGGACAGCCCGGCCGCGTCCGCCCAGCCGCCTTGACCGGTGAGCCAGCGAGGGATGGCGGCCAGCAATATTAGGGTACAACACTGGATCTTGTTCACGCTATCGGCCTTGATCACCACATAGCTCGGACGCCTGCCTGTGTGTGTCAGAAGCCCCTGCGCCCCTCCTGCCCAGCCCGTGCTTAGTGTGGTACAGCAGTCGGATGTATGGCCAACCTTCCTTCTGCCGCCACCCCGCCTGCAGGCACCGGCCTGAGCCCCAACCAGTATGTCGCCGCCAAAAGCTCTGCAAACGTGAGCAGGGCTGGGCGTTGCTGCGCGTGCTGCTTGAGCAGCAGTCACCTGGCACGCTGTGGTTTGCAGCCGCAGGATGGCGGCGGCTGGGCAGCCTGCAGCTAGACCAACGCGCCGCTGTGCCCCGCTCCCACCCATCCCCTCCCACCCCGCCTCGACTCCCTGCAGAGATACCTGATGGATCAGCACATCTCCCTGCTGAAGAAGCTCCAGACGCTGACCGCCCAGCCCCAGGCCAAGGCCGGCGCCAGTGCAAAGAACCCCCGTGCCTCCCAAGCTCCACCCACCCTGCCGGGCAGCCTGGCATCTTCGCTGGAGAAGTGGCGCGATTCCTTTGACTGGGGCAGCGGCGCACCCACCGCCACCCTCTGGCAGGGCATTTCGAATGCAGCCCAAGCCACAGCGGCACGCGGCGAAGCGCTATCGCTGGCTCGCTATTACGTTCAGCCCGACACAGTCGCCCTGCTGCGGGCCAACCCAACGGCAGTGCCCGACCCGCTGCGTGGGCCGGTCGGCATGACGCGCCAGCAGGCGTGTGAACAGTTTGGCAAGCTGGAGCTGCCAGCAGAGGTGGGCTGCACTGCTGCCGATCATGCAGTTTGATGCGTGCCCTGCTGCTGCATGCCTGGGTCAAACGAGAGCATGCTGCACGCATCTGTTGCATTGCACTGTGTACAGCAGCACTGCCCTGCGAGTGATTGATCAAGAGGCATGGCATCGAGGAGGCCCGCTGACGGAATCCTCATGCCCGCTCCCCCTGCCACCCATGCGCACCCAAGCAGGTCAAGCGCCAGGCCTGCGATGCTAGCTACCCTTGGGTCAGCGCCGAGGCCGCCGCTGGCCTGGATATGGACGGTTTTCTGGAGACACAAGCCAGCGTGATTGCTGGCCAGCTCAAGGCCTGGGACCAAGGCGTGGCCAACCGCTGGGGCACGCTGTCGCAAGGCCGCGCGCCGCGCTACAACATCTCTGCGCCCAAGCTGCCGCGGCGCAGCCTGCAGGCCACGTGCAGCGGCCTGCCCAGCTTCCTCAACGTGAGCAGTGTTATCTGCTGCTGCAGCTGCCCCTACTGCCGTTAGGGGCGGTCGGCACGAACATATAGCGGTTATAACGCAGCGAGTTGTTGCCCGGCATGTCACACAACGGTTGTTTACTCCCGCAGTTGCACAGCAGAGTGGTGCGGCAAGCTTGCTCGTTTGCAGCTAGCCTTCTTCGCCGGATGCCCGTCTTCTGAGCTGGTCCTGCACCCTCCTCCCCTGTGCTTGCAGATCATTATGGGTGGGTGCCAGCTCCGGTGCTGGTCAGCCTGGTACCGACAGCTCTGGTGCCACTCAGCAGCCACATCATGCATGATGCATGATGCCCAGCTTGCGAGACTGCTGCACCACCCAGCACATGAGTGCCTGTCGATGCCTGCTGTGGCCGCACTCCAATCAGGGTGGATGCTGAGCAGTGTTGCATTCCAATGCAGGAGACGGGCGTGACTACTTCTGTGTGGGCATGGATTGCGAGATGCAGGCACGTTTGGCAGATGTGTTTTCTTCCAGAGGGAGATGCGTTGATTTGCAACGCATGGCTCTCAGCATGCATGGCTCATACGTTTTTGAGCTGCTGCCGGTCTGCTTGCTTGCCTGCTGCCCACGGCGAAGGGCCCGTTGATGCGGTGCTGCCGCATGCCCACCCTCCCACCTGCCCTGCGTGCAGATTCCAGGCCTGCCGCTCTACTATTACATAGGTAAGGGTTGAAGAACAGGGGTCCAGGCAGGGTTATATGGTACTGGATGATGTGCACCTGTCGAGCATTGGAGCGGTGTGGGTAAGGCTGCCTGAGATGAGGCGCAGCATGCACAGCGCGCAGCGAATCAGGAGGTGCTGTGCTTACTCCAGCACCTCCCCTGTCTGCGGCGCTGAGTGCAGGAGGCCAGGGCTGCCTGGGAGTGCTGCGGGCTGCCAGCGATGTTCTCACCGTGTGCTACCAGAGCGGCTGCCGCGTATTCGACATCAAGGACCCCACTGTCGTTGGCACGCTGGCCACCAGCCTGCCCTCTCAGATGAAGGTTGACCTGTGAGTGGCCGCTGGGCACATGGAGATGTAGGGTGCGGCACATGGAAAACCGCCTTGAGTCGGCGTGAGGCTGCAGCAGCAACCTGGGCAAGCGGCGCGCTCATGTGTGCAGCTAAGGTCAATTTGCAGTGGGCGCTCTAAAGATGCGGGTGTGGATGCCACTCTCCCTGCTGAGCACATTTTGCCGTCCGCACCTGCGCTGTGCAGTCACACGGGTATCTGCCTCGGCATCGAAGGCATTGGGAGTGAGTTGAAGGCCAGCCGGGCTTGCAGCGCTGCACAGCTGCGCCAAAGCAGCCAGACTGTTCGGAATGAAGCTGCTGGCCTCACACTGGGATTGCATCCGCTGCAATGCTTGCGACACAGAGTTCTACACGCACAGCCCACCTAGCCGACTTCAAAACGCTGCATTTGTGTTGCAGAGGTGCTCAAGAAGCTGGGGATGTCGGTCTGCCTCGGCATGACTCTCGCGGTAGGACTGCAAGGCGGCACGGCCAATGCCGCATGCACTCGCCTGCTTGCGGGCCCAGAAGTTGCTGCATGGCTGGCGCCCGCCCTCAATGAATAAGCAACATCCAATGCTCACCATTGTCCACACCACGCCACGCAGGTCTACCCTCTGACATACCAGTTCTCCACCACCTTTGGAGCCTCCCTGCTGATCGGTGCGCTGATGAGCCTATTAGTGTCGGGTGCAGCGGCGGCTGAATGCGTGGGCGTTGGCATGGTTTGCATGACAGCTGTGCATCAGTCAAACTCGCATGCCGGCTGGCCCTTGGTGCCCTGCCACTGGTAGCGACGTGCCGCCTGACTTTGCGTTGATGGCACACCATGTGCACAACTTTCCTCGCTGCCCTGCCTGCTGTGCAGCCGGCCTGGAGCTCAACAGCAAAGTCCAGTTTGCGCCCGCCAGTGCAAACCCCTTCTGCAATCTCGTGAAGCAGAATAACCCGACAGCTTGGAACAAAGTTGTCAAGTGCGTGCAAGGTTTCTGCTGCATGGTTGCGGACGGCTGCTCCTTTGCCGCTTGCCTGACTGCTATTCTTTTGCCGCATGCGTGCTGTCGGGCAGAAGTGCGGCAGGCTGGCATCATCCTGCACTTGACGGCAGTGCCCTGCCCTCCTGTATTGCCACCCCTTACAGGTGCATTGACTACTGTGCATGGCCCGCGGTGAGGATGATGTGCGGCAGCTGCCATTGCTCACAAAATCGCATTGTTAGCTTGTTGCAATACTCAATGGCAGCACCGGCTGGCTGTGCCTGGAGGCAGGGTGGAAAATTTGGTTGTGCTTGTTGACGTTGCCGCCCGCTGCCGCGCCCGCGCCTCGCCGGTATGCTGGTTCACGCTTGCTTTTGCTCTGGCCTGATGCTCTGCTGGTGCAGGGCCGTGGCGCTTTTGAGCTCGGAGCCTGGCTCAATCTGCTGTTCTATCGCAAGACCTGGTGGGTTTTGCGTGTGCGCCCAGCTGATACAATGCGGCTGTGTGGGTCCATCCCAATGTGCACACGGCACAGACTGCATGCCAGGCCTGCTACGTACGGCACAGCTCACAACCTAGTCTAGTCTAGTCTAGTCTTGTTACTTTTCGCCAGCCCCTCAGGGCCCCGCCGAGGCGGTCAGCTTGTACCAGGAGCTCACAACCTGCAGCTGTGCCGCCTTGCGTTCTACAAAATTACACTGCCCATCCCTGCTATTGACAGGTCGTACACCCTCCTTTCGGACGCTGTGCCGCGGTGTGATTAGTGCACTGCAGCTATGTGCCGCCGGCAGCAACGCCGGCCGGTTCCCCGGGAGGCGACGCAGCTGCGCCCTGATCCACGGCCTCTGCCATGGTTGTGGTGCATGGCTGGAGCACCGGTTATGCCAGCCAGCCAGGCCCAACTGCCTTTATCATGTCATCCACTTTGCATTCACCGCAAATTGCGCCAGCCAAGCCTTCCAACTCCTTTCCTCTTGGCATCACGCCTGCCAAGCAGTGCCCCTGTTCCACTGCTGCCGAGCCACCCACCGCAGCAGCTTGTAGCTATCAATGCGAATGTGCCGAGAGAGGAGCCCTCCGGTGCTCTCCGGTGCTCCCAATAAGTACATACCTAGCCAGTGCTTACATCTGTAACGCATGCAGAAGCCACTACACCTGCTGTACACGGGTGTGGCTCACAAGCAAAGCATGCAAATGCCCAGCTATGCAGTGCTCTTTCCAGCCCGCCAAGGTTGTGGCCAAGTCCAGCAACTGCCCCTGTACACCCGCCGCCTAGCGCGGTGCTGGAGCCCGCCAGCTGTGCCCGCCTCGCCAACCGCCAAGCGTAGTGGCTGCAATTGAGCGTGCGCCGCCCGCCGCCAATCAAAGCAGCTGCTGTTTAGGGGTGCGCCGGCCGCGGCCCACCACAGCGGCGGCTGCTGAGTGTGTGCGCCGCCAGCCGTGCTGCCACACCAGCCTTGCCGGCTAGAAATAGTATTCATGATCGTGCACTGGCATGCCATCTTCATCATAGAGCACGGCGTCCTGCAGGGCAGCAGAAGGCGGGATGGAGGCATATTGGGCCGGGCATGCATCAGATCAGGTTTGGGCGGGAAGCGGCCCATTTAGTGCTGAAACAGCTGTTGTCTGGCCAGGTTTTACCCGCAGGCCTTTAGAGAGTACATGCAACCCGCGTTTGGCATGTTGGCCCAGGCGACCGCAAGTACCGCAAGCCCAGCCCAAGCCTTACGTAATCATCGTACATGTAGTCCGACTCATAATCCGAGTACAGATCCCCGGCGTACGGGTCCATTCGAGGGTAGTGGCGACGCCCCTCCACCTCAGCGGCCGCAGCCCAGCTGGAGCCTCCTGCATGGGGCAAGGGATGGGGCGCAGCAGAGGGCTGGCTCGGAGCGCTGGGGACATTGGCACACGCACTGCTACATGCCAAGCCAACCGTACGCAGTAGCACTGCCCCTGCCTGGCGACGTGCAGTGGGACACAAGCTAGTGCTAGATCCGAGGGTCGACTCACCCGCAGCTGTGGGCGCCGCACCCCTCACTCGACCTCCCGCGCTGCTGCTGCCGCCGCCGACCGTCTGCAGCACGTTCAGCCGGGCCGTGAGCCTGTCCCAAGGTTCGACAGGCGGGCCGCCCACCACAGCTGCAGCCAGGAGGCCCAACGACTGAGGGACTACTTTGTGGGGCAGGGAGGAGGATGGCGGGTGCCGCCACACGGGCCACATGTGCTGCTCCGCGCGGCCAGCCGCCGTGGCTGCCATGCGTACACTAATCAGCAGGGTGTCTACCGCGCTCTGCAGGCTGCTGCTGCTGCTGCTGCCGCCGCTGCCGGTGCCGGTGGCGCTTTGAGGGCGGAAGACCTGCCGAGCTGCCAAGTGCACCAGCTGTGGCAGGCTGTCGCAGCGTAGCAGCAGCAGAGAGTCGGCTGCGGCCAGGCGGCTGAGCGCAGCCACGGCCAAAGCCTGGACAGACGGCTCATAAGCCCTGCAGGCACGGAATCATGCATGCAGCATTTGAAACGGTGTGCAGACGGTGACTACACAGCTACTGGGCACGGCTGTAGCAATCGGCAGTAGTGCACTAAGGCGCCATCACATCTGGGAGGAAGTGCAGCAGGGGCAGGGCGGCAGCATGCACGGCAAGGCAGGGCCAGCCATCGCAATCTGTTCTCACTTCAGCAGCAGCGCCATCAGGGTGCTTGCGCAGAACAGCGGCGGTGGGCTGCCGGCCAGCGGCTCGGCGCAGCCGCTGCCGCCGCCGGCGCACACTTGCCACCACTCCACCACCTGCAGCGCTGCCACCTGCCTGCACAGTGGAGCATGGTGAGGTCAGGGGCATTGCTGAGGTTGCAGTGAGCTGCAAGAAACATGCTGGGGTGTGTGCTAACGCCCAATCGGCACCGTCTGCCCCGTGCTGACCGACGCACCAACATACGCTTGCGCCAATTCTGCAACCAGATGCCAAGACACCTTGCGACAGCTCACCAGCCGGCGTGCTGGGCGGCCGCAGCCGCCTCCTTCTCTCGGGCGGCGATGCCGCGGGTCGCTGCTGTTGGGGCAGTAGTCAGCTGCGGCACGTCTGCCGAGCGTGCTGAGTGTGCCAGCAAGTTAACTGCAAGATATGCCAGCTCGCCTCCTAGGCCACCATAGCTGCTGCCGGCGCGCAGGGCTGCCGCCGCCGCGCCCAGTGCACACTCCATCAACTGCTGGGTCTCCTGATGAATCATGTCAGCTGGGTGCAGCTCCCCTGCAGTGGCTGGGCTGACCACAAGGCGCAGCAGCGCCTCTGTCGCCTGCTGCCGCTCTGCTGCAGAGCTGTGCTGGCTCGTGGCTGCAGCTTGCAGGCCGCGGCACAGCAGCGCCAGGCTGCTGCGCCGCACTGGGGTTGAGAAGCGCGCACACTGAAGCGCCGCAGCCGCCGCCGGCAGCAGCTCCGTCCAGAGGCTGAGCAGGCTGGCGGCAGGGTTGCTTGCTGCCTCTGCTGCTGCCGCTGAGGTGCTGGGCCGGCTGTCATCTGCTGCAGCAGGAACGGTCCAGGGCAGCAGCGGCAGCAGGGCGGCAGCTGCACGTTCCATCTCAGTCGTCCAGTCATGCTGCGCTGCCAGGTACAGGCTGGCAAAGACCTCTGCTGCTGCCTGGTCGGTTGCCACTGCAGCATCAAGCAGCACAGCGTTGGCCCGCACCAAAGCTGGGGCCATCAGGCGGCGCAGCGTGGCGGCGTGGTGTGCAGTGAACGCGGCGGGGCAGTGCTGCCTGGCTTCCAAACCTGTATGATTGGTAAGGACGGGGCAGCGGTTGAGAAAGGGTGCAGCTAATGGGCACCTAGGCATAGCTGGGTGCGGCACCTCCAAGCAAAGTCAGCAATCGCACAGGCCCGAGTGGGGTTATGCATGCAGCTGCTACAGCTGTGCACACTAGGCACTATGCAGACCAAACCCTACTAGCAACTTGCCTGCCGCAAGCTTGAGGCAGCTGTGGATGCCCGAGAGAGCCAGAGCCAGAGCCAGAGCGTCCCTGTCCGCCACCACGCTGCGATTGCTGCCACGACCGGCAAAGGCAGCCCGGCTGCCCGGCTGCGCCTGCGGTTCTGCCACCGCTGCTGGCGCCGTCACAGCCTCCGTGCTGCTGCCGCTGCTGCTGCTGCTGCAGTGGCCGTGCAGCGCCTCCCAGGCTGCCTCGCAGCAGGCATCCAGCAGCCTGGGCAGCAGGCGGACTAGCCTGTCCAACAATTCTGCAGGCACTGCCGCCGCCTGCAGCAGCCGCTGCTGGGCAAATATGCTCTGCTGCTGCTGGACACCCAGGCTCTGCTGCTGCCTGCGGCCCCGGTACGTGCTGGGCGAGGGCTCTGCCTCGGTAAAGAGGAAGCGCACCACAGCCAGCACTGACGGCAGCAGGTCGTAGGACCAATTGCAGTGCTGTGGCTGTGCCTGCTCCAGCAAGGTGACGATGTGTCGCCAGCCGGCCCCACCCTCTGCATCCAACTGACGCATGGCAAACAAGCCGTCCTTGCGGCACATCTGCTCCAAAGCGAAGCAGGCGGCATAAGCGAGCCGCCGCTGGCTGGCAGCCGGCTGCGGTGCTGCAGCTGCCTCCAACATATCTAGCAGGCCCCGAGGCTGCGGCACCGGCTGCTGCGGCTCCGACTGCTGCTGCTGCTGCTGCTGCTGCTGCCCCGGCTGGCCCTGCTGCTGCAGCCGCTGCTGCATGGCTGCCAAGGCAGCGGCCTGGCCGGCAGGCGGCGGGATGCGCAGCTGGCGCCTCCGCTGCTCAAACAGCGTCTGCCAGAAGACCTGGCTGGCCAGCACGGCGCGTGGCACGTGCCGGTACGCATTGCGGGACGCCGGCGGCATGGTGTTGAGCAGCTGCTGAATGACTGACTCCTGCTGGTTGGGGTACAGATCTTGCAGCCGGGGCCGCGGCTGCTGCCCCTGCTCCTGCCACGGCTGCTGCCGCGGCGGCCCACCGACGGCAGCAGCGGCCGCTGCAGCCGAGGAGCCAGCTGCTGCGGCGTCTGCGGCTTCGCCGCCGGCTGAGGGCTGCCGCCGCGGCAGCCCTTGCTGCGCTTGCTTGAGTAGGGCCTTCAACTTATCATGCAGTGCATGCACCTGCGGCGCTTGCAGTGCCGCTATCTCTGCGGCAGGGGCAGGAACAGCAGTACTGCGCATGACCTTTGCTCCCAGGCTGCCGGAGCGCACAAGTGCAGCAGCGCATCTCGGTTCCCAAAACGGCTGCAACACCACGTCTAAACCACCCGAAACTCAAGTCCAGGATGAATGGTCAGCTGGTATGCAGTGCTGGGGTGTTGCACCCAACCACAGTGCCAGGCATGCAAGGCCCCCCTTACCTTGCAGCACGATTGGCTCAAGATCGGGCACCAGGCCATCAAACAGCTGCAAAGCCTGCATTTGACAGTTGGGGGTTGTTGTATCAGGCGGCCAATGTCTGGTCCTGGGCGGCTCAGTTCACTCAAAGTGGCATGCACACCTTGACGTGCCATGCCGTGCCATGCCATGGCCCGCCCTGTCTGTTGTATGCCATGCCATGCCATGCCAAGCTGAACCCCCCAACGCACAGCAAAACACAAAACCACGCCGTACAACGTACCTGGTCCAGAGGCAGCACCAGCAGGCGCTCCGCCATTGCATGAGCCGCGCTCTTCAAAAGCGTGGGCGCCTCTCCCACAGAGCGCGGCGGCAGCTGCGGTCCCTGCCCCAGCCCCTGCGGGGCGCCGGCCGTGGCCTGCCCGCCTGCCGCACCGCTCTGCAAGTTGCGCCGCTTGACTTTCCTCCTGCCACTGCCCGGGCGGTCTGCCTGCGGCTGCTTGCCTGCCGCCTGCTGCACTGCTTTCTGGTCTAGCCAGGTCTGCAGCGATTGCAGCAGGTTGCAGGGGCGGCCAGACATCTCCACATCTACAGCCTCGACGCTTGCCAGCCACACCCCCGCACTTCCAGAAGGAACGTTCAGGTCTGCAGGGCAAGGAAGTGGCGGCAACAGGGAACAGTTGCGGCCAGTCTGGTCTTCATCAACCCTGCATAAGGTACTGCGTCAAAGCATGTGCACAGCAGCTGCAACAAGGTGCATGCACATCCTCTGCAATAATGCAGAGAAAAAAACGCTGCCGGCGAGGAAGGCAGGCCAGCTTGCCTATGCTGTGGGATGTCTTGGTGTGGCTCGTTAGGGATCGAGCTGCATGGCGGCTGGCCGCTCGGCTCAGGCCTTCCAACAGGACCGCGGTCAGCTGGGCAGCTGCAGCAAGGGGCGAAGTGTTGCAGCTGGGATTGCAGGTTGCGCAACAGCAGCAGACAGAAGGGCCACACGGACAGATGGCTGCACACACACCTGCACGGCTGCATGCACGCAGGCACGCCTGCGTGCATGCTGCTGTCAGGCACCACAACAAAGCACAGGGGCACTATCCGGGCTATCATGCAACCAAGTCCTCTCACCGGCAACAGGCCCAAGCAGCTCTTCGATCAGTTGGATGTAGTCAACTGAGCAGACCGCGCTCAGCCGCTGCCGTTGCTGGTCCAGGCGGCCCTGCTGCTCCCCACTGCAAGGCACAGCCAGCTGGCTCATCCACCAGCTGATTTGCTGCGCAGCCGCGGGCATGAACTGCTGACACAGCTGCACCAGCCCAGGGCGCCACTGCTCCGCATCCGCGGGCCAGGCAGGCAAGAAGGACAGCGCAACTACCCACTCCTGCAGCAGATAGGAGTGGCAGCAAGCGGCCGAGGTCTGAGGCGAGGCCACTGCACGTGTTGACTCCCGCCAGAGCCTGAGCTTGGCTCCAGCTGTGAGCGTTCAACACAGCCGGAGGTGCAGTGTGGTGCCGGACAGCCTGGACTCGCTGCGGCTGAAGTGTCCAACACAGCGGGCAAAGCCAAGCCAGCCTCTCACCTGCAGCAGGTGCCTGCCGCACTCCTGGTACCCTGCATCCAGCAGCAGCTGCGCAGCCTGCAGCAGCTGCACCCCGCTTGGCCGCCCCGGCGGCATGACCGGAAGATCGCCCTTGTCCAGCGGCAGGCCAGTCAGGCCCGTGGCCACTTTCAGGCCAAGCCAGTAACCCTCTGCTGAGGCGGGTGGCAGCCGCTGCGCTGCGTGCTGCAGCAGCGTGACTGTTGCGCAGCCCACGGGGCCGGCCGCCGCTGGGCAGGCTGCCCGCCAGCTGCCCAGGCTGCAGCCCGGAGGAGGGTCCTTGGCCGTTGGTTCTATGCCATAAGGGCCTATCTGCACTTTTGACGCCGCCAATGTCTGCTGGACAGAGGGCTTGCTGGTGGCCTGCGGGCAAAAGGGGGCAGGCAGGTTGCGTGTGCTGCCTGCATGCACAGCCAATACGTCTAGCAAACAGGCGGCTGAGGGTGCTGGTGCAGCGAACAAAGCAAATGGTGGTTCAATCACACTCACCAGCATCGCCGCCACTTCTGGTGCCAGGCCCGCGCCGCCCAGCGGCCGCAAGTCTGCAAGATCCAGCCCCAAGCCATCCTGCAGCACGCCGGCAGCGCCGGTGTACAGCACCGTGCAGAGCAGCAGGGTGCCCAGCTGCTTGTTGGTCAGCTGCAGGGACAGGTGGAGAGGGGGCATTGGCAGACGGGTTGGGTTGGAACAGTGGACCGCCGGCTCTCCAACCAACGATCCACTGCATGCAATACAGCAGGAGGCGGCCAGGCAGGGGGGCAAGCCGGCAGCGCAGCGAGCGGGACGCACCTCAGCGCACGCTGCTTCCAACGCTGCCACATCCAGCGCCACAGCCGCTGAGCTGCTTGGTGCAGACCTGCCGCTGCTGCTTCCATCGCCGCTGCTGCTGCCCTTGCCAGTGCTGGCAGTGACCTCAGCCGGTGCCACAAAGGAGCGGTATGCGGAGGCCAGGTGCTCGCAAAAGAGCAGCCCAAAGCCGGCATAGCCGCAGCTGCAGCGTGCACAGGGCTGCTCTCCAGGTGCCTGCCGGAACATGCACCAGTCGTTAGCTGAGTCGGCCCACCGCACCCACAGCTCCGATCCACCTGCTGCCAGCGCAGCAGCAGGGGAGGCAATGGTCTGCTGCAGGTATGCGGGCAGGTGCCGCAAGTGCGCTGGCAGCTGCTGCAGGTACGAGGGCAGCTGCTGCCTCTGCTGCCGCAGCTGCTGCTGCTCCTCTTTTGCCGCATCAAACTGGATGGGCGGGCGGCCTGCTGCTTGGTTGACTCTGTGCTGCAACAGCAAGTGCATCAGCTCAAATACACTCGGGCTGGCAGCGCCGCCGCCGCTGCCGCCGCTGCTGCCGAATGCTGCACTGCCACCGACCAACACAGCCTCTGGCAGTGTGGGCGCCCCGGCAACCACCTCACTGCACCGCTGCAGCGCAGGCAGCAGGCCGGAGAGCGGGCGCCCGCTAGCGCCAAGCAGTATGGCGCCTATGATGGCCTGCAGAGAAGGGATGGAACATCCACACATGGAAAAGTGTGACGAGTAACCAGGCCGCCAAGTGAAAGCGAAACAGGGGGAGGACCGGGCAGGCTGTCTGGAGTGTGACCTGCGCCCTCACCTGCACAAGCTCCGCATGCGACAGTCGGGTCACGGCATCTCTGTATCGCTGCAAGTCGATGATGCAAGCACTGCCGCTGGCCACAGCCGCCACAGCGGCCAGCGCTTCGGCGCTGTTGGCTGTGGCGGCATCGACACGTCGCAGGCTGTAGGCTTCGCCGCCGCTGCGCTCTGGTAGCATGGCCCACAAGCCGTCGTCCTTGCAGAGCACCACCGACGCCATGGCAGCCGCTCTGTGGGTGGAGTGGGATGAGGGCAGAGCAGCGACGCAGCGGTAAGCAATAGAGGGCGGTGGCGGCGGCGGGGCCGAACACTGCCTTGGGCGCGATCAGGCGCTGCCACCTGCGCCTAAGACTCGATCAAGCGGCATGGCGGCCGTGGAAGACCAAACCAGCGGCGAGGCAGGCGGGGGCGCGTTGTGGCGCACCCTTGGGACACGTCTGGTGGCACCAGAATGGTTGTACCAAACGTCTGATCAGTTCGATCGGGGCTGAGCACCACACCACCGCCCACGCCAGGGTTCAGCCTCGCCTTCAGGCTCAGAGAGCCCTCCGCACACAAGCTTCCGCTGGAACGCAAAGAAGCTCAGTGGTTCTCCTCGCAATGCATTCGTGTCGAGATCAGCCATGCTGCCACTGCTGCAGCGCCGAGTGGCGATGCCGCAGCGTCGCCGCCGCAGCGTCGCGCAGGTGTCGTTGTTCACAGGGCATTACAACACGCATCGACAGCCAATCACATGGCAGGGCTCTCCTCCTTCAACAAGTCGGCGGGCAGCGCTTGCCGAGCTGCGGCCTGCATCGCCGCTGCCTCGGCATCAAGCGACAGCTCCAGCAGTGCCTGCAGGCTGTACCGCCGCCGGCTGGCTCCAGGGCGGCCAAACACCGCTGGCTCATTAGGGATGGCTGCCGGCTGGGGGGCAGCCCTGGCCGCCAGGTCCTCGGGCAGGCCTGGAGGGATGCTATGGCCAGCGGCACTGCCGCCCACTGCGAGCAGCTGCTGAGGGCTGTAGCGCTGCCGCCCAGCCATGGCACCAGATGCGGATGCCTCACCGCTGGCAGCCGCCTCGGCCGCACTGGCTGGCGGCACACGCGGCTGAGCGGGCTCCAGGGCTGCCAGGGCAGCTGCCGCTGTGGTGCCCTCAGCGGCTGCCCGAGCAGCCAAAGCGAGCTCGGCTTCCGACAGCTGCTGCAGCAGCCGCGCCCGCTCGCCTTCAGCCAATGCAGTGCTGTCCTGCAGAGCTTGCTGGCACACGCGCACAGCGGCAGCCGCACCCGAGGCGGTTGTCCTGGCCAGCAGCACTGCAGCGGCGGCTGCCCAGTGACCCGCTGCCAGGTGGTGGGCGGCCGCCTGCTCGTTCTGTCCCTGGCTGACCAGCTGGGCAGCGTACGCAGCGTGCAGCTCCTGCAATGCGGAAGTAGGGGTGGGCAGGGCAGATTCACTGCCGCTGTTCTTATGCACGACCACGGTTTGGCGCGCCCCATCTGAATGCATGCATAGCAGGTTGAAACTGCACAAGGCACGCGCCACCCAAGCCCTCCACGCCTCACCGGCAGCAGGGGGTGGCCCGGCAGCAGCCGGGCGGCGGCCAGCGCCACAGCCTCGCGCAGCAGGCCAGCCCGGCGGTACACCTGGCACAAAGGATCATGTGCAGGAGCAGGACCGTTAACAGACAATGCCAAAAAGTTCCCCAAGCAAGACTTGCCAAACCATCAGCGGTTAAACAACAGCAAACCATCAGCAGTCAAAGCACCAAGTGCTGGGCCCGCCCTGCCGAGCGCCTTCTGGGACTCACCTGCACAGCCCCCTCCACATCTTGCACAGCCAGCAGGTGCAAGGCCGCCAGGTGCGGCTCCCCGAGCTGCTGCTCCAGCTTAGCTGCCCAGACGCGGGTGACGGCGCGCCAGGCGGCGGGGCCTGTGGAGGGTGATATGACCAAAGGCAACGGCATCAGACAGAAGGGACCTTGCTATGCAGCTTTGTGGCGCGCATACTAATGAGCTGGGAAGGTGTGCAAGGCGTCGTGCAGCACGCTGCGCCGGATCGCAGTTACTCAGCGGCAGCACATTGATGCCAAAGAAGCTCACCTGCCGCGGCGCTCAGGCTGACAAAGTCGGCTGTTAGAGCATCGTGCTCCAGAAGCAGCTGCATGGCAGCTCCCACATCGCCGCGGAACAGGGCCGCCGCCGCAGCACGCTGGGCCAGTGCCAGCCGGTTGGCCGCGCTCTGAGCTGCGCCTGCGTTGGCACCTAGATCTGCTGCCGCTTGGCCCAGCAGCAGGGAGGCTGTGAGCGGGTCGGGCGCACAGTCTAACAAAGCAGCTGCCGCAGGGGCGGGCGGGGTAAATGGAGCCAGCGGGCCGCCAAGCTCGGGAGGCTGCGCATGCACTTGCTCCTGCCTAAACTGCTGTGCGAGCTGCAGGCAGGCCTGCTGTGCCTCCCTCTGCTGCGGCAGGTCGCTGCCGACCACCTCGGCTGAAGGCAGGATGGGGCGTGAACCAAGGGAGCTGCCTGCTGCCTTCTTCTTGCTGGCGGTTGCTGCTGCGGCGGCGGCGGCGGCGGGGGCTGCTGCTGCTGCTACTGCTGCTGCTGCTGGTGGTGGTGGTGGTAATGCCACCCGCGCCGCAGCCGGCACCACTGCGGCAGGCACGGTAGGTGTGGCCACCTCTGGCGCCGCTGGCGCAGCAAGAGGCAGCTCGGCAGGTGTGGCAGGGGCAGCAGCTGCTGCCGCTGGTGCAGCTTCGGCTGCCGGCAGCTCAGCTGCGTTCGGCACAGAGCTCTCAGCCGCCTGGTCTGCTGCCACGGGAACCGCCTGATGCGGCTGCTCCACAGCTGGCACCTCGGCTGCTGCCACTGCGGCAGGCTCAGGGGTGGCGGCTGCTGCTGCTGCTGCTGCCGCCGCCGCACGCTTTGCTGCCTCTGCCTCTGCCTCAGCTGCAGCTGCGGCGGCTGCAGCCGCATTGGCCTGCCGCTGCTGCCAGGCCGCCAGCTGGCGCTGAATGTCGTAGAGCCGCACCGACTGATCTTCTGAGCCAGACAGCAGGAAGCGCTTGGGCGGCTGCGGTGCCGGCGCCTGTGCCTCCGGCTGCTGGTGCTCCTGCTCCTCCTGCTCCTGCTGCCCCTGCTGTGCCTGCTGCTCCTGCTGCTGTGCCTGCTGCTCCTGCTGCTCCTGCTGGCTGCTGCCCGCCTGCTGTGGCTCCTCTTGCGGAGGCAGGAACTTGAGGCAGCGCACAGGGGCGCTGTGCCCCCGCATCAGCGCAGTTGGCACCAGCCGGCCGAGGCTGCTCCCACTGCCGCTGCCTGTCCGCAAGTCCAGCATCTGGATGCCACCGCTGGCCTGAGCTCCGCCCACCACAACTGCCGCTGCCAGTATGCCGCCGCTGCCGCAACCGGGCTCCTCGCAATCGCCCTCGCTGCTGCTGCCACTAGTGCTGCTGCTGCTGCTGCTGCTGCTGCTGCAAGGTGTCCAAGCCAGAGCAGTGACAGCACTATCTAGCCGCACGCTCGCTGCTGCCGCCGCTGCTGGGGCCACTGCCGCAACAGCAGGTGGGAGAAGGCCCGCCTCGGCTGCCCAGGGGTGCACTGCCACTGTGCTAGACTCTGCTGCTGTGGCCAGCTGCCAGCCGTCGGCTGAGAAGCAGATGTGGCTGCACGGCAGGCAACGAGGAGGAAACGGCAACAGTCAACATACAGCACAAGGAGAGTGAATGCACATTCACAAGAGACAATCGCTTCCGGGACTGCCTGGAGCTGCATGTCTACACAACAATCACAAACCTGTCAGATAGCTTCCGGACCTCGCACCTGACAGTGGGGGCACCGGACGCCCCTCCATTGGCCCACAGCAGGCGCAGCAGCGGCTCGCCTCCTGCAGCCGCTGCACCGGTTGCACTGAAGAGGGCCACGCCGCCGCCAGCAAGCGCAATAGCCAGCAGGTGCCTGCCACCCGCTGCATCCGCTGCTGGGCTGCCTGGCTGCAGCACAGCAAAAGCGGTGACAGACAGCTGCGGCTGGCTGCTGAGCCAAGCGGCAGACGCCCCGCCTTCTGCCGCCGCCGCTGCTGCCGCTGCCGCCAAGTGTGTGCGCACGTCAACAGGGCTGGCAAGTGCGGCTGCCCCCGGCCTGGAGGCCGGAGCTGACCAGCTGGCGGCACTGCTGCTGCTGGCGTTGCTGCCACCAGCTGCCTTGCCGCTGGAGAACAGGTCGATGAGTGGCAGGGGCACTGGGCCCCAGAGCAGCAGGGTGCCATCGGCAGACAGGCTGTACAGCTGCACTGCCGGCTGCTCGCCACCATCTGGCCCCAGAGCGGCAGGCGCGGGCGTCCAGCACAGCTCCGCCACTGCCCCCTGCGGGGCGGTCAGTTAGAGCAAGGGGAGCGTCATCTTATGACAGGAGGAACGGAGTTAAGCAGCTGAACGGCGCTCATCAAACTACCAAGCTGCAAAACTTTGTAAGGTACATGCATCTAAAGCTACCATAAGCAGAACGATGAGCCATAACCCACTGCCCATGCACGCGTACCTTGTGCTTGACGGGCAGCAGCATGGAGCGCTCTTGGCTGGGCACCATCAGCCCCAGGCTTCCGTCCCCACAGCCGAACGCCAGCCCAGCTGCAGCAGCCTGGTGCGCAGCCGGTGCAGTCCCCGCTGGGGCAGGCAGCAGCGGCTGCCACGCCACCGCTGTCACCTTTTCCGGGACGTTCTGCCACAGCAGCAGCTGGGCTGTCTGCTGGGCGGTTTGCGGCGTGCCCGGCGCTGGCACAGGCTGCACCCGAATGGTACGGTCGCCACAACCCAGCGCCATCAGCAGCGGCTCTTGCTGCACTGGTGCGTCCGGCTGAGGCCCTGCCGCTGTCCCAGGCTGCTGCTCCTGCTGCTGCGATGGCGGCTGCGGCGGCTGCTCTGGCTGCTGCTGCTGCTGCTGCTGCGCTGCATGGGATGCGCCCCCTGCCGCTTCAGCTGGCTCAGCCGGCGGTGGCGGTGGCGGCTCGGGGGCAGCCGCTGCCGCCTCGCTCTCTGGCAGGTCAGCAGCAGGAGGTGGGGGCGGGGGCGGCGGGGAGGAATCCTCCTCGCCAGCGCCATGCTGCTGCTGCTCCTTCTGCTGCTCCTGCTGTACTGGCTGCTGCTGTTCTGGCGGTAGCAGCTCTGGCGGTGGCAGCTGCTCATCGGCGGGCGGCCCTACAGGCTGCGGTGCTGCCCCCGCTGCTGCTGGTAGGGGCGCAAGCAGGCTGATGCTGTACGCATGACCTCCCAGCCCAGTCAGCCTCCAGGTCAGCGCCAGCTTGTGCCAGGCGGCACTGGCTGCAGCACCCACTGCTGCATCCCGGCGCCAGGAGCCTTCAGCGGCTGCCACCTGGGCCGCTGCTGCTGCTGCGCCAGGGTGCGGCAGCTGGGACATGTACACTGAGCGGTCCATGCTCGTTGTGAACAGCTGCAGCACAGGCTGCTGCTGCTCCTCCTCTGGCTGCTCTTGCTGCTCAGCTGCCTTGCTGGGGCCTCCACCTGCTGCGGCTGCTGCTGCCGCTGCTGCTGTTGGGCCGTCTGCTCCCACAGGCTTAGGCTGCAGGACTGAGGCTGCATGCACAGTGAACACTGTGCGGCCGTGGCTGATGGGCAGCCGGCTGGGCTGCACCGCTGGAATGGCCGGCGGCGGCGGTCCTGCTGCTGGCCCGCGCCTGCCAAACGCTGCGGCACGCGCCTCCGCAGCTGCGGCCGCCTCGGCAGCTGCTGCTGCTGTGGCTGCCGCAGAGGGAAGCGGCACCTTCCATGCAAGCAGAGAGCCAGCATGGCCGCTGGTGACCAGCCAAACGGGCTGGCCTCCCTCTGCTGCTGCCGCTGCTGGCTGTCCATCGCTGCCGGCTGCAGCTGCTTGGGCCGGCTGCGGCAGGGGTGGCGGCACCACTGCAGCCGAGAACCACAGGCGGTTGCTCTGCCCGGTGGGAAGGCCAGGAGGCGCCCTCGGCAGCCGCAGCGTTGTCAGCAGCTGCAGCTGGGGAGCTGCAGAGCTGCTGCCACCGGCTACGCTGCCGCCGCTGCTAGGGAAGGAATAGAGGCGGAGGGCTCCATCAGCTCCAGAGGAGAGGAGGACCTCCCATGCAGGCGGGGCAGCGGCCAGGGCCTGCTGAGCCGCCTGCAGCGCAGCAGCTGCCGCCGCAACTGGGTCCTCAGCTTGTGCGCCTGGTGCGGCATCTGCTGGTGCATCAGCTGCAGTCGCATGCAGCTCGGCTGCAACGCCTGCTGCTGCGGCACCCTCTGCTGCTGCTCCTGCTGCTGGTGCTGGGCACTCTGCTGTGGCAGCTGGAGCCGCCTCGCCTGCCACCTGTGAGTCTTCTGCGGGTGCCGGCTCACCCGTTCCGCTGGCTGCCACAGGTTCGGCTGGACCGATGCTGTTGCCGCCCTCGCCAGGCATGTCTGCTGCTGCTGCCGCCGCCGCCGCCGCTGCCTCAGCCTCTCGGGCAGCTGCGGCGGCCGTTTCGCGGGACAGCGCCTCCCTAGCCGCCGCCACTGCAGCCGCTGCTGCCGGGTCGGGCGCGGCAGCCCAGCGCACGCATTGCACCTCCTGGGCATGCCGCTCTAACCGCTGGACCACTCGATCCTGCCGCCAATCCAGCAGCACCACAGTGCCATCCACATAGCCAGCCAGCAGAAGTCCGCTGCCGCTGCCGGCCGCACTGTGCGGCGGGGCGGCCGCCAGGCATGCCACGGCGGCCGTGTGCTTGCAACGGGGCAGCTTGACTGGCTTGGAGGCGGGGTCTGTGAGGTCCCAGGCCCACAGCGTGCCCTGCTTGTCGCCGATGAGCGCTGTGCAGCCGTCGCTGCACAGGGAAGAGGCATTCATGAGCAGGTCAGGTTTGATTGACATCCTGCGGCTTAATATGCCGTCAACACGCATCAGACAGATATGTGTTCCAGCCAGACCAAACACACCGCACCAGCAGCAGCGGCACCAGCAGCGGCAGCAGCCCCAGCACACCTGGAAGCTGCCAAGGCGGTGACCTCGGCCGGACGCTTGTACAGGGCCCGCAGGCGCTGCATGGCGTTCACGTTCCACAGCCGCAGCGAGCGGTCAGCCGCTGCCGACACCAGCATCGGCAGGCGCTCGGCTTGGTCTGCTGGCGCTGCAGCTGCTGCGCCGGGAAGGGCGGAGCCGGCAAACGCCACCGCCGTCACCCTGTGTGCATGAGCGCACAAGGAGGGAGCCGTTGATCAGTGCAACACATGGAGGTTGCACTCATGTGCTGCATCATCAGGCATGCATGCAGACCAAGGGGGATGGCAGCTGCATGCATGTGCTTTGCAGCCGACGCACCTGCCGGCGTGGCCCGACAGCATCGTGCGCACGGTCTGCGCCCGGCTGTTGAGCATCACCACTGTGTTCTGCGCCGCATATGCGTACAGCCCCAGCTCCGGCGCCCAGTCGGCCATGTGGGCGCCATACCTGCGAGGTCACGGATGTGCGGTGTGAGAGGCGGAGGCAGCAGGCGGCGGTGGCAGGCGGCGGTGGCGAGCGCTGGGTGCAAGCTGGAAGCGTCGGCGGCGCCATCGCGCGCACCAGTTGGGTGAGGGTGGCACCAGGATCTGCTGCATGATGCCGGGGGCGCCCTGGGTTTGCCCAGCGGGCCGTGAAGCATCGGCGGGGGCCGCTGCCGGGCCCAGGCGCCTTTGTACAGCCGATGGGCGATGCGGGAAATCGCAATTTGGCACGATCAGGGTGGAATGCTTTGGTTCGGCCTGTGCATGAGAAGTCCGCAGCACGAGAGCACCAGCGGCCCAAAAAGCTGACGGCAAGGAGAGATCAGATCACACCTGCAGCTACGCAGCGTTCCACCAAGCGGTCGCAGTCGGGCCAGGTCCAGAGGAGCAGCTGACGGCAGCTCGTCTCGAACGGAGCGCCAGCAACAGGAGGCTCTCGCCAGTCCACACACCGACATAAGCGCAAGGTGCTGACTGACGGGCGCCGCGGGGAGCGCCAGCAGCCACGCAAGTGGCACAGCCCAGCGCCGCCGCCCGTGCCGCTTTTGCTTATCGCCCGGCTGCACAGTTTGCGTGCCGAGGGCTTGACTGGCCTCCACAAGCTTTCCCTCTACGTGCAGGACGCTTGCCAAACAGCAGCATGGCGCGGTATGTGCCGCACAACATGCCGCCGCCACCCGCCGAGGAGCCTGAGGACCAGGTGGGTGCTGGGTGCTGCTCGGCCATCTTGCTCGTTGCGGGTGTTGGACCGATAGGGGCAGGCAAGCTGCATCTCAAATTCTTACTCTCTATAGTCAACTGAATCATAGCACCGCTGCACCCCCCCTGCCTCCTCTCCTGCTCCAGTGGGGCGAGGACGACTATGGCGATGACGGCGGTTGGCAGTCGCCGCCGGAAAGCATGATCAGCCGGGCGCCGCCGCGCTCCGGCCCACCCGCTGCTGCTGCACCGCCAGCCGCCGCAGGCCAGCGGGGCGGCAAGGCGGCAGGCGGGTTCTCCGAAGAGGACTTGGCCGCTTTTGCTGGCGATGGTGAGGCAGGCACGGCGGCTGGTGGGTGCTCTGTGCAGCGTTGCATTTCCCGCCCTGCGGCAGTCGCCGCCGTTCGGCTGCTCAGCCTGCCTGCTTACTGCTGGCCAGCCTCCCAACTTGCCTGTGCCTACCTGCTCTACTGCTGGCCAGCCACCCATCCTGAGATGCCCAATTCGACTCCTTGTGTCCTGCAGATGATGGGTGGGGCGACGATGCGGCAGCAGCACCCACCAACGCCTACCCGCAGCAGCCGCCAGCCGACAACCATTGGGGCAGCGGCTTTGCAGGGTCTGGCTACGGCGCGCCCCCTCCAGCGCAGGAGCAGCAGCAGTATGGCTACGGCGGGTATGGCAGCGGCGCTCCGCCCGCAGCGCCGCAGCAGAGCGGCTGGGGCGGCGGCGGCGGAGCGGGAGAGTTCAACGATTCGGCAGAGGTGCTGTGCCCCACCTGCAACGGCCCCTGCAACAAGCGTACCTCCAACACGCCCAAGAACCCGGGCAGGTGGGTGCTGCCCAGCCTGGGAGGGGGGTACTGCCTGTGTGCACAGTGGGATGTGGGTGAGCGGAGCTGCACAGAATGCAGGTTGCTGCAGCTGTGGCTCGCACTGCCTTGCAGCCCGCACTGACCACAGCCTCTGGCCACTTGCTCTGCACTGCAGGCAGTTTTACAAGTGCCCCAACGAGGCGTGCCGCTACTTCAAGTGAGCCCTAGAGCGGTTGATCGAGTCAACCTTGAAATGGCTTTGCAGCCTTGCGGGCATGCATGGCTGGTGCCTGCAGGGATCGGAACGTGCATGCCGCACCTGCTCACCTCGACTCACTATTAGCTCCTGCCCCAACAAGATGCATCTTTCGCTTCCGGAAACCCTCCAGGTGGGCGGACGAGCTTGGCATGGGCGAGGGCGGCGGCATGGGCGGCGGCGGCGGCATGGGCGGCCCGTCTGCCAAGAAGGGCCGTATGTCTGAGTATGCCGGCGGCGGCAGCCAGGGCGGCTACCAGCCCGGGTTTGGTGGCTATGGAGGGTTTGGCGGCGGCGGCCCGCCGCCGGTGCCGGGCACCAACAACTTCCAGGCGGCGGCAGACGGCGGCGCGCTGCGCGACCGCAGCAATGACGTGTGCTACAAGGTGAATGCAGCCAGGCGTGCTGGGGAACTGAGCTGAACGGGAGGATTGGAGGGAATGGCTTGGCAACTTTGCATGCATGGCATGCTCCAGCTTGGGTGCTTGTTTGCATGCAGCAGTTAGCCATGCTCAGGCGCAAACTCATCCCACTGTGCCTCCTGTCCTGCCGCCCCGGCCTTGCCGCAGTGCAACCAGCCAGGACACTGGGCATCCCAGTGCACCGCAGCAGGCGTCGCTGGCGGCGGCGGTGGTGGCGGCGGCGCAGCCGGGGGTGCTCGCACTGGCACCTGCTACAAGTGCAACCAGCCTGGGCACTGGGCTTCGGAGTGCCAGGCGGCGGGTGGCGCCACTGCCGGCGGAGGCGCCGGCGGTGGCGGTGGCAGCACCGGCGTATGCTTCAAGTGCAACCAGCCGGGGCACTGGGCATCCAAGTGCCCCAACCCTGGCGGAGCCGGCACTGGTGGTGGTGCCTCCTACGGCGGTGGTGGCGGCTTTGCAGGCAGCCGGTACCGCGGCGGCGGCGGCGGCGGTTATGGCGGTGGGAGCTACGGCGGCGGTGGTGGTGGCTACGGCGGCGGCAGTGGTGGCTATGGCGGCGGTGGCAGCTATGGAGGTGGCTATGGTGGCGGTGGCGGCGGCGGCGGCGCAAAGGGGGCATGTTTCAAGGTGCGCCAGATGCTACTCGCTTTTCCCCTGCATGTGCTGTGTTCTGACAGCCTACTTGCATGAGCAGACGCCTTCTTCAACCGTCCCTGCCTCACTCACTCCAACCCGGTGCGACTGTCTCCACTTGCTGCAGTGCGGAGAGGAAGGCCACTTCAGGTGCGCAAGCAGCCGATTGTGTGGAGGTTTTGGCGCATTGCCTAGCAGAAGACAGCTTCCTGCCACCAGCGCACTGATTTGCCCTTCAGGGGCTGGTCACTGCACGTGCCGCAACTGACGGCTGCCTCTTTCCCTGTCCTTTTGCAGCCGCGACTGCCCGCAGGCTGGCGGCGGTGGCGGCGGGGCCAAGCGCAAGTATGGCGGCGGGTACGGCTCTTGAAGCTGGCTTGGAGAGTTTCAGCTGGTATGCGGCATCTCAGGCAGCGCAGCAGGCGTTTTCGCACAGTGCAAGCCCAACCCAGCAGCAGCAAGCACTGTGGTGCCTTGCTGTTCGGGCACTGCTCTGACCGACGGTGACATTACAGCAAGCAGCAGCAGACGGCTGCAGGAGGTAGCAATGCGTGCGAAAGGTGTTCTGGAGAAATAATGAATGCTGTAAGTGCAGGAGCAAGAGAGCTGGGGAGTGACATGAAAGCGTGCATGGTCAACAGTGCTGCGGTGGGAAGGGCAGGGCCTGGGTGGGCAGGCGTGTCTGCAAAGCAGGTGCCGTGGGCTACAGCAGCCGGCCGAGCTTGTTCTTGAAAACAGCCTCAGCCTCCTGCGGCAAAGTGAGCAGCGGGCAGTGTAGTGCCTATGTTGAGCCACACATGGCATTGGCGGATCGCACGGCCCACCCATGCAAGATGTGACCATTGGCAGTGATTCACCACCACAACAGCTCAGCTGACTGTCCGCGGCCAGCACCCCACCTCTGCGTAGTAGCTGTTGAAGGCGTGCTGCGGGTCCTGCAGCGGCGGCGCCACGCCAGGCTTGTCGCCCACCCACTCCCTGCTCATCGGCAGGTCGGAGAGCGCTTGGGCTTCAGCGGCATGACTGGGGTGAGGGTCAGTGGGGGATGTGCTGGGGACAGGCACAGCAATGTGCAGCCTGTGCAGAAAGCTGTGCCCTGCTACAAGCATCGCTACTCGCCCTGCTGCGGTGGTCTCAGGCTGCAGGCCTATGCGCGCCAGGTACGCCTCGTGCTGCTCGAAGGGCGCCCCCAGCCCATGCCGCAGCGAGGCGCCCGTGCGCTCATAAGCACGGTCGCCGCCATGGGTACGGCAGTGCTGCACCAGCGGCGCCCACTGCCGCCGGTTGGCCTGCAGGGGCAAAGAGGGGCAGGTTCAGGGTTAACAGCATGGCAAGGGAGCTTGCCTGCACACGAACAGCAGCAGCGGAACACAAGAAGGGGACAGGAGGAGCCGTGCACGCTCCCTCGCTCACCACGGCATGGGGGTTGGGAGGCGGCCTGTCAGGCCGCAGGCTGCCGTCGGGCCATCGGTACGTGCGGAGCCCATGCTCCCGCAGCCGCTTGCTATAGTCAGCTGCCAGCTTGGCGGCGGCGGCCTCATGCTGCGGATCCAGCTGGTGCGCCCCGCCGCTGCCGGCAGGTGCAGACCCCTGCGCTGCTGGCCTGGATGCTGCCCCCGCTGCTACCGGGATTGGAGTCCCTGAGATGCGTTGCACCAGGTGCTCCCCTTGCTGCAGCTGATGATCGCCATGCTCGAGTGGGGCGGCGGCGGCGACAAGGGCGGCGCCCCCACCGCTCCCCGCCGGTGCAGGCTGCTGCTGCTGACCGGGCTCCGCGGCGCTGCTACTGGCTGCCACATACGCGCTGAGCTTAGGCATGCCCCTAACTCCCGGGCGAGCGAGCAGGGAGAGGAAGGAGACTGCCTTGTGGTCTGCCTCCCCGGCTCCTGCCCCGGCGGCTATGCTGCAGCGAGATCGGGACTCTGTGGTGTCTGAAGAGGCCCTGATCAGCGGTGGAAACGGTCCAGCTCCATGCTGGGCGCCCACATGGCGTGCGGTGCATCCCTCATGCCCAGCCCGGCTCTGCCCGCCAGCCGCGGAGTGCGCTGACCGCGTCAAGGGGCTATTGGGTCCTCATTCCCGATTGGCATCCGGGCGCCGCGGGCCGTGGCAGTGCAGACGCCCGCCCTCGCGCGTTCCTCCTCGCCTGCGCCCAAGAGGCCTTTCGATCGCACTCAAAACGGCCCCCTACACTCCTGAGGAATGGCCAACGCCGATGAGGCGCTCCTGCGGACGTTTTCAAGTAAGTCGCCGCCCTCCGGCCTTCAGCCGGCCCCGCCCGCCCCTCTGACCGCTTGTCAAGCAACCGGGCTGCCGACAGGCGCCCCAGGGGCGGTCCAAGGCCCCCTGGGTGCCGCCACCCAAAAGTGGCTGCCCGCCACCCCGCACTGGGTTTGGTGTGCTGCCCACCGCCGCCGCCCCCTCTGCTGGCCCTCCCCACAGGCATTGACGACTCCCTGAACCTGCTGCTGGATGACCTGAAGCAGGAGGATGGCCTGGCTCTGCCCGGCAGCGCCGGTGGCCAGGTGTGACCACCATCGCCGGGTGGCTGGCCGCCGGTCTCCGCCGGGCTGCCGCCAACCCACCCAATCTGCTGACCCACCACTCACTTGGCCCAATCCCATCCCTGTCCGCTGCTGCAGGGCCTCACACCGCTGGCGGGCCAGTGGTCGCTGGGCGCCGATGCCCTCGTCACCGCCTCAATCGCCAGCGGCGGCGCCGCTGCCCTGAAGGGCGGCGCTGGCACAGAGCAGCATGCAGCGGCGCCTCCTGGCTTCGTCCCCATGCCGCTGCCCGCCAAGCTGCGCCTGCCCGGCAGCGGCGGCAGGGCAAGCCTTGGCAGCAGCGGCTTGGGCGCTCTGGAAGAAGGGTCCCCCTCTCTGCAGCTCCACCCTTCAGGCGGCGGCTCTTGCTTCGTCATCCATGCCTTCGGGCGGCCCCTCACCCAACTAGACTTCATCAGCACAGGTGGGTTCTGCAGAAACAGTTTGAGGGTCGACTCGACTCACGGCGGGGCATGGGCTCGGTATGCCTGCTGTCTCGAAGCAGCACGCATTGACCGGCGGCGGCGGCGGGCAGTTGACCGGCCAACCAAACGCGCTTGACCACGGTCGAGCCAGGAAAAGGGCAGCCCGGCTATGCCCTGGCTTTTAGAGTACAAGAAGGAACTCGCGGTCCAGTAGAAACTGCTTACCTGCCTGCGTCCACCACCAACCCCTGCAGATGACTTGCACGAGGAGCAGCACCAACCCACGGCAGCCACTCACCCCCGCAGCACAGCAGCACCTGCTGCCGGCGACGCCCTGTTCGGCAGCCTGGGCGAGGCTGGCCGCACAATATCCGGCCTGCCGCTAGCAAGCATGGAGGACCTGCGAAGGATGGCCTTCGAGCCCTCCCCTCTGTCCAGCCATCTGCCCGGCCCCATGGCCGTTGGCAGCAGTGGCGGCAGCGGCAGCTACCTCGGCGGCAGCACAGCATTCATGGGCATCCCAGTGGCGGGTACAGGGCAGCTGGGCTTCCCCCCAGCGGCACCACCGGCACACACTTTGTTCCCTGCGGCGCCCGCAGCCCCCTTTGGCAGCTATGGCAGCAGCATGCCTACAGGGGAGCAGGCACCCCATCCCCTGCTGCGCCCCGCCCTGCTCAGAGTGCGCACAGCTGAGCTGCCTCTGGCTGGCAGCGGCGAGTATAGCGGCGGCGTACGGGCCACAAGCCTGAGCCCCGTCACTGGCAACCTTAAGCGGCGGCTGGACGGTCTGGGTTTGGGTGAATCAGATGCGGAGGGCAGCCCCCGCGGCATGAAGCGGCACAGCAGCGGCGGCAGCCTGTGCAGCGAAGGCTCCGCAGACAACGGCGGCGACACGCCTCGCAGCAGCACGCCACGTGGCGGGCAGACAGGTGGGCAGGCGGGGTGCAGGAGGGGAGGGTGCCATCAGGTTGTGGCATGGCTGGGTCTGCTTGCAAACTTGTCAACCTTCACCTGCCAGGGGCTGACATCATCACAGTGACCCTGCTCATGCCTCAATCACTCCTGCCCCTGTTCCTTTCACTCCATGCAGGCTTTGTGCTGACCAGCAGCGGCAGCGGCCCCTCCCGTTTCTCCCAAGAGCCCGGCAGCATGCGGCGGCGGCCCAGCGGCAGCAGCGAAGACGGAGACCCAGCTTATGCACCTGAGCGCAGCCGGCAGCACCGCGCTCCTGCGTCGCGGCAGCAGCAGCAGCAGGGCCAGCAGCAGCAGCAGGGTCAGCAGCAGCAGGCGTGGCAGGTGGGCCCGCAGGCCCTGCCTGCCTACCATCATTACCAGCAGGCGGCGTTTGTGGCGGCAAAGGCTGAGGATGAAGCTGAGCAAGCGCCGGCCCGGCAGCAGTACCGAGGCGTCAGCCGGCACAGGTGGGGGAGGGGGCTTGCAAGCTGGACTTTTGTTTCAGACAATTCACTGCTTTGCTTTCACATTGCGCAGCATTACCACAGCGCCTCACAACCCTGCCACTGAGCCGTACCGCTGAGCATCCCCCCACGACCAATTCCTTGCATCCCCGGCCCTTTAAGCAGGCTGACGCAGCGGTGGGAGGCCTCGCTCTGGCTCAACGGCCGCCAGCTGTACCTGGGCGGCTTCAACTCACAGGCAAGGCCGGCTGTCGCTAGGCTCCCGGGCACTCAGCCAGGGGGCCAACCCAGTGCAAGTACGGGGCCGCACAGCTCGCCCTGTTGCCAGCTGTGCGTTGTGGCATCCACAGAATCTGGTCAGCGCAACCCTGCCTGCCGCACTCTGGTGCCAGTCAGGCACCAACATGCCGCCCCCTGCCCACCACGCTGACCCCCCCTGCAGGAGGATGCTGCCCGTGCCTACGACCTTGCCGCCCTGGCCTGCAAAGGACCGGAGGCTCAAATCAACTTCAGCCCTGCTGAATACGCTGAGCAGCTGCGCGAAATCGAGGGCTACACGAGGGTGAGCCGCGGAGCAGGCCGCCTGTGACAGCAAGGACAACAAGCTGGTTGGGTAGTGGACAGCTGGCTGGCCGCGGCAGAGCAAGATCAGGCGGAATCGGCGCGAGCACCTGTCTCATTGCATGTTGCACTGGCCGCACTGGCTTGTACTAACTTCGGCGGTCTTTGCTGTTTTGCCCACGAAATGGCAGGACGAGGTGGTGGCGTACGTGCGCCGCCGCTCATCCGCCTTCAGGTGCGGGCTGGGCCTGGGCTGCTGCTTTCCCTGCAGGAGGCTGTGAGGGAGGCTGTGAGGGGTGGCTGCTTGAAGCTGCTTGAACACCAGTTTTGCAACGCAGCTCCTACCCCATGCTCACCCTCATGCCTGCGGCTCTCGGCTCCCTCTGTGCTGCAGCCGCGGCAAGTCGCGTTTCCGCGGCGTCTCGGGCCACAACGGGCGCTGGGAGGCGCGCATCGGTTCGTTTGGTGGCCGCAAGAACGTAAGTGATGCATATCAGCAGGGCAGTTGCTTGGGCAGCAGGCAGTGCTGGGCAAGGTTGCCCGCTGTTTGATGTAGCGTGGCATCAGATGGAATCCGGCCGCCTGTTATACCTGCTGCAGCCTCGTCCCTGCTCTTACCTGGATCCCTATCTCACTGCTGTCCCTTCCTCCCAGGTGTCCTTTGGCGTGTTTGAAACCGAGGAGGATGCTGCCCGCCAGTACGACCGCGCCCTGATCTTGGAGAAGGTGAGGAGGGGGAGGGGCTGGTGGACATGCTGCTTCTGGGAACCAGTCAGCCTTGCTGCCATGCAAGGCGGCAGCACCCGCAGGTGTTGTGCAACCAACGACTGAACTGCCGCATCATCTGTCCAACTCGCTTCATGTGAGCATGCACGTATGCTCCCTACTATCTGCAGGGACGCGCCGCCAAAACCAACTTCCCCATGAGGGACTACGAGCGCGAGGTGGCCGAGTATGAGGCACACCTGGTGGCCATGTGAGCGAGCCTTGCGCAATGGGCTGCTCAGCGGGCTGGTGCTGCCGCTGCTTGCTCCTGCATGTGCTGGTGCTGGTACCGCTGCCGTACCCACTGCATGCTGCATTTCATGAATGCCACCCTGCCTCTGAAGATTCTGCACAACACCTGCCCGCCCCTGCCCAACTGTCCAACAGGTATGGCACTGCGTACGGCCCTGCCACACATGCCATCGCATCAGAGATGACGATGCCGCGCCACCGTGAGGCGACAGCCGACGAAAAGAAGCGGTCAGCAGTCATCTATGCTGAGTCGCTGCGCTGCGCTCTGGCCGCCCCAGCGCAGCAGCCGCAGCCGCGCGCCGGGCGGCGATGAAGGCGAATTTTCAGCCAGCAGGGAGTTGCCCTCGGCGGCCGTTGCTGGCCAGCCTGCCACAATTCGAAGTTTTGGACGTGCCTTAACGGCACATCCGCCATTCTTGATGCCATGTTATGGCGGTCTGTCAACACATGCAACCCAACACTGCCCTAATCGAGCACTCCTCAAATTCGTGCGCCCTGCTTAGGCAGGCCTGTGGCCCCTCGCCTTCCCGGCTGCCGCAACGGCGGCAGGGCAGGCGGGGAGCCTGTACAGTCCCCCAAACAGCACTGCCCTTCCTGCCTTTTTTCCACACCGATGCCCTTCCATCCTGATCCATCCATCTCTTTCGACCTGTGAAATAATTATCTGAAGTGAGGCATGAACGGAGGGGCACATGAGCACACGCGCGCGGGTGTGGCGCCGTGCCACGCAGCTGTGCGTGCTTACAGCAGCGCTCCCATTGCAAACACATGGCAGACACATAGTTTCGCGCAGCAGATCATATGCGCAGGGAGGGGTCAATGGGAAGCGGTGCAACATGTTCAGCTGACACGGCAGCAGCGTGGGGAGCGCTGTGGCGCACGGCGGCCGCCTCGCTGCTTTCATCACAGCAGGGCGCATTGCAATTGCTGCTGAATGCCTTTCATCGTCCTATTGAGTGTTTGTGAGGAAGGCACCAGGCCTGCAGCAAGCTGACTGGCGACCCCCCAAGCACCCGGCTGCCAACCGCAGGTGGGCAAGACAAGCCTGGCTGCTCTGCTGGCTCCTGTTGGGGTGCCTGCCCGGCTGCCCAAGCCCCACACGCTGCCCCGCTCCAACCTTTGCCCAGCAGGCGACCGTCCTGTCTGCGGCACCCTTTCCAGGCTTCGATACAACCTCAAACTAATACCGCAGCCAGCTCGATCGCCAGCCGCCCAGCCGACCAGCCAGCCGCCGCCGCCGCCACCCATGTCGGCCGCCGCCGCCGCCGCTCACGCCTGCTGGGAGTGGGTCACCCCAGGCACAGCATTGCTGAGCGCAGCTGTCTACCTCGCCCTTGCGCACATTGCGACAGCAGGCCTGCTGCGCAGCAGCAGCCGGGACCTGGCGTCCTGCTGGGCAGAGGCGCGCAGCATGGCGGTCATTGTGATCAATGCCTGCTGCATCCCTGGAGCGGGGCTGTGCCTGGCTGGCTCGGCACTGTGGTCTGAAGAGCTGCAGGTGGGTTGCAACTTCCTTGCAGGGGCAACTTGTCCCTCCAGGCAATGTATTGGTCTGCAGGGCCGTGCCGCTTGGGGCTAGCCAGGCAGCTGTGGGACCGACATGTCATCCCAACTTCCGCTCACCCTACCACCAACCTCGCCCTCCCACCCACTAGCCCTCCCACCACCCTTCCTGCAGGGTTATGATCCCGTTGTAAAGTTATTGACTGCCTTTGTGGTCGTGTTTGGATCGGCGGCAGTGCAGCTGTGCGTCGCAGGCGGCGTGCTGCTACTGGTGCATGGCACTCGCGCAGCTGGCTGCAGCGGCGGCAATGCCGCCGCTCCGGCGCTGTGTGGCATCGCCGCTGGCGTTGCCCTCGGCCTGCTCCTATTTGGCCTGGAGGTTGGCTGCTTCTTTGCCATCCACTTCCTGCACGAGGTTGCCGTGCCAGCCGCCAAGGCACAGGCCGGCAGCCTGACTCGCTTCTTCAGGAGAGGGGTGGCGGACGAAACCACTGAGCAGGCAGAGGGCGGCGGCGGCGGCGATGACGCAGCTTCTACAGTAGGCAGCAGCGGCAGCAGTGTTGATGGTGTGGCTGAGCAAGTTTGAGGGTTGATCTGTGATGCGTTGAACTGTAACATTGAATGCGAGCTGTCGAATGGCCTCCACGAGGGGCCATGCAATGGCTGCTGCGCTTGGCCTGCCTGCCGCCCTGAGGCGGCAGCAGGCGGCGGGCCTCATGCTTGATGAGAGCCGGCGGACCCATCTGCACAACTCTGCGACTTCATCACCTCCCTGTGAAGTCATCAGGCAGCTCGCCGCTCGCAAACAGCCACGCAGTGGACCTGCCGACCAGCGTTTGCTTCCTCAGCCGCACAGCAGCGCCGCAGACCACCATGCACCTCACCCTGATCACCGCCACGGGGCGAAGAGAGCGGCTGGAGCTCGCGCAGGCGCAGCTCAGCGAGGCGGCGCTGCGGGCGGCGGTGGTGCGGCAGCTCAGCCTCGCACCGCCTGCAGCTGCACAGCTGCGGCTGGTGCATGCAGGGCAGCCGCTGGCAGACGATGAAGCGGTCAGCAGGCTGAAAGACGGAGGTACGCGGTGAATTGCTGCAGGGCAGGAAAAGGCAGCAGCTCGCTTGTTTGGCGGGCGCTTGCATGCCGCCGCTTCTCCCTGCAGTTCATCATGCTGCCTCCTGCTTGCTGCCTGCCACCATGCTTGCTCTTAATAGTCGAACACTGCATGCAAACCTGCACCATGCAGATACGGTGCTGGCGGCGGTGGCGCCGCGGCCGCCGCCCAAAGCAGTGCGAGACGCAGTGAGCGGCGGTGGTGGGCAGGAGGAGGATGAAGACGAAGATCCGCTGCGCCTGCGCCTGCCTGCAAACGCGCCAGCCTGGAAGCGCAACACTGTGCGCTTCCTGCGGCAGCGGCTGCACGTGCCAGAGGCGGCGCTCGCGTTGCTGTTGCGTGTCTCGCTGCGGGCGTGGCTGGCGCTGGCGGCGTGGATGGCAGGGGCGCGGCTGGCGGCACGTTGGGAGCTGGGGCCGCTCTATATCATTGCCACCATCCTGCTGCTCATGCTGCTCAACCTGGGGCAGCGGCGGGAGGGGCAGTGGAGGTGCGCTGTGTGGCTGCAGTTGGCAAGGGCTGGGGCTGCGATGCTGGATGGGCAGCCATCCGCTTGCTTGTGGCTGCTGTGCAATTTCAATGCCTGCTGCTGCCACACTGCCGAGTGCTGTGGTGCTCTTCCTGCCCTCGCCGCCCTTGCTAATCGAGGCCATCCCCTGCTGCCTTTTCGCCTTCTTGCCCTGGATGCAGTGCATACTCGCTGTTCAACCCTGGCATGCGGCGGCTACCCGGCCAAATGACGGCAGAAGATTTGGACCGGCAAGTGCGGCGGGGGCAGATGTGAGGCACAAGAGCTGGCTCGGCAGTGTGGCTGTGATCACTCCGATTGTCGCACACCCCCACTGCTGAACACTGCAACCGACCAGGACCAGTCCCTTGGCATCCGCCATGCTTGCCATGTTTACCTCTCTGTGCACCTGACTGCTCTGCTCTGCTGCTTCGGCAGGTTGTTACATGGGCAGGCCTCAGCCAGCTTGTCTATCAGTCAGCCGCCGCTGCCCACGAGGCACACAATCAACGCAAATCTGCCGCTGCAAAACAATAAATGCCAACTTGCTGCTGCTGCCCCCAACACACACACAACCGCAAGCAAGGCTGCCGCTGCAAGCACATGAAAGCGCCAGCCGCTCCAGCCCTTGCTAAAATCTTGTTCCGAATGTGTGGGGTGGTGCTGAAAAGCACCGGTTTGGAGGGCGGAGCCCTCGGGGTGTGGGGATGTATTGGGTCCCCTGTGACGGGGCCGGGGTGAGGCAGCGGCGTGCCTCCCAGCT
>VFQQ010000575.1_pt1 | contig 68797 bp, 110 predicted proteins | sample 3512341 | NCBI WGS metagenome assembly VFQQ01 (sample SAMN10412373, study PRJNA504923) | tailings metagenome | isolation source: Relicate 2 Philex TSF1 revegetated site | place: Philippines: Tuba, Benguet | collected 2017-08-29
AGTAGGCGGCCTCCAGCTCGTAAATCTGCGGCAGGAGGCCGGGCGGAGAGCTTGAGCGGTGGTCGCGCCGCTGCAGCGGCCCCAGCACGCTGCAAATGATATGGCAAGCACGCACCTGCTTCTCCAGCTTGGCGATGTCGCCGGCAATGACCTCGCGGCGCTGCAGGAAGGCCTCCAGCGCGGGGCTGGCGCTGGGCTGCGCGCCAGACATGATCGCAGGCGGACCAGCGCCAGGGAAGCGGGAGCGGCCTTCATGCGTGCTCTGGGCGGCTGCGCCTGCGCCAGCGGAGCGGCGGCAGCAGCGCAGACAGGCGGCGGGGTGACTGGCAAATGTGCGACAGCTCCTTTCTTTCCGTCCCATCTGATGGGACATCTGGCCAGCTGGTATCGCAGGCACATCTACGTTGCAGGCGCAAGAACCCTGGACAGGCTGCCGCTGCCCGACCAAGCAGCAATTGCATGGCATGGGGTGGCAACGCAACCGAAGGGACGGGTTCGACCATGGCGCAGGTTTTCGGCCTGCAGCTGCATCCAGACAATGCTGCAGGCGTGCACACACAGTGATCTGAGGAAGCAGCAAGACCGCTGGGCCGTTTCGTGGCCGAGCCTTGCCTCCTATCAATTTGCGGTTAGCGAACCAGGCAAAACAACCAGGCACCTTTTAAGCATGCATGCATTGCCGCATTGGCTTTTGTGGAACATTGGAAACTCAATGCCAATTGGGCATCCACTTCCTGCAAAATAGGTTGTTTTCTTCCTAAATAACTATGGCTGGCCTCGTCCCATCCAGGTGCAACAGATGGCAGCAGCTCGGTCGGGGCCTGGCGGTGCAAGCTGCAGGTGGATGCAAATCTGCATGGTCATGTCAGTGCTCAAGAGCCCCTAAACAACCTGAGGGCGTGTCGGCATGCAAACCACTGAGAGGAAGTGCGAGGGAAGCTGCATGCGCCAGGGTGGCCATTTCAAAACCAGCTGACAGATCAGGCACCGCACTGCCTTTCCATCCGCGGCTCTCTCCCCTCTCAGCCAGCGCCCCGTCCCCATCACGCGCCGATTAGGCCGATTGCTGGCTTCAAGGCCCTGCAGGCAAGCGGCTTTGTGCGTGGCCCCGGCAAGCGCGCAAGTTCAGCTGTCCTGCCCGCCGCCCCGCCCGCGCCTTGCACCTGGCTGGCACCGCCTCCTGCTTCCTGCTGCACCTGACTGCCCAGCTGTCGCTGTGCCATCTGTCCGCATCTCACTTCGTCGCATTCCACCCCCACCCCTGTGAACGCAGCACCATGCGGCCCGCCGCCCTCTTGCTCGCTGCGCTGGCTGTTGCTGTGGCTGCCTGCCCCGCTGCAGCGGCCCGCGGCCTGCACGGCCTCGACACGTCGCTCCCTGGCGCTGCCAACTCGACTGCCGTCGAGCAGAAGTTCATAGGAGGTGTTGCCAGCGTAGTTGACGACGTAGCGCGTGCAGCGGCCGGTGCAGCAGACAACGTTGCAAGCGCTGGCGGGGCGGCGGCTGGTGCAGCGGACAACATTGCAGGCGCTGGCGGGGCGGCGGCTGGTGCAGCGGAAACCACCGCCAGCAAGCTGGGGGGTATTGCAAAAGACACCGGCATGACTTACGCCGAAGAAATGGCCGAACAGCTTGGCCAGTCGGACACCGAAAGCAAGGTAAGGCCCAGGCCTGACTGCCCCTTGGTGGAAAAAGGTTGAGAGACCAAGCGTTTTCACTGCTGAAAGAGCGGCAGCAGCGTGCCGGTGGCAGGGCCTTGCAGCAAATGGTGCACAACCCTCTGTGCTGTGACGCCAGCCATATTAAACGGACGCTTGCGCAATTTAAACGGACGCTTGATATCATACTATGCCTGCCCTCACTGTTCCCTGCCTCCCGCCTCACTGTTTGCAGCCGAAGTATCCAAGCCTGACCACTCCTAGCACTGGGAGCAAGGGCAGCGGCATCGTCACCGCTAAATCGTCCGCGCACGCCAACAGGGCATGCCGCTGGGTGCTGGCTCTCCTGGCGGGGGCGGCCCTGGCCCTGGCTCCGCTCTAGGTCGGCTAGCCCATGCAGGCGCATGTTGCATTTTTCCAGCAGTGTGGCCCAACCGCCCCACTTGCTACCTCAATTTGCCCGAACCTGCGCCCGACGCCCACCGTCTGAACCCACGCCCAACCTTGGAACCCGTTTCATGCTAAGCCTGGGTGCTGTACGCATGATGGCAGTGCTCGCCTGCACTGCTCTCCTGTCGTCTGCTTTCATCCCGCAGCCCCTGCCCTCCGATACCTTGCGTGAAATCGTCTTGACTGTCTGCTTTGATTAATCACTTGCAGCTGTCTTCTGAATCATGTAATGTCTTGCAGCACTGGTGCTGTTGCAGTCAGATGACACGTGCTGCACTATGTTACCCACTTCCTGCCAAGCAGCATTTACACAAAACGTGCTGCAACTCGTATGGCCTGTACAGGTTGCGCCTCCAGGGTGGCCCTGCACTCCCGTTTGCACCAATTGCAGGCACCATGCCGCAGCGCAACAGCCCACGGGAGTAGCGCTGTGATGCTCCGGCAAGCAATGCCTACATAATTGGCTGCAAACATGCCATCCGTTGACTGCTGAACACACTCCACAGCAGCTCGCCGCCATGGCAACAGCCCGGCCCGCTCGAACCGCCGTGCCGCCGACGGGGTGCTCAGCATGGCGGCAGCCGTGCGGCGCGAGAGCATCCTGATGAACAGGGGACTCCGCTGAGCTCACTGAGCGGTTGTGGACTGTCTGACCGGCAGGGGGCAGCGGGGTTTGGCTGCAGGAGAGAAGCGGCAGCGGTGGGGCCCAACGCGGACCGCGAGCGCTCCCCGCGCTGAACGGCTGAGCGTGCTGATATTCGAATCGCCAGTGCAACCGCGGGCAGGTGAGCGGGTGCCATTTCCTGTGCGTGCTCGAGCCTAACAACGAGCCGGCTGCACTGCTTCCCTGCTCCCGTCTGCGCAGCATCGGGCCGTGGGGCAGCCCAGGTGTCAGGCTGTCGCCCGATCCGCTGCGCCTGTTGCTGCCGCCGGCCGACGTTCAAAGCCGCCACCGTCGCCCGCCGCAGGTGCCGCCAGGCAGGGCGAGGCTGCGCACCATGGCTGCTCTGGACTTCAAGCCGGGCAGGATCAGCCTGGACGACTACGAGCAGCGGCGGCAGGCCTGCACAGCGGATGCGCTGGCCAGGTGAGGCGTGGCGGGGCCACCGGTGGGGCTGGTGGGCGGTCGTGTGGCACTGGTGGTGTGCACCCCTTCGTCTTCCTTCGTCTTCCTGCCTCAATTGCCTGCGCTGGCATGCAGCTCGGCAGCTGCATGCTTTCTCCCGCACATGGCGCACTGCAAGCGCCCCGTGCCGCATGGTTCCGCCGCCGGTTGCTCCGCTCACTCCCCTGTCCCTTTCCCCCCTGCCGCAGCCTGCAAGGCAGCGCTGAGTTCAAGGCGTGGCAGAGCGCCAAGAAGGCGCGGCAGGTCGCTCTGAGGGCCGCCAAGTCGGCTGGCGGCCTGCCGCAGCTCACCGTCGCGCTGCTGCTGCTGGCCTTTGCGGCCGGCAGCGCCGGAGTGTGGCGGGCCACCCGGCCAACGGCCGGTCCCTCTCCTGCCGCTGAGCTGGCTGCGGCCGGCCGTGGCGAGGCGCTCTGGCAGGTGCCGGCAGCGGGGCAGGCAGCCGGCGACTGGGAGGCGGCTGACGGCGACATTCAGCCGCTTCAGCAGCAGAATGTGGAGGCCGTTGAGGGCAGCGGCTGGGCCACCGAGCAGGAGTCCCCAGCCGAGCAGCTGCAGCCCGAGCCTGAGCAGCCAGCGGGCGATGCCAGTGCCACCGAATTTGCCAGCACCCGGCAGCTGGCGGAGCGGGAGGCGGCGCTGAGGGATGCCCAGCAGGAGGCGACGCAGCAGCGCGCTGCCGCCGCCGAGCTAGCCGGCAAGTTGGAGGCGGCGGCAGAGGCAGCGCGGGCCTCGGGCCGGGACGCCTCTCAGCTGCGCCAGCGTGTGGCTGACCTGGAGGCTGCCCTGGCTGCGGCAGTTGTGAGCACCCGGGAGACGGAGAGTGCCGGTGAGGGGGAGCGCGCGGCCCTGGCGGCGGCGCAGACCGCTGCCGCTGAGGCACAGCAGCAGGTCGCGGCTTTGGAGAGCGAGCTCGCCAGCACTCGGGCGGATGCTAGTGCAGCGGCGCAGGCGGCGGCCCAGCAGGCGGCCGCCCTGCAGGAGGAGCTTACAGCCTCGCAGCGCGCTGCAGCTGATGCCGCCGCCGCACTGGAGGCTGCCAGGCAGGCGGGCGCTCCCGGCGGCGAGCTTCAACTGGCAGATGTGCTGCAGGCGCTGCAGGCGCACGCGCTGGAGCAGCCGTGGGTGGCTGTCGGCGCAGCGGCGGCCGTCCTCGGCAGCCTGCTCGCATGCATGGCCCTGGCGGTGGCGGTTGCGCGGCGGCGCTCACGCGCCGCCCTGCTGCGGAGCGGGCTCAACCCTCGGGAGCGAGCCCTGCTGGCGGCACAGCTGGAGCGGGCTCAGGATGACAATGAAGCACGGGTGGACGCTCATAAGCGGCAGGCGGCACAGGCGGCGGCAGAGGAGGAGGAGGCAGCAGCTGCGCTGCAGCGCGAGTGGCGGGAGGCGGCAATGGCGCTGCAGCGCACCACAGCAGAGGCAGAGGCGAAGCGTGCTGCGGCCGCCTCCCCTGTCCGTTCCCCGCTGGCTGCCCGCAGCAGCAACCAGCCGGCGGAGGGCGGCGCCGCTGCGGCCGCCACCGCAGCGCTGCCCGTGCTGCCCGCCAGCAAGGCAGACACGCCTGCAGCCTGGCTGGACCTGCTGACGCAGCGGTACGCGGCCCTGGCGGCTGCCGCTGGCAAGGCGGAGGCCGCGGCAGCCGAGGCGGGCGCTGCAGCTGAGGAGGCGCACAAGGAGCGGGCCTGGGGCGAGGACAAGGTGGGGCTTGGGAGGAATGGAGGGCTGGTTCAAAGGGGCTGCGTGTTTGTCGGGTTGCAAGCGCTGCAAAATGGTTAGGGAGTGGCAGCCAGTTGCGACCACGCAATCCGTCTTTCCACCCTTTACAGGTCTCCGAGATGGTCACCGAAATGGAGCTGCTGAAGGAGCGGCTGGCGGATGCCAAGGCCGCCCATGCCAGCTCGTCCGCCGCAGAGGCGGCCGCGCGCGGCGACGCCTCTGCACTGCGCCAGGTGCGTGTATGTTTCCTGTGGTGCACAGGGCGATAGGCTGCAGTGGGCCTTTGACTGCGAGGATTGGGGCACATGCCTCCCTGCCGTCCTGCATGGCCCTTTACCCCACCACCCACTTTGAATTTTACCGCCACATTATGGTTGTTGTGCAGGAGCTTGAGGACGTCCTACAAGCGGTGCTCCATATAAGTTTCAAAGTTCGTCGCTGCCCTTTCCTTTGCAGGAGCTGGAGGACGCGCGGCAGCAGCTGGCGGCAGCCGAGGCCTCGGCAGCCGAGGAGCAGCAGCGGCTGCAGGCGCAGCTGGCGGGCGTGCAGGCGGAGCGGGGGGCGCTGCAGGAGCAGGTGGGCCACATGGTTCGATGGCCATTGCCACACCAATGTAATGCAGTCGTCAGCTCAGTTTGGCTGTCCTGCGGCAAGCCAGTTCAGATGCCTGGCAGCGGCCTTGAGCATCGGCGCCTGGCTTTGCTTGTACAAGCAGGTGCCATCACTGTCCTTCCTCCTCCCTAATGCCGCCGCAGGTGTCCACCTTGCGTGCGCAGCTGGCAGAGAAGGAGGCTGAGCTGGTTACCCCACTGCCACATCTGCTCTGCAATGTCCTGCCCTCTTCTTCTCACCATTGCAGGTGTCCGCCCTGCGTGCGCAGCTGGCTGAGAGGGAGGCTGAGCTGGAGGGGCTGGGCGAGGGGCTGGGCGGCCTGGAGCGGGAGAACAGCAACCTGGAGGCGCAGGTGATTTTTACTGTTGCTCGTTTGGAATCATATGGGTGTACAACCATGGTTGCATGTTTCTGAGAGAAATGCAGGGCCTGGGGCGGGAGAACAGCAACCTGGAGGCGCTGGCAAGGGTTATGCTGCAATAGTGGGCCGGGGGAGGAATGGTTGTGAGCCAAGAGAGGCCAGCCCAGCGCCTGGCGGCAGCAGCAACTTCAAGGCGCTGGTGCAAACACAGCTGGCTGGCGTTCGCAGGTTCTTTCTGCTGTGCGAGAACTCTCGCTGTTGTCAATTGCAGGTGGACCAGGTGACGCAGGCGCTGATTGAGACGCAGCCTCACCATGCTTTGCACACACAACTCGATCTGTCTGTCACTGCAGGTGGACCAGGTGACGCAGGCGCTGATTGAGACGCAGGCAGCCAAGGCGCAGCTGGAGCGGCGGGTGGCCGAGCTGGAGCAGGTGGGAAGATCTGGTTCCGGTTGTCGTGTCACTGTCACTAGTTCCTGTGCACACTGGTGTGGAGCTGGAGCAGGTGGGGTCCTGTGCTTTTGTCCTCCGTTCTTTGTCGCCAGTGTCACGAACGCACGCAGCAACCCCAGCATTGCTTGACTGTTTGATTTATGCACATGCACACGCAGGACGTGGCCAGCCTGGGCATCCTGGCGGAGAAGCTGGAGGGCGACAAAGCGGTGCTGGAGCGCCAGCTGGCGGAGGCGCGCGAGGCGCAGGTGGGCCGAAAGATTTGTGTGGTTGTGTCACCAGAGTGGCCTCGTTTGCGGTGCTGGAGCGCCAGCTGGCGGAGGCGCGCGAGGCGCAGGTGCGGGCCATGCTTTGTCCATGCTGCCTTTGGTTGCTGCCTTGAACTGTTCGACGGGGCTTTTGTTTAGCCTGCACGCACTGCAATTAAACGCCGTTCGCACGGCAGCGAACCGCTGCGAATTGCCTGGCCTCACCTTGCCCCAGCTGCCCTTCCTGCTCTGCTGCTCAGCTCTCACCAGTGCTTGCCCACCAACAAACCCCGCAGGCGGAGCTGTGCCTGGCCAGCCAGCAGTTTATTGCTGCCAACCCAACCGCATCCAGTCCTCTGCTGCTCAGCCCATGCAATGTTGCTTCCACCCGCTCTCTCCTGCAGGCGGAGCTGTGCCTGGCCAGCCAGCAGTTCATTGCCGCCGACTCCGCCATCAAGCACATCCAGGAGTCGGAGGACGCGGAGCTGCTGACCGACGACCCCGCGGTGCAGGCAAGGGCAGCGTGCTACTGCTGTGGTGTTTGATGGTTTGGCTGGATTGATTAGAGTTCCTGTTTGTTGTCTCCCATTCTGTCATTGCTGCCACCCTCACCCACCTGCACTGCTTATTTCCAATTAACCACACCTGCAGAGCGACCTGCGGCGGGCGGTTGAGGAGAAGGTGACGGCCCTGCACCTGCTGGCATCCGCGGAGCGCAAGCTGGTGGAAGCGCAGGCCGATGAGTCAGGTGCGCTTTAAATGCTGCGCAACGCACCTTGTGTTTGTTTTTGGACGTGGTGTGTTGCAGTGGCTTGCATTGCCGCCAATTGTTTGTAGCACAAGCAAGAGTGGGTGGCAGCTCTCTTCCCATACCTGCCTCTCTCACGGCGCCCGTTCCCCTCCCCCCTCCTCCTTGCCGCAGACGCCTCCCCCTCGCCGCTGCCCATCCACCAGATGCTGCTGTCGGGCCGGCGGCTGAGCGCCATTGCAGGCGGCGGTGGCGGCAGCGGCCATGCCACGCCTCGCACCCGCAGGTGGGATGCTTGTTTGACAGACAATGTTAAAAGTTTCCCTCCTGCTACGCCTAGAGACAACTGCCGTGTGTCGCGCTGTGCAGCCGTGAACATAACATCCACAACGAATTCTGTAGCGAATTCTGAAGCGAATTGTGAACCGAATTCTGTAGCATGCATGCTGTCACCAGTAGTGTTACACCTTGCTGGTGCTGTGATATCACGCCGAAGAGGCGCTCTGACCGACTGCCGTGCGTGCCCTGCTCACGCTGCATCATCTGCAGCGCCGGCATGGTGGCTTACCTGGGTTCCAAACTGGGTCGGGTCGCCAAGCTGCTGGCAGGTGGGCAGTGTGGGTGCAGCGGCAGGGGTTGTGGGTTAGCATGAGGAGCAGTGGCCGCAGCCTCGCCCCCGGGCAGGCAGGCGTGTGTTGAACAGATGCTGTGCAAGTGCCGCCAAGAAATCCGCAGCTGCACCAGCTGCATGTGCATGCACCATCAGCTCCCCATCACCCGCCACCTTGCCCCACCCCCTGCCACGCGCAGGCGATGGCGAGGTGGACACCGGAGCCTCCACACCCACCAGTGCACGCTCAGCTGCCGGCGGTGGCTTCCCCTCTGTTTCTCGTGGCAACGGCGGCGGGGCTGGGGCCGGTGCAGGCGGCATCGGGGCCTGGCTGGACCGCACTCAGGTCAGCATGCGGTTGGCGTGTTGCTTGGACACAAAAAGTTCTCATGGCCAGGCTAGCAGCACCCTGCCGACAAGCAGTTGCAGTCGCGAGCTGCACTGTGCAGCTGCACCCGTGCACCCATCCCAGCCCCAGCATTGTTGCACCTGTTTGCTTTGCCGCCTGTTCACATGCAGAACCTGTTCTCGGATGTGGAGCAGCTGCTGGGCCAAGAGCTTGGGGGTGAGCCGCTGCTTTGCATGCCCTGTTTTCACCACGCGCTTTTTGAGCTTGCCAGCGCAAGGCTGCAGGCCGACTTGATGCTCGCAGCTGGGCAGAAGCGCGCTATTTTGAGAGCCAGCCTGCTGATCCAGCCTGCCTTCCCACGCACATGGCACACCAGCCCACGGCACGCCACCCACCTGCCTCACAACCTGTCACCCGCCCTCCACTCCTCCCGTCAATGGCGCAGAGCAAGAGCTGGTGACAGCTCGCAGCGCCGCCTCTGCTGGCGCCCTGTCCCTGCCCGACTCGGCTCGCCAGCGGGAGCAGGCGGCCGCCCTTGAAGCCGCCCTGCTGCACAGCGCCGCTGAGGTGGAGGACTTGCTTGGAGCACTGGACATGGCAGCTGCGGCGGCTGCAGCAACCGGTGCAGCTGATGCAGCTGATGGCACCCTTGCTGCCGACGGCGTGCCGGCTCAGCAGCCCGAAGAGGAGGCAGGTGCTGCCTCGGAGGCCGGGCTTGCAAGCCTGCGGGACCGGCTGGCAGAGCGGCACCGCAGCGTGCAGGCCGCGGCAGCTGGCATGCAGGCAGCGGCTGCAGAGGCTGAGCGGCTCAAGGGGCAGCACGCTGAACTGCGGCAGCGGGTGAGCGGGCTGGTGCAGGCCAGCATGTGTGTGTGCGGCAGATGGATGGGCACTGGATCTCGATGTTATTGTGACGCTTGCCTGCCCGCCCTGCCCCGCAAGCAGCCCAGCATGTGCAGAAGCACCAGCAGCAACTCGCAATCAAGTGCAACTCGGGCGCCCCTTGTTTGTGTGCAGGTGGAGGAGCAGCAGAATGATGTGGATGCCGCCCAGGATGCCATGGAGGCAGCTCTGGAGCAGAAGCAGGGCGCCGAGGCTGCTCTGACGCGGTGAGTTGGTTGGTCTACCAGAGTTGTTTGCATTCTTGCTTGCATTCACATGGATGTGTTCGCAAGAGGAGGCAGCCTCGGATCAGAAGCAGGACGCAGGGGCTGCGCTCGTGCGGTGAGCAGACGGCCTGTTCACCTGCAATGCACGCAGGCATGCACTCCGCGGCCCCTGCCCGCTGCCTGCTGTACCCTGGCCCCTCTGGCGCTTCTGCAACCCTTACTGCCCCACCGCTTCTGCACCAAACTTCGCCCCCTGCACCTGCAGTGCGGAGGAGGCCCTTGCTGCCGCCCAGTCAGAGCTGGACGCAGCAGCGCAGCGCAAGCACGCCGCAGAGTGCGCTCTGCAGGAGCAGGCGGCGGGTGGCGGCGGCGGGCTGGGAGGCCAGGGCGGGCTGCTGGAGGGGCGGCAGGCCTGCCAAGAGGAGTATGAGCGGTAAGCGTTTGGGAATGTTGAATCTTAGTTTGTTGCTGGTTTAATACAGAACATCCCCGGGGCTGCTGGAGGGGCGGCAGGCGCGCCAGGAAGAGTATGAGCGGTAAGAGGCAGGGAGTTGGTTATTTATGGATTGCTTGCTTTATAGTTTGTTGCTGGCTACAGCATGCCTCAGTCAGGCGTGCCAGGAGGAGTATGAGCGGTGAGAGGCGGGGATTGGCTGTTTGTACCTTGCCACAGCATGCCTCAGGCTTAAGCGGGGTACCCTTGTAAGGGGTTGCCCTAGAGCATCTTCACTTGCCAGGGAGTGCGCCAAACGGCGCTCAAAGACTTGTCACCCAGCCTGCCCGCCTGCCCCACCCTCCCTGCCCTGCCTCCCCCAGGTGCGCCAAGCGGCGCGCTGCAAGCCTGTCTGACCGCCAGGCCGCGCTGGTGGCGAAGCAGGCTGCAATTGAGGCTGCCAAGGTGGCCGCTGCTGAGCTGGCGGCGGCTGAGGAAGCGGTGGAGGCCACAGTGGACGACCTGTGCCAGCTGGAGGTCAGTATTTGAGCCCTTAAATTTTGAGCGAGGGTTTGTGGATGCTGGCTGAGAGGAAAGGCGGCGGCTCAGGAGGCTGTGGAGGCCACAGTGGACGACCTCTGCCAGCTGGAGGCAAGTAGATATGCCCTTTACTTTTCAGCGTTTTTTGTGGATTACGTGACAGAAGAGCATCATCGGTGCAGTGAGCTGGCTGTGTCACTCAGCGTGGGCTCGGCCCGGAAGGGACCCAGCGCACAGCCTGCAGCGTTCACAGCACCTCCCTCACCATCCGCACTTTTTCCCCTGCCCCACCACAAAGCAGGACGCCATCCATGCCGCCTTCAAGCAGCGCAACGCAGCCCAAGACGCCCTGCTTGGCGAGCAGGCGGCGCTCGCAGCCCTGGTCTCAGCGGCGGCCGCAGCCCTGGAGCAGCATGCTGCCGGCGCGGCGGCCAGCGGCGATGTGAACTCGGCGGCGGCGGTCGGCAGCCAGGACGCCGTCAATGGCCGTGCGGCGCTGGCAGGCGGCCCGCAGCCGCTGAGCGAGGAGCAGTTGGCCAGCCTGGCCACGCCTGCAGGCACCGCTGGGCGGGAGGTGCCCCGCCGTGGCCGCTTGCTGGACGCATCTGCCGAGGCGGAGGCACTTGAGCAGCTGCTAGAGGACGGGTGGCTGGGCCGCGGCGCTGCGGCCGCCGCCGCTCGGGCGCTGGACAAGGGCGAGCAGGCGGTCAGCTCCAAAGAAGGCGGCGAGGAGGCAGCAGCGGTGGAGGAGGAGGAGGTGGGAGAGAGCAGCGGCGGCGCCTCCACCCGCTGAGGCCGGAACAGCGGGCAGCTGGCGGGCGGCAGGGGCTGGCAGGACGGCCAGCTTGCACCAGCAGCCGGCCACGGCACCCCGCCCCCTGATATCTAGCATTTGCAGCTTACCGTAGCGTACACAGGTAGACCTCTGATAGAACTGTTACTTGAGATGATGGCAATAGGCCCCCACCAACAAACCGCACCCATGCTCACACATGTCGAACGCACACAGTGGCAGACTGCTCTGCTTTGCATCTCCTTGTTTTCTGCATCGTAATTCGGCTCTTGAATCAGTCCACGCACACCATGCTCTTTGCGCTGCTAGTCGAATGGTTATGCAACATGAGAAGTGATCAAGGTTGGGAGCTGTCGGGGTGGCGCGTGGCATGGCGTCAACTCGTGCACAGCGGTTGGGCTTGCAGCAGGCTGGCAGGCGTGGTGCCGCCCTAGAGTGCCCGTACTGACGTCATCCCGCTCGCACCAACCTCAAACTCCGTCTGCGGTTTGCCCTGGTATGCTACTGTTCCATCAGCTCCTCCAACTCCTGCACCTGTCCCTCTGAGGCCTGTAGTGCATAACCCAACTGTTACATTTGCTTGCTGCCACTACGCACGCTGCCGCTATGCAGCCATGAAAACCATCGCAGCAGCAGCCGCAAATGCAGCTGCCACCACATGCAGAGGCTGCCCAGCGTCTGCTGCTGAGGGTGGTGCTTCCCACCACACCAGCTGCTCAACATCGCCGCAACAATACGGCACCACTAAAGTCCCTGCCGCCGCCGGAGCGCTGCTCCAGGGCCCAGTGCCACTGCTGTTGCCGCCACTGCTGCCGCTGCTGTTGCCAACGCTGCTGCTGTTGTTGTCAGCACCACTGCCGCTGCCGCCGCTGCTGCTGCTGTGTATGCTCGGGCCCAGAGCAATCAGCGCTGGCATGAAGCGCACAGGATAGTGGGTGCCGAAGCTGGGGATTTGCCGCTGGAATCCGGGGATTTCCACCACAGCAAATGCGCCGCCGCTGGCTGCCACGCCAGAGGCGACCGTGGTGAAGTTGAGCTGGGTGCTGGGCTGCAGGCCTGACCAGCTGTTGCCTGGCACAAGGTATTGTGCGACTGTGAGGCCGCCTGCACGAGGAATGGCACAGCCCAGCAGGCAGGAGATAGGGTTGAAGGCACCAGGAAAGCAAGTTACAAGCTTGACCGCTTCCACAGCAGACCGACCTGTGTGCCTGCATCCAGCGCAGCAGCAATGGGCACCCACCTGCATCGGAGCCGTCTGCTGCTGTCACAGCGGGCGCAGCGCGGCTGAACACCAGGGCAGTCGCATTTGGCAGCTGTGGCGGCTCATCAGGGTATGCATACTGTGGGAAGGCCACTGCATTTGTATTGGCGAGGAGGGTGAACACGGTATGCATAGTGGGGGATCGCCGCTGCATTGATATCGGTATCGGCAGGGAGGTGACATGTTGCGTGGGCCACAGCAGAGAGGGCAGCAACAGCATGTTTGCACACGCTGCCCACCCGATGCAACCGCCCCCCGCCGCCCGCCGCACCTGCCGCCCAGCTGGCATCCTCCAGCTGCAGCCCCAGCCTCAGAGTGTCGCCATAGTACTGCTCGCCGAGCGCCCAAGCCAGGGTGAAGTTGGACAGGCCGGCTGCAGCAGGCGGCTGCAGCTCTGCCACTGCGCAGCTGAGCTGCGTGTTGTTCAGGCCCGCAAATCCCTCGAAATTGGTGCAGTTGTCCCACTCCCGCAGGCTGCGTGCTGAGGCTGGGCGCACTGTTCCAGCGAGGAGCAGCAAGGCCAGGGAAGCGTGGAGCAGGCCGAGGGGCGGCGGCATCCTGCGTCGGAGCGGCGGCGGCGGCGGCGGTGGGCGCTGTGAGGAGCGGCGGTTGCTGGTTTCACGGCATCCCTTGCGTGAGAAGCATGCTGCCAGCTCTACCGACCTGCGGAAGCCACGAACGGCGGACGCGGAGCTTGGGAGCCAAAGCGCGTTTCGCCAAGAGGCTGTCGGCCTGACGTGCAGGTGGTGTGGATTGGATAGGTACGCGTGACAGAACCTCCAAATGCAGAGGACCAGCAGGCGGCCTCCCTGGTGGCCTCTGCCGTCCGCCGCCGCCGCCAGGCAGGCATGTGTCGATGGTTCGCTTCGCAGTTTGGCCAACTCGCGCCAGGCAAATTTCGTCATGGGCATCCAGCACTCGGTTTACAAAACATATTTAGAATTTATACACGGTATTATCAAGTTTACAAGGGAACATCTCACTAGTCACTAGTCACTTTGCTGCGGCTCGTGGTCTGCCGCCGCCGCCGCCGGTGGCCGCTGCTGGCCGGCCGGTGCAACCCCTGCCTGTGCTAGAAACGGCGACAAGACTTGCCCCTGCTGCTGGCGGGGCGGCCGCGGGGCACTGGGTTCCGGCACATCAGGTTGCAGGGGAACTTCGGCCTGAGGATGCATGTGCTGGGCAGCGCCGCCGGTGGGGCGCTCGCTGCCGCTGCTGCTGCTGCTGCTGCCGGCTTCAGCTGGCGGGTGGGCAGGCGCAGGTGGCGCGGGCGGGGAGACCAGCGGGCCTAGTCGCTGCAGCAGCTCCAGCGCTGTGGGGCGCTTGGCGGGGTCTTGGTGGAGGCACGCTAAGATGAGGTCGCTGACAGCCTGCATGGCAGCGGCAGCAGGGGCAGCACATCGTGCGGTCAGCGCTGGGTTCGCCGCCAGAGAGCGGCCTGCCTGGGACCCTCCCAAACCCCCTGGCTTCCGGCATGGCAGCCAGCAGGATCGTCAGTGCAACACAGCTGCAAGATATATCAGCGAATTGGCATTGCCTGCCTTGCAGCCCCCACCTGCGGGCACTCCTGCGGGACTCGCGGAAGCCGCAGCTGGCCGCGCCGCGGCCGCTGGCCAGTCACAATCTCCTGGGGGACGGTGGCGGCAGGAGCGGAGTGGGAAGCAGCGCTTGTGGCAGGTCTGGCGCAAGCTGGGGGAAAGGCCGGCTGCTGTGACCAGCTGCAGTTACGAGCCGGCAAGCAGCGCATGTGCGACAGATGTGTGGCGCCAGAACCGCATTGAATCTGACTTTTGCAGCCTGCCCTTCAAACGAGCAGCAATCGACTCTCATGACTCACCCACAGCAGGACGCCGTATGAGTAGATGTCCACCTTCTGGGTGCACTGCCGTGCCAGCAGGATCTCAGGCGCCGCCCTGCAGATATATGGAGCAGAACGGAAGGACGAGGTGGCAAGTGCGGCGACGGGACGAGCAGTGGCAGCAAGGGCGGAGACGGGGAGGTGTGGCAGCAGCAGCAGGCAAGCATAGCAGTGAGGCGAGAAGTGGCAAGGGTAGCAGCCTGCCCACGGCAGCGCTGGGCGCACCAGGCAAAGGTGCCGACATTTGCGATGTCTGAGAGGAAGGTGTGCAGCTTCTCTCGGCTGAACCCGACGTCTGCCAGCTTGGCGGTTCCTGCAGAGGCAGGGAGAGAAGCACAGGCGTGGCACGTGGGGCTGGAGGCAGCTGCTCACCACGGCAGGGGTCACAGGGGGGTGCAATCGCACACAAGTGGGTTGGAAATGCACTTCACAGCATGCACCCGCCTGCCACCCGCACGTACCGTTGCCGGTGAGCAGCACGTTGGGACTCTTGCTGCAAGCAGGGAGAGCAGACGTGGCGGGTGTAAATGGGCACAGGCGAGCAGGGCACAGGGTTCACGCTGTATGCTTCACACGCTCGCTCCCAAACCTCCGTTCGGCCCCGCACTCGCAGCCCAGGCACTCACACATCCAGGTGCACGACCCCTCTGCTGTGGAGATAATTGATCGCGCGCGCGACTTCCTCGGCGATACGTTTTCCGCGCCGGTACCAGCCAAACAGGCGGTCCTGCGAGCCGCGGGCCAGCACGTCCAGCGCAGCGTGCAGGTCGCGGCCCTCGCAGTACTCCAGCAGCAGGACGCCGCTGCGGGGCGTGAGCGCAATGCCCATAAGCGCCACCACGTTGGGGTGCCTGCGGGGAAATACGGAGCAGCAAGGAACGGTTCAGAGGGTGCAATTGCAGTGGCGCAGGGCGGCGATATGCAGGATGGCAAGTGCCTGCAGAACAGACAGCGAGCAGCGGGCGGCAGGCAGCCATGGAAGCGACTCAGCCGACACCTATGCATGCAGCGGCTGGCCGCCCACCTGAGCTGCTGGAGGCGCAGGGCGCCGAGGCACCTCAGAAAGCTCAACACCCAACCCACACTGCCTCAAGCTGGCTGGCAAAGGGAAGTGCACATACAGCCGCCCACCTGAGCTGCTGCAGGCGCAGGGCCTCTGTAATGAAGGCCTCTTGCTTGAGCTGCGAGGAGGCCAGGTCAATCTCCTTGGCTGCCACCATCTCCCCTGTGTGCAGGGCAGTGGTTCAGGCAACAGGCAGAGCTTTGATGAGACAAGGCCCAGTCAATTTTCTTTGGCCGGCGCCGTCTGCATTGCGCAGAACAGAGCAGGGCGGCAGGGAGTGGCTGAGAGGCGTCCCACTGGGCTTGGGCACCGCATGGAATGGCAGGTAGCTTGCTGCCCTGCTGCCCTGCTGTGAAATGCAGCTGCAGAATCGAACATTTCCCCAGGCCCTCAACAGTCCCAAAAGCCCCATGAGCAGCTCACCGTTGAGCACGGCACGGTAAACCCGCGATGTGGCACCCGCTCCAATCTCCAGGGGCTGCCCGTTGGGCCAGCGGCAGTAGGAAACAGCCGAAGGCGCCACCAGGCATTCGCGCAGGCGGGGCGGCAGGCTCTCTGCCGACAGCAGCACGTGCTCGGGAGGCGCCTGGCTGGCGCCTAGGTTGGAGGCCGCGGCTGCCTCCACTGAAGCTACTCGTTCAAGCAGCTCAGCAAGCAAGGGCCCTTCGGTGGGGCGCGGACTGCCAGGCCCAGCCAGCGGCAAGGATTCGCTGCCGCTGCCGCCTGGGCTGGGCGGCGGCAGGCTGCCGTCGGCGCTGCTGGGCTTGCAGCCCAGCTGGCTGGAGCTGCTGCTGCCCCGGTCTGTGTAGGGCAGCATGCTGCCTTTGCCGCTCTCTAACAAAGCGCCCTGCGCTGGCGCCGCTGCAGCGGAGCGTTGCCTGCGCCGCCGAGCGACCGCGCATGCTGTGCCTGCTAGCACTGCGACGCCGGCGACTGCCCCCACGGCAATGCCCGCAATGGCGCCTGCTGACAGGCCGCCGCTGCTACTACTGCCACTGCTGCCGCTGCTGGCTGCAGCTGCCTTACTCTCAACAACGTAGAGCGTGGTGGTTGGTACGACGACCAGGCTGGAAGCGGTGTTTTTCCTGAACCCGCGGTACCTTGAGCTCAGGTTGTAAGCACCGTAGACCGGCGGCAGGGCTGCAGCGCAGGCAGGCGCATGGGAGAGGTGTCAGCTAGTGGTGGCTTGCCAGCGTGGCAGTGCGTGTGCTGGGCAGCCGGGGCTGCCTGAGCAGGTGGCTGCTGGCCCCGCTGTGTTTGCTCTGGGTGCCAGCCAGCCATGCTGCGATTTTTAGGCTGTATCCTGCAGGCATGGCACCCGTGGCGCAAGCAGCTTGGCCCGCACCCTGCTTGACCGGCATGGAGACACACTGCGGGTCGTCCAGGCAGCCCTGTGCCAGCTCAGACAGATTGGTCGTGGGCGGGGAGCAGTCCCACTTGGGGCGCGTCGAGGCGGAGCAATTGTAGATGCCTGCGGGGCAGACGGCAGGGGCAGGCGGGATAGCATGGAGTTGACGATGTCCATGCGCGCGTATCAAGCTGGGTGGGAGAGGATGTGCAGATGCCAGCAAGGGCCAGGCAGGGGGCCCATGCAAGAGCCCAGCTGCTGTGGCACTGACCAGACAGGAAGAGGCCAAGTGCTGGCATTCTGGAGTACCCCGGCAAGTCGGGAGCCAAGAAGCTCAGCGGGGCACCGCAAGCAAACTCAGACGCGGTTCCTTTGGCCTGCAGGGGCACCACATGGTTGAAAGGGTTGTTTGAGCATGCTGCACAGCGCAGGGGCCCTGCTGGGACAGTAACAGGCTCCCTAGTGGGACAGTAGCAGGCTGGCAGGCTGTCCTTTGTAAAGTTTGCAACGAAATGCTAACCACACTCACCGCCACAATCAGCGGGCCGCCAAACGTGACATTGGACAGGAATGCGTAGCGCAGCTGGCACTGCTGGTATGCCAGGCGGAAGGGGTATGGGCTGATGGAGGCGCCAGCAAAGGAGCAGCCGCCTGGGCGGTCACAATAGTTCCTGCGCAACCAGGCACAAAGGGAGGAGAAGCCTCAGGACGCAGCCTAGGCTGGATGTGGCCATGCATCAGTGGGGCAGCGCCCACATGCACAAACCCCGTAAAACGCACGCACAGCCCGCCACACATCGCATCAGGCACTGCACAACCCGCACCGCCAGCTCACCATGCATTGCACGCCTGGTCGGCTTGCTTGGCAGCAGGCGTGCCGTCATAGCGCGCTGCGCACGCGCGGCAGCAGGCCTCTGCCGACGGCACGTTATCCAGTACTGCCACATCAGCACCGCTGGCAACACATTGGCCGCCGGCGCAGCCCCACCAGGCCGTTCCATTTTCTGCCAGGCTGGCGGTATTTGCGGCCAGCTCAGCCTCTGTGGGCGGCTGAACCGCCGATTCGTTTTCATACAAAAAGAAGGGGTCTGCAGCAGGGTGAGGGAGGCACAGGGTGGGTGCAGCGGCGCGCTTGAGCAAGGCAACCGGCCCAGGGCGCAGCAAGGCTAGGCGACATCGCGACATTGATGGGTGAACGACGGGCATACGCAGGGCATGCACCGCAGCAAGCAAGGCTGCACTGCCAAGTTGCCGCCCCCAAATGGCTGGGCAGGCCACGCACAGGTGGCAGGCGCCTCAAAGTTGATCTGCGCATCACAAGACGGTTGCGGCAAGTTGAGTAAAGCCGCACTGGAGAAAAGGCTGGCCTAAGCCTCCTTCCTCACTAATCACTAACCTCAGCCTCCTGCCTCACTGCATTGACAACCAATTGTTGGCTTCAGAACCTGTACAACAACCATGCAGCACACACCAGCGTCGAGATGTGCGGCGACACGTAGCTGTTGTCCGGATAGGGCGCCGCGGTTTTGAGGACCGCCACGGGCGTGTCTGAGCAGCCGTCCAGGCCTGCAGCACGGGGAAGCCATGGGGTGTGGCAGGTAGCCATGTGAGCATGCTTGGAGCATGCCAGGCCGGTTGCGGCAGTGGCAAGCAGTGTGGCGCAGCTCCCTGCCAACTTGAGCGGAAACCCCATCAAGTGGCCAAGCGCACTTTGTCGCCAGCGCTGGCAAACGGGCACCCAGCACACGCACTCGCACCTCTGAAGTACACTGTGACCGCGCGGCACAGCTCGCCCAGTGCGTGGCAGACGAGCGCTGCTTCGTCGATGACGGGCAGCACACACTTGCCGGGCACCAGGCTGTAGCCGCAGGGCAGGTCAGCACCCTGGATGCCCTGCCCCTGCAGCTCCGTGAACTTCAAGGTCTGGTCGCCAAACACGCTGGAGGTGGGGAAGCCTGCAAGGGGGGTGTGGGGTTGAAGGGGAGGCTGTGGGCTGCCTGCAGGCGGTGAACGTGGACAGCGCAGCCGGACCCATGCAACCGCTTGCAAGCAACAACTTCTGGCGGTCCTTGGCTTACAGTGTGGCAACGGCGGCGGCGGCGGCAGGGCAGAAGCAGAGCGCATGTGTGGGCTGCAGCGGGCGCTGTGCTGTGCTGTGCACACACAATGCGCTGCGCTGTGAACAACCGTTGTTACGACACTGCTGGTGCTGTGAGCACAAACTCTGTACACCCCAGAGCTTGCTCACCTGACGTGACTTGCACCTCACTGCTGTTGGTGAGGCCGAGCGAGGGTATGGTACACTCCTCAGCCAGCAGCTCGCACTGCTGGTATGGCAGGCTGCCGCCGCTGCCGTCCAGGCAGCCGCCCACGCTGGAGCAGTACACAAACCAGCCGCAGTCGGGGGCGGCGCGGCACAGCTCGCTGCATGCTTCTATTGTGTCGGCGCGCTGCGACACATTGAGAGGAGCGCCCGCAACCGCCGTGTTGGGCGCCGCGAGCACGCCCTTGGCAGGCACATAGGCCTGGTCGGGGCGAATGACCTGCTGCTCCAGCCCTGGCTGGACTGGCTGCGGCTTCGCGGCTGGCGGGGGCTGCGCCGATGCGGCCTGCGCAAGGATGCGCGACCTCCATCCACGCTGAATTGGCGGTGCCGCCGCCGCCGCCGCTGCGAGCGCTACCGCCCCCTGCAGCGCCGTGCACTGCAGCGACAGGAGCGCCACAAGCAGCACGATCCGGTGCTGCATGTGGGCTAGCTCGCTTTGGGGCTGGGGCGCGGTGGGGTTCACAAGGAAGCTGCTGGACCGCCTGGGTGTGCTGGGCGCCGCGCCGCGCTGCTATCGCGCGTGTTGACAGTCGAACATCGACAAAGCTGGCGCCGTGGCACTTAAAAGGGCACGAGGGCCACACTCGGACGGGGGTTCACCTCTAAGTTTGGCACCTGACGCGCTTGCAGGCGTGAGAAATGCCTCAGAATAGGGCCAGGACCTGGTCAGAGCGGACGGGCGGCGAGATGCCATGTCCCTACCTGCCACCGCTACCACACATTGCGTCGGCGCGCTTTCTCTCGATCTGCGCGATCCGGCTTGGAAGAATATATTAGCTTCTGCCGCCAATGGCTAGAACATTTACCTGGACATGATGAATGTTCTCCTTCATTTTCCTTCAGCTGGCTGAGGTCAGTCCACTTGACAGCCTGCTGCGCCCGCTGCCACTGCTGTGTTGCTGCTGCCTTTCCCTGCTGCCGCGGCCACTAGGCCTGCTTTGCCTCTGGTTGGCACCTCGACTGCTGGACCCCAACATCGTCTGTCACAGATTGGGTTGGGTGGCAAGGTCCAGAAACAAAACGCAGACGAGCATCAGATCGCTTGCGGGCGCAAGTAGTGGGCGCTGCGCCCAATAGCCCTCGTGCTGGTGAGCTTAGGGTGGGGTGGTGATTGCAAACACGTGGGGAGCGTCCGGGGTGGGGCTATGGCTTGGGAGGATCAAGAGGCGGTGGGCATGGAATGGTCACGGCTGGGTCTTGAGTTGAGGTAGTTTGGCGAGTCGGCGGTTGTGGCTTTCATCGAGTTTGATGTCACGCAGGCAGGTTGGGTTGTGGGAGGCGGGTCTTGGGGTTTGGGCTGGTGAGGTCGCTAGGGGGACGCGTGCAAGAGAATGGGGGTGGTTCATGTGCAGGTGGGGTCGGCGGGACTGCGGTGGGAGCTGCAGATCTCGGTGGGGCAGCCAACCGCCGCCAGGATTGCAGCTTATGCGTGAAGCGGCCAAGGGGGCAGCGCCCGCTGTGCGGCAGCTGCCGGGTGCCAGTCCTGGTGCACGACGAGTGAGGGGGGCGGACGGTGGTGTGAATGTGCAGTTTTGGGATATGTCAACCAGGTGGCCCGTATCGTGTTTAGCCCGGGGACCGTGCTCAGCCTGTGCCCTGCACCTTGCCCAGCGGCAATCACTGACTGCCAAGAGCCAGAGCTTACCCTGCTCAGATGCCCTGGCCGCCGCTGTCGCACGTGGAGCAGCTGCAAAGATGGGTGCAGTAGGGAGGAGTTGTTGGTGCAGTACGGAGGAGCAGCTTAGCGATCCGGGGCTGTGGCTGGCGGTTGTCAGCGGCATGCACTGGCCATCAGCATCCACAAACATGCAGGCGACTGTGGGGCCATTCCAGCAGTAGAGCAGGAGCCGGCTGCTCACGCGGGGTCCACCAGCCAGTGCTTCTTGCAGTGACGGGACACCTTGCCCACTGCATGGCAGAGGGGAGGGCAGGCAGGGAACACTTCGGCTCACTGTGCAACAGAGGGCAGGGCAGGCAGGGGCGCAGCTGTGAGCAGTGCCACACGTGTGCAGCACGGCAGGCACCAGCCCGCCGCGGTTGCTGTGAGCCGTGCCATGCATGCAGCACTGGCGGGTGGAGCGTGCTGCTACTACACAGGTGCCCCAGGTAGCGCAGGGCTGCACTCACTGCTGTACGCAGACTGCCAGTCCACACCCATCAGGTGCGCCGCGTTGGCACACCTGCAGGAAAGAGAGGGGCAATAAAGTGAGTGTTGATGAGCGGTGGGGTGGGGAGTGCAAGCTCGCGCACCTGCATGGCACCATGTTCGCGGCAGAAGCAAACACATGCGGCGCTATGCGGCAGAAGCAAAGAACAACAAAGGCATGAGGGGACAGCATTGTGTCTCCGTGCTGAAACCTGAAGGGGGTGAATTCAATCATATTGCCTCCCGCTGCGCCCAGAGCCGCCGCCCGGCCCGCCGCCAGCATGGCGAGTGGCCCGCATTGTGGCCCCATCAGGCGCAATTCCCGCCATCAGTGCATTCTGCGCAATCACTTGTGGGCAAAATGGCGGGGCTGGAGGCAGGCCTGGGCGCCGCCCGGGCAGCGCTCGACGGGTTTGAGCTTCAGGCCCTGCCCCTGGCGGCGATCGCGGCGGCCCTGGTGGTGGCGCTGCTGATCCGCGCGCTGTTGACCCAGCGCGTGCCCTCTATCAGCGTCGAGCCCATCACCGGTGCGACCCAGCGCTCCTTCCCTGCCTTGCTGCCGCGCATTGCGCTCACAGCAATCCGATGCGTGGTTGAGAGGCGGCAGCACGGCCGCCGGTGTGTGGGGCCTCGAGCGGCGGCGGGTCGCCGCCGCGTTCGGTTGGGCGGCGCGAGTCCACGGCTGCCTGGCTTTCTTTCTGCTCACTTCACACTGTCACTGCTGATCCCACGCGCGCCTTCAGGGGAGGCGGCGCCGGCCAGCCCCGCGCGGCGCAGCACCCGCAAGGCGGCTGCTGCCGGCGGCGATGCCACCACCATCCCCTGCTATGACCCTGGCACACAGGAGGTGCTGGGCTATGTGCCAGCCATGAGCGCCGATGAGGTGGGCCGCGGGGAAGGTTGCAGCCAAGTTACTTTCAACACGTTGCGATGCACTGTGGGGCGGGTGATGTGCAGATGGGGCGGGGGTCGAGTGGCAAGCGGCTGGGTGACGGTTGCTCTGCAGCAGTCGGAAGGCTCCCAGGCTCGGTTGGAGAGAATGCAGTGCATGCTGCTGCAGCGAATGCCTGCTGCACATTGGCCTCGGCCGCTGCACAGTCATGCGCACCCGAGGTGGCTATGCACTAACCCGCACCCTTTTGGTGCCTCCTTATGCTGCAGGTGCGAGGCCTGGTGGCTCGGGCCAAGGCGGCGGGGCAGCAGTGGCGCGCCTCGCCCTTCTCCCAGCGCCGCCAGCTGCTCAAGATCATGCTCAAGTTCATCGTGGAGAACCAGGAGGAGATCTGCAGGTGGGCTGGTGCGGACGATGCCGCTGTTTCCTCATGAGGTAGGCGGCAGTGGTTCATGGTGCGTTCGTTCTGAGAGCCAGAGCGCCTGCCGGAGGGGCGGCAATTCTTTACACAGCTCTGACGCTGCCATCTCGTCTTTGTTGCTCACTAGTTCACTAGGGTGCTGCTGATTTGGAGCACCCACTGCTCACTGCCGCAGGGTGTCCGCCATCGACAGCGGCAAGCCCATGGTGGATGCCGCCTTCGGAGAGGTGCGGCGGCAGCTCAGCGCAAGGGCAGGGGATATGATCCTAGCTTAAAGCTGCCCCGTGCGGGTGATCTACATGCATGCGTGCACATTGTTGCGTCTTGAAACCCCTCTGCCTTTACTTGCAAGGCATGTGGCCGCCGCCTTGTTGCTGGACTGCATGTGCCCTCTGCTCCTCACTTGACACACGCGTGCTATCCTCTGCCCTGCCCGCCGCCAGGTCATCGTGACGTGCGAGAAGATTTGGTGGCTGGTGCAGCAGGGGGAGCAGTACCTCAAGCCCGAGACCCGGCCCGCCGGTACCATGGTGCGCTGCGCTGGGCTCACTGGGCTGCTCCTCATCGCTGCTATGCTTGCCATGCTTACATGTAGTGCAACAGTTTGGAGATGACGCAAGCGGGCTGCAAGCGCAGCCGGTGTTTGCCTAGCGTGCTCTACATGTCAAAAGGCACTGCAGCAGCCTGTCCCCCTGCACTATTGGGTGCTTGGCCAGCATCCCTAGCTAGCCGTTGGCCCCCAACTGTTTGCCCTGACCTTATAACTCCGCAGATGTTTTACAAGCACGCGTGCGTGGAGTAAGTGCCCGTGGGCTGACCTGAAGCCCCTTTCTTGCTTACAGCTCCGTTCCCCACAACTCCCTTGCCCTTCACAGATGTTTTACAAGCATGCACGCGTGGAGTACGTGCCCGTGGTCGTGGTGGGCGCCATCGTGCCCTGGAACTACCCCTTTCACAACATCTTCAACCCGCTGACCGCGGCGGTCTTTGCCGGCAACGCCATCGTCATCAAGGCAAGAGAGGGCCGGTTGTGCGTATCTCTGCGCACTTGGTGCCTTTTGCTCTGTAGCGTGACAAGCCGCCGCTTCATCACTCCCTGCACTCAGTTGTGTGTTGAGGTGTTCTAACATGTTCACCGCTCTGTTTCTTCTGAATTTGCAGGTGTCTGAGCACGCCTCCTGGTCCGCCCGCTACTACAAGCGCATCATCGACGCGGCGCTGGCGGCGGCGGGCGCACCCGCCGACCTCGTGCAGGTCAGAGCTGGCTTTGGCTGGCCAAGTAGCACAACAGGCTGCTTCCTGGCGCTTCCTGTTTTGCAGCGAGGCGGCCAACGCGTTGGTCACTCGACCTCCCCCGTAGCACACGCCCTTTTCTGAAACTAGTGCCTTCTCCTCTCCACAGATTGTGACGGGGTACGGCGAGGCGGGCAACGCGCTGGTCACCTCCCCCGATGTCGGCAAGATCATTTTTGTGGGCTCCACCCAGATTGGCCGCAAGGTGAGCGTTTAACAGGCGCAAATTGATCACCAAGCAACAATCACCAAGCAAGCGGCGAGGTTGCATAGGCTGCACCCGCCCATCAGGTCGCCTGCGGTGCAACCTCAATCATGCAGGCAACACCTGTGCGCTCCTGCCCCCTCTCAGCTCACGGAAGCAGCAGCCGCCAACCTCACGCCCGCGGTGCAACCCATTCCCTGTGCCTGACGCATGCAATCGCTGTGCGCTCCTGGCCCCTAGCAGGTCATGGAGGCCGCGGCCGCCAACCTCACGCCTGTTGTTCTGGAGCTGGGCGGCAAGGACGCCTTCATCGTCTGCGAGGACGCCGACCTGGACCAGGTGAATTTAGTTGTGCCAGTGTCCTGCCTGCCATTGCTGGCTGCTTTTGTGCTGCTGCTCCGGGGCAAGGACGCCTTCATTGTTTGTGAGGAAGCCCACCTGGACCGTGTGGGTTTGGTTGTGCCTGTGTCCTGCCTGCTGTCGCCTGTCGACCTTTTTGGTGCTGTTCGGGGGGCAAGGACGTATGCCTGCTGTCGCTTGCCGCTCTTGGGCCTCTCTCACAACCCCCGCCTACGGCCTACATATTCTGCAGCAGCAGCAGCAGCAGCACGCCTTCGGCCTAACTGGCCCTGCTGCCTGACGCATCCACCTCAACAGCCTCCAAACCCTGCTGCTCCACCAACCCCCACCCACCCTCCCTCAGGTGCTGCCCACCGCGCTGCGCGGCGCCTTCCAGTCGTGCGGCCAGAACTGTGCGGGGGCGGAGCGCTTCATTGTGCACGAGCGCGTGTTTGACGAGTTTGTGCGGTGAGTGTTGGGTGTTGGGGTTGCTGATGCTGATGGCTTGAGTCGTCCGCACGCGGTGACTGCACCGTTGCAAGCTGCCGTGTGGAAGGTTGGTGCGCCGTGAGGAGCAGATGGACGCGTGAGCTGTTGGAGCTTTCTGGCGGGCTTGAAACGTTGTTCCTAATGACCCCTTTCTGTTGTGCAGCCGCGCAGCCGAGACCACGGCGGGGCTGCGCCAGGGCGCGGCCAGCGGGGAGGAAATGGTGAGAGGTGGTGCTCTTGGGTGCATTGATGGCTGCTCAGTGGGCATGGCAGGCGGTTCGGGGCAGGGCAGGAGCTGCCCTGTGTGCCTGCCGCCCTGCCTGCTCCCCTTGCCCCAGCCCAACACACTTGGTTTGATCGTAGTGAGTGACAAAACCATTTATGCGACTCGCCAGCCTGGCCAGCAGCCCATGCACCTCACGCTGCCTTGCAAGTTCACCCTTGCTGCTGTGCTGCCCGTGGTCATGCGCCCCTCCTGCCTTGCCCAGGTGGACTGCGGCGCCATGTGCATGCCGGGCGCGGCTGAAAAGGTGCAGGAGCTCATTGATGACGCGGTGGCCAAGGGCGCCAAGGTGACACTGTTTCATTGAAAAGATTGTTAGCAGCCGTGTTTGGAAGGGCCGCGGAGGCAGGAGCTCATTGATGACGCTGTGGCCAAGGGCGCTAAGGTGAGGGGGCACTTTTTTTTATAAGTGTTGTGCTGCGGTGTTGGAGAGGGCAGTTGAGGTGCAAGAGCTTATTGATGACGGTTGGGCGGCCAAGGGCGCCAAGGTGAGGCGCTTATCTCGTTGAAACGGCTGTTAGAACCAGTATCTGGAAGGGCCGCTAAACAGGAGCCGATGCGCGGTTGGCAAGGGTGCCACGGTGAGGCGCACTTGTGAATGTTTAGGCTCTGCCTGGCAAAGTGCCCTCCGGCTTTTCAAACTTTTGCACAAAGTAATTGCTTCGCTGCAAACCCTAAGTGCCAGCCCACCCGCCTAGCCCACCCCAACCTCGCACCCCACACCCCTGCTGCAGGTGGCGGCGGGCGGCAAGCTGCCTCGTGGCAGCAGCACCGCAGGCCAGTTCTACCCTCCCACTGTCATTACCGGCGTCACCCCTGACATGCGCATCTGGCAGGAGGAGGTGTTTGGGCCTGTCATGGCAGGTGTGTGTTTGTTTTGCATACGCACTGTGGGTGAGTTTGGTAGTTATGTTTGTCCAACACGTGCTGGCGGGGCGAGGGCATCTGGCAGGAGGAGGTGTTTGGCCCCGTGATGGCAGGTGGGAGTTGATGCATTTGCACAGATTGCAATCTTGTCACTTTTGCACGACTGCCTTTAAAATATTTTGACATGGTGGTGAGGGCATCTAGCAGGAGGAGGTGTTTGGCCCAGTGATGGCAGGTGCGTGTTTGTTTTGCAGCGCACTGTGGGTGAGTTTGGCACATGTTTCCCAGCGCTTGCTGGCAGGAGGAGGTGTTCGATCCTGTCATGGCAGGTGGGTCTCTTTGTCTGTGGCGTGTTTGGCAGCTTGCTCAAAAAGGACATGTTGGGGCTGGAAGGAATTGGCAGGAGGTGGTGTTTGAATCCGCGTTGGCCGCGTCCCTCTTTAGCAAACTGAACACATCACCCTCGCCCGTTGCAGTGGTCAAGTTTGCAACTGATGAACCTCACCTCTTCTCCACTTGCAGTGGTCAAGTTTGCAACTGACGATGAGGCCGTGGCTATCGCCAACGACTGTCCCTTTGGCCTGGGCTCCAGCGTGTTCAGCGGCAGCCGGCGGCGCGCACGCGCCATGGCCGCACGACTGGAGGTGGGTGGGTGGGCGGGCGCAGGGCGGGGCGGAGGGTGGTAGCAGGGCAGCCAGCGGCGCGCCTGGAGGCGGGTGGGTGCTGGTCAAAGGTCCCAAAGCGGGGCAGTCGGGTGTGCGCCTCTACTGGCCGGCATGTCCTCCCTCAACCACTTTGCCTGCTCTGCTCTATCTGCGCTCAACACCCATTCATTCAATCCTGCCCTGTCGTTCACCCAGGCCGGCATGTCGTCGCTCGACGACTTAGTACCGCTCCTGCTTTTCAGTGGTACCTTCTCGTTCAGGCTTGCCTCCTCTCTAAATCTCCCCTCTCCAGGCCGGCATGTCGTCGCTCAACGACTTTGCCACCACCTACATGTGCCAGTCCCTGCCCTTTGGCGGCGTCAAGCACTCCGGCTTCGACCGCTTTGCGGGCATCGAGGGCCTGCGCGGCATGTGCATACCCAAGGTATGGTGGGTGGGCGGCCGGTGGCTGCACACGGATGGGCGCTTGGCTGTGCGAGTTTGCAGCCAGCTAGCTCACACTAACACTTACCTGGTCGTGTGGAGTCGCGCTGCCAAAGCTGCCTTACATTTGCAAGCTGGCCCTCAGAATGTGCACCGCCGTTGCCTGAACCTGCCCCGCTGCCCCCCTTCGTTTTCGCGCCAGGCCGTGGCCGAGGACCGCTGGCCCTTCAAGACCGCCATCCCGCCGCTGCTGCAGGCAAGGCCCGATTTGCCGCATTGTCCAGAGTGCAGCCTCAGTGCAATGCAGCGTGTGACCGGCAGATGCTCAGTACCCCGTAAGCCACAAGGCTTTCTGCTTTGTGTCCAACCCCTGTGATACAAGTTCAGCAATGTATCCAAGCACCCCTAGTTCCCCCCCTTTCCACCCTGCAGTACCCTGTCAGCGACAAGGCCTTCTCCTTTGTGTCCAGCCTGGTCTGGATGTTCTACGCGCCCAGCTGGGCAGGTGCGCTTGGCCCTGCATTGGTGCGGCCAGCAGTGCTCGATGTCCATGCATTGCTTCAGTCAGGTTGTACCGCAGCAGGCGGTTCATGACATGTGACGCGCCTTTGGCAAGCGACGCCGAGCGGCCAAGCGGGCGTTGCTCTTGCATGCTTCAATCCCAACCAAAACCTCCACCTTCGTCATGGCTGCAGGCAACGCCAAGGGCCTGGCCAGCCTCATCGCCTGCTTCCTCCCCGGCGGCGGCCGCAAGGCGGCGGCCTCCAACGGCAAGAAGACGCAGTGAGGGGGCAGCGAGGTGCAGCAAGAAGAAGAAGGTACTGCAAGCTAGAACACCTTACTGCAGCGAGCGGCGGCTTCCAACGGAAAGAAGACGCAGTGAGGGGCAGCGACAAGACCTTGCTGCAGCGGAAAGAGCTTACTGCAGGGAGAACACCCTGCTGCAGCAGGAGCACCTACGGCAGAGAACGCCATGCGGCAGCGAGAACACCCTGCTGCAGCGAGAACACCCTACTGCAGTGCCGTGCTGCTGCAATTTGATGGTGCTTGTGGCGCAGGCGGCTCGGCCCATTCGTCCGGCATTCCGCAGCTGCAGCTGCAGTTGCTGTTGATTTGCTCCAGGCAGCTGGCGCCCTTGCTGGTGGCGGCTTTGCTTGGCATGCCACCCAGGACTGCTTTTCATCGCTGTTTCTTTGCCTGCTGCGCACTTTGATTTTTTCCCCCACATGATTGACTGATTGAAGTTTGTGAACAAAGATGAGATGGATCTGTCACGCAGGTCAGCGCTGTCCATTTTTCAGCGGAACAACAAAACTGGTCAGCAACACGGTGCACCAGCAAAGCACCACGCGAGCTCGGGAGGAGGCAGCGGTTGGGTTCCAAAAGTGGCTCCGCCCCCTTTCAAACCCGTGTCCTCATCGCATCAGTCGGTGCATGGAAGCCGCCGCATCCCGCAGCACCTTGGCTGCCGCCTTGCGCCCCGCGGGCGTGAGGAAGGCCAGCACAATCACCTCGATCAGCCTGCGCGAATACAAACGCAGGGCAGGCGGGAGGGTGTTGAACGGTACAGGCAGGGAGGGATGGGACGAGCAGCAGTGCACCTTGTGCCACGGCAAATTGGGCGTTGATGGGCACATGTGCCGCGGCCGCAAGCTGCAATTGCTGTGTCCTCGGCATGCGAAGCGGCACCTGTCATGCGAAGCAGCAGAAGCACACTCACTTGTAGATGGTCAATATGCAGACGAACCTTTTTTTCTGTTTGTGCATGACAATTGCCTCAGCTGATGAGGACACATCGCAGTAACAATGAGCACAAACCCCAACAGTAACGCTCACTTGTAGATGGCCAGGATGAAGGTGCTGCTGGTGCGTGACAATTGGACCCATCACAACACGGACAAATCTCAATAACACTCACTTGTAGATGGCAAGGATGAAGGTGAGCAAGTAGAACACGAGCTTGGCCATCTCGCGCTGCTTGCGGGGGCCCACCTGCGCAGCACCGGAGCAGCAGGATCAGTGGTAAGAGTCTTCACGAGGCAGGCATGTGCGGATGCCATGCCACAGTTGGCCTTCCCGCCGTCCTGAGCTGCATCTGCACCACTTTGCAGAGCAACTGCAGTGCACAACCAGCTTCCAGCCACCCCACGCATCCCGCTGCTGCACGATGCATGCCCCCGCCGGCTCGCCTGCCGGAAGATTTCTGTGACATCCGCCAGGTGCTGCCGCCGCATGAACTGCAGGGACAGGAGCAGCGGGTCAGCCTGTGAGGCAAGCACCGCCACAGCACTCATGCGAGCCACAAAACAGCAGCTGCCTGGGCGGCGGCGGCAACACGGCATGCTGGTGCTGGCGCAAGGCTGGCAGCAAGGCCAGCGGTAGCAACCCAGGGCGTGCATGCAGCACCACAGCAGGCCCCGCTCAGCAGCAGGCAGCTGGCCATTCTGTGACCCGACACAGCGGCACAGCACAGCGCAGCACAGCGCACCTGCCGCACGTGGTAAGCCAGCAGCACAGCGTGCAGGCCGCCATACAGCCAGTGCCCGGTGAGCAGCAGCACCGCTGTGAGCGCTGCCTGGCATCCATACTCTGGCAGCACCACCCAATTGACGTTGTCTGCAGATTTAGTGGAAGTAAACATAGGTGGGTAAACTGCTCGAATGCACTCGCTTTCTGCTGCTCGAGTGCAGAACAAGCATCTTCAGCAGTGCCCCGGCTGCCTCTACATGCTGCCCAGCAACGCTTCAAGCCTGACTCACTGGTGGCATCGTGCGGGTTGATGTAATCGCTCTCCAGGTCACTCAACTGGATGAGCTGGTACATGCAGCAGCCCAGCAGCGCTGACTGCGCAGGGAGTGGCAGGAGGGCAGCGGCAGCAGCACTGAGTGTGCTGCGGTCGGCAAGCAGGAGTCGGCATCCAGCATTCAGACGTGCTGGCAGTCGGCTAGTGTGCCGCAGTGCAGCACAAAAAACAGGATGCTGTCGCAGGAGTGTGGCTCAGGGCTGGATTGCAGCAGGGCCACGAGGCCGAGCGTGCAGGGGCAGCAGCGGCGGCGGCGGCGGCGGCGGCGGCGGGCTCCTCACTTGAAGCAGGAAAGCGATCAAGTACGTCAGCAGCTCCCACGGCATTTCTGCTGCTTGCTAGCGAGCGGGGGCGCACGGAGAAACGCGGCAGGGAGCGCACGGACGGCGCGCAGAAGAACGCGGCAGGCGGCGGCGCCAGCAGCTGTTTCGAAGGCTTGATCTGGGGTTGTATGTTGCGATTGCTGCACAGCGAACCGGCCAGCGCGCAGTGGCCGAGGAGCCAGTCAAGCTGGGGCGCACTGGAGGGCGCTTGGGAGCAATCGGAGGCAGAATTGACACTGATGTTGACGATCTGGGCGGCACTGCCTGCGCGCCGCCCTGATCGTGCCTGCCGCCGCGCCGCCTGCTGCCCGCCAGCCGCTGCGCGGGACAATGTGTGCGCAGCGGCGCAAGGCTGCGGGCAGTGCACCGCATGCACACAGCCAGCTCGTCTCATGCGTTGTCATTGGTGAGTTTTGCTGAGCGTTAACATGGCACCCAGTATGAATGGAGGGTCTCGGCAATGCGCGTTTCGGTTGACGGAACAGCAGCCGAGCTGCAACGCTTGCAGCATTGTCCGGTGGGTGAAGCCGACGTGCTCGATACCCTCAGATTGTACCTTTCTTGTTCAGTGCACAGATAAGTATGAGCATGAGCACTTTATGCATGCAGCACAGGGCTTGGCATTCACCCTCCGTGTGCCAGCGGCGCTGCCACGCTTCGCCGCTCGGCCCTTCTGGCACTTCCAACAGGATGAACTAACCAGCGTGCTGTCCGCAACCCACTGCTAAATCTTTCAGCTCAGCAGCGCACAAGCGCGAATTGGGAGTCTGAAGGTTGCCCAAGGCCGACCTGCGCTCCCAGCCCAGCGCAGCCTGCCTCAGCAAGCAAACTCTTCTCCAGGTGACTGTAAGCACTGGGAGGCGGTCGTAGGGCGGACGGCAGCAGTCCGCGCACGCCGCGCTGTGGGAGACGGGGGCAGAGGGCGGCAGCTGCGCCTGCCCCGCCTGGTCATCTTGCAGCACGCTCGCAGCCGAATCCCATGCGCGTGTCAGTGGAGGCAATGCGCCGGTGGCGGCTCTGCCGCCAGCCTCCCACACCGCCGCGTCCGACCGAGGGAGCAGCTGGAACGAGGGCCAGCTTCATTCCCTCCCACCATTCTATGCAGGTTTCTTCCCGTCATCATGGCGCTGACGTTCACGCGCCTGCGGTGGCTGAATGCCGCAGCCGGCCTGCTGCAGCTGCTGACGGGTGCGCCGCTCGCTCCAACTGAAACCATGGCGCCGGCGGCACATGCACCACATGCTCGTCCTGTGCTCGTCCCTCGCACACCCTCCCATGCCATGCATGCATGCCCACCTTTGCAAGCTCTAAGATACCAGTATCAGTGCATTGAGATGTCCAGAAATTGCATTGAAACTTTCAGAATTGCTCCGCCTGCAGGCCTGGCCATCCTGGGCATCTCCGAGAAGGGCGGCAAGGCCAGCCTGCCCTGGTATACCTTCTTCATCGGCTCCTGGAGCCGCAACACGCCCGAAAAAGCGGCCGAGTTCTACAGGTGAGGGGGTGCGGCGCTGGACTGCTGCCGCGTGCCTGCCTGCAGCCTGCCCGGTGGGGTTTGGAAGTCCAGCCTCGTGTCCACTTGCAGCCAGCAGCCATGTCACTCGATGTGCGCGCTGCGCTCGATGTGCGTTGCCCTCCTCTGCCTTCCTGCCGCAGCCCGGTGCCCAAGCAGGTGGCCAACTTCCCTGTCGGCATCTGGAGCGGCTCCTTCCTCATCCTGTCTGCCATTGACCACCTGCTCGTCGTCCTGCCGCGGGTGGGCTGGGCGGGCTGGGTAGTGGGAGGCTTGGAGCGCTGGCGGGCAGCTCTTGCTCTGCTTGTAGCGTTGTGATGGACCATGAAGCATAGTGGTGTGAGCACTGTGAGCAGTTGCGCAGTGCATGGGCACCGCAGGCAGCTGGGTGGATAAGCAGCCAAGATATCTCTGTGTTCACCCTTTCCCACATTGGCACCGCGGCACCACTTCATGCTGTCCCAGCTGCTCCCACTTGCACACCCCTCCCCAGGTCAACGCGCACTACAACCGCGCGCTGTGCCGCAACCGCAACCCGTACCGCTGGGCGGAGTACGCCGTCAGCGCGTCCATCATGCAGGTCATGATCGCGCAGCTGTGCGGTGAGTGGGTTGTCTGAATGGGGAGCGAAGACTGAGGTTGTGGGAGGACAATAATGCCGTGACTGCAATTGGTGCCAGGTGCTGTATAGAAGCCACTGGCTTCAGACTTCGTTTGCAGTGAGGCAATGGCAATTGATGCACTTGTGGCAGGCCATAATGACCTACTTTGCTTTGCCTACGTTTCGGGCACCTTCCCTTCCGCGCAGGCGTGACCGACATCCACCTGCTGTTCACCATTGCCGCCCTCATGGCCTCCTGCATGCTCTTCGGCTGGCAGATGGAGGTGCGCCAGCAGCGGGAGTGCAGCTGCAGTTGCTCTGGTGTTGTTGCGTCTTGCTGCTTGCGTACTGGCCACCCTGCAGCAGGTTGCCAAGCAACATCTGCGCGGTACTGCTCTCGCCCTGCCCCTCGCCCTTGACATGTGTGGCCGGCCCCACCTCCCATCAACAGGTGCTGAACGGCGACCGCCTGCCGGCGTACCAGTACAACCAGGACGCCCCCAAGGCCGCCCCCGCGCTCAAGGCAGTCGACCTGCCCGCCTCCCAGTTCCTGGCCAACGGGTGCGGGTGCTGCTTGTCGCGTGGCTTGTTAGTTCCTTTCTATAATCAGCCATCAGACATGGCTGCTTATGTGTACGCAGATGCATTCAGGGAAATGCCTGCAGCCAGCCACATCACTCCCCCTGCCCACCCGCCCCGCCTGCCATGCAGCGGCTCCAGCTTTGTGGGAGAGCCCCCTGCGGGCGAGCAGCGCATCGACTGGGGCCCCTTTTGGATGGGCTGCTGGCCCTTCCTGGCCGCCATCCTGGTCACAGCCTGCTACTTTTTCCAGGCAGTCAGCAACGGCGACCCGCCCGGCTTCGTCTGGTGAGGGCGTGGGCGAGTGGCGTGAGGGGAGGAGGCGTGCAGCTGCACAGCTTGGGGGTGGGGGGAGGCACTGTCCCTCACAGTGTAGTGGACGATGCTTTGGCCTAGGGGCCCCAAAACCTGGGCTGTGGCACACTTCTTACCATGCATCCCACCCGCCCTGCCTGCAGGTCCCTCTTCTTCATCCTCACCGCCCTCTACCTACTCTTCGCGGTCAACCAGTGGCTGCAGTTCAAGCAGGCAAGCCACCGGCCCGGCTGCATTTCAATGTGTTTTTTAGAGCAGATAGAACCAACTTGTCACCTGCATGCAGCAAGCACATGGTTAGCCTAGTGAGAGATGCAACCACGCCACTCATCAGAGCTGAGCGTGCAGCCGTGGCACGCGGCAGCCATGCGACCCCACCCCACCCAACCGCCGGCCAAGCCTTTCTTCTCACCCGCCCGCGCTCTGTAACTGCTTGCCCGCCCCCGCAGGTGCGCTACTGGCGTGGCTTTGCGCGTGCCGAGCTGTGGTACATCATCCTCAGCCTGACCTCCAAGCAGCTGCTGGCCTGGATCACCTACGGTGGCACCAAGCGCTTCGAGTGAGCAGGTTCGGGGCGCTGTGAATGAGCGCTCACTCAGCAGCTGGATGCGAGCAGTTGGGGTGACCAGCTGGCGCCCAGCCTGCAGCTTAGTCAGCCGCCTGGGCCCCAACTGAAGCCGCACCGCGTGCTCAACAATTGAGCAGCTGGCTACAGTTGGCAATATGGCTGGCCCACTGCGGCGCCCAATCACAGCAGCCGAAGCTGCGCTGCCACGCTCACATCAACCGACCGCTTTTACACACACATCTTTACGCCCTATCCTAACTTTGATCCCCACAGCGATTTCATTTGCTCGCCGGGCACGCGCCCGGCTGCCCACCGTCACATTGCTTCTGCTGCGGCTGTGCTGCCACCATGCAGCGGTGGCCTCTGCCCTCCTGCACCCTCTGCCCACTGCCAATTGCCTTTCATACCCGCGGTGCCATTTCGTTCCGACCAACACATCCTGCGAATCACCCTGCCCGTTTGACACAACTGCTGTTACTTTTTTCATGCGTACATGTGCACATGGAACCGGGCCTTTTGATGTGGTGCTGCAGTTCAACAGTTAGAGCGCAAGGGGATGCAGCGGCAAGAGATGAAGAAGGTATGCAAAGCAAGTTGCCATCCATGCTGCTTGCAGGGAGGAGCGTGCTTTTGTGTCAAAAAGTGAGGTTCTGCTGGCACCCCGTAGTTCAGGCGCTCTCCAGCGCTGCCACCAGCTGCCGCTGCACCTCCGCTGGCGGTGCACTCAGCCCCGCATCGCTCAATGCCCACTGCACCACTCCTGCCACCGCCGCAAGCCGACGCTGCTGCCCTTCAAGTGTGGCGCTGCCGGCAAGAGGTAACGGCAGCAGCTCCAGTGTGAGGCCGCTGGACAGGGCTGCCACTGCTTGCTGCACTCGCCCAGCCTGCTGTGGGTCAGTCAGGCGCAGCTGCACCGCCGCCTGCTGCCCCTGCTGCCACTGGCCGCTCCCTGGCTGCTGCCCTGCAGGTGCCACCGCTCGGACCGCAAGCTGCTGCCGGCTGTGCTGCGCTGCTGATGCCAGCAGCTGAACTAGCAGGCTGGGCAGGCCATCACTGCCGGGGGCAGCTGCAAGTAGGCGCAGGGAGTGGCCACATGCGCGCTGGCACACAGATAGGGCAGCCGCAGCTGCACTCGCAGCCTGCTGCTGGGCCGCACCTGCCAAGACTGCTGCCGTTGCTGCGCCTAGTGCCTCTTCGAGGCTGCTGCTGCTGCTTGTGGCGGCACCAGCTGCTGGCAGTTCATCCTCCTCCTCACTGTCTGGTATGGTCAGCACATCCCCTTCATCCACATAAGCGCCCGCTGGCCTGCCGCCGCCGCCGCCAGCCGGTGCCCCTATTAGAGGCTGGACCAAGCTGGCCAGCTCACTGCTGCTGCCGCCTGGCTGCAGGTACAGGGCGCAGCACAAGCGCAGGGCAGCCTCTGCTGCTCCTGCAGGCAGCAGGTCTGTGCTGCTGCTGCTGCCTGCTGACGCCTCCAGCCGTAGGTAGTCAGCAAGGGGCAGCCCGCCTGCAGCAGCAAGGTGCACGATGCAGGCAAGTGTTGCGCTTTGTAGACAACAAGGCCACCTCGCAGACTGGTCACCAGTTTATAGCTGCAGCTGCGAGACACCGCCAAACACCATAAAGCGTCGGCCTCACCTGCAGACATAGCCAAGGAGGCGCCCTTCTCTGATCGCAACGCCCTGCTGCACGCCTCCATCACACCGTCACAGTCCGCGGCTGCCTCTGCAGCTGCGCCTGCAGCGTTGCGAGGCCGCTTTGCTGCCCTGCCACCGCTGTTGCTGCTGCCCTGCCCCTGGCTGCCGGGCAGCAGCTGGCTCCCCACCGACAGGCGCAGCAGCAGCCACTGCAGCAAGCGCACCGCGGCGGCGCAGGCAGGGAGCACAAGCCCTGCCACAAACTCTCCATCATAGCTGCCTGCTGAGGCTGCCGCTCCGTGCTGCCAACGCAGCGCGAGAGCTGTTGCGCTGCCCCTGCTGCTGCTGCTGCTGCTGCTGCTGCCATCGCCCACGCCTGGCAGCAGGCAGTGCTGTGCGAAGTGGCGCAGGCAGGAGAGGTGGGCAGCTGCCACACCAGCAGAGCGGGCCATGGCAGCTGCATCGCTCAGCGGCAGGGCCAGCAGCTGCTGCTGCAGCCAGAGCGGGCCGGGCACCGTTGCAGCTGCAGGGGGTTCTGCCTCCGCTGCTGCTGCTGCTGCTGCTTCGAATGGCTCCTGCTGCCACACGAACAGCGGCTGCAGGGCGCCAGGGCCGGCGGCGGCAGCATGTGTGCCGCCACTGCTGCCTGAGCCTCGCTGCTGCACCAGCGCCCCCGCCACAGTGGCAAGCATGGCTGCTGCCTCCAGCTGCTGTGCGTGCTGTGCTGCTGCTGGCTGCTCTGGACCACTGCCCAGCAGCCGCTGCTGCAGGCGGTGCAGCAGCGGGGCATGCAGCTGAGGGTGCGCATGGGCGATGCTGAGCAGGTGGGCAGCAACTGCTGCCGGAGATGGTCCGCTGTTCCCACTGCTGCCACCATCTGCACTACCGCTGCCACTCCTGCTGCAGAATGCCGCCATCCAAATGTCGAGCAGCACTGCTGCCAGCTCGTCGGGGCTGCCAACTGATGCGCCTCCTGATGCATGCCTACTGCCGCTGCCGGGCCGCCGCTGCTCCTGCTGGCTGTGCCACCGCTGCAGGTCTTCCCCCACCAGCCGCCCCAGCTTGTCAATCACTTGATGGCTGCTGATGCCACCACTGCCACTGCCACCGCTGCTACCAGCTGGGTCCTCAGCTGCCGAGCCCCCCGCCATGAGAAGCTGCGGCGCCCGTTCTGCCAGCTGAAGCAGGCTGGCCCCTTCCAGCTGCGCTTGCAGGCAGCGCCGGTGGAACAGCGCAAGCACCTCTGCAGCACAGCCGATGCCAGGGCAAAAGAAATAGTCGGTGGGCAGCGAGCGCTCTGCTGTAGCGTCATTGCAACAACTACTGCTGTGGCTGCTGCGCCCGGCCCCCAAACTCTGTAACTTCTAACCCCCACCTGGCTTGAGGTGGGGCCGAATCTGGGAGTCGCCACGGCGGCCCAGCTCCTGGTACAGGTACTGCGGCGAAAAAAGACACAGAAATGCAAACCGATGTGAAGGCAGGAGGTGCCCGATCAATGTGCGCAAGGTGTGCCAGGTGCAAAGTTGGACAAGTGGCTTGGGCGCACCTTCAAAGGCCAGGGCATGCCTTCAGCTAGTCCACATGACAGAACACAGCAGCCCAGAGCCCTCGTAAGAGGACAACTCAGCTTGCCTGCACGAGGCCCGCACGCCGCTGCGCCTCAAGCTCATCATCTGTGGGCGCCAGCAGCGCCGGCAGCAGCATGTTGTGGATCTCCCCTCGCGTGAACACATTGGACGCCTGCGGTAGAGGTACAGCAGTGAAGGCCTGACGATTGAGTGGGAACACATGCTAACACATGCTGGCAGGCTGACGACCGGCAGATCATGCAAGCTGCCGCCATGTGCAGCCATCCGTGCATTGGGTTGGCGGCTGCCTCTCGCCTTGGCTTGCATCTGGTTGAGCGTGCCAGACCGCAGCTCGCCGCCGTTGTCCTCAAACTCCTGCACAAGAACAGGAGGAAACAACATGCATGTTAGATTTCGTGCACAGCTCTTCATCTGAGGGACAGGCATGCAGCACCCCCACAGCCTGCTGCATGGGGGAGTGCTTCACGCAACCCAACAGGGCTGCACTGCGAATGCTGATGCTGATGGTCGCACCCTGAGCATGGCCGCCACGAGCGCCTGCCCCTTCTGCATATTGGTGAGCGGCGCCGCGGGGCCGCCCGCCCCCACTTGGTCGCCCCCAGCTGCCGCCGCCGCTGCTTGCTCTGCCTTGAGCCGCTGCTTGGCTGCTTCCAGGTACTCCTCGGCGGCCCGCGAGGCTGCTTGTGGGAGGGGAGCCGCCCCTGGCTGCTGGGCCAAGCGCAGCAGGCCAGCCAGCACGTCTGCCTGGGCCTGCAGCCAGGCGCAGCCGCTGCCCTCTTCTGGCACGAGGGGGATCAGCACCTGCGCTGGGGGCAGGCAGGGTGACTTGGCAACACAAGATGCAGCTTAGTGTTGGCGTGGGAGGTGCACATGTGACTTGCATGTGGGGTTCAACAATCCAGAGCCAGCACAGCTCTGCAGCATGCCTTGCTGCTTCACAAGCCCACCTGCTGTACCAGGAACTGCAGGTGTGGGTGCTGGGCGGGCGCCAGGAGTGTCGCCGCAAACCACTGCTTGTATGCCTGCTGCGCCGACTGCTGCTGCTGCTGCTGCTGCTGCTGCGCCTGCTGTGCAGTCGAGGCAGCAGGCGCAGCAGCCGCACCGCCACTCCACAGCAGCAGCGCGCGCTGCAGCAGGATCAGGGCGCGTAACGCGGGCGCTGCAGGGCGCGCCAGAGCTTGCGTCGCCTGCTGTGCCACCCACTGCTCCACCAGGGGCCTTGCACCATGGTGCTGCTGTGCTGCGGCCGCCAGCAGAGCAGCCGTCCGCTGCGGGTGCAGGCGGCCTTCACCGGCCGCCGCTTGAGCCAGCTTTAGCAGCGCTTCCGCAGGCAGCGCTGCCCCAAATGCCGCCATGGCTGCCGCCCAGCTGCCGCCGGGGCCGGCCTCGCTGCCCGCTGCACCCGCCTGCTGCTGCGGTGGCTGATGGCCCTCGGCAGCTGGCGAACGCAGCACGTGGCCTAGCTCTGCGACCAGCCAGCTGTTGGGTGGCAAGGCACAGGGTGCAACACGTCTCATTGCGAGGTGCCATTGCCACAGAAAGAGCAGCACAGAGCAAGCAACACAGCACTCGCCACATGCCCGACACCAACCCAGCGCTGCGCTTGCCTGTGCGCCAGCTGGCGAGGGAACACCTCAGCATCCACAGCATCCACAGCGGCTGCCAGCAGCAGGGCTCCATCGCCGTTGAAGCTGCGGCTGCTGATGCCTGCTGCCGCGGCAGGCGCCAGCCAGGCACGGCGGAGGTGCGCCATGACATGCTCTGTCGCACTTCGCTGCTCTGCGCCATCCCCGCTGGTCGCCAGCATCTTGATAAGCGCGACGAACGCCTGCTTGGCCGCCGCTGCGGCTGGCGCAGGCAGCGCGCTGCTGCGGCTGGCGGCATGCAGCTCGCCGACAGCCAGCGCCAGGTCTGCTGGGTCTGCTGCCGCCAGCAGCTCGCCGGCGCTGACCAGGCTGCCAGACAGCAGGCGGGCCAGCAGGATGCCGGGTGCGCAGGGGTGGCCGCTGGCATTGGCTGCGGCTGCCAGCACGGCGGCGGCGTTGCCGCGCTCGAGGAGCAGGCGGCGCAGGGCGGCGGTGGTGCCGGCGGCGGCGATGCCGCAGGCGTCCAGGGCTGCAGCGAGGGCATCCTGCAGGCCGTGTGCGCTGGTCTGTGCCGCCACCAGGTGGAGCTGAAGGCCTGGGGCCACGCCCGCTGCCATTTTGTGCTCCTGGCCTTGCGGAGATCGAGGGGCGGCGTCTAGGTGATCATTGGCGATGTCGACAAGTGATAGGGCCGGCTGATCAGCCTGCAGAAGCGCTGCGGTGCATGCGCATTGCCAATGCGCCGCCGGTCGCCACAGGGGAAGCCGCGATCACGCGCGGGGCAATGCGAATTGGGGTCCAGCTAGCCTCTCATGCTCACTGCAGGCAGGCTGGTGGCCCGACTTGCTGGTGGAAGGGCGCTGAGTGCCAGGCCGCTGTCAGCCGCGGCGGCGAGGTTCATCCAGGTCCAGGGCAGCCGTAGCCGCGCGCCGCAGCCGCACAGGCTCCTGTGCGCCGCCACCCCGGCCGCGAGCACCGCCAGCGATAAGATGGCGACCGCAAACGGCGCGTCCGTGACAGCGGAGGAGGTGGAGGCGCTGCGCAAGCAGCTGGAGGAGCTGCAGGTGGGCAATGCGCGCCGCTGCTGCCGCCGCCGCCTGCCGCCAGCTGCTCCGGCCGGGCCGCCCCCCGCATTCCTGCACGCGCACCAAACTGCAGCTGGCTGCCCACGCACCCTCAGGCCTCGCTGAAGAAGAAGGAGGCTGAGCTGGAGCTGGTGGCGCCCTACAGCCGCTCCTACGGCCGCACCATGGTGAAGTGCGTGCTGGAGAACGAGAGCGAGGGGCTGTCGCTGGTGAGTTTATGTGTTGCTGTTGTGCACTGGCTGGGTGCTGCTCACAACAAAAACTCTGTTGTGGGTGCTGGCTGAGAGCGCCCGGACAATGCGAATTTGCGGTGCTGAGCGTGGTGTCGCGGGCAGCCGGCGGATGCCTGCACATTGCATGTCACGTGCTGCTGCCCAGCCTACCCACCCTCGTGACCCTTGCTTGCAATGAACCGTCCGCAATCCTTTCCAAAAACCTTCCAGGTGGGCAAGACCATTCGTGTGGGTGGCTGGGTGAAGACGGGGCGCGAGGCGGGTGCCGGCGCCTTTGCCTTCCTGGAGGTCAACGACGGCAGCTGCTTCCAAAACATCCAGGTGCGGGGGCTGGTTGCTGTGTCTGATCACCACATGCCAAAGGCACATTGGCTGCTGCATGCTGAGCTGCTGCTGCATGGCCTGCCCGGTGGTGACAACAAGGCGAACGCGGCTGCCATGCTGCATCTGTGCTGGCTTCTTGCCATGCGGCCTGCTGCATCAGTTGCATGCTGCCAGCGTGCACCCTGCATGCACTACCATGCAACCATGCACCGAAGGTCGAGAGTGGTGGATGAGCCGCATCCGCGGCGCTGAGGTCCTCCTCTAGTTAGCCTTCGCAGAGCAAACGTTTCTCATTAAGGCAGCCGCGCCGGCCCCTGTGGCCAGTTTCATGGCGCGACCTGTGTCGGATGGTCACGACATCTCCCTGCACACTGCAGCTCTCCTCCTGCTGCCCCTGCTTCGCGCCTGACCGCGTGCTCCCCTGATTACTTGCCTTGGATCGCGGCAGGTACAATGAGCCTCCAACCACATCAGGCTTGCCGCTCACTCATTCACACTGCCCTGTACACCTTTTCTTGCAACCAACAGATCATGGTGGACAAGGATGTGGCGGAGGAGGTTGGCGGCCTGAAGCAGCTGACCCCCACCTCCACCTGCGTGCTCATTGAGGGCGTGCTGGCACAGACGCCGCCCGGCACCAAGCAGAAGGTGCGCAGCTGTGGTGATGTAGTGGTGGTTCTGCTTCAAATGCAGCGTGCTGGCGCAGACTTCGCCCAGCAGTAAGCAGGAGGTGGGCGACTTGGAGGGCGGCTGCTGATATTGACAGTTATTGATCCGGTCTTGCCGCTGCCGCTGCTGCTGGTTGCATGGCCAACGCGGGAAAGTGTGCTGCATATGGGCACCGCCTTTGTTATTTGCGCTGCGGGGTGTTGTTACGCTGCTGAATGCGCTGCTCACTGCACCGGTACGACGGCGATTGGCTGCCTGCACTGCGCCCGCTTGCACCCTTGCATGCACTATCATGCAACCTTGCACCGAAGGTCGAGAGTGGTGGATGAGCCGCGCCAGCGGCCCTGAGGTCCTCCTCTAGTTAGCCTTCGCAGAGCAAATGTTTCTCATTAAGGCAGCCGCCCCGGCCTCCGTGGCCACGCCTCGTGGGGCGACCTGTGTCGGATGGTCACGACATTCCATGCACCTTTTGTGCATCACCTGTGGTGCCAGCCTTTTGCTCTGTGGCTGGCTGTCACGCTGTTCCCTCGCCGTTTTCCCTCCGCTCAGACAGCACAGTGCAAGCCACCAAGGGCTGGTTCGTGGGGCTGCCCTCCTTGCATCGCAAACACTCTCTGCCCCTGACCATTGCCTGCTCCATCCAATGCACAGGTGGAGCTGGCAACCAAGTGCTCCCTTGCTGCGCCGTCTTTTCCCGCACGTGAACTCACCGGCTGACCCACAGCTTTGTCGCATTGATCCGATGCACAGGTGGAGCTGAAGGCCACCAAGGTGGTGCACGTGGGCGGCACTGACCCCGCCGAGTACCCGCTGGCCAAGAAGAAGCAGGTGGGTGATCTTTTATATTTGGGCAGCAAATCAGTTGCAGAAGTGCCTGGTTAGCTGCAAGGTTTGGCAGTGGGCTTGAGCACCGCTGGCCAAGAAGAAGCAGGTGGGTGGGTGCCCCATGTGCAGTTGCAATGTATCACCTGAACAGTGACGTGCTGCAGCTGCACCAGCTAGCCTGGAGCTTGGGCGGCAAGCTTGACTCTTTTCAGTACAGTGAAGCAGGGTTGCTGCCATCCGCCCCGACCCCCTTGACCGCAGTCGATGGAGTTCCTGCGCGAGAAGGCGCACCTGCGGCCACGGTGGGTGCTGCCAGCTATCTGGGTGCACCTTTGATTTGTTGAATTCCTCAGCCTTACATCAGACGGTTGACCTGCTGTGTCGGAAATGTGGACTTTCCACCAAGTTGCAACCCCACCTGCCTCCCGTGTGTGCGTGCAGGACCAACACGATTGGCGCGGTGGCCCGCATCCGCAACGCGCTGGCCTATGCCACCCACAAGTTCTTCCAGGCAAGAAGGGCCTGCTGGCACAGCACAGCAATTCTGGGCAGCACAGGGCAGGGAATGATGATCGCCACGCTGCCGTGCTGCTGTGTAGCGTAGCGTCCGGGTCAACTGCTTGCTCTGCTTTTTTGCTTGAGATTAGTGCTAAAGTAGCACGTGCCTGCACCTGTCCTGCCGCAGGACCGCGGCTTCCTGTACGTGCACACCCAGTGGTTTACTGCTTCGTTTTCTCACCTCAGCAGCTATGTTCAGCTATGTTCCCGCGCTTCCCTTGCCGCAGGACCGCGGCTTCCTTTAACTGCACACACCCTACCTCCTCTGCTTTTTGGCTGCATCTTTGCTCTCATAACATCTGCCTCCACTCACCCTGTCCTGCCGCAGGACCGCGGCTTCCTTTAACTGCACACACCCTACCTCCTCTGCTTTTTGGCTGCATCTTTGCTCTCATAACATCTGCCTCCACTCACTCTGAGTGCAGGACCGCGGCTTCCTGTACGTGCACACCCCCATCATCACCGCCTCGGACTGCGAGGGCGCGGGAGAGATGTTCCAGGTGTGCTGTCGCGCGGGTGTGGGTGGGAGCCACCACGCCGTTGGCTGTTTGTTGTACTGCGCCGAGCCAGCCTTCTTGCTTTGCTTGGTCGGCCCGCCTAAATCTTACTCCTCTGAGCTATTCTTGCATGACCGGCCTCTCCTCCTCCCTCAGGTCCACGCTGCTGTCCAAGGTGCATGAGGCTCCTACTTTTACTCCTTTGAGCTTACTCTGTTTTGCCCGTCCCCCTCCCCCCCTCCCCAGGTCACCACGCTGCTGTCCAAGGTGGACGAGGTGCCCGAGGTGGCGCCCCCCAGCCCCGAGGAGCTGCAGGCGCTGCAGGACCAGGTGCGGGACCAGTTGCAGGACAGGTGCCCGGTCTGAGTGTCTGCTTGCTCCGGTCCTGCTCCATCTGCTTAGTGTGCCTAAGATCACGGGGTGCGCACAGCTGTGCATGTGTGCAGGCCACGCCCTATGCCGCCCGGCGTGCAGTGAAGGTAGCCTAGGCGGCTGCGTGCTCCGCGCGCTGGTTACATGGCAACCCAAACCTCCCTGCCCTCCCTCCCACAAATCGCAGGTGGCGGCGCAGGGCGCGGCGGTGAAGGAGGCCAAGGCAGCGGCTGCGGCCAACAAGGAGGACCAGGCCGCGGCTGCCGCCTCGAAGGAGGCGGTGGCGCAGCTGTTGAAGCTGAAGGAGCAGCTGGCCAAGGCGGAGGAGGCGTGAGTGTCTGGCTAATTTGGGCTTGCGGTCCTTGCGTGGGTGGAAGAGGGGGTGAGAGTGTGTGCGGTCGGCATCGCACCAACTGGCTGTTTGGAGAGGGCGGAGGAAGTGTGAATGGGTGGCGATGCATCGAGCTGACTTGCTGTTGTGAGAAGGGGGTGCGGAGGAGAGCAACCCAGCAATGGCGGCGGCTGCCCCCATTCAAATCACCCAGCCAATGCTTCCCTGCCCTGACCTGCGGGCGTCTTTCTGCCGCTGTCCTCCTCGCAGGGCGCGCAACGCGGGCGGCGTCCCCAAGACCGCTGACGGCAAGGTGCGCTATCCCAGCAAGGGGCATGCTTGCTGTTTGGCTGGTCGAAAGGGTTATGTGCTCTTTTACACTTCTTCAAGTTGCTGTCTTGGTGGACTGGAGCTCGTCCCCTCCCATGGCCCTTTGCTTATCCTCTCTCCCTACTCCGCTCCTTGCTATCATCAGGTGGACTACACCAAGGACTTCTTCTCCAAGCCCGCCTACCTCACCGTGTCCGGCCAGCTCAACGGTGGGCTGGGCTGCTTGCACTACTAGGCTGTGTTGCAGGGCTGCACATGCTTCCTGCTTGTACAAGTCCTGCTTGCATTCTGCAGGGGGAGTAGCAGCACGGGGCGCATACCGCAGCGCAGCGTGTCAGCCCTTTTGATTGAATGGGGTATGCAACTGCTACATGCCCTGCTGCCCTGCCCCGCCCCGCAGGCGAGTACTACGCATGCGGCCTCTCCAACATCTACACCTTTGGTAAGCCGCCTGGGGCGCCGGGTAGTCTCATCATTAGTTGGGGTGGCAGATGCGGTTTGGTTGGTCAGGGCCCGCAGCGTCCGCCACGCACACCTGCTCACAACACGTGTGCTAAACCAGCCCCGCCGTGCGTGCTGCCTCCTTCTGCCCTCTGCCCAGGCCCCACGTTCCGCGCGGAGAACAGCCACACCGCGCGCCACCTGGCCGAGTTCTGGATGATTGAGCCGGAGATGGCCTTCTGCAACCTGGACGGTGAGCAGGGGGCAGGTTCCGGCAGTGCCCGGCTGCTGCGCCTGCTGTGCCTGGCCCCGCGGTGCCTTGCCCCTCGCTGCTGCCTGCCGCTGCCGCCTCAGGCCCATCTACCGCATGCCCTCAAGCCTCTCTGCCTTGCCCTTCCCCGCCCGCAGACGACATGCAGTGCACGGAGGACTACGTGCGCTTCTGCTGCCGCGCCCTCAGCCCGCTCCTGCTCTGCCCTTCCCTGCCTTCCCCTGCCCGCAGACGACATGCAGTGCGCGGAGGACTACGTGCGCTTCTGCTGCAAGTTCCTGCTGGACTCGTGCCGCCCGGACCTCGAGTTCATCGCCAAGATGATTGACAAGACCGCGATCGAGCGGCTGGAGCAGGTGGGGGGTGGTGCCAGATGCACATTCGCATTGCTCTTCTGCTGGGGGTGGGTGAGGGCAAGGCCCAGCTGCAAACGCCCGTGCACATCGCTCCATGCACGCTGTGGAGCACCATGCAGCGCTGGGTGCGCAACCCTTCCCGCAAGCGTGTATGAACCACTGCGCATCTGCGATTCTGAGACTCGTGTGCAATTGCCAACTGCGTCACACCGGCTTGCGTGTCCCATTGCCTGCTCCTGCCCACAGGTAGCCAACTCCTCCTTCAAGCGCGTGTCGTACACCGAGGCCATTGAGATCCTGGAGGGAGTGGTGGCCAGCGGCAAGAAGCAGTTTGAGTTCCCCGTGTCCTGGGGCATCGACCTGCAGGTGGGGGCCTGCGGCGTTCAGTTAGGGCAGACAAGCAGTGTTGTCTGGGCCCATCAAACCTGGCTGCATGTCCCGCCTTCCTACACATCAAGCTCCAGAGGAGGCGCAGGCCTTGCTGCCGCCCCTGCTGAGCGATGCCTGACTGAACGGTGTTGCAGCAGCTCCGCGCCTGCACCAAATGCTTGCCTTGCATCCCGTTTCGTGCGCAGAGCGAGCACGAGCGGTACCTGACGGAGGAGGTGTTCAAGCAGCCCATCATCGTGTACAACTACCCCAAGGACATCAAGGTGCGATTGATAGGCAACAAGGCGTTGTGACAAGGATAGGTCTGCTGGCCATTGGCAGAGGGTGCGACTGAAGCGGTGTACAGCTACCCCAAGGACATCATGGTGCGAACTGTGGTGTGATGGGAGCAGGGTGGGCTATAGAAAGGCCGGGGGGAGCGGCCATTGCAGCAGGAAGGGCGGCATGAGAAGCCTGCACCTGCCCAAAGGGCAGGGAAGCTGCGCTTGTGGTGTGGACAGGCTTTCAACTAGCCACAACCCCGCCCCCGCAGGCCTTCTACATGCGGCTGAACGACGACAACAAGACGGTGGCGGCCATGGATGTGCTGGTGCCCAAGGTGAACTGCGCACATGTGCTGTGCTTGGACATTTCTGTCTGGTCGCTGTGCTGGTACCTCTCATTTTCTGGTGCTCGCCTAGCACATTGCTGCCCGGGGGAACGCCCTGTACTGCCTTGTCACTTGTCACCACATTGCTCCTCCTTCTGCAATGTCGCCTGCAGGTGGGCGAGCTTGTGGGCGGCAGCCAGCGCGAGGACCGGCTAGACGTGCTGACCCGCCGCATCACGGGTGCGCGCTGCCTTGCCACGTGCTTGCATCTTTTCACTGGCTGCCTGAACCAGGCTGTCCGTGCTTGCATTCTGTGGGCCCCCCTGCATGCATGCGCACACATGCGCTGCCGCAGCTTCACTCCCTCGCCACGTACTCGCCACCCGTCACCCCTGCTCTGCCGCCCTGCGCTCCAACCGTTCCTGCCGCCTGCTGTCGCTCCCGAACTGACCTGCTGTTGCTCTTATTCTCCTGCAGAGTCGGGCATGCCGCTGGAGGCGTATGCCGGCTACCTGGACCTCCGAAAGTACGGCACCGTGCCCCACGCCGGTGCGCCGCCGCTGCTGCTACCCTGCTGCTGCTGTTGCTGCTGCTGCTGTTCCAGGGATGGCCTGTGCTGCCGCTGCTGCCGCAGATGCTGCTGCCGCATCTGAGCAGGTCTGTTGGATGGCTTGCGTGCTGTGCTTTCTCTGTTGAGAGGAGGGATGGTCCCCCTGCGGTGGGCTCACCAACTGGCCAGGAGCGGGCACTTGCGTGCACGGTCGGGCTGCCGCGCTGCCGGGCCTTCCCAACACCAAGCCCCTGTTTCCAGGCTCTGGCAGACCAGCCCAGCCACAGTCCGCCCCAGACGCGCCCTCCTGTACTGGTCTGCAATGCGGCCCCCCGGCCGCTGGCGCAGCCCTGTACCAACCCAGTGCTCGTGCTGTTTGTTCCCTTGGTCCCTTGCGTACCGCAGGCTTTGGCCTTGGCTTTGAGCGCCTGATTCTGTTTGCCACGGGCCTGGACAACATCCGCGATGTCATCCCCTTCCCCCGCTGGCCCGGCAACGCCACCTACTGAGCGCGGCCAGCCTGCAGGCGCGGCAGCAGTGCCACTTGCGCGCACTTGCCCGGCCCGTCGGTACACGTGCACCTTGGGCCCCCTCGCCAGCGGCTGTCCCCTCCCTTGCCCCCCCCCATTCTTTATTCATCGTGTAATCTTGCCTCACGACACAATTGGGCGGCTGGGAGGTGCCGGACAGAATGGACACTTCTGCTTGCAGGAGGGGACACTTTGCAGCTTCCGCATCAGCTGCGCAAGGAAGGCGGCGGGCGGGCGGGGAGGCTTGGGAGGGCCCCCGGGGGGGCCGCTGCCCCAGCAGCCCTCCTAAACAAGCTGTGCACGCCCTCCGGAGCCGTTTGTGGGCGTGCCCGAGGGGATGGGCAAGCTCGAGGAGTCACTCCAGAGTCACTCCGGACCGCCCGGGCAAGACTGAAGGCCTCGCACGCTGCAGGGAAACGCATTCTACGCCTCCATTCAAGTTTTCATGGCTTCACACACACAACTGATCCTCATATGCGGCCTCCTCTTAGCGCTGGCGGCCACCGCTGGCGGGAGGAGTCTGAGGGCCGCAGCCGCTGCGCAGCAGACGCTCACAGGTGGGACAGGAAGCCTGTGCAAGTACAATGGCAGCCGGCGACGGCGTAACGCTCGAGGTTGACCCTCACCCTAGCTGCTGCCGCCTCACTGTGCAGGGCGGGCCGCCGTGCTCTCCGTTGATGCACCCTCGGCGCACTCCAGGTAACAGAGATGGAGGCGGGGAGGGGCGCCAGCCGCAGTATTCAGTCGCGGCCGCTCGCTCGGCGTATCGGATGCTGCCGCCCCACCAATTGGCCACACGTGAGCCGCAGCCCCCAGCCTGCCCAAACTCACCCTGCCACCGGCCCACCACACACTCTTGTGCAGGATGGTGGTGCTGCACACGGCCGACGGCAAGCGGGTGCCCCTGCAGGCCACGCAGCAGCAGCTCGCGCACGTGCGCACGGGCCAGCACTTAGCGGTGACAGGCACCTGGCGCGCCGGTCCCACCGCAGCAGCAGCAGCAGCAGGCGCCGCAGCGGCCCGCCAGCGCTTTAGCGCGGCCAGCATTGTGGCCAGCGGCAGCGGGCCGGCGGCGCCGCCGCCGCGCCTGACTGTGCAGCCAGCGGCAGGGCGGCACCTGCTGCAGACGCCCGTGGTGCGCTCCACCAACCAGCTGATTGGTGCAGATGTGCCCACCGTCTTCATCCCAAGTGAGTGTCCTGCCGGCGCATGGTGCAGCTTGCTCCTTGAGGCAGCGCGGGCAGGGCTGTGCTGCAGGTGACTCAACCCTGTGCTGCCACCATGCTGTTGCCCGCTGCCGCCGGCGTGTCCCCTCCAGTTCCGCCGCTCGCTCACCTGCCGGTGCCACCCTGTTGTGCCCCTTGCAGTCCGCTCCGCTGGCCCCGGCGGCAGCGCCTGCCCCGGCAGCGGCGCGCCCAAGTTCAGCACGCAGCAAGTGCGGCAGGCGGTGTTTGCCGACAGCAACCCCAGCGGCGCCACCGTGGGCGGCCTGTTCGACAAGTGCAGCTTTGGCAAGACCAAGCTGACCAGCGCCACCAGCCGCGTGTTGGAGCCCGTCACCCTGCCCTGCTCCGGCACAGAGTGAGTGCAAACAGGGCCCGGGAATCCAGGCGCGCTGGCTGGGGTATCCTGTCCTCCCCAGCTCCCGGGCCAGTGCTTGCACGCCCACCACGATTCCCCTCGCCAGGCAGTGCGCTCACCTGCCTGCCCCCCTTTGCTTCCCCTGTGCAGCGCCAGCAGCGGCCAGCCCTGGTCGTTCAACACCTGTGAGTTCAACGACTTTGACGGCTGGGCCAGCGCCGCAGATGCACAGCTGGCGGCGGCGGGCGTGGACCTGTCGGTGTACAAGTACAGGTGCGGTCGCTCTATAGTAGGTCTGCTGCTGCGGATGCTTGCTAGACACGGTTGCAAGCCACACAGCACGCCTGGCCTCACTTGTGCCGCTGCCCATCGCACAACGCGCTCACCCTGCCGCTTGCTCTGCGTCCTCTGCCCCCTGCAGGGTGTACCTGCTGCCCCCCAGCCAGTGCGGCTGGCTGGGCCTGGGCTATGTGGGCTGCGACGGCTCCTTCACCTGCCGCGCCTGGATCCATGCGGATGCCTGGACCTCCCCCCAGGCAATCATGCACGAGCTCGGCCACAACCTGTACATGGGCCACGCCACAAGCATGGAGGGCGGAGTGGTCAACGACTACGGCGACTCCACCTGCGTCATGGTGAGCAGAGCGCTTGAGAGCGGAAAGGGCGCTTGGCAGGGGCTCTGCTGGTGGAAGACTGCGGCCGAGTGCGCCTGGGAGGCCTGCCACACTGCTCACTGCCTCTGCTCCCAGCTCACCCCTCCCGCTCCCCACCCTTCCCCAAACCCGCAGGGCCACTGCTGCGACAACCGCTGCCCCAACACGCCGCACGCCTGGCAGATGGGCTGGCTCAGCGTGCAGCAGCTGGACGGCAGCAGCCTGACCCCTGGCGCCACGGTGACCGCCACCCTGGCCAGCTCCTCCGCCTCGTCGCAGTCCGGCCTGCGTGTAGTGCCCAACTGGGCGGCCGGCGCAGCGCCCGTGTTCCTGGGTGTGCGCAGCACAGCTGGCGGCGATGCAGGCCTGGCTGCCAGCCTGGCTGGCCAGGTGCACGTGTACACCGCCAACATCAGCAACACGTTTGATGCCGGCGCGTCCGAGACGCGCTGGGAGGGCACCCTTGCAGCAGGCGCCGCCTGGGCGCAGCCCGCCGCCGGCCTGGTGGTCCGCGTCAAGTCAGTTGGTGCCACCGGTGCCACCCTCACCGTGTGCCGCAAGGCCGGTGCTGAAACCGCGGCCTCCTGCGCGGCCGGCCTGGACAACGACTGCAACGGGCTGGTGGGCACAGCCGACCCAGCCTGCCCCAAGCCTCTGGCGCAGTCCATTCGGCCGGTGCCCCGCAGGCAGGTGGCGCGCCCACCCCGCGGCCTCGCCAAGCAGGCGCTGCTGCGCCGCACCGCCGTGTGAGGCGCCCCGCCCCCTCGGCCCAAGCCACCCCATTTCATTGTACCCCTGTACACTGCCTGTACCTCCCCCTTCCAGCCGCCTTGTAGAGATGGCAGCGCGGTGCAACACCCGCGCTGCGCTCGGGAGCCCCCGCCGCCCCTCGATTTTGCCGTACCTCCCTCCACCTTATCACACTGGCTCCCTTCCTCGTCTCTTCAACCCGAATTATTTCTCAAGACGAATGCGCCCGCTGCACCACTCCAGGCCCCCTTTGAAACGAACTGCTTTCCCTGGCATAGCCAGGGAAGCTGCACCATTGCAATGAATGACTGGCCTTTTGATTCCGTACCTCCCCCTCTCCCAAAGCCTCTCCCTTCACTCCCCTTGCACTCCTCACCGTTAGCTCCACCGCACGCCGCTCAAAGCTGGGCCCTCAAGCCCGCCACCCCTTGTCGTCACACCCTTGTCGCCTTGCCTTGAGCGCCTCATTTGCTCACGCACACACCGAGTCAACTACCAGCCGTACCTACACCACTTGCTCATCGCATTCGCACATTCACGCTGCATTCACACCGCCGCTCCCGCGGCCTGCGCAGCCGGCTTGCCATTGCATCCAAGCCCTGCCGCTCCCCACGCTGAGCACGCATTGACCATTTCATGTGCGCACCTGCATTCTTGTAAACCTTTTGAGACAATATTGACAGCAGGTGCAGTGCACTGTGGCCAGGCAGCGAGGGCGCCGCGCCAAGCCACAGATTTGGTTGAGTGGGGGTTGTTGGACGGCATCGCAGGATGCCCCTGCCTGCCGTGGGGTGCTCTGCCTGCTTTTACTCTAAGCCTACTAAGCATGACGATGCGCGTAACTCAGCCAGCCGAAGCAATTCTGTGGTCGCAGTCTCAACTTCCCCCCAGATACCCATCAGCCCCAATGAACCGGGCTAGTGACTGCTCCGGAGTGGCTGATCCCGGGCTGTAAATCGCTGCTGGCTGCCCACAGCTCTCAATCGAGGGCCAGCGCGCTTGCAGGAGGGCCCGACCCGTCCCTGGAATCCCGGGATTGGTGGTTTCTTCCCCCTGCCACAGATCGACAAGCACATTCTGTCCCAGCTTCCTGGTATTGGCTGGATGCCAATGTACAAAACAGTGGGAAAGGGCTGACAGCCCTAATGAGGAGCAGATGAGGCAGCAAGGACCGCAGATGGCCTCAGCAGTGGCCGGGGAGCGGCGGGTTGCAAGGCGGGCGGCGGGCGCCGGCTGGTCGGGCGGCAGCGGTGAGCGGCAGCGGAGCAGCCTTCTGGGCGAAGCCTGCGGCGCCTGCTGCTGATGCAGATTGATTGGCCTCGTTTGCGCAATGGCAGTCTCAAGCGCACTGCGCATTGGCGCAGCGGTGATCCAGGCACTGACCCCATCCTGGGCAGCAGGCCCTTGCCTTTTTGAAGAGCATACGAGTGTGGCAGCAAGGCAAACAGCATGCAGCTGGCCGATGGTTGGGCGGCTGGGCCGCTTCAACACCCTTGCGCCAGCAGGCAGGCACGAGGGGGCCACCAGCTGTGCTTCTGTGCAGTGTACTTTCACTGGTCACAGGATGTTCCAGCTGCCTAGGCAAATCAAACAACAGCACAGCGCGGTGCTGGATGGAGGGCAGCTCCAGCCATGGAAGGGAGAGGGCTGGCAAAGGCAGATTGGTCAGTTGGGGCGGCACTCGTTGGTAGGGGGCTGAGTCGAGGCGTCATCTGGTCGGCAGCCCCGCCGCCAAGCGCAGCGCTCCGCTGGTGTGCAGCTGTCGCACAGGGGTGCCGCCTTAGCGAGCGGTCCAGGCGTTGGGCTTCACCAGGCCCCGCCCCGGGATGAAGAGTGAGTCCAGCTGGCCGGCGCAGGCGGGGCACTCCTTGTGCTTTGCCAGGTACTGCACCGAGCAGGGCGCACACATCGTGATGTGGCCGCACGGCACGCCAATCTGTGTGCAGGGGAGAGAGGCGGTGGTGCAATCGTGTGTTGGCGCTTACGACGGTTGAGGGGCAGGCAGGGGCAGGTGCGAGTGGCTGCTGCAGCTTGCCAGCTTGCAGGTTGTGGCAAACCAGGCGGCATGCATGCATGCGCTCTCACAAGTGGCTGCAATGCGGGGCTGCTAGCTTGGCAAATGTGCCACCGCTGCGAAAGGGCATAAACCTACGCCCGGCAAATGCGCAGCAGATGCAGCAGCCGGCATGAACCGTGCACCACTGCCCACTCACCGCTGCTGGCTCGTCATCCAGGCAGATCGCGCACTCCCGAGGCTCATGTGCTGCCTCCGGTGCCGCTGCCGCTGCCTCCTGCGGCCCCGCCTGCGCCGCTGCCGCTGCCTCCTGCGCTGCCTCCTGCGCTGCCGCAGGCGCCGCCTCTGCACCAGCTGCCGCCTCGCTGCCATCGCTCAGCACCGCGGCACGTTGCAGGTGCTCCGCTGCAGCCTCGACTGCAGCACTTTCGGTGGCCGCCTCAGTGGCATCTTCTGCCTCTGGCTGCTCAGCTGCCGCCGATGCAGCCTCTGCCGGTGCGTCTGCTGCCTCCGCTGCTCGCTCCTCTGCTGATCCCGCTGGCTCCTCAGCTGCTGGCTGCTCAGCTGGCGCCTGGGCTGGCACGGCAGCCTCTTCCGCCACAGGTGCCGCAGCCCCGCTCTCAGCTGTGTCAGGGTCTGCCGCATTCTCTACCTTCGGGTCTGCTGATAGGCCTGCCTGCTTCTGCTGCTTCTGCTGCTGCTGCTGCTTGGCTTTGCCTGTCGCCAGCGGCGGAGAGGCAGCCGAATCCGTTGACCGCCGCCGCGAGCTGCTGCTGTTGCTGCTGCTGCCGCTGGACTGCCGCCGCATGCCGCCCCTGCTGCTGGCTGGCTGGCCCGGCGGCGGGGCCGGCTGCCAGCCGCTGCTGCCGTAGGCTGCTGCAGGGTAGCCCACGGCTGCAGGCAAAGCGACAGTCCCAGGGGGGTAGGCGGCACCCGCGTAAGGGTAAGCATAGCCAGCAAACCCCGGAGCTGTTGCAACTGGGTAGTACCCTCCATTGCTGACCACATAGTAGCCTGCTGCGCTGGCGGGGTAGGTGCCAGCTACATAGCCTGTGAAGGATGCGGCTGGGTGGTACCCTGCAGGAAAGCCAGGGTGCTGCGGCCTGCAGACGGCAAGTGGAGCGGGCGGCGAGGGCAACAGTGGGCGCTGCTTGTTCGGCTGGCAGCAACATTGCATGCTGTGTGCATAGTAATTCAGGCTATAATAAATTCAATCCCTGTCACTGGTAAAGTGCGAGCAGCCTGAGCGGAGACGGCGGTGGCAGCGTGGCAGCGTGGCAGCTGTGGCGGCGGTGCGGCGGCGGCGGCGGCGGCGGCGGCGCAGCGCTTACCAAGCGGCCCCTTGCATTCCATCATAGGCGACCTCGTATTGCTCTCCGTCGTCGTACCCGGCCCCAGGGCCATTGTAGCCCGCGGTAGGGTACATTGCGAGGCTTGCGTTTTCAGCCGGCCGACCCAGCGCCTCCCTCCTCTGCTGTAGCTTCTGGCAGCTGTGCAAGGTGGCTGGAGAATGCCAGCGAGCACTTTCAGCCCCCACCAAACTTGAGCGGCGAGGGAGCAAGCGGGACGGCAAGCGCAGGGCGGCCAGACTGTGGAACAGGGCTGTATGTAGCAATGAGAGCACTGCGCAGCCGACCATGCAGCGCCAAGAGGTTGCTGCCGAGCGCTGCCGCCTGCTGCCGTACGTCGGTTGCCGCCGGATCGCTCCCGTCCTCCCGAGCCTCACACCAGCCGTGCCGGGGCCGCGTTGAGCTCTTACAGCAATCACAGGGCATGATTGGCTGTATATATGTTGTGCCATTCGTGCACTCGTGCCGGCTGCGGCAGACAACAGAGGCAGGTGCTGCGCGGGGCACCTGGAGCACTGCTGGCCCTGCGTGGGCGGCGCCTGCCCTCCCACAGACTATCCCAGCGGCTGGCAGGGCCAAGTGCTACCGGATGGGAACTACGGCTTTACTGTAATGTTCTGTTTGCCGGGGCCTGCTGCACCGCCGCGCAGTGTGCCCGAGGACGAGCGGGGAGTAGTGGAGCAGGGCTGTGCCGCCGCATACGCCTGCCTTCAAGGGCGCTGGGTTGCCTATCAGCTAGGATGCATTCATATAAATGTCAGCCAAAGCTGCACTGCACTCCGTTTCATATTGACATCCCTCTCGTTGCCGCTGCCTGGCCATCCTTGTGTTACAGCTGGTGTGTTTTCGGGGCGGGGTTTGCCGACATGGTACACTGAAAGAAGTGGGGAAGGGCGTAGGGGGCGGAACAGAGAGGAGCAGGCAGCTGCGAGCGAGGAAAGGGAGCAAAGCCAGCATCAAATCGGGGTACAACAGCATTCATTCATTGGGCATGAGGCACGGGCACATGCACAAAAACGGGGCGGCGGAGCAGGCGGCGGGACTCGCATTACGAGAGAGCGACTCGCGATACGGGGGAGTGAAGCGCCGTGCCCGACGCGGCGGCAGGCAGCGGAATGAGACTAGAAAATGGAGCTGCCGCCCGTCTTCTTGCCCAGCAGCATGTCCTTGGCCTCGTTCACTTTGGCCGCGATGAAGGAGCTGCCGCCGGCGTCGGGGTGGTTGGCAATCATGATGCGGCGGTGCGCCTCCTTGACCTGGCAGGACAGCAAAGGGAGGGCAGCAGACAATGCGTGGCAGGTCAGCGTGCCGCCACGGGAACGGACGCAATGCAGGGGAGCGGCAGATGCACGGGGAGCAGCGAAGGACCACTGAGCGTGCGCCACCGTCAGGCAGCACAGCCGCTGCAGGCTGCTGGCTGCGCCGCACCCTGCTTTTCGGACGCAGCAACATGAGAGCTGCAAGAAGTATTGCAAGGTTGATGAACGAATGACAAACTGCCCGCACCTTTTCCTCAGGAGCGCTCTCCCGCACACCCAGGATCAGCGCCGCCTCTCGCCGGTTCATCTCCGGCTGGAACCCGCCTGCAAGTGACATGGGGGAAGATGAGTGCTGATGAGCATGCTTTGCTAGCAGCAGCTGCGAGCCAGCAAAAGTCAGCCTTCGGCGATGCAAATCAGGCCGCACAGAGCAGGGAGTCGAGGAGCGAGCGGCAGCGGGGGTGGTGCTGTAAGCCCACAGCACCTCTCACCCTCCCCATGGACCCCTGCGCAATGCCTCACCCTTGTAAAACGCGCGCATGCGCGGCCCCGCTGCCCTCCAGGCCGTAAACGCCTGCAGGGCAGCGCGGGCGCCGTAGGCGGCGGCGCCCACCGCCAGCCCCGCGACTAGCGGCGTGGTCTGCAGGGCGGCGAGAAGAGCGTTGTAGACGCGATGCAGAAGCAACTCAGCACCCAGGCGAACCAAGCAGCAAGCAAAGGAAGGCCAGCGAGGGGTGACTGCTCACCATGGCTGCTGCCGCGGGTGTTGCTGCCGTGGATTGAGCAGCTGTTGCTGCTCAGAGGGTGCTGGCTAGGCTGGCGAGCGCCCCTGCAGCTGCTGCCGCAAGTCACTGGAAGCGCGCCCCGGGTGGGGAGGGAGGCAGCTGGGGGCGCTGGCAAGCTGGGATGCCTTAAACGATGCAGTTGGTGGGCAGCGCCAAGGAATGAGACACCCTTGCGAACCCTGCTGCGCTGGCGGCGGCTCCATGCGCAGCCTGCAGCGTCCCGCAGCCATCTCCTGCTTGTAATAAACTCTACAACCCACCTTCGGTTGTGGATCGCGGCGTCCAGCTGCCAACGCGTTGGGTCCGCGCGAATAGCGTTTTGTTCTGCGGCAGGGGCGCTCCAGACAGGCAGCCATGGCCACCGTCGACATGCCTAAGAAGGTCGAGGAGGGTGAGCACCGCTGCAGGCGCGCCTGCCCCCGTCTAGTCACGCATTGTGCTGCCGCCGCCGCCGCCTGCCTGCCGCCACTCTGCGCCTCCTTCGCTTTCGCCCCTTCTGTGCTGCTCCTCAGCCCCATTGCACCTTCGCCCCTCCCCACTGCACCAGCCCTGTTCTACCGCCTGAAGCAGCACGGCTTCAAGCAGTGCCAGTCGTACGGCGAGGCGTACGCCGAGTGCTGCCACGGCCGGGTCTTCTCCATTGTGTGGGCCTGCCGCAAGGAGATGAAGGCCCTGTCCGACTGCATGAGCTCGCAGTGAGTGTTGGGAAGTGTGTCGGCCACATGCCGCTTGAGCAGCAGACCCAGAGTCGTGCCTTCCTGGAGGTGTCGGCGAGAGCGGCCCCTCTTTCCTGCCACTCCTGCTGCTGCTGCCGTTGCTGCTGCTCGAGATTCCGGCAATCTGGGCAAAGAGAGCTGCTGCTGCCCTGAATGTTCACATGCCGCTGAGTGCATCTTCCATCTCCCTGCCGCAGCACGGGCCGGCTAGAGGAGCTCAAGGCGCGGTACGTGGCGGCAGGCAGCCCACACAACCCAGACTGGGACAAGCTGCTGGAGGGGCTGTGAAGGATCTAGCAGCAACACCGGTAGTGATGTGGCAGCGCAACTGGAGACCGCGGCTGTGAGGCGTCACTGCATGCCGCAGCTGGCGGCTGTGCTGCGTGGGTGCCACGTGCTGCCCAAGAATAGCTGCAGGCAGCTGAAACCGACTCGACACCCACTTTCATGTACCACCCGATTAGCCTAGGCCTAGCTTCAGACTGCGTCCAACCCTTGCCGTTCTTGTATTTGTCCCTGTAAACTTTGGATGCCGCAGCTGCTTGGTTGTGCGCTACCATGATAAGCTGTCTACATTGTTGCAGCTTCATGTAGCAGTCTGTTCTTGAGAAGAGCATGAAGCAGAGCATGAAAGCGTGAGCTTGCAGGCATGGATGGAAACAATGACGAGCGAAAAAATAGCAGGTGCAGCGGCTGTGGCTGAGTGATGATGCCTGAGGCTTGGTGTGAAAGCAAAATGTGGCAGCAGCGAAATTGAAGCAGGCATGGGCGCGCTCTCCATCTCATTGTCTCAGGGCTGAGTGGGCCGCGGCGAGGCCGTCAGCACTGGAGGCACCGCCAGCTCTGGCTGAGCTGTCAGGCTGGGGCAGCACTTGGCATCACAGAAGGCAGGGCAGTCGCCGCCAAACTTCTCAAAGGCGGGGCAGCTGGACTGGTTGCCGTTGGCGCACAGCTGATAGCAGGTGGGCAGGCAGGTGGCCTGGCGCGCCTCGTCACATTGGGGCGGTTGGGCGGCCTGCAGGCGGGGCAGCAGACGGTGTGAGGAGAGGTGTGCCCTCTGCCGGTGCCTTTGTTGACTGCCCAAGCTTTGCACGCTTGCGGGGGGACGAACCCCCATGCGCACTGCTGGCGGTACCAGCGCCGGTGGCCCCCCAGCTGGCATGCCCCCAGCTGGCTCACCTGCGGCGTGGATTCAGTCGACGCTGGGCGCCCAGCTTTGGCCCCGAGCACCATGCATACTGCCAGCAGTGCCAGCAGGCCGAGGGCACGAGGGGCGGTGCCGGGCATTATGGGGGTGTTGGCGAGGCAGCTGGTGAGGCGGATGGTGCACGGCACGGCGGGCTGCTGGAGCTGTGCAGCACGGCCTCCCAAAAGCTAGCAATGGCTTTTTAGATGGCATGCAACTGCCTGATGGGAGAGCCTGCAGAGCATGCTGCTGCAGCTGCTGATTGGCACCGCCCGGGCAAGCCAGATGGCGTGAGCGACAGCTGTCGAGGCGGATACTTGAAGTCAATGGCACTGCAAGAGACAGTGGGCACAGCACAACATGCGGCAGGTGATCACGACTTCCGTATTTGATTTGTGGCCTGAAATATTTGCCGGGCACCTTTACGGACTAGGCTCGCCACCGCAGACAAGAAGCAGGTGTGGTGGCACACTCGCCGTGTGGCGTCGCTGCAGTTCCAAACTCAATTTTCAGCTTGAACATTCTATTGCTCCCATATCCTGTCATGGCCATGTTCTGATACACATGCACATGGCATGGCCCTGCAGCCGACAGCCAACGCTGCCATGCACACGCAGCGCAGCGTTTGCGGCGGTGGCAAAGGCGGCGGCAAAGTGTCCGCCGCCTTCATAGCCGCTCGCAGTTCCCGGGCCGCCGATCGCCCGTAGCGCTGCTCCCTGGCGCGATGGAGGAGGAGGGCAAGGAGAATGCGGCCCAGCTGCCGAAGGCTGCGGCGCCAGTGTGAGTTGGGGCCTGCGCTTGGCTGCAGCTCGGCGGCAATCAGGGCGAAGGGAGACGTGATCGCCGCAGGCCCCGCCACCAGCCGAGGCCACCTTGCCGCCGCTGACGTGCTCCCTCGCTGCTGCCTGCAGGCTGGGCAAGCGGCGCCCTGTCTTCAAGCCGCCGGCGTTCGTGAAGAAGCCTGCTCTGCCTGGAGCAGGAGATGGCAAGCCAGCCGCTCCCCCGCGGCCCACCGGCGTCGCTCCCGCCCGCCCTGCTGGCGTCGCACCCGCCCGCCCTGCCGCTGCCGCTTTAGCCCGCCCTGCTGGGGCACCCAAGGCAACAACGGCAGCAGTGACGGCAGCAGCAGCGGCGGCACAGGCGCCAGCAGCAGACGCTGCCGAGGCGCGCTACTTCACAGGTCAGACACGCTCGGTTTGGTCAAACCTGCCACTGCCGTTGCATTTCTGGGTGCTGGGTGCTGGGTGCCGCTCGCCCACACTGTTTGCTTCGACCCTCCTGCCGCAGTGCTGTACTGCAAGTACCAGCCCACCAAGAAGCTGCGCAAGAACAAGTCATTTGCGGACGGCGTGCTGGAGGTGGCGGTGGCCAGCAAGAAAGCGGTGGGTGCTGGGCCGCCCGGCTGTCGCTACCTGCTGCTGCTGTGCACACATCATGCTTGCCTGGTGGGATGAAAGCTGCTGGTTTGTGCGCATTGCTGACTGACACGGCAGTCGTTAGGGGTGCTAGAGGTTGTCCTGTCGTCTGCGCTCTGCACCCACTGCGCGCCCAGTGCATCCACCCACATCTGCCCATGCGCCTTCCCCTCTCTTTCTCTCTCCAGGTGCTAATGGATGCGGAGGGCAAGGTGGTGTCCTCCACTGTGCTTCGCGGAGTCAATGTACCGAGCATGGGCGAGGGCAGCAGCGTGGTGGTGGGCAACTGGGAGGTGAGGGGGCGAGGTGTGAGGGAGGGCAGGAGGGCACCCACTGGGCTGTGCGAAGGCATCTGGTGCTGGCTCATGCGCCGACATGCCGTGAAGGGCAGCCATTGCGGTCTCCTGCAAGCTATGTTGCCCTTGATCGGGGGGCAGCATTTGTTTCGACGTGTACCACCATTCCATGTTGCTACGAGCAGGTGGAGGTGCAGGAGCCCTTGGACGCCGACAAGTTCAAGTGAGAATGGAGAAGGATAGCCAACTGCAGTTGGATTTGTCTTGACAGCTGTTTGCTTGGGCTTGAGCTCTGGGGCCCCCTTGCATGCATGACGCATCTGCCTGCCATCAACCATTGCAGGAGCGGCGAGGCATTCATGAAGCCCACCATCACAGCGGCAGCCACAGCAGCCCTGGCAGCCGCGCCTGTGGCCTCTCACGCCGCCTTCCGCCCCGTGGCCGGCGGTGCCTTCCGGCGCCCTGGCGGTGCAGGGGGGGGCGGCGCTGCCGCTGCTGCTGCAGCGGGCGGTGCGCCGGCAGAGGCGCCGCGCGCTCTGCACGACCCACACGCTGAGGGCGCCATCGTCCTGAACGAGCAGCAGTGGGCGGGCGGCACGGGCCGGCTGGCCAAGGAGCGCCCAGTGTGCCCTGTGGTGCTGGACCCGTACTTGGGCCGTCACCTGCGGCCCCACCAGGTGAGCGGGGCCAGGCCATGGCAGTGCTTGGCCGGCCGGGCTGCTTGTGGGTGCTCGCCTTTCAACCGTGCTACATGCTAAATGGCCGTGAACTTGCACCTTGCTGTTCAACACTGGGCTTACCGTCGGCACAGCAATGAAACAAAGCAACAACACCATTGTTTTGTACCCCCGACAGGTGGAGGGCGTGCGCTTCCTGTACGAGGCGACCATGGGCCTGCGCACGCCGGGCATGCAGGGCTGCATCCTGGCGGATGACATGGTGCGTCACTGGCTGGCTGTGTGATGGATTCAGTGGGCAGAAGCCATGGCGGATGGAGTGTGGGGCAGCTGACCGCCATTGCAGGCAAGCTCCGAGCACGAGCACGAGGGTAGGGCAGGTCCACCCTTCCAGCTACAGCTCTTACCTGGTTTCCACCGCTGCCTGCCATGTGTGGGCACAGGGCCTGGGCAAGACGCTGCAGGTCATCAGCCTGATCTGGACGCTGCTGAAGCAGGGGCCAGAGGTGAGCTGGTGCCTCACAGCGCCGGTACATTCATGCCTGCCTTGCGCAGCAACGGATGCCGCCGTCAGCCCACCGTGCACGCGCACGACTTCCTCAAGGCGAGGTGTCAACCTTGACAACCTTCCTTGCCGACATATGCAATGCAGGGCAAGCCCACCGTGCGCAAGGCCATGGTGGTCACGCCCAGCAGCCTCACTCAGGCAAGCCAGCGCATGGCTGATGCCATCTGAATGCTGCTGCCCCTCCTGCTGCTGGCATTGTCGTTGGCGCATAGTAGCGTGCTGGCCCTACAAGTTGCTGCATGTTAGCTCCCCTGTGGCAACCTGTTCACAGATTGACATCAACTGCCACTCTGCCGCCAAATGCAGAACTGGGCGGACGAGTTCCGCAAGTGGCTGGGCATCGAGCGGCTGCGCTGCATGGTGCTGAGCCCCGGCGCCGACGGCAAGCAGCAGGTGGGTCGGCGGGCGGGAGCAGAGGGATGGAATGAGGTGCAGGCACCATTTTGTTCAGCCTCTTGAACACTCGAACAACATGGCAGGTCAGCCACCAAGCTTCAATCGCGCCTGCATATTGCTTCCTCCGCAGGTGGTGGACTTCAAGCACGGCTCTGTGCACCGCGTGCTCATCGTCTCGTACGAGACGCTGCGCAAGCACAGCGCGGAGCTGGCGGGCACCGTGGACCTGCTGGTGAGTGGCTCGCTGTTAGTTGGGAGGTCAGTTAGGGTATAGCGCTGCCCGGCCTGCAGCTTGCAAACGCCTGCTGCTGGGGCGGCTCAGCGTTGGCGGGCAGCATCCATCCTGTCGTGTGCCGACTGCTGCTACGCTCCAATCGCCTCCTGCGCCTGCTTCACCTGCAGACCTGCGACGAGGGGCACCGGCTGAAGAGCGCTGCTGGCAACAAGACCATCAGGTGCGCCGAAAATTTGCACCAACTGAGCATACATGTACCTGGCCTGCTGCTTTACGCCGAACTCAACCTTTCCCATCCACCTGCCCACTCACCCATCAGCTCACTGCTGGCGCTCAACTGCCCATCCCGCATCCTGCTGACGGGCACACCCATCCAGAACGGTAAGCAGAGCTGCAGTTCGTCCAGTATCTGATATGCAGAGGCCACGTGCAGCAATGTGGCTGGCGGCAGGCTGCTGACCTGGCTCTCTCACCACCCCTGTGCTGTGTTGCAGACCTCACGGAGTTCTTTGCCATGGTGAGCTGCCGGTGCTGTGATCTCTTGATCGTAGCTTGCGGTTGTGCGCGGTTGGCAAGCACCACGCCTGCACCCCTCTCTCCAAACCGATGCATTGCCGTTTCTCTGCTCTCAACCTGCGCAGGTCAATTTTGTGAACCCGGACAGCCTGGGCAGCCTGCAGACCTTTGAGCGTGTGCTGGCGGTGAGCTGGCGGCTGTCAGCTTCCTGGCTGAGTTGCTTGTTTGAATGCGCAAGCAGAGCAGCACACCCCGCCGCTGCCCGCCCTCCTGTTCGCCATGCTGATTTAGCTACTCATGCTCCCTGTGCAATCTCCCGCTTCTGCACTGCACAGGCGCCCATCAACCGCAGCCGGGACCGCAATGCGACCGAGAAGGAAAAGGAGCTGGGGGCCACGCGCTCGGCGTGAGTGCCTGGGAACGCTTGGCATTGTTGGCGTCGCAGTTGGATGCTGGAGCGTGCTGCTCAACCCTGGCTATGGTTGTATGCATAAGACAAAAGGGCGGCTGGATGTGCTGCCCCAAGCTGCCCTGATTTGGCCCCAGCAAACCCCTTGAAACTGCCTGTACTCGTTGCCCCAGGGAGCTGGCGCGCCGTGTGGAGAAGTTTGTGCTGCGCCGCACGCGCGAGGTCAACTCCCGCTACCTGCCGCCGCTCTCCAACTACGTCGTGTTCTGCCGGTGAGGCAGGCTAGTGGGGTGTGTTTGATACTGGATCCTCTGCGTGCGCTTGTGTAGGTACCGCTGCGGGGGAAGGTGGCGCGCCCATGCAGCCATCCTAGCTGCCCTGCCGCCTCGCAGCAGTGTGCCTTCTCACGCCGCCCCACATGCCTTCCTCCTGCCCCCGCCCGCAGGCCCACCGAGGTGCAGCTGCGGCTGTACAGCAGCGTGCTGGGGTCGGGCGTGGTGCGCAAGATGCTGTCCGCCACCGGCAGCGACTTTGGCGACACGGTGAGTGGGCTGGGTGGGGTGAGCGAGGCTCAGGATGGAGGTTGGAGAGGAGTAGCCACCCGTGTACTTGGAGCATTGCGGCGCCCAAGCCCAGTCGCAGCCTTATAAGTGCACGCATGCCAACTACGGTCACTAACCCTGTCACCCCTCCCTGTGCAGGCACTGTCGGTGCTGACCAACCTGCGCAAGCTGTGCAACCACCCGGCGCTCTTCCGCAGCCCGGATGGCGAGGACGCTGGTGCAGCAGGGGACGGAGAAGAGGGCTCGGCAGGGGAGGCATTCGACCCCGACCAGTCTGGCAAGTGCAAGGGCTGGAGGGTGCCGTTGTGTGCGTGGAAGCGCATGCTTGCTGTGGGTGACTTGCTGTGCTGAATTGGTGCAGTTGCGGCGGAAAGGGTTTGTGCTGGGTTTGCCCCCAATGCGCATGCCATCCACACGTAGCCTGGTCACATATGACCTCACAGGCTGCGCTCCAACCCCTTGCTCCCCGCAGGCAAGATGGCTGTGCTGGGGCTGCTGCTGCACCAGTCCATCTCAGCGGCGGGCGACCGAGTGGTGGTGGTTTCGCAGTCCACCGCCGCACTGGACTTGGTGCAGGTGGGTTGCAGGGCCAATCGCTTTGTGGCGCAGCTGCGTGCTTTTCAGATCTGCGCCGCTCCTGCCTTGCTTGCTTCCTGGCTGGGCAAGCGGGCAGCCTGGCCACCCTGCCTACAGACCACCCAAGTTGTGCCCTGTGCCCACTCCCCAACCCAAGCAGAAGCTGTGCGACGCGCGGGGCTGGAGCACGGCCCGCATCGATGGCGGCACGGACGTGAGCAAGCGGCAGGACGTGGTGAACGCCTTCAACAGCTACGGAGTGGGCCAGGCAAGGCGGCTGTGTGTGGCTGCCTTGTTCAGCTGGGCACTGCGTGTTTGCATTGCATGCTTGCTGGGTTGTACGGCCAGTGTCCAAGTGTTCCCGCCTTATCGGTCCTCAGCGTGCATCCTCGTTCCCACCCACCCTGCAGGTGTTCCTGCTGTCCACGACAGCCGGCGGAGCGGGGCTCAACCTGGTGGGGGCCAACCGCCTGGTGCTGCTGGACAGCCACTGGAACCCGGCAATGGATCTGCAGGTGCTCAGAATGCATGCTGTTGCTGCTGCCGCCGGCGTCGCCACCGGTGCCGCGGCTGCTGCTGCTTCCGTTGCTGCAAAGTATTGTTGACTTGCTGGCATCGCCAGCCAGGGAGGAATGCAGCTGGTCAGTGCCACAGCCTGCCCACCCAGCTCTCCTTTCTGCCTCGCTTGCCTGCCCATCCAGGCCATGGCGCGCGTGTGGCGAGACGGCCAGAAGAAGGCGTGTGTGGTCTATCGCCTCCTGACCACCGGTGGGTAATCTGCTGCTGTAGATCAGGCACAAGAGCATGTACTGCAGCTCGTGAGCGTGCAATGCTGGCTGCATGTGTTGTGTGCGCCCAGAGTTTTGAGCTCAGCTTTAGTAAAACATGGCCAAGGTATGCCAGCCCGCCCGGCATACTGCCACTCATAGCGCCATCCATTCTGCTATCTTTCTTCCCCAGGCACGCTGGATGAGAAGATGTATCAGCGCCAGCTGAAGAAGGGCGACATTGCAGCCACCATGCTGGGCAGCGGGGCGGGCGGCGCGGGGGCGGCCGCCAAGCAGAGCGGCGGCAAGTTCTGGTGAGCGATGGCGGGCATGCTGCTTGGGTCTGGGGTGCGATATGGCTGGGCAGACGCTAGAGCTGTGCAAGCGAGTGTGCTGTGAAGAGACAGCTTGTGCAATCTGTGCACGGTCGAGGCTGTTGCCCACTTTGCGTGAGCTTTCTGCTTATTGCCCATGCAGCAAGGAGGAGCTGAAGCAGCTGTTCACGCTGAACACAGGCAAATGGGGCAGCGGCTTTGCACACTGGCTGCTCTTCCGCCGCTTTGCTGGTGCTGGTGCCCGTGCCTGCTGTTCAGCGGGCGTGCTGGGCCTGTATGGCACGTCCCTGCTACTCAATATGTGCCCGTTCCTCCTGCAGCAACAAGCTGCGACACCGCCGACATCCTTCAGCAGGTTGGTGAAAGGGTGGGGTGTCTGCTGATTGTCTGACCTACAGAGCTGCGGCTCTACACATTTGATGAGCCCCAGGCCTCTCAATGCCGACTGTGCCTTTCTCTTCTCCAGGCGGCCGGGCGTGCCGCCGCGGCTGCCGCAACAGCGGGCCGCCGCGCAGGTGCGGGCGGTGCCGTTGCGGCCGCCGCCGCAGGTACAGCCAATGAACACCCGGCTGTGGCTGCGGCACGGGCAGCAGCTGCGGAGTTCAGGGATGTGTCGGCCAGCTGCGCCGATACGCCGCTGCAGGCGGCCATTGCGGCGGGTCATGTGTCCTTTGTGCACCAGGTGAGAGCTGCGCTGGTGGGCGGGCGGGCAGCTGCTGGATGCCGCTCTGCGCGTGCTAAAAGCAGGTGTGTGCAAGGCAGCACCAAAACGAGCCTCAGCGCCCACTCTCAGGCGAGTGCAGGACTATATTGCTGACTTCTTACTGCTTGTTTGCCCCGCATGCCGCAGGACAAGAGTCAGGCCGTGGCGACAGCGGCGCCGGGAGGGGCGGAGGCAGCGGCGCTCGAGCCGGCGGGCCAGCAGCAGCAGCAGCAGCAGCAGCAGCAGCAGGCCGCTGTGGAGGGCGCTGCGGCGCTGCAGGAGGAGCTGGGCGCAGCAGCCATGCAGCCTGGCTTTGGGGAGGGCAGCAGCGACTTGGAGCTGGAGGAGGAGGACTGCTGAAGGGGCTGAGGCGGCGGCGGCGGCAGCAGCAGTGCCTGCCCTGCCTGCCTGCCTGCCTCTGCCTCTGCCTGCCTCCCTGCTCTGCCTGCCCTGCCTGCCTGCCTGCCTGCCTGCCTGCCTGCCAGCCTGCCTAGGGGCTGCAGACCGGTCTTGGTACCAAGAACAACTAAGGAGCCGACCATCGTGAGTGCCTGCGCGTGCCTTTTGGTATGTCTCCAGTGTTAGGCAGGTGATGTAGAGTAAATGGCGAGCTGGTCGAGTCTCCCTTGCAGGCGGCGGCGGGAAGCGGCCGGGCGGTACCCAGGCACACCAGGGCTGTTCTGCCAGAGCGCTGCAGCGCTCTGCGCCTAGAATTTGCATGCAAATTCAACTGAAAATGAGGTCGCCGCGAGAAAGTGCGGCCACGTGGAAAGCCGCCGTCCGGACGGGTCGAAAATCGTGAATCGCACGGGTGCAGTGTCATAGCGGCGCACGCCCCTACCCTGCACCGCCCCCACATGCGCTCTGGCGGCAGCTGGCCCCTTGCAGGGCTGGGCCTGCTCCAGCTCTTCACCTTGGCGGCCCTTTTCTGGCATGTTCGGCAAGAACATCAAGTCTTACAGCCTCAGGATAATCAATCATGGCAGCAGGGCGCTGGGCCCGGACAGCGAGGCCGCCGCCTGCAGCAGGTGCGGGGTGCTCAGCGGCACCTGGTGCCGCCCGCCCGCCAGAAAGAGAAAGTGCATGCAAGTGGTCGAGGGGCCAGCTGGCATACCCGCCGCAGCTCTGGCACTTGCCACAGGCAGGTGCATCACAGTCGGTACTGTGTGTCCTCACATAACACACCAAGCACTCGAACAGCGCTCCAGCCACACGGTCGCATTCCGATCCAGCGACACTGATTCCTTGCGCCCTTCCCGCCACCGCCAGGATGCCCCGCCCAACGGACCGCGCCGCCGGCTTCAAGGCTTCAACGGGGTGGGTACCTTCTTAGGTGTTGCTGTAAGACCTGTGGAGGCTATCTGCTCAGAGAGACGCTCGGACACCTGCCGTTCTCCTAGCTGGCGCCTCACTGGCGCTCTAGCTGGCGCCCGCCAGCCCGGCCCTGTTCTGCGCCCTCCCTCCCTTTGAGGTCCAGCTGCTTCTAGAAACGGCCTTCGTGGCCCACTGCTTAGCTACCATGGGCCATTCACGGGCTTTTGAGCCCGCCCATCAGCGCGCCTCCTCGGACACTTGCGTGTCGGCTTCCCAGCGGCGCCGACGGCTGGGTGCCGCCGCCGCCGCATGCATGCGGGCAGGGGGCTGCATGGCTTTCCTCCCCTGGATCGCTACCAACTCTCACAAGCTTTTCACGACTCTTTCTCATTTACCCGCCGCTGCCTTTTGGTGCGATTGGGCAGCATGTTGTTGGTGCCCCAGCGGCGCCGAGGGCGGGCTGCCCCCGCATGCTCCAGGAGTGCATGTGCCCCTCCGCCACCTGCATGTGCGCTTGTGCGTTCGCACCCCAACACCCATCAGCAAGTATATCCTGCCCTCCCCCGTGCTGCAGGACGCCACCGACCCCCTCAGCTACATGGTTGGTTGGTGGGAGGGGGGGGGGCGGGGGGGGGGGGGGCAGCGGGCGGGAGGGTTGACCGGATTCATTGGCTGGCTTCTGCCGCTGCAAGCTCGCCTCGCTGTGTCATTGGTGCGCGTGCATCAAGTGCGTGTAAATGCAGTGCACGCTGCATGCCGATCGCAAGGCCTTTGCCTCTCCCAACCAAGCTGGTTGTATCACCCCCGCCCTGCACCAGACCGTGGACGAGAACGGTCGAATCGTTATTTTGACTCAGGTGCGGAGCGTCTGGCCCGCCTCCTGCCCCTCCCCTGGGACTTTGCCTGCAGCGCTTGAGCATGGAATGCAGAACCTTGTCGCCGCGCTGGCGTCACTGGTGCTCCATGCCTGCTTGAGCACGCCGCCCCGCCCCGCCCTGCAGGTGCTCATCATTCCGTCCTCCAACGTCGTCAACAGCGCCAGCCCCGCAGCCAACCGCTTCAAGTCTGACTTGTTCCCGCTCAGAGTGGAGGACGGCCCCTATGGCGGGCCAATCACTCCGCCTGGGGTGAGCAACCGGTGCCAAACGCTGCACTCTAACGCGGATGCCATACGTGTGTGGTTGCACACGAGCGACGGCATGTTGTGCAGCTCAAATGCACTAGCTGGCGGCTGAACACTCACCCGCCTGCCCATGCGCCGCCACCCACGCAACGCTTGCCACAGGCAGGAAGCCCCTCATACAATGGTGGACGGAGCGGCGGCTCCCCAATCCCTGTGGACCCATACAATTCGGCGGTGCAGGGCACGTCCAACACGCACGTGATATACGTGCTGCAAGGCTTCAACTCCAACAGCCAGGCAACCATGAAAATCGTCGCGCTGGTGGGTGGCAGCGGCTGCTGATGGCCGGCACGTTGCCAGGTGCCGCGTCTTCCAGCTCAGCAGATGCCTGCACAAGGGGCCGCTGCACCCGTGTTGGTTGTGGCTGCGACATGCAGCTGGCATATGTGTCCGACCAAATGTGTGCACATCACTGGGAAAATACAAGCCAGCTGGGCAGCCTGCCATTATCATCAGGCCGCTCCATGCTCTGCCCCTGTGCACGACGCGCAGGGCAACACCCCGGCGTCGCTGCACCTATTCACTTGGGGCGACGACAGGGCTGCCATGTACGTGGAGAAGGGTTACGTTGCTCCCTTCACAATCGACGCCGGCGCCTCTGGGACCTCGGACAAGCCCGCGCTGACCATCAAGGCAAGGCGCCACAACAGGGCGGCATGGGGCGCTTGACTTGCATCGTTGCAGAGCCTGCCCATGGATGGCTGTTCGTGCACCGCCCTGCAGCTGCAGTTCGAGTTACTGCAGTTCGAGTTACTGCACGCCCAAAACGCTGCTGCAACTGCCCACCACTACCGTCCAGCCCCCTTGCTGAGTGTTCTTCCACTGCTGCCGCACTGGCCTGACCGCACACAAATGCATGCACCAATCCAGGGCAACACAAACGGCGGGCAGGAGGCTTTGAAGGTGACCACCAATGGCGACGGCAGCGGCGATGCTCCAGCCGTGCGCATCGAGTGAGCAGCTCAAGTTGTAGTATGCAGCTGGATGCAGCACGTGGTCGTGTGACTAGGCCCAGCGGTTGCAACACACGAGCCCGATGCCCCAAGCTTGCAACATGCCGTGCAACATCCTCAACTGGAACACAGCTGGACCGTCAGCTTGTGAGCTTGTGTCGGGAGCAACTCACTGTCCGCACTCACTTGCCGCTCTCGTGCCCAACCTGGCAGCGCCAACAACGATGGCTCACAGGCGCTGCTAGCAAGGGGCACGTCATCTGTTACTTCGATCAGCGCGGGAACAGTAACGGCAACCGGCACCGTGAGCGGCGCTTCCCTGACCGCCAGCACTGGTCCAAGCACCCTAACGGGCGGTGTGTCTGGCGGGCTTCGCGTCAATAATGGAGGCCTAACGGTGACTGGACAGACCAGCCTGCAGTCCGTGACTACCAATGACACCACCATTAGTGGCAGCCTGACTGTCACAGGTGCGTGGCTGGCACGTGCTGGGTCGTGGCGACGCCAGGGGCGGCTTGGCTCAAGCCAGCAGTGCGATGAGGCACGGTGTTGAGCCTACGACTGACCGCACTGCACCCCTGCCACCCCTGCTCCGCGCCTGGCTTGCAGGCTCCACATCCACAGGCTCGCTGTCCTGCTCAGCTGCCGC